>TARA_R110002110_G_scaffold17467_9_pt1 | contig 107512 bp, 82 predicted proteins | sample TARA_R110002110 | Tara Oceans TARA_R110002110 (sample SAMEA4397330) | marine metagenome | biome: Polar Biome; feature: [SRF] surface water layer (ENVO:00010504); material: water (ENVO:00002006), including particulate matter (ENVO:01000060) such as... | depth 5 m | reverse complement strand
CAAACATGTTTGCTCAGGTTGGAATTGGAACAATTACTCCTCATGGGAGTTCGGTTTTAGATGTGTCGTCAACGACACAAGGAATGTTGGCACCTAGGATGACAACGGCGCAGAAAATTGCAATTGTTTCTCCTGCTAATGGATTAATGGTTTATGATACTGATTTAAAACTTTTCTCTTACTATGATTTAACTGCAACAACATGGGTAAATAGTGCGCAGGGGAGATCGAAGTTTAAGAGGATTAAATCGACAGATGTCTTGGCAACGGTTTTAGCTTCAGAAAAAGCCGCTGGTGGAGATGCAAAATATCTTTTGGATTCTCAAACACTATATGAAATAAACGGAACGGTAAATCTTGATTTGCCTATTGAATTAAACAATGCTTATGTTATAGGCTTAGATTCTTCTGATGATAAATTAGTAAAAGCTACAGGAGATCTTTTTGTTGGTACAACTGGAGGATCTATAAGGGTATTGACTTTGGTCGCTTCTGCTGGAAATGTTTTTAATATTATTGGTACTGGTTCAATTGGAGCAGGAACGCAGACTCAAAATTTAATTTTGAGAGATGGTATTATTGTAGGTTCATCTAGTGTTGGTAAAATAGAAAATTTCGCATTGGTATTTATTAGTATTATACAATATGCTGGAAATGCAACAGGAATTGTTTATAAGGACATCAGTAAGCTACTTATAAATAATGCGGGCTGGTTTGGTAACAATAGCGGGACTTATGAGACGCTACAGGGGACTTTTGGTCTAGTAGGGAAAATAGGGGGCTTTACTGAGGTCGTAGGAAATAACACAGGATTTAGTGTTTCGTCTAATCCAGTAATTACAAATGATGCTGTATTGAGAGAAGTTATTTTCACGGGAGCCATTACTTCAGGTAAATTCATTAATGGGTATACAACTGGAAGTTATTCTGGATTTAATTTTGATAATAAATGGGCAGTTAACTGTCCCGGAATTCCTGTTGAAAGTGATTTGGTATCTACAGGTGATGTTAATTTTGATTATGCAGTTGGTTCTGGAGCATCAACAACTTTTTCGGGAAGTACTAAAACAAAATTGTTAGGGACAACAACGTCAAATAATTTATTTCGATTTTCAACAGATGTCACAAATAATAGACTAAAGTATTTGGGTAATAAAAAACGTTATTTTACTGTTAGGGGCTCACTATCTTTTCAATCTTCAGCAAGTACAACGACTTATATTGTGTATATTGCAAAAAACGGTACTGTCGTTAATCAATCTAAAGTATATATTAATTCAACTACTACAAATGATATTCTTGCTATTCCTATTGGTACAACCCTTGAATTAAGTCCAACTGATTATATTGAAGTGTTTGCAGAAAGATATTCTGGGAGTGGAAATATGCTAACTGTTTCATTAAATTTATCAATAAATTAGAAAGCCTTTCTAATGCTATAGAGATTAAATATTTATATTTTTTAATGACAACACTATGAGAGACGAAGATTTGTGTAATTTTAGTTAAATATTGATTAATAACTACACATAGTGTTTTCTTAATTTGTTATTTTGTCAATAAATATAATTGTAATGATTTTTCGTATCGTTTTTTTAAGTGTTGTCCTTATTATCATAGAGCTTTATGCATTTCAAGCATTAAGAACATTAATAAAGCTAAAGTGGGTTTTGGTTTCTTATCAGATCATTAGTGTATTAGTTTTGATATTTATTGTTTATTCTTTTATGCAATTTGACCGTTCTATAGGGCAAACTAAGCAGACGATGTTTACAATGGGTTTAGTGCTTTTAGTTTATGTACCTAAACTGATATTGACTCTGGTATTACTTGGAGAAGATTTGTTTAGATTAGGCGCAGGTTCGATTAATTTTTTTATAGAAAATGATGATAATACAGCCTTTTTTTCCTCGAGAAGAAAATTTGTAAGTCAGGTGGGGCTTGGGTTAGCTGCAATTCCATTTATGTCTTTGATCTATGGAATTACGATTGGGAGATACAACTACAAAGTAATAAAGCAACGCATTTTTTTTCCGGATTTACCAGATGCCTTTGATGGTTTTACCATTACGCAAATATCAGATGTTCATAGCGGTAGTTTTGATAACCCGGATAAGATTAATTATGCAATTGATTTAGTAAACGAACAAAATTCAGATATGATTCTGTTTACAGGTGATATTGTTAATACGGATGCCAAGGAGATGCATCCTTGGATTGAAACGTTCAATAGAATTAAAAAACACGAGTATGGGAAGTATTCTGTTCTTGGGAACCATGATTATGGAGAATATGTCACCTGGCCAACGGAAGTAGCTAAAGAAGAGAACTTTCAGGCTATAAAGAATCTTTATGGAGAAATTGATTTCAAGCTATTGTTGAATGAGCATACATATATAGAAAAAGGAGAAGATAAAATTGCATTAATAGGCGTGGAGAATTGGGGTCAAAATTTCAAGAAGGCAGGTGATATTAATAAGGCTTCGCTAGGGGTGAATCAAGAGGATTTTAAGATCTTGATGAGTCATGACCCAAGTCATTGGGATTATGAAATCAAAAACCATGATAAGAATTTTCACCTAACATTGTCAGGTCACACGCATGGCATGCAATTTGGGATTGAAATTCCGGGTTACTTTAAGTGGAGTCTGGCTCAATATGTTTATGCACAATGGGCTGGTTTATACGAAAACCTAGGAAGATATGTTTATGTTAATAGAGGGTTTGGGTATCACGCTTACCCTGGTAGGGTTGGAATTATGCCTGAAATCACAGTCATTGAACTAAAAAAAGGTAAGAATGTCGCATAATTAGTTAAAAGTGCTACATTTGTAGATTAATGTCTGTTTTTTTAAGTAGATTTAAAAATTAAATTCGTTGGTTTTATGTCAAAATTTGGAGAACTTATAAGTGCACGAGTGCCTGTGTTGATAGATTTTTACACAGATTGGAATGAGTCGTCTGTTTCTATGCATCCTGTAATTAGAGATGTGGCAGCAGCGCTTGGAGATAAAGCAAAAGTCATTAAGATTGATGTGGATAAAAACCAGGAATTAGCAGATGCTTTAAGAATTAAAGGACTTCCTACTTTAATGATTTATAAGGAAGGGCAAATGATTTGGAGACAATCAGGTGAATTAGACGCCAATACTCTTATCGGTATAGTACAAGAGCAATTGTAGTGCTTTTAATTTTTATTCTGTATTAAAAGGCTTCACATTGAAAGTTGTTTTCATCTAAATATTTCAAGACTTTTGGTAATGTGTATTCTAAGTTTTTGAATGCTTTAACGCTGTCATGAAATACAATTATACTTCCCGGTTTTATATTTGAAACCACATTTTTCAAACATCTTTCTTTTGTGATTGTTTGATCAAAATCAGCACTTAGAACATCCCACATAATAATTTCGTACCCTTGACTCTTCAATCTTTTTGCTTGTATGGATTTAATTTTTCCGTAGGGAGGTCGAAAGAGTTTAGATTCTGGATTATTGATTTCAGTTGAATTACTTTTAATCGAAGCAGCGCAAAGAGAAATATTTGTGCTGTAGTCTTCAGCGGTAGTTTTCCATCCGTTTAAATGATTAAAGGTGTGGTTTCCTATCGAATGCTTTCTCTGTGTTAATTTTTCGAAAATAGAAGGGTGTGCTTCAATATTCTTTCCAATACAAAAAAAAGTAGCTTTGGCATTGTGTAGTTCCAGCTGTTCTAGAACCCATTCTGTGATTTCGGGAGTAGGGCCATCATCGAATGTCAAGTAAACTTTCTTTTCAGTATTTGGTAAGTCCCATATATATTGAGAGAATAGCTTCTTGATAAGTGAATTTGTTTTAACCCAGTAAAAGCTCATTGTGGTATTTGTTTGTATCAAAATTAAAAAAAAATGCAGTAAAAGTTAGAAGTTTTACTGCATTTTTTTAAAAGATATTTATAGTGTTACTTTATTCTTTTTCTCGTCCGAAACGTTCGAACATTTCGATATAAGTATTGAATACAGTTCTGTTTTTATTATAGAAGTTTAAATCTCCATTTTCTTTCATTACTTGCAATAAGCTTCTGTAACGTTCAAGATCCGTAATGATATCAACTGCTAAGCTTGATTGTTCTGAAGACTTTAATTTACTGTAGTAATTAAGATTGTCTTTGTATTTTGCCGTCAATTTATTCAATAAATCTTGTGCTTTGGCTTTCTCTCCCACTTCATAATATCCTTTTGTGTAAGGCTCTACTAAAGAGTAATAGCCGAATTTATCCAAAGGCATTTTTGTCATCGCCAAATCGATAATCTTTTTTGCCTTATCGAATTTTTTCTCCACAATCAATTGATCCATTAATCGAGCAAGATTTGTTCTGTAAGTGATGCTCTCTCTTCTGGTTTCTGGGTCATGGTATATTTTGTCGCTGTCACTATTACCCCAATCCCATTTCATTACATTGGTATACATTTTCTCAGAATCAATTTGCCCCATGTCTAATGGACTACCATCTTTAGGGATTGCAGTTTTTACAGGCACTAATTTATAAACCATTCCATCAAGTTGAAGGTAATCTTTCATCCAAAGGTAATCTTCATCGTCAAAAGCACCAGGGCTGAAGAAAATAGGTCTTTTCCAATTGTTGTTTGCTACGATGTCAAGCATCATTAATCGATTTTTATACAAAGCGTTTCCTTTGATGTCTATATCTATGTACGGAACAATAGAGTCATAGTATTTAGGCGAAACGACCTTGTTTTTTATGATAGCATCTTTGTCAACAGGGATTCTGACTTTATTGGTTGGATAAAAATGAATGGTCTGTCCGTTCTGTAGGCCAACCGTAGATTTTGGATTTTTAATGAAGTCCATGAAATCTTTAATCTCCCATCTGCTTTCTGTTTTCGGAATGTGGGCAACGTAATCCAATTTGTCTCCTACGTACTGATCGTGTGTGAAAGAGATTGGCAATGGATCAGCTTCGTAAGTTTTCGTTTTCATTTGGTCGATATACCAATCCGTCATGAAAAGACTAGTATTTACAATCTTAACATCGGTCCTGACATGTTCTATTTCCTGTGCATACCATAACGGGAAAGTGTCATTGTCACCTATTGTAAATAGAATTGCATTAGGATCACATGAGTTAAGATATGCTTTCGCCATTGCAGTTGCTGTATACTTACCAGAACGGTCGTGATCATCCCAGTTTTGAGATGCCATAAGCACTGGAGCTGCTAATATACTTGCGGCAATAATTATTGGTCCCGCTAATTTTGGAGCTAAATATTTTTGGGCACTTTCGTACAGTGCGTAAACTCCAAATCCAATCCATATAGCAAAAACATAAAAAGATCCCACTAAGGCATAATCGCGTTCTCTAGGTTCAAAAGGTCTTTCATTCAGGTAAATTTTTAAGGCAATACCAGTGAATAAGAACAAAGTCAACAAGACATAGAAACTTTTTCGATCTTTATTGGCATGATACATTAGTCCTATAAGTCCTAGAAGGAATGGAAGGAAATAATAGGTGTTACGTCCCTTGTTTTTTAATACATCGGCGGGTAAATTATCTTGAGAGCCCAAGTGTAACTCATCCATGAATTTTATTCCACTCATCCAGTTTCCATCCTGACTGTCGTATCTTCCTTGTATGTCATTTTGACGCCCAACAAAGTTCCACATCAAGTACCTCACGTACATGTAGCCAAACTGATATTCGAACATGAAACTTAAATTATCTACCGTTGATGGTTTTTCAATGATTAGGTAATCACCATAACTTTTTAGGAATTTTACATAACCATCATTGTCAATTTGTTTTTGTGCGTAAGCAGTTCTGAATTCTCCTACTGTTTTTCGGATTTCATTTTTTAATTGTCCAATAGCTCTGTTGTAGTCCTCCTCGGTTAATTTACTGGCGTCAATTCCGTATTTAGCGAGATCCTCTTCATAAGGATAATCAGGGTTTAGTTCAAACTCAGGAGCATTTGTAAAGTTCATATAATTGGCTACATGATCGGTACTCCACATTCGGGGTAAAATAGTTTTGTGATTGTCGTCACTATTCTGCACGGCGTTTTTGAAATTATTTACAATCTCATATTTTCCGGTTTTATAGTTTCTCTCATAGTTAGGAGCTTTGTCAAGATAAGGGTTGTCCTTGTCTAAACCGGCAAAAACTTCAGTGTACTGAGGGCCATAAAACAAAGGGTTAGAGCCGTATTGTTCTCTATTGTAATAAGCAAGTACCTCACGCGCATCAGAAGGTTTGTTCTCATTGATAATTACATTGGCATTGGCACGAACAGGCAACATTGTCCAAGTTGAAAATCCAATTAGAACGAATAGAATACATAAAATTAAAGTGTTGTAAGTTACAAGACCTTTGTTGGTGGTGTATTTTAAACCAAAATAAAATGCGGCCGAAAGAAGTACTGTAACCAGAATGGTTCCAGAGTCAAAAGGCATTCCTAGAGAATTAACTGTAAAAACCTCTGTTCCAGCAAAAAACGACATGGTTAAAGGCAGTAGTAATTTGAAAATAAACAATAAAATTGAAATAACTACAACATTAGCAATGATGAAATTTTTGACTGTTACTGTTTTGTAATGCTTAAAAAAGTACAGTAGACCAATTGAAGGAATCGTTAAAAGAGCCATAAAGTGAACTCCAAAAGATAATCCGATAACTAGTGAAATGATCAACAACCATCGATTTCCTCTTGGTGAGTCCATGTCTTGCTCCCAGCGCAACCCTAGCCAAAAAAGTAAGGAAATAAACAAAGAAGCCATGGCATAAACTTCAGCTTCTACAGCGTTGAACCAAAAACTATCAGAAAAAGTATAAGCTAAAGCTCCAACGAAGGAACTCCCTAGAATTACAATAGCATTGTTTGTATTTAATTGTGTTGTGTCGTCTTCTTTTAGATTTGGTTCTACGATCCTTGAAATTAATTTCTTTAAAATCATAGATGAAGACCAAAATAGGAATAATATTGTGAAGGCACTAGAAACAACAGAAGTCATATTGACCATTAAGGCGATATGTTCGTTATCTGAGGCAAACATGGCGAAGAATGCACCAATCATTTGAAACAAAGGTGCTCCGGGCGGATGACCAACTTCAAGCTTTGCTGCTGTGGCAATATATTCTCCACAATCCCAAAAACTCATTGTGGGTTCAACAGTAAGGGTATAAGTTATTAATGCTATTACAAATGTAAACCAACCTATAATCGTATTCCATTTATTGAAATTGAATGGCGCCTTATTCATGTATTGAAATTTAGTTATATTTTAAGTTACAAAGAAAATGTTTTTTTATTTAAGGTAGGAAAGATTAGCGAAAATTTCTGTCAAACTATTTATTTCGGTAACATATTGGTTTTTAGTAATTTTCGAGATTGCGAAGATGTTGATTGATTTTTTTTGCGTTTTTTTTCAATAAAAAGTCCAAAAAAGTTTGCGCAAACTGAATTTTATTATAAATTTGCACTCGCTTAGCAGCAATGATGGTCTATGGTGTAATGGTAACACAACTGTTTTTGGTGCAGTCGTTCAAGGTTCGAGTCCTTGTAGACCAACAAAAGCCTCTCAATTTGAGAGGCTTTTTTTTTGAAGTAAATTTAAAACGGTAAAAATTCATTTAAGTTCTGTTTTAAATTCGTTCTTTTAAGGTGGTGTAATTAGACAATAACGACTTTATATCTTAAAGGTTATTATTGGTTTTACTGCGTGATTTACTAAGTCTTCACTTATGCTTCCTGTAAAAAAATGAGCCAAGCCGGTTCTCCCGTGCGTACATAGTCCTATCAAATCAGCATTTATCGAATTAGAAAAATTAATGATTCCTTTTTCAATATTTACGTCATTGTAGATGTGGGCGGAATAGTTAGTGATTTTGAAATCAGCGATGAAATCATTCATTATTTGTTCTGAAAGAGCAGTCGGTTTGAAACTATTAGGGGTGCAAATCATCACTAAGTTCAATTTTGCGTCAAATATTTTGCTAAACTCAATCATTTTTTTGAATGGTTTTTTTATTTCTTTCGAAAAATCAGATGCGAAAACGAAGTTTGCTCCTTTCAATTCGGTTGTGCCTTTTTTAATTACCAAGACTGGAACTTCTGATAGTCGGACTACTTTTTCGGTGTTGGATCCGATGAGTACTTCTTCGATTCCGGAAACACCATGTGATCCCATAACTATTAAATCGGTTTTGTTTTCCTTGCTAAAGGATAGAATCCCGTCAAATGCTCTTTCAAATTTCACTTGTTCAGTTACTTGTATTCCTTTTAGGTAGTCTTTTTGTTTTAATTTTTGAAGTGTTTCGTTTGCTTTTTTGATAAATAGCATCACTTCAGGGATGCTTGTGGCTCCAGTTATGGCATCGTTCATTTGAGTTGGAATTTCCAACATATGGAGAAGAAGTATTTCAGAATTGCTCTTTTTTGCAATTTGTGCAGCGACTTTTAATGCGTTCTCGGCATGTGCTGAGAAATCGGTTGGAACTAAAATTCGTTTCATAATTAGATGGATTAAATTATGGGAAAATTCGGTATTTTAATGCTTCTATAAAGATAAGAAATATTTTTACGGCACGCAATCAATTCGATTTATAAAAAAAACACTATATTTGCACCGTTATTTATTAAAATCTAGATAATGAGGGGACTAAATGTCCCCTCTTTTTATAAAAAATATGACATTTAAAGAAAAAGTAAATTTATTGTTGACTGAAGCTCTTGTAGAAAAGCCATCGCTTTTCTTGATAGACCTTACCATCACTGATGCTTTTAAAGTTATTATAACTTTAGACGACGACAATGGTGTGGTGTTGCAGGACTGTATTGATATCAGTCGCGCAATAGACGCAAGTTTAGACAGAGAAGAACAGGATTATTCTATGGAGGTAGCCTCAGCAGGGGTTTCTTTGCCATTGAAGAAGATTAGACAATACAAGAAAAATATAGGTAGAACGTTGATTGTGAAAACTAATACAGAAAATATCGAAGCGGAATTAGTGGAAGCTAATGATGATTTTGTAATTTTGTCGTGGAAAGCAAGAGAACCTAAAAAGATAGGTAAAGGTAAAGAGACTGTTGAAAAGACGCTACAAATCCCTTACGCAGATATAAAAGAAGCAATTGTTACAGTAACATTTTAATTAAAGAATTCGCATGGAAAATTTAGCATTAATCGATTCATTCTCAGAGTTTAAAGATGATAAACTTATTGATCGTGTAACGCTTATGGCAATTTTGGAAGATGTATTTAGAAATGCATTGAAGAAAAAGTATGGTTCAGACGATAATTTCGATATCATTATAAATCCTGATAAAGGAGATATGGAAATTTGGAGACGAAGAGTTATTGTTGCGGACGAAGATTTAGATTTTGAAAACGAAGAAATTACTTTAACGGAGGCTAGAAGAATCGAAGCTGACTTTGAAATTGGTGAAGAAGTTTCTGAAGAGGTGAAATTAATAGACTTAGGAAGAAGAGCTATTTTGGCTTTACGCCAAAACCTTATTTCTAAAATACATGAACACGACAATACAAATCTTTATAAGCAATTTAAAGATTTAATTGGAGAGATTTATACTGCCGAAGTACATCATGTAAGACCTAGAGTTGTTATTTTAGTGGATGATGAAGGGAATGAAATTGTTTTGCCAAAAGAGAAACAAATCCCATCTGATTTTTTCCGCAAAGGAGATAATGTTCGTGGAATTATTGAAAGCGTTGAATTAAAAGGGAACAAGCCTCAAATTATTATGTCTAGAACTTCTGAGAAGTTTTTAGAAAAATTGTTTGAACAAGAAATTCCTGAAGTTTTTGACGGTTTGATTATGGTTAAAAATGTAGTAAGAATTCCAGGTGAAAAAGCAAAAGTAGCTGTAGAAACTTACGACGATAGAATTGACCCTGTAGGTGCTTGTGTAGGTATGAAAGGATCACGTATTCATGGAATTGTTCGTGAATTAGGAAATGAAAATATAGATGTTATTAATTTCACAAGTAACATTCAATTATATATTACAAGAGCGCTAAGTCCTGCAAAAGTATCTTCAATTAAGATAAATGAAGAAACTAAAAGAGCAGAGGTTTTCTTGAAATTAGAAGAAGTTTCAAAAGCGATTGGTAGAGGTGGACACAACATTAGATTAGCTGGTCTTTTGACTGGTTATGAGTTAGATGTTATACGTGAAGGCGATGTTGCTGGCGCAACTGCTGATGAAGATGATGTTGAATTAACAGAATTTTCAGATGAAATCGAAAGCTGGGTTATTGAAGAATTTGCAAAAATTGGTTTGGATACAGCAAAAAGTATCTTGAAGCAAGATGTAGAGGATTTAGTAAGAAGAACAGACCTAGAAGAGGAAACGATTCTAGATGTAATGAGAATATTGAAAGAAGAGTTTGACAGTTAGTCAATGAATCTTCAACGATAAACATGCCGCTTTACAATTGATTCTTACTCGGTAGATATCGAGTTGGGAGTAAAGCGAGGAATAACAAAAAAGGTAATAATAAAAAGGTTTTATGTCTGAAGAGAGAATTATTAGAATAAACAAAGTTTTAAGGGAATTGAATATTTCTTTGGAAAGAGCTGTGGATTATCTAAAAGATAAAGGGATTGCTATTGAAGCAAATCCAAACACAAAAATTTCTGATGATGTATACAATGTCTTGTGCGGTCAATTTGCGGGTGACAGAGGTAAAAAAGAGGCTTCAAAAGAAGTAGGAGAAGAGAAAAGGAAAGAGAAAGAGGCTTTACGTGTTGAGAGAGAGAAAGAAATCGAAGATAAGCGTAAGCATGATGAAGAGATCCTTAAACAACAACAAGAAGTTATAAAAGCGAGAGCTGTTATAGCAGGACCTGTTCAAGTAGGGAAAATTGATCTTAATCCTAAAAAAGCTGCTGCCGCTGTTCCAGCTCCAGTTACGCCAACTCCTCCGGCTCCTCCTGTTGTTGCTGAGAAAATTGAAGCACCTAAAGCTAAAACTTCGACAGAAAAACCAGTTGAAAAAGAAGTGGTTAAGGAAAAAGTAGTTGTAGACAAAAAAGAGGTAAAACCTGTTGTTGAAACTAAGGAACCGGTTAAGGAACCAGTAAAAGAAGAGAAAAAAGTTGTTGTGTCGGAAGAAAAAACGGCTCCAAAAACGGACGAAGCTCCGGCTGAGGAAGCTATTACAACTCAATATCAGAAATTATCGGGGACAAAATTGACTGGACAAACTATTGACTTGTCTCAGTTTAATAAACCGAAAAAGAAAAAAGAAGAGCCTAAAATCACTCCAAATAAGCCAGGCGCTGCCGGTGCTGCTGGAGCGGCTAATAAAAATAAACGTAAAAGAATTGCTCCTAAACCGGGCACGCCAAGGCCTCCTGGAGTTCCTGGTGCACCAAATCCTAATAAGATTACGCCAAATGTTGGTGGTGGTGGTTTTAATGCGAATAGAAGTTCAAGACCTGGATTCGTAAGAGGAAACAGACCAGCTATTGTAGCAAAAGTTGAGCCTACAGAAGAGGAAGTAAAAAACCAAATTCGTGAAACTTTAGAAAAACTTCAAGGTAAAAAAGGAGGGAAATCTAAAGCGGCTAAATACAGAAGAGACAAAAGGGATACGCACCGTCAAAAATCTGATGAAGAGCAAAGAGCAATTGATGAAGGAAGTAAAACCATTAAGGTTACTGAGTTCGTAACTGTTGGTGAAATTGCGATTATGATGGATGTGCCAATTACTAAAGTTATTGGTACTTGTATGTCACTTGGAATCATGGTAACCATGAATCAGCGTCTTGATGCAGAGACATTGACAATTGTAGCTGATGAATTTGGTTATGAAGTTGAATTCATAACTGTTGATATTGAAGAAGCTATAGCAGTTGTTGAAGATAAAGAAGAAGATTTAGTTTTCAGAGCGCCTATCGTTACTGTAATGGGTCACGTCGATCACGGTAAAACATCGTTACTGGATTATATCCGTAAGGAAAATGTTATCGCTGGTGAATCTGGAGGTATTACACAACATATTGGTGCGTACGGAGTAACTTTAGATAATGGTCAAAAAATTGCTTTCTTAGATACACCGGGTCACGAGGCGTTTACTGCCATGCGTGCACGTGGAGCTCAAGTAACAGATATTGCTATTATTGTAATTGCTGCGGATGATGATATCATGCCACAAACAAAAGAAGCGATAAGCCATGCTCAAGCAGCAGGTGTTCCGATTATTTTTGCTATCAATAAAGTAGATAAGCAGAATGCTAATCCTGAGAAAATTAAAGAGAAATTAGCAGGTATGAATTTACTTGTAGAAGACTGGGGTGGTAAATTCCAATCTCATGATATCTCTGCAAAAGTGGGAACAGGTGTAAAAGAATTATTAGAAAAAGTTTTATTAGAAGCGGAAGTTTTAGATTTAAAATCGAATCCAAACAAAGCGGCTCAAGGAACTGTTGTTGAAGCCTTTTTAGATAAAGGTAAAGGATATGTTTCTACTATATTGGTACAACACGGTACCCTTAAGGTTGGTGATTATATGTTAGCTGGAAAGCATCATGGTAAGATTAAAGCCATGCATGATGAAAGAGGAAATATTGTTACTGTAGCAGGTCCTTCTACTCCGGTATCGGTGTTAGGTCTTGACGGTGCAGCAACAGCAGGAGACAAGTTCAACATTTTTGAAGACGAAAAAGAAGCAAAACAAATTGCATCAAAACGTTCTCAATTAATGCGTGAACAATCTGTTCGTACACAACGTCATATTACATTAGATGAAATTGGACGTAGAATAGCATTAGGTCAGTTTAAAGAATTAAACGTAATCCTTAAAGGAGATGTTGATGGTTCTGTTGAAGCATTATCTGATTCGTTCTCTAAATTATCTACTGAAGAAATTCAAATTAATATTATACATAAAGGTGTTGGAGCGATTACAGAAACTGACGTTATGTTGGCTTCTGCTTCAGATGCAATCATTATTGGATTTAACGTTCGTCCTGCAGGTAATGCAAGACAGCTTGCTGATAAGGAAGAAATCGATATCCGTTACTATTCTATTATCTATGCAGCAATCGATGACTTGAAAGATGCAATGGAAGGAATGCTTGCTCCTGAGATGAAAGAAGAAGTTCTGGGTACAGCTGAAATTAGAGAGATATTTAAAATCTCTAAAGTTGGATCAATTGCAGGTTGTATGGTTATGGATGGTAAAATAGCTAGAAATGCTAAAATCAGAATTATTCGTGATGGTGTTGTTGTTCATGCAGGTGAACTTAGTGCTTTGAAACGTTTCAAGGATGATGTTAAAGAAGTAGCTAAAGGATATGATTGTGGTATTCAAATCAAAGGTTATAATGACATAGAAGAAAGAGATGTTATTGAAGCTTACCATGAAGTAGCAATTAAGAAGAAATTGAAATAGTATTTTTATTACAATTTAGATATATAAAAATCCCGATTCGTCGGGATTTTTTGTATTTTAGATTTAAAATATTTATTTATGAAAGCACTTTTGACGGCTCTTTGTCTTTTATTTTGTTTAGCAGTAAGTGCGCAAAATGATAGGCATTATCTAATCTCGCTAGAGAACGATAGCAACATAGAAATTGAAAGTGATTTCTATATTAATAAAATTTATGATGGCAGACAATTTAAAGAAGACATTGGTATTGCGCAAAAATCCATTGGAAATTCAAAAACTCCGGTAAGTTTTAAGAGTGCTTTTGTAGATGAGCTTGAAAGTTTTTTAGCAGTTGTTTATCCAAAAAAAGAGGGGAAGAAAGGAATATCTATTCGTATAAATGAACTTTATGTTTCTGAGGTAACTACATCTAATAAAGAGACTGGGTTCGCAACGGTTGTTTTGGATATAATTGATAGCAGAAAGGGTAAAGATTATATAATTGGAACTTATACTTCAGTAGTTTCAGGTGTAAGTGGTGATGTTACTGCAAAACATGATGAACGATTAATTTTGGCTATCGAAAACTGTTTTGATGATTATAAAAAATCAGGAGTAGGTTATAAAACTGCCATGGAGTTCAATTCAAAAGAAGTCCTTGATTCGACTAAAGTCTTGGGCATAGTTAGAAAAGGTGTTTATTTAAATTATATGGACGTCAGTAATGGGAGGGCTTTAGATTTTAATGATTATAGTGTAACTAAATATCAGGAAGGGAATTGTCTTTTGAATAACAATAGCGGAAGGGTTGAAACTAAATTCTTTGGTTTCAGCAACGGACTTAGTTTTTATATAAATTCATCGAGGTATTCAACGGTAAGGTATTATTTTAGGACGGAAATAGTGGGAGACTATTATTTTGTTAATGAAGTTCGTTGTAATGCAATTGATTTTTCTGCAATAAGAAGTTCTTTTGGATTGTTAGGGATGTTGTTAACTCCTGATGCATCTGAATTATCCGTTCCATTACTTCTTGATAGGGTTACAGGTGCTCCAATTTTTTTGACTAATAAGTATATGGTTAATATGCTTTCCTCTGATCAAGAATTGCTAAAGGAGTACAGAAAAACAGAAAGGACAGTAGTTGATAAAAAACGCTTTTATAAAAAGTATTTTAATATTATTTAAAAATGTTAAGATTGTTTTTAGAGAATTGGTTAGGGCAGGTTTGTTATAAAATATTAGGAGATGTTTTATTTTGTTAGGTGGTTCATTTCCATGCAACATGATTGCTGCATTTAATGGGTCGTTGATGTAAAAGTTAAATAGAAGTTGTTACCGGATATTATGTGATGTACTCTCTTTTTGTTAAGGAAGTTGGGAGTGATATTAGTTCAGATATAAATAATAATCTACAGTATGAGTTTGTACTATAAAATTTGGATAGGTGCTATTGTCAAAATTAAAAGAAATTCTATAAGAAGGGAAGATTGGAAGTGGCTGGTTCAAGTATATATGGCAATAGCAATGGCATTAAATTTAATGTTCTTATTTGCGATCCTTCAAAGGAATATATTGCACAACACTTTTTATGACCTTGATATTAATTTATTTTCGAGTAGAATTTTAAATAATTTGATTGCAGGATTTATATTGTTTTTTTTGCCACTATTAATAATTAATTACATCCTGATTTTTAAAAATAATAAATATTTATCGTTGATTGAAAAATATAAAAGTGAAAAAGGAAATTGCTTTTTTCTTTATTTTTTCACTTCTTTGTTTGCGCCTTTATTAATTTTGGTAATTGGGTTTGTACTAAGATAATAAAATGACTAGGGGGTTATATCAACTTTTCGAGTGTCTAGACTATTCGGGGCGTTTGTTTAGCTGTAATATAAACGCCTTTAGAGGATTTTAAGTAAGTGGGTAGCCGTTACAGTCTTTTAGCAGAATGGTATGGTATTAAATACAATAGAATGGATTATTGTTTTCTTTAATTTTATTAGTTGTTGTCTTAGTTTTGTTACTCTTTCTTTTTTAAAGAAAGAGTAACAAAATGTAGGAGAGAGATTCTATTGAAAAGTCTTATTCGGTAAGATTTACGATAGAGTTGGTATAACACTGATGATACGGAAGTCTATGAAATATTGATTATAACACATACAAACCAAAGTGAAGATAGTGGCCTGGACGAACTAATTGTTTAAATAACTATTGCGTTGCCTACAAGCAGGCGTTCGTCGTCAACTTATGTCATAATCGCTCTTATATGCGCATATAGCTTTAATCTGTAGTTTTCTTCTGTGTCCGTTACGAGGAGTTTAGTGTTGATATGAGAGTTGTGTAATTTTTCCCGACTTTTCGCCCGTAACAATAAATAAAGGAGATATACTTAAAACAACAAAACCACTCTAATCGAGTGGTTTTGTTGTTTTTTAGAATCGCTTAAACCTTTTTAAGGAGATAGGTTTATCATCCTTTTATTTTTGTGGCTTTATTAAATAGGCGTTTTCGTACTTTCGACGAATATCTATTAAATTGCGTTCCGCTTCGATTTTAGTTCTGAAATTACCAACCCAGACTTTATAGTTTGGAGTGTTGAATACTATAGTGCCGTCAAGATCTGTAAAATCTTGTTTGCAATCGTTTAGTATCTTTTTAGCTTTTTCGCTGTCTCCGCTGAAAAGTTGAATTTTATAGCGCTCATTTACAGTTAGTGAGGCGTTTGTTTTTCGTTTTTCGTTTAGAAGTTGCTCAAATTTTGGATCTTGTGTAATAGTTAAGTTGCGATCTTGTGCTTTTAAATTATGGGATAGTATACTCAGTATAAGGGAGTAATAAAAGATATTTTTTATTGTTAATATTTTCATAACGTAGTGGTTTTTAGGCAAAAATAGTATTTAATGAATGAATGTAAAGCATAATTATTATTTAGAATAGTTATAAATTGAAATTAAGATTATTTTAAGGTTTTGAGAATAGTTCATAAGTCGTATTTTTGTCGAAGTTTATAATAAAGGAACAGTTTTTATATAAGTGTTTATAGAGAAAACTGTGCCAATTTTTAGTAGATAATCATTATATTTTATGAAAAAGGTGGGTAACCATAATTCGAACTCAAGGAAACTATTTTTAAGCTTAGCTTTAATGCTGGCTGTTTCCTTAACTTCTGTTGCGCAAGATGCTACTCCAGCAGCCGCAACTGAGGCTCCAGCAGCTACTCAAGGTGGTGACCCGGTTAAGGGTAAAGAACTTTTTAATGCAAATTGTGCTGCATGTCATAAGCTTGATGCTAAATCGACTGGTCCAATGCTTAGAGGTATTGCTGGTAAGCATGATATGCCATGGCTTTATAAGTGGATTCATAACAGTGCTGAACTGATAAAATCAGGAGATGCAGCAGCTGTAAAAGTCTATGAAGAGAATAACAAGGTCGCTATGACTGCCTTTCCTACGCTATCGGAAGGTGATATTGATAACATCATTGCTTATACTTCTGAAGAGAAAGCTGTCGCTCCGGCTGCTGTTCCAGGCGCTCCTGTTGCCGGTGCTTCTGATCAAGGAGGAATATCTAATAGTGTCATTTTAGGTGCTCTTGCTCTTGTTATGGCTATGTTAGTTGTTATGTTGTTCTTAGTGAATAATGTTTTAAGAAAAGTAGCTAAAGCAAACGGTATAGAGGTTGCTCCAAAAGCTGCTACTACTCCAATTTGGAAAGCATTTGCTAAAAATCAGTTCCTAGTGTTGGTTACTGCAATATTTTTATTGTTGGCTAGTGCCTATTTTGTTTATGGGTTCTTAATGCAAGTGGGTGTTGATCAAAACTACGAGCCAATTCAGCCAATCCATTATTCTCATAGAATTCACGCTGGTGATAATGAGATTAATTGTAAATATTGTCACTCTGCGGCTAGAGTTAGTAAAAATGCAGGAATTCCTTCTTTGAATGTTTGTATGAACTGTCATAAAAACATTGCTGAAGTTGCTGAAAGTACTGCTACTCCAGAATACAGCAAGGCATTCTACGATGAGCAAATCCAAAAATTATATACAGCAGTGGGTTGGGATAAATCTACTCAGTCTTATACTGGAAAATCACAGCCTGTAAAATGGGTTCGTATTCATAATTTACCTGATTTTGTTTATTTCAATCACTCTCAGCACGTAACTGTTGCTGGAATTGAATGTCAGACATGTCACGGTCCGGTTGAAACATATGAGATTCAAAAGCAATTTGCTCCATTAACAATGGGCTGGTGTATTAATTGTCATAGAAAAACCGATGTTAAGATGGAAGGGAATGAATATTATACAAAAATTCATGAAGAACTTTCTAAAAAATACGGTGTTGACAAATTGACTGCGGCACAAATGGGTGGGTTAGAATGTGGTAAATGTCACTATTAATCAAATTATTAAGATTTTAATATTTATATACAATGTCATCAAACAAAAAATACTGGAAAAGTGTTGAAGAACTAGAAAACGGTTCTATTGTTGAGGCGCTTAGAAATAACGAATTTGTTGAAGCAATTCCTACTGATGAATTTTTAGGAAGTAAAGAGGCAATGTCTTCTTCAACATCACGTCGTGACTTTTTAAAGTACGTTGGATTCAGTACTGCAGCGGCTACGCTTGCTGCATGTGAAGGTCCGGTTAACAAGTCGATTCCTTATGTATTGCAGCCAGAACAAATCATTCCTGGAGTAGCGGATTATTATGCTACTTCTGTTTTTGATGGTTTTGATTTTGCAAATCTACTTGTTAAAACTCGTGAAGGGCGTCCTATTAAAATAGACAACAATACTATTTCAGGAGCTAAATTTACTGCTAATGCAAGAATTCATGCGTCGATATTGTCGTTGTATGATAACATGCGTTTGAAAGAGCCAAAAATTGGTGGTAAAGATTCAACGTGGTCAGCTGTAGATTCAAAAATTAAATCAAGTATAGTTGATGCTAAAGCTAAAGGAGGACAAGTAGTGTTGTTGACTAATACTTTGGCTAGTCCGTCTACTGAGAAGTTAATCGGTCAATTTATTGCTTCAAATCCAAATGCGAAACATATCGTTTATGATGCTGTTTCTTCATCTGAAGCTTTAGATGCTTTTGAAACTGTTTATGGTGAAAGAGCTTTAGTTGATTATGATTTTTCAAAAGCTTCGCTAATAGTTTCTGTAGGAGCAGATATCCTTGGAGATTGGCAAGGTGGTGGGTATGATTCGGGTTATACTCAAGGTAGAGTTCCTAAAAATGGAAAAATGTCACGTCACTTTCAATTAGAAGCAAATATGACTTTGTCTGGTGCTGCTGCTGATAAACGTTTACCGATGTCTACTGCAAATCAAAAACAGGCTTTAGTACATATATATAATATAGTAACTGGTTCTGCTGTTGCTGTTAGTTTAGAAGATAAGTTTAAATCTGAAGTAACAAAAGCGGCGCAGCAATTAAAATCAGCTGGTTCAAAAGGGGTATTGGTTTCTGGGATTCAGGATAAAAATGCTCAGTTATTAGTTTTGGCTATTAACCAAGTTTTGGCTAGTGAGGCTTTTAGTACTACTGGTACAAGACAAATAAGAAAAGCATCAAACGAAAAAGTGGCTCAATTAGTGAAGGATATGAAGGCTGGAAGCGTTCATACTTTGGTAATGAGTGGTGTTAATCCAGTTTATACTTTAGCGGATTCAGCTTCTTTTGCTGAAGGGCTTAAAAAAGTTACTACATCTGTTTCTTTAACTTTAAAAGAAGATGAAACAGCTTTACTTAGTACGATTGCTGCGCCAGTGCCTCATTATTTGGAAGCTTGGGGTGATTTAAGTCTTACTAAAGGAACGTATAGTTTAACTCAGCCTACAATTCGTCCTTTGTTCGATACAAAACAATTTCAAGATGTGTTAATGTCTTTAAATGGAATGTCTGGAACATATTACGATTATATAAAAGCAAATTCATCTTCAATTGTTTCGGGTGCTACTTGGAATAAAATATTACATGATGGTGTTTATGTTGGTGCTGCTCAGTCAGTATCTGGAGGTTCTGCTGATTTTAGTGCTGCTGCGAGTGCATTAGCGAAATCTAAGGCTGCTGCAGGTTTTGAATTAGTTTTATATACTAAGACTGGTATGGGTGATGGACAACAAGCTAACAACCCTTGGTTGCAAGAGTTTCCAGATCCTATCACAAGAGTTTCTTGGGATAATTATGTTACTGTTTCAAATGCAGATGCTAAAGCGTTAACGATGTCTAATGAAATTGTTGCTAATGGTGGTCTTAACGGAAGTTATGCTACGATTACTACAGCTGATGGTTTGAAATTAGAAAATGTTCCAGTAATCGTTCAACCAGGTCAGGCTGTTGGAACTATTGGATTAGCTTTAGGATATGGTCGTAAAGCGGCTTTGAAAGAAGAAATGCAAGTAGGTATAAATGCTTACTCTATATATAAAGACTTTAATGATGTACAATCTGTAACATTAGAAAAGGCTGGCGGAGATCACGAGTTTGCTTGTGTTCAAGGTCAAAAAACATTAATGGGTAGAGGGGATATCATCAAAGAAACTACTTTGGAGATATTTAATACTAAGGATGCTAAGGTTTGGAACGAAGTTCCAATGGTATCTTTGAACCATGAAGAAGTAGAAGCTACTACAGTTGATTTATGGACGTCATTTGATCGCTCAGTTGGGCATCACTTTAATCTTTCTATTGACTTAAATGCTTGTACTGGTTGTGGAGCTTGTGTAATTGCTTGTCATGCAGAAAACAATGTTCCTGTAGTAGGAAAGTCTGAAATTAGAAGAAGTCGTGATATGCACTGGTTGCGTATCGACAGATATTATTCTTCTGAAAGTACATTTGAAGGTGATAACGAAAGAAAAGAAAGTATTTCTGGTTTATCAAGTTCATTGTCTACATTTAACGAGATGGAGAAAGCAGGAGATAATCCTCAAGTTTCATTCCAACCTGTAATGTGTCAGCATTGTAATCATGCGCCTTGTGAAACAGTTTGTCCGGTAGCGGCAACATCACATAGTCGTCAAGGTCAAAATCATATGGCTTATAACAGATGTGTTGGTACTCGTTACTGTGCTAACAACTGTCCTTATAAAGTACGTCGTTTTAACTGGTTCTTGTATAACAAAAACAGTGAATTTGATTATCATATGAATGATGATTTAGGACGTATGGTTTTAAATCCTGACGTGAATGTTCGTTCTCGTGGAGTTATGGAAAAATGTTCAATGTGTATTCAAATGACACAAGCGACTATTTTAAATGCGAAAAGAGAAGGAAGAGAAGTAGTTGATGGAGAATTTCAAACTGCATGTTCAAATGCTTGTTCTAACGGGGCAATGGCTTTTGGAGATGTTAATGATAAAGAAAGTCAAATTACTAAATTAGCAGAAGATGAAAGAATGTATCATTTGCTAGAGCATGTTGGAACAAAGCCTAATGTGATTTATCACGTTAAAGTTAGAAATACTTAGTACAAAAAATTATTAATTAAGAAACAAGATAAAGGATTATGTCGTCTCACTACGAAGCAACCATTAGAAAACCTTTAGTTATAGGTGATAAATCTTATCACGACGTAACAGTTGATGTAGCTGCACCTGTTGAAGGTAAAGCAAACAAACATTGGTGGATTGTATTTTCAATCGCATTAACAGCTTTCCTTTGGGGAATAGGCTGTATAATTTACACCGTATCTACAGGAATTGGAACATGGGGATTAAATAAAACAGTTGGTTGGGCATGGGATATCACAAACTTCGTTTGGTGGGTTGGTATTGGTCATGCAGGAACATTAATTTCCGCGGTATTATTATTATTCCGTCAACGATGGAGGATGGCTATTAACCGTTCTGCAGAAGCAATGACAATTTTCTCCGTTATCCAAGCGGGTTTATTTCCAATTATACATATGGGTCGTCCATGGTTAGCGTTTTGGGTTTTACCAATACCGAATCAATTTGGATCTTTATGGGTAAATTTCAATTCACCTTTACTTTGGGATGTATTTGCAATTTCTACTTACTTATCAGTATCATTAGTTTTCTGGTGGACTGGATTACTACCTGATTTTGCTATGCTAAGAGATAGAGCAATAACTCCTTTTAATAAAAGAGTTTATTCTATTCTAAGTTTTGGATGGAGTGGTAGAGCAAAAGACTGGCAACGTTTTGAAGAAGTATCTTTAGTTCTTGCTGGATTAGCAACTCCTCTTGTACTTTCTGTGCATACTATTGTATCGATGGATTTTGCTACCTCCGTAATACCAGGATGGCATACTACGATTTTTCCTCCGTATTTTGTGGCGGGTGCTGTATTCTCTGGATTTGCGATGGTAAATACGTTGCTTATCATTATGAGAAAAGTATCTAATCTTGAGGCTTACATTACGCTTCAGCACATCGAATTGATGAATATAGTAATCATGATTACTGGTTCTATTGTAGGTGTTGCTTATATTACTGAGTTATTTATCGCTTGGTATTCAGGAGTAGAGTATGAGCAATATGCTTTCTTGAATAGAGCAACTGGACCTTACTGGTGGGCTTACTGGTCAATGATGACTTGTAATGTATTTTCTCCTCAGTTCATGTGGTTTAAAAAATTAAGAACTAGTATTATGTTCTCATTTATTATATCGATTGTAGTAAATATTGGAATGTGGTTTGAAAGATTTGTAATTATCGTTACTTCTTTACATAGAGATTATTTACCTTCATCATGGACAATGTTTTCACCAACGTTTGTCGACATAGGAATTTTTATAGGAACAATTGGTTTCTTCTTTGTATTGTTTTTATTATACTCTAGAACTTTTCCTGTAATTGCACAAGCAGAGGTTAAAACGATATTGAAAGGAACAGGAGATAATTACATAAGAGAAAGAGCAGCAAATAAAGATTCACATCATGAGTAATAAAGTAATATACGCCATTTATAATGACGATGATATATTGATGGATGCGGTTAAACAAACCAGAGCAGCTCATCATCATATTGAAGAAGTTTTTACTCCATTTCCGGTTCACGGTTTGGATAAAGCAATGGGACTTGCGCCTACGAGATTAGCTATTTGTGCATTCATATACGGTTGTATAGGTATTTCGTTTGCCACATGGATGATGAACTTTGTAATGATTCAGGATTGGCCACAAGATATTGGTGGAAAACCAAGTTTCAGTTACATTGAAAACATGCCGGCATTTGTGCCTATTATGTTTGAGATGACTGTATTTTTTGCAGCGCATTTAATGGTAATTACTTTTTATATGAGAAGTAAATTATGGCCTTTTAAACAAGCTGAAAATCCTGATGTAAGAACAACAGATGATCACTTCTTAATGGAAGTAGCCGTAAATAATAACGAAGAAGAATTAGTTTCTTTTTTCAAGAATACGGGAGCCGTAGAAGTTAAAGTAATAGAAAAGCATTAATTTAGATATGAAAAGGGTATACAAAATAACACTATTATTTGGCATTACTATTTTAGTAGCATCTTGCCATAATAATTCAGCACCGAATTATCAGTACTTTCCTAATATGTATGAATCAATTGGCTATGAAACCTATTCAGAGTCTAATGCATTCAAAAATGGTAAAGAAGGTCAACTTCCAGTCGATGGAACCATAAACAGAGGTTTTGTGCCTTATGAATATGAGAACACTCCGGAAGGATACGAACTAGCAAAAGCTAATCTTAAATCTCCTATCGATTCGTTGGATAGAAGTTCTGATAAAGGACAAGCACTATATGAGATTTATTGTATTAGTTGTCACGGAGGTACTGGTAATGGAAAAGGAAGATTAGTAGAAAGAGAGAAATTTCTTGGAGTTCCTAGCTATAAAGACAGAGTTATCACTGAAGGAAGTGTTTTTCACGTTGTGACTTATGGTTTAAATGCAATGGGATCTCATGCTAATCAATTAAGTGCCCATGAACGTTGGTTAGTTGCTGACTATGTTCTAAAACTGAAAAGCCAATTATAATTGTTGAACAAACTGATCGTAATAGATATGTATACATTTTCAAGTAAATTAAAAACTTTTTCTATCATCTTAATGGCCGTGGGTCTTTTAGGAATTGGATACGGTTTTTTAACTGCACCAAAAGATATTCAAGAAGTTGAAAAAATTCTTGCTTCTGAAAGCCATGGAGGACATGGGGAAGTTAAGCATGAAGTTGCTACTGAGTCTGAAGAAGCTCATGCAGTAGTGGCGGATCATAAAGTAGTTGAGGCTACTGAAGTTCATGCAGTAGTAGAAGGTCATAATGAAGTTGCTGCGGCTGTTGAGCCTACTGAAGCACATGCTGCAGTAGAGAATCACAGTGAAGTTAGCGAAGCTGCTGAACATGAAGAGCATTTAACTCATGTTTTGCATCAATTGCAAAATAAACCATGGGCGGCATTATATGTAGCGTGTATTTTCTTTATGCTTATTTCAATGGGGGTTTTAGCGTTTTATGCTATCCAACAAGTTGCACAAGCAGGTTGGTCACCAGTATTGTTCCGCGTTATGCAAGGAATTACGGCTTACCTTCCAGTTGGTTCGGTACTATTCTTTATATTTTTAGTGCTTTGTGGTCTTCATTTTAATCATTTGTTTATTTGGTTAGATCCTGAAGTAGTTGCTCATGATAAACTTATAGCTACTAAATCAGGGTACTTGAACTTTCCTTTTTGGATTGCAAGAGCCGCGATATTCTTAATTGGATGGAATTTATATAGATATTACTCTGCTAAAAACTGTTTGGCACAAGATGAATCTAAGGATGATAGTTTCTACAAGAAGAACTTTAATATTTCTGCTGGATTCTTAGTTTTCTTTATTGTTACAGAATCAATTATGTCTTGGGACTGGATTATGTCTATAGATCCTCACTGGTTCAGTACATTATTTGGGTGGTATGTATTTGCAAGTTTCTTTGTAAGTGGAATTACTATGATTGCAATGGTTACTTTATACTTGAAATCAAGAGGGTATTTAGAACATGTTAATACAAGTCATATTCATGATTTAGCAAAATTTATGTTTGGTTTTAGTGTTTTCTGGACCTATCTTTGGTTTTCGCAATTCATGTTGATATGGTATGCAAATATACCTGAAGAGATTACTTATTTCATTACAAGAATAGAGTTGTATAATTTGCCGTTTTTTGGTGCAATAGTTATGAACTTTTTATTCCCTATATTGATTCTAGTAAATACTGATTTCAAAAGAATCACTTGGATACTGGTTATGGCAGGTGTTGTAATATTAGCTGGTCATTATATTGATTTCTTTAATATGATTATGCCTGGTACAGTTGGAGACAGATGGTTTATTGGGATATCGGAAATTGCTTCTGTGCTTTTCTTCCTTGGGTTGTTTATATTTGTTGTTTTTACAGCATTGGCTAAATCACCTTTGTTACCAAAAAGAAATCCTTACATCGAAGAGAGTAAACATTTTCATTATTAATATTTAAAGAAAGAAACAGATGACAAGTTTGTTGGTAATTATAGTTTTAGTTTTATTAGCTGTTGCTTTATGGCAATTGACTAAAATATTTGACCTTACTCAAGTAGGTTCTGATTCAGATAGCTCTCAAGTAGCTTCTGATGATGATAACAATGTACAAGGTTATTTAATGTTTGGATTTTTAGCTTTCATATATATATTTTCAATATATGGTTTGTTTACTTGGGGACCTCTTGTTCTTCATACCCCTGCGTCTGCGCACGGAGGTCAAGTCGATAACTTAATGAATATTACATGGGTCTTAATTTTTATTGTTCAAGCAATAACACAAGTATTATTACATTATTTTGCTTTTAAATATAGAGGTAAAAAAGATCAAAAGGCTTTATATTTTGCTGATAACAATAAGTTAGAAGCAATATGGAGTGTAATTCCTGCGGTTGTTTTGGCAGGTTTGATTCTTTACGGTTTGTACGCTTGGACAAACATTATGTTTATTGATGAGGATGAGGATACTATTGTAGTGGAATTATATGCTCAACAGTTTAAATGGACTGCAAGAGTAGCAGGAGATGACAATGTTTTAGGTAAAGCAAATGTTAGGTATATCGAAGGAGTTAATACTTTAGGTGTAGATATGTCTGATCCTTATGCACAAGATGATATTGTTGTTTCAGAATTGCATATTCCAAAGGGAAAGAAAATTCATTTTAAGATGAGATCTCAGGATGTATTGCACTCAGCTTACATGCCATATTTTAGAGCACAAATGAACTGTGTACCTGGAATGGTTACTGAATTTGCTTTTGAGCCAATTTATACCACTTCGGAATATAGAGAGTTGCCTTATATGATTGAAAAAGTAGCGAATATTAATGCTATTCGAGCTAAGAAATCTATTGATTTAGTGGCTAAAGGCGGTACTGTTTTAGATCCTTATACTTTTGATTATTTACTTCTTTGTAATAAGATATGTGGGGCTTCTCATTATAATATGCAAATGAAAATTATCGTAGATACACCAGAAGATTATAAAGCTTGGTTGAAAGAACAAACTAATTTAGTTACGCAAGTTAAAGCTTCTATTGCTCCTGCTCCAGTTGAAGGTGTTATGGGTAATGATAGTTTGAAAGCAAAAGATACGGCAGCTGTTTCTAAAATAGCTATGAAATAATTATTAAGAATATTTAAAGTACACATATATGTCAGCAGAAGGTCACGATCACGGACACGATCACGAACACGAACATCATCATAAAGATACTTTCATTACTAAATATATCTTTAGTATTGATCACAAAATGATTGCTAAGCAATACCTAATCTCAGGTATTGTGATGGGTATCATAGGAGTGACGATGTCTTTGCTTTTTAGAATGCAATTGGCATGGCCAGAGGAGTCATTTAAGATTTTTAACGTTCTACTTGGTGATAAATGGGCTCCAAATGGAATTATGACGAATGATATTTATTTGTCTCTTGTCACGATACACGGTACCATAATGGTTTTCTTTGTTTTAACAGCAGCTTTATCCGGTACGTTTAGTAATTTATTGATACCACTTCAAATTGGAGCACGAGACATGGCTTCCGGATTTATGAATATGGTTTCTTATTGGTTATTCTTTTTATCAAGTATAATCATGATTTCATCTTTATTTGTTGAATCAGGACCTGCGAATGCCGGTTGGACTATATATCCTCCTTTAAGCGCATTACCGCAAGCTATAGGTGGATCAGGAATGGGTATGACACTTTGGTTGGTTTCCATGGCTATATTTATTGCTTCTTCATTAATGGGGTCTTTAAATTATATAGTTACTGTAATTAATTTAAGAACTAAAGGAATGTCAATGACTAGATTGCCTCTTACAATATGGGCTTTCTTTGTTACAGCAATTATTGGAGTTGTTTCATTTCCAGTTTTATTGTCTGCTGCTTTATTATTGATTTTTGACAGAAGTTTTGGAACATCGTTCTTCCTTTCTGATATCTATATCGCTGGTGAGGTTTTACATTATCAAGGTGGTTCTCCAGTTCTTTTTGAGCACTTGTTTTGGTTCTTAGGCCATCCAGAAGTTTATATTGTTATATTACCTGCTTTAGGGATAACTTCAGAAATAATTGCAACGAATTCTCGTAAACCAATTTTTGGTTACAGAGCGATGATTATGTCAATTATAGCGATTGCATTTTTATCTACAATTGTTTGGGGACACCATATGTTTATCTCAGGAATGAATCCATTTCTAGGTTCGGTATTTACTTTTACAACATTATTAATTGCGATACCTTCAGCGGTAAAAGCATTTAATTACATAACGACACTTTGGAAAGGTAACTTACAGTTAAATCCAGCAATGTTGTTTTCTATTGGATTAGTTTCTACTTTCATAACAGGAGGTTTAACAGGAATTATTCTTGGAGATAGTACACTTGATATTAACGTTCACGATACTTATTTTGTAGTTGCTCACTTTCACTTGGTGATGGGTATATCTGCACTTTACGGAATGTTTGCTGGTATTTATCACTGGTTCCCTAGAATGTTTGGAAGAATGCTTAATAAAAATTTAGGTTATGTTCACTTCTGGGTAACTGCAATATGTGCTTATGGTGTGTTTTTTCCAATGCACTTTATCGGATTAGCAGGATTGCCTAGACGTTATTACACAAACACAAACTTTCCATTATTTGATGATTTACAAAACGTAAATGTTCTTATAACAACTTTCGCTTTAGTTGGTGGAGCTTTTCAATTGGTATTTTTATATAATTTCTTTAGTAGTATTTTTTACGGAAAGAAATCTGTTATGAATCCTTGGAAATCAAATACTCTTGAATGGACAGCGCCTATGGAGCATATTCATGGTAACTGGCCTGGAGAAATCCCAGAAGTTCACCGTTGGCCGTATGACTATAGTAACCCTAATCACGACGAAGATTTTGTTCCTCAAAATGTTCCAATGAAACCAGGAGAAGAAGTTTTACATCATTAAAAAATTAAGAAGCCTTTACGAAAGTAAGGGCTTTTTTTATGTATTTTGGATAACGGATCTTATGTGAATTTACTCGCATAGTGATTTGTAATCTATTTTTCTAAACTCTTTTATCAGTGCTGTATTTTACTGATAGTTTATTTTATCTTTGTTACATGAATGAAAATTTAGATCCAACAACTAACGGGTATAATTCAGAAGAATTTGATCTCGAAAAAAAACTTAGACCATTATCTTTTGATGATTTTGCGGGTCAAGATCAAATATTGGAAAACCTTAAAGTTTTTGTTGAAGCAGCAAATCAGAGAAATGAAGCTTTAGATCATACTTTGTTTCATGGTCCTCCAGGATTAGGTAAAACTACTTTGGCAAATATTTTGGCTAATGAGCTGCAAGTAGGGATTAAAATTACTTCGGGTCCTGTTTTAGATAAACCTGGTGATTTAGCAGGTCTATTAACAAATTTAGAAGAAAGAGATGTTTTATTTATAGACGAAATTCATCGTTTAAGCCCTATTGTTGAAGAGTACTTGTATTCTGCAATGGAAGACTTCAAGATTGATATCATGATTGAATCAGGGCCAAATGCAAGGACGGTGCAAATCAATCTTAATCCATTCACCTTAATTGGAGCAACGACACGTTCGGGGCTTCTTACAGCACCGATGCGTGCTCGTTTTGGGATTGCATCGAGACTGCAGTACTATACTACAGAATTGTTGACTACTATTGTTGAAAGAAGTGCTTCCATACTTAAAATGCCAATTTCGCTAGAGGCAGCAATTGAAATCGCTGGAAGAAGCAGGGGAACGCCTCGTATAGCGAATGCTTTACTGCGCCGCGTGCGAGATTTTGCCCAAATAAAAGGTAATGGTACAATTGATATTGAGATTTCAAGATATGCTTTAAAGGCATTGAATGTAGATGCTCATGGTCTTGATGAAATGGATAATAAAATATTGACTACCATTATTGATAAATTCAAAGGTGGGCCTGTTGGTTTGTCTACTTTGGCTACAGCCGTATCAGAAAGTAGTGAAACTATTGAAGAGGTATATGAGCCATTCCTGATTCAGGAAGGCTTTATTATGAGAACACCTAGAGGTAGGGAAGTAACTGATAAAGCGTACAAGCATTTAGGGAAACTTAATACTAATATTCAAGGAGGATTATTTTAGCATTAAAAGACATTCTCTTTTTTAAATAAAGTACTATTAATTCGAAATCAAAATACACACAATTTATTAAATCCGAAGCGAAACGCCTCGGATTTTTGTCTTGTGGTATATCACAAGCTGGGTTTCTTGAGCAAGAGGCACCAAGGCTTGAAAACTGGTTGAATAATAATCAGAATGGACAGATGTCCTACATGGAAAATAATTTTGATAAGCGTTTAAATCCAACTCTATTGGTTGATGGCGCTAAAAGTGTCATTTCTTTGTTGTTGAATTATTATCCTGAAAATACACAAGTTGTAGATTCGTATAAGATTTCGAAATATGCTTATGGTACTGATTACCATTTTGTAATTAAGGATAAACTTCAAGAGCTGTTGTTTTCTATTCAAGATAAGATTGGAGAGGTTTCAGGTCGTGCTTTTGTAGATTCTGCTCCAGTTTTAGATAAAGCGTGGGCCGCTAAAAGTGGTTTGGGTTGGATAGGAAAAAATAGTAACCTATTAACTCAAAAAGTAGGTTCATTCTATTTTATAGCCGAATTGATTATCGATTTAGATTTGGACTATGATAATGCAACAACTGATCATTGTGGAACTTGTACTGCATGTATTGATTCCTGCCCTACACAAGCTATAGTTGCGCCTTATATAGTGGACGGTAGTAAATGCATATCGTACTTTACAATAGAACTTAAAGAGAATATCCCGCAGGAGATGAAGGGGAAGTTTGATGATTGGGCTTTTGGTTGTGATATATGTCAAGATGTTTGCCCCTGGAACAAATTCTCTAAACCACACAATGAGCCTTTATTTAATCCTAATCCAGAATTGCTATCTATGTCTAAGAAAGATTGGGAAGAAATCACCGAAGATACTTTTAGGGCTGTATTCAAAGATTCGTCTTTAAAAAGGACCAAATTTTCTGGGTTGAATCGAAATATAGAGTTTCTAAAGTAAAGCGTTGTTGCATTATTTTAGAGAAGACTCTCTCGCAATAACAGTTGTTTCTAGTAAAATTGTTCTCGGTACAAAGGGTGTGTCTAGTTTATGACAATTCATTTCTTCTAACAGCAGATTAAATGATTCTACGCCCATTTGATGACTAGGCTGATCTACAGTGCTCAATTTTGGCGTGAGTACCTGAGACATAAACCAATTGCTGAAACCAATTACTGCTACTTGCTCTGGGATTTTAATTCCGATATCGTTAAAATAGGAAAGTACTCCTACAGCAACAAGATCTGTAATTGCAAATATTCCATCTACATCAGGATGTTCTTCAATTATTTGCTTTGCAAAATCAATTCCTTCTTGAAAAGTGACATTTTCACAAGTGTAAACTAGTTTTGAGTCAAATGGTATATTGTTTTTTTCTAGTGCTTTTTTGTAACCAATGTAACGGTCAATAGCATTTTGGGGGTTTAAAGGGCCTCGTATATGAGCAATTTTTTTGCATCCATTATCTATCAGATGCTGTACTGCATTAAACGCTGCTTTTTGATCATCAATAATAACTTTCGAACATTTGCAAAGTTTGGAAATTTTGTCAAACATAACAAAGGGTATGTTTCTATCTACAATTTGTTGTATGTGATCATCGTTGTTGGACTCATTAGAAAGAGACATTAAAATTCCATCTACTCTTTTATTGATTAGTAACTCAACTTGTTTTTTTTCTAAATCTAATGATTCATTTGACTGTAAGATGATTACTAGATAACCGTTTTTCTCTGCTTCGTCAATGATTGCGTTAATGACATTAGAAAAAAAATGATGCATCACTTCTGGAATTATTAGACCAATTGTTTTTGATTCTTTAGTTCTTAGATTTACTGCAAAACTATTTGGAGTATAGTGTAATGATTGGGCAAGTTCAATTACCGCATTTTTTGTTTTCTGGCTAACATCAGGATAGTTCTTTAGTGCTTTAGATACCGTAGTTATCGAAATACCTAATTTGAGAGCAATTTCTTTAAGTGTAATGTCTTTCATGCACTATGATTATTGAGTTTTTTGGTTTGAAATACGTTTCGTTACAATTTTTCAAGAGCAATTTATTGTTCTTAATAAGTGTGAAATGTAGCTTATACCTTTAAATAATAAGTAGCAAGGTATTAATTTTTACCGTAATAATGATGGATTTACAATATTTATCAAATTAGGGTAATGTAGTGCTTTTTTTTAAAAATAATTGATAAATCAGTTTCTTTTATGCAGATCCTCGTTCTATAATACTAGTTTCTAATTCTACAGATTGAAAATTAAAAGCTTTGTTACTTTTGATTAATTCAATTTCATCAAATAATATCGAAGCCGCTTTTTTCCCTATTTCGAATCCTGGTTGATCAATGGTAGTTAGTTTAGGAGTGATTATTTCAGACATAAAGGAGTTGCAAAATCCAAATACCGCTATTTGTTGTGGTATTTGAATACCAATGTCGTTTAAGTATTTAATGGCGCCAACAGCGACCAAGTCAGTGATGGCAAAAATGGCGTCTATATCCGGATGATCAATAACTATTTTTTGAGCATTGTTGTAGCCGTCCTCAAAATCAGTGTTGTTGTCACACAGGTACACCAGACTAGAATCATATGGAATGTTATTGTCTTCTAACGCTTTTTTATACCCTAAAAAACGATCGATGGAGTTTTGCGGCATATACGAACCTCTAAAATGTGCGATTTTTTTATGCCCTTTACTTATAAGATAGGTAACAGCATCATAAGCTGCTTTTCGATCATTGATCATTACTTTTGAACAGTTCACTAATTTAGCAATTTTATCAAAAAGCACTAGGGGAGTTTTATGGGCGATAATATTATTAATGTGATCAAAATCACCTGTTTCATTCGAAAGGGACATTAAAATACCATCAACTCTTTTGTTTAGTAGAAGTTCAATTTGCTTTTTTTCAACTTCTAATTTTTCATTAGAGCGTAAAATAATAACTAAGTATTTTCTTTTCTCGGCTTCCTCGAGGACTCCTTCAAAAACTTTTGAAAAGAAATTATAATCTACGGTAGGGACTATTAGTCCTATAGTTTTAGACTCTTTCGTTCTTAGGTTTACGGCAAAACTATTGGGGGTGTAGTTTAGTTTTTTTGCTAAGTCAATTACCGCATTTTTAGTTTTTTTACTAACATCAGGATAGTCTTTTAGGGCCTTGGAAACGGTCGTTATAGAGACTCCTAGCTGAGTAGCAATTTGTTTTAATGTTGCATCTTTCATAGTAGGATTACCCTGTTTTAAAAATAAAAAAAAACTGCTTTTTGAAAACAAACATACAATTTATTTATTGTAAGTCAATTTTCAAAAAAAGCAGTTTTTTTCTAATAATTAATTTTCTGGTAGTATGGTTCCAATTAGTTATAAATTGGTACTAGCTTATTCGATTGCTATCACTAATGATTCATAAGGACGCAATGTGTTATTTTTTATTTTAGTTGTATCGTTGTAATTATTTAGTAAGACCTCATATTTTCCTAATTTTAAATTTAGATTATAAGAAGTGTTCTTATCTGTAAAGTTTAATAAAACCAAAACTCTTTTTCCGTCTAATTCTCGTAGGTACGCAAAAACATCAGGATTTTCTTTGTCTAAAAGAGAATATTTCCCATATACCAAAACTAGATTGTTTTTACGAAGTTGTACCGTTTTTCTAAAGTAGTTTAAAATAGATTCTGGGTCTTGTTCCTGTTTTTTGACATTTATTTCATTATAATTTGGGTTTACTTTCAGCCACGGCATTCCAGTTGTGAACCCACTATTTTCAGTGTTATCCCACTGCATAGGAGTACGTCCGTTCTCTCTGGATACTTGCTTTTGCTCTTCTAAAAAAGCAAGTGTATCTCCTCCTTTATTTTTAAGATTGGTGTACTTGTTACGGGTGTCAACGTCATTGTAATCGTTGATAGATTCAAAACGGATGTTTGTCATGCCTATTTCGTCTCCCATGTAATAGTAAGGAGTGCCTCTCATAGTATATATAAATGTAGTTAGCATCTTAGAAGATAGTTCTCTAAATTCTGGAGTTTCATTCCCAAACTTACTTACCATTCTGGGTTGATCGTGATTAGCCAGAAATATCGAAAGCCAGCCTTTGTCTTTGAAGGCCTCATCATATCTGGAAAAAATAGCTTTGTATTTTTCAAGTCCAAAATCACTAATGTGTTTTCCAATGTCTACACTTTCAAAGTGATAGGCCATGTTGAGTTCTTTTCGGTCTGGATCAACAAATTGCAAGGCATCTTCTGGCGTACTTCCGGCGCCTTCGGCTACAGTCATAATATCATATTTGCTAAAAACCTCTTTATTCATTTCTTGCAAATAGTCATGTAAATGAGGGCCGACTCCGTAGTATTTTATAATATTTTTTTCAAATCCTTTAGGTAACTCTGGCCATGTGGTGTCTTTTGATGCAAATTGAAAAGCATCCATTCTAAACCCGTCAATGCCTTTGTCTAACCAAAATCGCATGATTTCATAGACTTCTTCTCTAAGTTTTGGGTTTTCCCAGTTTAAATCAGGTTGTTTTTGTGAAAAATAGTGTAGATAGTAGGAATTTGTTTGTGCGTCATATTTCCAAGCATCATTATTTACATCAAAAAAGCTCCATCTATAAGGCGGTTTTCCTTTTTCGGCAGGCCACCAATGGTAGTAGTTTCTATATGGATTGTCTCTGGAACTACGTGCTTGCTTGAACCATTCATGTTCGTCACTGCTATGATTAACGACCAAATCCATGATGAGTTTAATACCCCGTTCATGCATACCTTTTAGCAATAAATCGAAATCTTTCATAGTACCAAAATCCTTCATGATTGCTCGATAGTTACTTATATCGTAACCATTGTCGTCGTTAGGGGATTCGTAAATTGGATTTAGCCAAACGGCATCTATACCTAGACTTTTTATATAATCTAATTTAGATGTTATTCCTTTTAAATCTCCTACGCCATCGCCATCAGTATCCTTAAATGATCGAGGGTAAATTTGGTAAACGGTAGCTTCTTTCCACCATTTTTTCTGTAATGCTTCTGTAGTTGGTTCCACTTTTTGCGAGGTGATTAAATTTGTTGCTAAAAAAATGAATGTTATTGTTACTATGCTTTTTTTCATTTTATACATTTTAAGAAGTAATTTTCATTTTCATTTTATTTCGAAAATAACAGCTTCATAAGGTTGTAATTCTAGACCTTTAGAAGATGTTGTGTAATTCCCGATCAGTAACTTTGCTGTTTTAAGGTTTATTTTCGTGTCTAATTTTGCCTTTTCACTTCTAAAGTTCAACATTACTAATAATTTCTTACCATCCAGCTCTCTCGTGTAAGCATAGATATTAGGGTTTTTGGCATCAATTAAAGTGTATTTTCCATAAACTAAGACGTGATTGTCTTTTCGTAATTTTACCATTTTCCTGAAATAATTTAAGACAGAATTTGGATCTTTTTCTTGGGCTGTTGCATTTATAGAACGGTGATTGTCATTTACTTTTAACCAAGGTTCGCCAGTTGTAAAGCCTCCGTTCTTAGAGTCATTCCATTGAAAAGGAGTACGGCCATTGTCTCTTGCTCCCCCAGTTTTTTGGTCCTCAATGAATTGTTTCAGATCGCCTCCAGCATTTTTTACTTTTTCATACTCGGCTAATGTTTCAATATCTCGGTAATCGTCGATTGTATTAAATTTAGCATTAACCATTCCTATCTCATCACCATTATAGTAATAAGGCGTTCCTCTCATTGATAGCAGAAAGGTAGATAACATTTTAGATGATAATTCTCTGTATTGAGGAGAATCATTTCCCCAGCGAGAAGTCATTCTAGGTTGATCATGATTTCCTAAATAAATTGTTCCCCAACCTTTTTTGTCATAAACTGCATCCCAGTCTGAATAGATTTTCTTGAAATCTACTAAACTCCAGTTTGGATCCATTTTTTTGAAATACCCAGGGATATATCCTAAGCTTGCACCGTCAAAGTGATAGCCCATATTTAATTCATTTCTTGCTGGATCAACAAAATTTAAAGCGGTTGATTTTAGCATCCCTGCACCTTCAGCCAGTGACATGACATCATACTTACTTAAGACTTCTTTATTCATTTCCTGTAAGTAATCATGTAAATGCGGACCGCTAGCCATATATACATCCCATCTGCCTGCGTAGTTTTTATTTAGTTCTTCTTGAGTAATTACTGGGAAAGTAGTGTCTTTTGCAATGAAGGGGATTACATCCATTCGAAAGCCATCGATGCCTTTTTTAAACCACCAATTCATCATACTGTAGATTTCTTGACGCAATTTTGGGTTTTCCCAATTCAAATCTGGTTGCTTATTGCTAAAATAATGTAAGTAATAAGAATCCGTTGTTTTGTCATATCTCCAGCCGCTACCATCTGCTTCAAAACTTCCGGGACGAAATGCAGGTGTACCTTTCTCTGCCGGCCACCAGTGGTAATAATCTCTATAAGGATTGTCTCTGGATTTTTTACTTTCTTGAAACCATTTGTGCTCGTCACTGCTATGATTGACTACTAAATCCATTACTAACTTCAAGCCTCTTTCGTGCATTCCTTTTAACAAGGTGTCAAAGTCCTCCATTGTGCCAAATTCCTTCATAATGGATTGATAGTCTGAGATGTCGTAGCCGTTGTCAGTATTTGGGGAGCCATAAATGGGATTCAACCAAACAACATCTACCCCCAAACTTTTAATATAATCCAATTTGGATATAATTCCTTTCAAATCACCAACACCATCACCGTCAGTATCTTTAAAGCTGCGAGGGTAAATTTGATATACGACGGCTTCTTTCCACCATTTTTTTTCAATAGTAGCTTCTTTTTGCTGGGCCATTGTTGATTCATATAGTAAGCAAGTAAACAGTAATAATAAAGCAAGTAAGGTTTTTTTTGGTTTCATACAGTAATGATTTAATTGTAATTTTAAAGTGGCTTTTAAGGTCGGTTTCCGTTTTATCGGTTGTAATTGACTGCTATTGAGTAGAGCAATTTCTGTATTTATTTCTATATTTTGGCTTTCTTATTAATCGATAACGTTATCGAAATATCGAAAACGTTATCGATACTAAAATTAAGGATCTTAAAGGAATATTTAAATTTTTAAGAAATAAATGATTTAAGTTTGAAATTATTAATCAAAATTAAAATTATGAATTCAAATTTAACTCACCTTGTAATACTGATTTTGTTTACTACATCCGTGTTTAGTCAAACAAAGTCAGATGAATGGAATCTACATGCATCTTCAAGGGAAAACTACTTTGGTGTGGCTATGGCGAATGGGCAAATTGGAATTGTTACTGATGATACACCATTAAAAACTAAGGAAATTATTTTAAATGGAGTCTATGAAGCAAGTCCAGAAAATGGGATTAGTAGAATTGTTAGAGGGATTGAGTTTCTTAACCTTCATTTGAATATAAATAATCAAGAAATAAGCTCTTCTAATATTGATAATTGGAGTCAGGTAGTTTCAATGAAAGAAGGAACTAGCACAACTTCTTTTAGCTTTAAAGATCTTGCGGTTATTGACTATACTATTTTGGCCAATAGAGCCATACCATATTCAGCTATGGCAATTGTAGAAATTACTCCAAAAAAGGATATTGAAATTAACGCTAACAATTATATGGTTGTGCCTGACGAACTTAAAGAGGCCAAAAGGCAATTTAGAGTATTAAAAGACAATCAATACTTGATGCCAGTTTTTGGAACCACAGCAAAAACATTAAATGGTAAACATACTATATCAGCTTCAACTACTTTTCTTTTTGACGGTCAAAGTGAAACATTAAAGCAAACTGGTAATGAGGTGGGTTTTTCAAAAAAATTAAAAAAAGGTCTAAAATACCGATTTGCTATTGCGGGCGGAATTTGTACATCCAAAGATTTTACGGATCCTCTAAATGAATCCGAAAGACAGCCCATCTTCGCATTACAAGAAGGGATTGATAATTTACTGAACCGACATAAAAAAGCATGGGCTGAGCTATGGCGAACTGGTGACATACAAATCGAAGGGGATTTAGATGCACAACAGAGAGTTCGATTTGCCTTGTATAATTTGTACTCTTATATACGCCCGGAAACCAGACAGAGTATTGCTCCAATGGGTTTGTCCTCTCAAGGATATAATGGACATATTTTTTGGGATTCTGAATTATGGATGTATCCATCACTTTTAGCATTACAGCCTGCTATGGCTAAATCTTGTTTGGATTATCGTTCGGATCGTCTTGGAAAAGCAAAACAGAAAGCAACTGTATATGGGTATAAAGGAGCAATGTTTCCGTGGGAGTCAGATGATACAGGAGAAGAAGCAACGCCAACATGGGCTTTGACGGGGATTTTTGAACAACATATCACGGCTGATGTTTCGATAGCATTCTGGAATTATTATGCCTATACGCAAGATAAGTCTTGGCTTAAAAAAGAATGGAACGTATTGAAAGAAACTGCAGATTTCTGGGTAAGTAGAGTTGTTGAAAATAAAGATGGCAGTTATTCTATTCTTAATGTTGTAGGAGCAGATGAGTATGCTCAGCATGTAGATGACAATGCTTTTACAAATGCTTCGGCTATTGAATCATTGAAAAACACTATTAAAGCGGCTACTATTTTAAATGAGCCTGTTGACCCAAAGTGGGTAGCACTATCTGAAAGGTTAGTGATACATTCTAAAAATGGAATCACCCAAAATTACAAAGGGTATAACGGAGAGATGATAAAACAAGCAGATGTTAATTTATTGGCCTACCCCTTACATGTGATTACAGATAAAAAACAAATTGAAAAAGATTTGGATTATTATTCGGCAAAGATAGACCCCAAAGATGGGCCCGCAATGGCTTCAGGAGTGTTGTCTGTATTGTATGCGCGTATGGGTGATAGGGATAAAGCTTATGATTATTTTGTCAAATCGTATTTGCCAAACAGCAGACCGCCTTTTGGTGTTTTCTCTGAGTCAGCAAATAGCAACAACCCTTATTTTGCAACTGGAGCGGGCGCTATGCTTCAAGCGGTTATTTATGGATTTGGTGGTGTAGAGCTAACAGATGATGGTTTGAAATACAATAAAGGCCTTTTACCAAAGCAATGGAAGTCACTAAAAATAATTGGACTTGGTCTAGACAATAAGACAATCACTATCGAGAAATAGTATTTATCTTTTTTTTACTAATTGCCTCAATTATATTCTGCAGAATGTAATTGAGGTAATTTTGTTTTATATAGGATGCAAAAATTCAGATTCTATAAAGAGGGATTGGCGTGCATTATTGAATGTTTGTAAAAACGGCTTTTAAATTGCATTTTTATCAGGTAATTTTGGTGTGTGCAACTTTTTTTGACAAAAACGTACTCTTTTTACCGCTTGATTCGTGATTTATTAGCACAATTCTTTAAATTTTATATTTTTTTTACATTTTATATAATTTTAGTATTAATTTTTTAAAGGATTAATTGTGAAATCGAAAACGTTTTCGGTGCTCCGAAAACGTTATAGTTAGTGTCTTTCTTAAAATTATCATAAAATTTTAGCTAAGTTTGACTCTAATTAAACAAAACCATTTAAACAAATTATTAACCAACTTATTTATTACGTATGAAAAATAGTCTACTTAAGGGCTTGATGGTGTTTCTAACGATGCTATGTACGAGTTTGATACATTCTCAGAGTGTATCTGGTACAGTATCTGACTCCAGCGGTCCGCTTCCAGGGGCTTCAATATTAGTTAAGGGAACAACAAATGGAGCACAAACAGATTTCGATGGAAAATTTACCATCGGCAATGTTGGTCCAAATGCAGTTTTAGTATTCAGTTACATTGGTCTTAAAACACAAGAAGTAAATGTCGCTGGAAAAACAACGGTGAATATTGTTTTAAAAGAAGATTCGGCTGAATTAAGAGAAGTAGTCGTTATCGGTTACGGAACAGTTAGAAAGAAAGATGCAACTGGTGCGGTTGATCAAATTGGAGCTAAAGATTTTGATAATGTAGCGGCACCTTCGCCAGCTCAGTTATTAAGAGGGAAAGTTGCAGGTGTACAAGTTACACAATCTAGTGGTGAACCTGGAGCAGGAATTTCAGTTAGAGTTCGTGGTAACTCTTCTATTCGTTCAGGAAATGGTCCGCTTTATGTTATTGATGGTGTGCCATTGGATGGCGGGAATGTATCTGCAGGTGGTGGACTTACAGCAAATAACGGAGCTCAAGATTTAGGATCTTCTTCTGCAAGAAATCCATTAAACTTTATCAATCAAAATGATATAGAAAGCATTAGTGTATTGAAAGATGCTTCTTCTACTGCTATCTATGGTTCTCGTGGAGCTAATGGGGTAATTGTAATTACGACCAAAAAAGGAAAATCTTCTGAACCACAATTAACATACAGTACTTCGGTTACTTTTAGTAAAAAATCAGGAGACTTTGGCGTAATGAGCGCAGATCAGTTTGTTGCAGCAGGTGGTGACGATAAAGGATCAAGATCTTACAATTGGGAAGATGCAGTGATGAGAAACGGATTTTCTATGAATCACGATTTATCTTTTAATAAAAGCAGTGAAAATTCAAATACAAGATTGTCATTTGGCGCTTCTAATACTGATGGTATTGTAAAAAATTCTGGTTTAGATAAATACTCCGCATCTTTTTACAATTCAAATGATTTCTTTGGTGGGGCTGTTAAGATAGAGTCAAGAATTATCTATACTGCTTTGAAAGATGAAACTACATTGTTATCTAATAATGCTGGTTATATTGGTAACTTAATTGGTACAGCTTTATATTGGAACCCAACATTGCCAATTTATAATACAGATGGAACATATCATGTAGAGAGTACTTCTTATTTGAATCCAGTTCAATTATTGGATTCTTATAAAGACTTCACTAACACTAATAAATTATTAGGAAGTATTAATACTACTTGGAAAATTAATAGTCACTTGAAATACCAATTCTTATTTGGTATAGAGAGTTCAACTTCAACTAGAAAAACGCAGTTGTTGCCTTCTATTCAGATTTTGAATACAGCACAAGCTGTTGACCCTAGAGATAATACAACTAAATATGGTCAGGCGGCGATTGCTAGTCAAAATAAATTCAATAAAACGTTCGAACACACCTTGAATTTTAACAAGGACATGAGCGACAACTTTAATTTAGATGCTTTAGTTGGATACTCTTATTATGATTATACTGCAGATGGGAATCAATCTTCAGGAATTGGATATAACAGCGCTCAAACTAATTTGATTGATAATATCGAAGGTGGTCTTCAAAATGAGTTTAGAGTTTCTTCTTTTAGAAATAGAGTTGAACTTCAATCGTATTTTGGAAGAGTCAATGCTACATTATTCAAAAAATTAATTCTTACTGGTACTATACGTGCTGATGGTTCCACTAAACTTGGAGTAAATAATAAATACGATTATTTTCCATCTGTTGGTGTAGCTTATAAGGTGGTTGATAATAAAGATGGCTTGGTTAATGATTTTAAAATTAGAGGAAATTATGGTATAACGGGTAATCAAGAATTCTCACCAAACTCTGCCGTTTCAAGAGGAGCTTATACTAACAATACTTTAAATTTAGATAATAGTTCTAATGCTAATTTAAGATGGGAAACTACTAAATCATATGGAATAGGAGCTGATTTTGAATTTCTTAATAATAGATTGTCAGGATCATTAGATTATTTCCAAAGAGATACAAAAGATTTAATTTTTCCATTGCCTACTGCCTCACCACAACCAGGGCCTCCGTCTCCACGTTTCAAAAACTTACCAGGTAACTTAATCAATAAAGGGGTTGAGGTAGCTTTGAGTTATAAGATTATTGATAATGAGAATCTTACTTGGGATATTTCTGGTAACGCATCCTTCTTGAAAAATGAAATGAAAAATTTTGCTGGATTCTTATCTACAGGAGGATTAAATGGTCAAGGTTTATCGGGTGCTTATGCGCAAGTTGTTACTAATAATAAACCAATCTATTCTTATTACATGTATGAATGGAGAGGATATGACTCAGCGGGTAATTCCATTTATGCTGATGCGGCTGGTAACGATACGGGTTTAGGTACTGCAGCAAAAAAATTGTTGGACAAACAGCCTTTGCCAAAAATCAATGTTGGTTTCTCGACGGGTTTAAGCTACAAAGGATTTGATGCTAGTGCTTCTTTCTATGGTGCTTTTGGACACTACATTTACAATAATACGACTAATGCTTATTTCTTTAAAGGAGCATTCCTTGGTGGTAGAAACGTAACTGAGGAGGCGGCAACATCTGCACAAGCAGCAGGAGATCCAAACTCACCATCTACTAAATATCTTGAAAAAGGTGATTTCTTAAGAATGGGTAACCTTACTTTTGGGTACACACTTAAAGGAGATGCATTGGAAAGATTTAAAGTTAAATCGGCTCGATTTTATGTAAATGCCTCTAATTTATTTATAATTACAAGCTATTCAGGAACTGATCCAGAGGTTGATACTGACAAACAGTTGAACGGAGTGCCTTCAGCTGGTATAGAATATTTATCTTATCCAAGAGACAAAAGTGTATCTGTCGGTCTTAATGTAACATTTTAATTAAAAAAACGATGAAAAGAATAAATATAATAAAAGGCATCTTATTAACTAGTACAGTTATACTGGGGGTAAGTTGTACAAATCTAGACGAAGAAGTATTAGACGGAGTAATTGTTTCCACAACGGGAGGAGGAACAGTAAATACTTCTTCATTATTAACTAGTGCTTATGAGGGATTAAGAGGTTTCGAGACGCAAGGACAAATGTTCGCCTTGGATGAAATGTCAACAGACGCGTTAGTAGGACCTACACGTGGTGGGGACTGGGATGATAATGCAACATGGAGACAAATTCACGTACATACTTGGGCTCCAGATCATGTTGAGGTAAGAAACGCATGGAATGCTTTATTATCACAAGTATATAGCTGTAACTTGGTTATAGAAAACGGTTCAGCTGCTGAAGTAACTCAAGCCCGTTTTTTAAGAGCATTTTACTATTATAATGTAATTGATTTATTTGGTCAAGTGCCTTATAGAGAAGCTGGAACCGCAGTAGAAGACGATCCAAAAGTGTGGACAAGAGCAGAAGCAACAGATTTCGTAATTAGCGAATTGGAAGCTGTAATGCCTCAATTACCGGCGAGAACTAGTGCAAATACGGATTTCGCTAATGCTGATGCAGCCCATTTTTTATTAGCTAAACTGTATTTAAATAAAGGTGTTTTTAAAGCTGCAGCTCCTGCAGGACCTTATACTTTTGAAGCTGCAGATATGACAAAAGTTGTGACTCATGTAAATGCAATAAACAGTTCATTAGCGGATGATTACTGGGACAATTTCAAGCCTAGCAATAATACTTCTAATGAGATATTATTGTCTTCTAAAAACGTTAGAGGTGGTGCTGGAGGTGGAATACAGTTCTTTTGGAGAATGGGTATGCATTACAACCAAACGCCTGATGGATGGAATGGGTTTGCTACAGTGGCAGAATATTATAATAAATTTAACCCTAATGATAGACGTATAAAAAACAATGATGCTGCTATTATTACTGCGTTTGGTAATCCAACTGGATTTCAAATTGGTCAAATTTACAAACCAGGAGGAACGGAAATAGTTCGTGATAGAATTAAAAATGATGCAAATCCGCTTGGACAACCGCTGAAATTCACAAAAGAATTGACGCTAATCACAAGTGGTTCTACATTAGAATCAGCAGGTGTTAGGGGACAAAAGTACATTCCTGATTCTCAGAATCTAGGTGCTCCTGATAATGATTATGTATTTATGAGATATTCTGATGCTTTAATGATGAAAGCGGAAGCGATCGCTAGAGGAGGTTCTGGTACTAATGATGTAGTTAAACTTTTAAAAATTCACACTAGAACTAATACTAATGACATCACACCTTTTCCTACAACATTAGACGGAATTTATCTTGAAAGAGGTAAAGAGTTATGGTGGGAAGGATGGAGAAGAAATGACATGGTACGTTTTGGTAAATTCTTAGAAAAAAGAGAGTTGAAGCCTTATGTTTCGGATAATAAATATATATTATTCCCAATTCCAGCAGATGCTTTGTTTAATGCAAACTTAAAGCAAAACCCTGGTTACTAAGAGTTATTTACAATTATTATGTTTTGAGTTAGTTATAAAGAGGGCAATCGTATTGCCCTCTTTATTTTTTTAATTTTAACGCTATTCATTGTTTTATTTACTGAATATTATATAAATTAGACCTTTCTTTTCTTTTGAAATATCATTACCAAATACTACATAAAATATGTTTAATCGTTATTTTTTCTTTCCAATTCTCATTCTTCTTTTTACCAATTGTTCTAAAGAAAACACTGAAAATAAAGATGCCTTATTTACTAAATTAGATGCATCAGCAACCGGAATTAACTTTGTTAATGATGTGAAAAATGGTGCTGATATGAATATTTTTAAATATAGAAATTTTTATAATGGTGGTGGAGTGGCTATTGCAGATATTAATAATGATGGGCTTTCAGATATTTATTTTACCTCAAACCTGGGGGCGAATAAATTGTATTTAAATAAAGGAAATTTTCAATTTGAAGATATTTCTAAAAAAGCAGGAGTAGAAGGCTCTAAGTCCTGGTCTACCGGAGTTGTTATGGTTGATATTAATGCAGATGGATTGCTGGATATCTATGTTTGTAATGCTGGAAATATACAAGGCGATAATCAAAAGAATGAACTTTTCATCAATAATGGCGACCTTACTTTTACCGAAAAAGCTGCGGATTATAACCTAGCAGATACAGGAATAACCACTCATACTGCATTTTTTGATTATGATAAAGACGGAGATTTAGACGCTTATATTTTAAATAATAGTTTTATACCGGTGAGTAGTCTTAATTATTCCAATAAAAGAGAACTGAGAGACAAAGATTGGGACGTAGCTGATATTTTAAAAGGTGGCGGAGACCGATTGCTTCGTAATGATAATGGAAAATTCGTTGATGTAAGTAAGGAAGCAGGAATTTATGGTAGTTTAATCGGTTTTGGTTTAGGAGTGACTGTAGGAGATGTCAATGGGGATTTATATCCTGACATCTATGTTTCTAATGACTTTTATGAACGAGATTATCTATATATAAATAATAAAAACGGAACATTTACAGAACAAATTCAAGGCTGGGCATCGCATATCAGTCAGTCTTCTATGGGAGCAGATATGGCCGACGTCAACAATGACGGAAAAGCAGATGTATTTGTTACAGATATGTTGCCAGAAGGTGATGAACGACTGAAAAACACAACTAGTTTTGAAAATTACGATTTATTTCTACGAAAAATAAATCTCGATTTTTTCAATCAATACATGCAAAACACATTACAAGTTAACAACGGAAGCAATCAGTTTTCTGAAATTGCTAATTACGCTGGCGTTGCTAAAACAGATTGGAGTTGGGGTGCCTTACTTTTTGACATGGATAATGATGGCTACAAGGATATTTATGTTTGTAATGGAATTTATCACGATTTGACTAATCAAGATTTTGTTGACTTTTTTGCGAACGAGTTTATGCAAAAAATGGTCGTAACAGGAAAGAAAGAACAAATTGAAACGATAATAAATCGTATGCCAAGTTCCCCTATTCCTAATTACGCCTTTAAAAATAATAAAAACCTGACTTTTACGAATGAAGCTCAAAACTGGGGTTTAGCTACTCCTAGTTTTTCAAATGGTGCAGCATATGGCGATTTAGATAACGATGGCGATTTAGACCTGATCGTTAATAATGTGAATATGGAGGTCTTTGTTTATCAAAATAATTCAGAAAAAAAGAAAGACAATCATTTTATTAAAGTCAAGTTAAAAGGGGATAATCAAAATACTTTTGGAGTAGGAAGTGTTGTTGAATTGTTCTCAGGGGCAGAAATTTTGAGACAAGAACTAATTCCTTCTAGAGGTTTTCAATCCTCTATCGATTATGTGATGACTTTTGGTATTGGAACAAAAAAAATAGATTCTTTACAGGTTATTTGGCCTAATGGTAAGTTTCAAACGCTTAAAAAAATCACTAATAACAGCACAATTAATTTGAAGATTGCAGATGCGAAAACGGATTATATTTCTAAAGTAAATAAAGCTAAACCACTTTTTGTTGAAACTAAATCTGGATTTTTTGCCCATAAAGAAAATGATTATATCGATTTTGACTATGAAGGGTTAATTTCAAAAGAACTCTCTCAAGAAGGACCTGCGCTAGCAGTTGCAGATATTAATGGAGATGGTAATGACGATGTTTTTATTGGTGGAGCAAAAGGAGTTTCTGGAAAAATTTACTTGAATAAAGGAAACAATAATTATAGTTTGACTAATCAAATCAGCCTTGATTCAGATGCTAATTATGAAGATACCGCTGCAGATTTCTTTGATGCTGATAATGATGGCGATATTGATTTATTAGTAGGTTCAGGAGGTAATGAAAAAGCAGATCAAAACAATTATAAAAACCGTTTGTATTTAAACAATGGTAAAGGCGTGTTTGTAAAAAGTACAACTGCTATACCAACTACAAATAATAATGTTGCCGTGATTGTATCAAGTGATTTTGATAATGATGGCGATGTTGATGTTTTTATAGGAAGCCGATCTGTTCCAGGAGTTTACGGAATTGATCCTAAACATTTATTGTTAGAGAATGATGGTAAAGGTAATTTTACTAACGCCACTGATAAAAAAGCTTTTAAACTCAATACAGTAGGTATGATTACTGATGCTGTATGGGAAGATATAGATAATGATTCTAAAAAAGATTTGATAATCGTAGGGGACTGGATGGCTCCAAGAATATTTAAAAACACAGGAAGAAGGCTAGTTGAATACAAATCGAATCTAACTGAGTTTTCAGGATTCTGGAATGCAGTAAGTTGCGTAGATTTAAATAATGACGGGAAAAAAGATTTGGTTCTAGGGAATAAAGGAACAAACACCACTTACAAAGCTTCTACAAAAAATCCGATGCGATTGTTTGTAAATGATTTTGACAATAATGGCACTATTGAACAAATCGCAACGCGTTCTATAGATGGGAAAGACATGCCTTTGAACTTAAAACAGGACGTTGGTAAACAAATACCATTGATTAAGAAGAAGAATTTAAGTTATGCAGCTTACGCTAAGAAAAGCTTTCAGGAACTCTTCTCAGCCGATGTCACAAATAATTCAATTCAAAGAACGGCTAACATTCAGGAAAGCGTGGTTGCCATGAATAAAGGAAATGGAAAATTTGAAATAAAAGCTTTGCCAAAAGAAGTGCAGTTTTCTTGTGTGAACACCATTTGCGTGCTAGATATTAATAAAGATGGAATTCTCGATCTTGTTTTAGGAGGAAATCAATATGAGTTTAAACCACAATTTTCAAGACTTGATTCTAATTATGGAAGTGTTCTTTTAGGAAGTAAGAACGGCAGCTATACATGGGTGCCATACGCTCAATCAGGTTTTTTCATGAAAGGGGAAGTAAAGCATCTAAAAGCAATAAAAGGTAAGAATAATTCAGTTTCAATAATTGCAGTTATTAATGATAATGCACCTAAAATATTTAAAAGCAATGAATAATTTTTTTCGAATAGCACTGCTTTCTGTGCTAATGGTAAGTTGCTCAAAAAAAGAACATTATTTATTTGAAAAACTAGCCTCAGATAAAAGTAATATTACTTTCAATAACCAACTAGACCCTTCTAAAAATATTTCTATTTTAGATTACCTCTATTATTACAATGGAGGTGGAGTAGCATTAGGAGATATCAATAATGATGGTTTGGTTGATATCTACTTTACTTCAAACCAAGGTAAAAATAAATTATACCTGAATAAAGGCAATAATAAATTTGAAGACATAAGCACTAAGGCAGGGGTTGAGGGTCAAAGTGATTGGACTGCAGGAACGGTTATGGCAGATGTCAATGGGGATGGATATTTAGATATTTATGTTTGTGCTGTAGTAGGGATAAATGGTTTTGAAGGACATAATGAATTATTCATTAATAATAAGGATAATACTTTTACAGAAAGAGCGGCAGAATATGGTTTGGATTTGGATAATTACAGCTCTTCAGCGGCATTTTTCGATTATGATTTAGATGGTGATTTAGATATGTATTTATTGAATCATGCGGTACATTCAGAAGAATCGTTTGGGAATGCCGATGTAAGAAATAAAAGAAGCTATGAATGTGGTGATAAATTATTTAGAAATGACAATGGTAAATTTGTTGATGTAAGTGAGCAAGCAGGTATTTTTGGCGGAGCCAATGGATATGGGTTAGGACTTGCTGTTTCTGATTTTAATTTAGATGGTTATCCCGATATTTATGTAGGTAATGATTTTCATGAAGACGATTATTATTACTTAAATAATGGAGACGGTACTTTTACAGAAAGCTTAAAACAACATTTTGGACATACCAGCCGATTTTCTATGGGTGTTGATGTTGCGGATATCAATCACGATGGATTCCCAGATATTCTAACGCTTGACATGCTTCCTGAGAATGAAAAGGTTTTAAAATCGTCATTAGGAGATGATAATGTACAGATGCTAAAAATGAGAACCGAAAAATTGGGGTATCATTATCAGTACACGAGAAATATGTTGCAATTAAATAATGCAGGAAATAATTTTACTGAAACAGCGCTTCTTAATGGAGTTGCTGCTACTGACTGGAGTTGGAGCGCTTTATTTGCTGATTATGATCAGGATGGCGAGCAGGATATTTTTGTAGGTAATGGAATCCCAAAGCGCCCCAACGATCTCGACTACGTGAAATATTATTCTAATGACCAGATTAAAACGAAAATAACGACTACTAAATTATTAGACAAAGAGGCTTTAAACAAAATGCCTAAAGGGAATTGTACTAATTATATGTTTCAGGGAGCTGCAGATTTACACTTTAAAAATAGATCTAAGGACTGGATAGAAAATGACTCTATAATTTCTAACGGAAGTGGTTATGCCGATATCGACAATGATGGAGATCTTGATATCATTACTAATAATTTGAATAGTGTTGCATCTCTTTACATCAATAGGACAGATACTGCTTCTAATTACTTAAAGTTGAAACTACAGTTTCAGGGGAAAAACAGTTTCGGAATAGGAGCTAAAGTTATTTCTTATGCAAAAGGAAAAAGACAGTTTAAGGAATTACAAACTACAAGAGGATTTCAATCTTCTTCTGAGCCAATGCTACATTTTGGATATGGAAAGATAAAAATGATCGACTCCTTAGTAGTTATTTGGCCCGACAAAACATATCAAACTTTAAAGAATATAAAGGCCAATCAGACAATTGTAGTAAAAGCTGCGAAAAGAAGAAAAGCATTTAATTACCAAAAATTACATCCTTCTATTGTACCGGTATTTAAAAAGGTAGAAGGTAATTTAGGAATAGACTTCACGCATCAGGAAAATGACTACGTTGATTTTATCTTTCAAAAATTAATTCCGTACCAACGTTCAGATCGTGGACCAGCAACTGCCATAGGAGATTTAAATAATGATGGTAAAGAAGATATTTTCTTTGGTGGATCCAAGAATAAAAAGGCAACGGTATATGTTCAAAATGGAAATGGATTTTCGAAAAAATCTTTTACAACTATAGCCAATGATTCCGTATATGAAGATGCAGGGGCTGTTATTGGAGATTTTAATAATGATAAAGTCAATGATTTGTTTGTAGCTTCTGGAGGTGGTGAAAACGCCTCTGATTTACAAGACCGTTTGTATTTATCAGAAAACAAACAATTAGTAAAATCAAACTTAGTGGAGTTGATAAAAAATGCTTCTGTAGTTAAAATGTTTGATTATGACAATGACGGAGATTTAGATGTTTTTGTTGGAAATAATTCGGTTAATAACCGTTTCGGAAGCATTCCAGATTCCTACTTATTAAATAATGCAGACGGTGTTTTCTCTATTGTTCAGAATAAAACCTTTTCAAAAATTGGAATGGTGACGGATGCTGTGTTTTCAGATTTCAACAAGGACGGTACAATCGATTTAATTGTAATAGGGGAATGGATGAAACCTACTTTTTTTGCAAATACAAACGGAAAATTTAAAGATGTAACGGCTACTGTGTTACCAGAGAAAAGCAATGGTTTGTGGCAGGCTATAATACCTTTTGATATTGATAATGATGGAGACCTTGATTATATTGTTGGGAATTGGGGGATGAACTCCAAGTTCAAAGCGTCGCAGGAATTTCCGATGAGAATGTATTATGATGATTTTGACAAAAACGGATCCTATGAAACAATTGTTGCAATTGAAAAAAAAGGAAGCTATTATACTACTTTGGGCCTAGATGATTTAGCAGAGCAGTTTAGTGGGATGTTAAAAAAGAAGTTCAAAAGCTATAATGTATTTGCAGGAAAAACGGTTGAAGAAGTCTTTAGTCCAAAGATGCTTTCGGAGGCAAAGCATTTTGAAGTACATAATTTAAAATCAGGATACCTGAAAAATCAGGACGGAAAATTCACTTTTGTTGCTTTTTCAAGTGATTTACAAGTCGCTCCAATTAATTGTTTTGTGAAATCTAATTTTGATTCCAATAAAAAAGAAGCTGTTTTTGCCGCGGGTAATTATTTTGGAGTGTCTCCTTATCACAGTCGATTTGATGGTTTTTCAGGAGCTTTAATCAAAGATGCAAAAACAATTGTATTAGGTAGTACGTTAGGAATTGACTTGTCTCAAAAAGCAGTAAGACATTTAGATATGATTACCCTAAAAGGGAAAAAATATTTACTTGTGACTGTAAACAACAGCAAAGCGGAGGTATATGAGTTACCTATGATCAAGGAAAATAAGCAATAGGTTAAAAGTATATTTAAATTTAAATAGAAAGAGAAATGAGATTACAAAAATATTTTATAGTAGTAGTAACAGCGCTATTGATATCATGTCAAAAGGACAAGACCATTGAAGTTACAACAGATGAATATCATGCTGCGATAGAAAATGTGACAGAAATTATGATTCATGATATTTTTTCACCGCCAGTTGCTAGTAGGATTTTTGTTTATCCTAACATTGCTGCGTATGAAGTTATTGCTCAGAATAGTAAGACCTATTCCACTCTAGGGAATCAGTTAAAAGGATTAGGAACTACTCCTAAATTAGACCCTAAAAGCGGAGTAAATGTTGAGGTTGCGGCTTTGGTTGCGCATATGGAAGTGAGCAAGCAATTGGTTTTTTCAGAAGATTTGGTAGAAAAGTTCAGAGATAGCCTATATAAAAAATGGAGCGAGACTAATGAAAAAGAATTTAAGGCTTCTAAAGAATATGGACTTAAAGTAGCGGATCATATTAAGAAATGGATGGATAAAGACAATTACAAGCAAACGCGAACGATGTCTAAGTTTTCTGTTTTGCCTAATATTGCCGGTAGATGGCAACCAACTCCACCAGCTTATATGGATGCAATAGAACCACATTGGGGTGAAATTAGAACACTAGTATTGGACTCAGCCTCTCAGTTTAAACCCATACCAGCACTTCCTTTTTCATTAGATAAAAACTCTGCTTTTTTCAAAGAAGTACAAGAAGTGTATGACATAAGCTTGGATATGAAAAAAAGGGGAGATGAATGTGATGAAGTGAAAATGGCTCAATTTTGGGATTGTAATCCTTACGTTTCTGTGAGTCAAGGGCATATGATGTTTGCCAAAAAGAAAATAACTCCAGGCGCGCATTGGATGGGAATTACCAAAATTGCTTGTAAAAAATCAAATGCTAATTTTGAGAAAACAGTTTTTGCATATACTGAAACTTCTATTGGAATGTTTGAAGCATTTATAAGTTGTTGGGATGAAAAGTTCAGAAGTAATGTCATAAGACCAGAAACGGTAATCAATCAGGAAATTGATGAAAACTGGAAGCCCGCTTTACAAACCCCTCCATTTCCAGAATACACTAGTGGACATTCTGTGGTTTCTACTGTTTCGGCTGCAATTTTAACTTCGATATTTGGAGACAATTTTGCTTTTGTGGATAATTCAGAGTTACCTTTTGGTCTACCAAACAGGTCCTTTAAGTCTTTTAACGCTGCTTCAAAAGAGGCTGCCATGAGTCGTTTTTATGGAGGTATTCATTACAGAGCAGCAATTGAAAACGGAATTGTACAAGGGAATGAGATCGCTGGTTTTGTTGTGAATAAATTGAAAATGACGAAGTAAATGAAGACTAATAAAAAAAAAGTATTGTTTTTTAGTGTTTTGATTTCGCTTTTTATAGTATGGTATCTTTTTATAAAAAAAAGTGATTACTGTATTTCATTTAAGGTAAAAGCAGCAACCGGGACCGTATTTCAAGGAGTTCAGGAATGGTCAGCTTTGCGACAGTCTACGGAAAAAGAAGAATATCATACACTAGAAAAGAAAAACTTTAGTTTCATCAAGCAATCGATGACAAAAGGGACGATAAAAATGGAGTATACTTGGGAAATTAATACCCTAAATGATTCTGTTACTACTGTTAATGCATGTATTACCGATTTAGATAATAGTATTTATAATAGATTGACCGTTCCTTTTTTTGAAACTGATTTTAAAAAACAACAAATAGAAAAAATAACTAATTTTAGAAATGGGTTAAATAAACATCTGGAAAATTTTAAAATTAAAATTGATGGGATTGTTACTTCTGAGGAGACGTTTGTTGCTTATATCAATTTAAAAAGTGTCATGCAAGAAAAAGCGCAGACGATGATTGCAAATGATGCAGTTATTACGGGCTATTTACAGCAAAATAACATTAAAATCACTGGTAAGCCGTATGTCGAAATTGAAAATTGGGATCTAGATAAAGAAACGCTGGATTTTAATTACTGCTTTCCTATTGCTAAGAATACAAAGTTTATTGAAAATGAATTTGTGAAGTTTAAAACCTTAAAAACGATTAAGGGATTGCAGGCAACTTATTACGGTAATTTCAGGACCTCAGACAGAGCTTGGTTTACCTTATTGGACTATGCGAATAGACACGACATTAAATTATCGAAAAAGCCACTCGAACACTTTTTGGCAAACCCTTTTAATGGAGGTGACGAACTTACTTGGGAAACTAAAATAGTGATTCCTTTCGAGTGATTCCGTAATTGATAAATTAAGATTATTTTAAGAATTCGAAAACGTTTTCGGTACTTCCGAAAACGTTTTTGTTTTTATTACTTAATTAATTTGCGATTTTACAATTATATTTAAAAATTATAAATGAAATCGATGAAATTAAAATTAAGTTTTTGGCAAATCATCAACATGAATGTTGGTTTTTTTGGTATTCAGTATAGTTTTGGTTTACAACAAAGTGCTGTCAACCCTATTTACGATTTTTTGCATGCAAGCCCTGATGAAATTCCTATATTAAACCTTGCGGGACCATTAACAGGTTTGTTGATTCAACCTATAATTGGAGCAATGAGTGATAAAACATGGCATCCACGATGGGGAAGACGTAAGCCTTATTTTTTCGTTGGAGCAATAGTTTGCAGTATTGCTTTATTTTTATTTCCGTTTAGTAGTTCACTATGGATGGCTGCTGGTTTACTATGGATTTTAGATGTTGGGAACAACACTGCTATGGAGCCTTATCGCGCTTTTATTGCAGATACACTTGATGAAGAACAGCAACCTTTAGGATTTCAAGCTCAAAGTTTTTTTACAGGTTTCGGTCAGTTTTTAGCGTATATATCCATTGGAATTTTCCCGTTAATAATTGTTGGTTACACCGGCGAATTACCCAACTGGATGTATGCCTCTTTCTTCATTGGGGCAATCTTGTCCATCACATCTATTTGGTGGAGTATGAGTAAAACTACTGAAATCCCGCCAACAGCTGAAGAAATTGAATATATAAAAGCCAATCCATTAAATATTATTTCCCCTTTTGTAGATATTTATAAGGCTGTTCTAGAAATGCCAAAGGTAATGTGGCAGCTATTTTTGGTATACTTATTCCAGTGGTACGCCATGATGTGTTATTGGCAGAACAATTCTAAAAGTATCGCTTTGTCTGTTTGGGATACAACGCCTGCTGACAAAATAGGATATGGTGAAGCAGTTCGCTGGAATGGATTAGTCGGGGCATTTGGGTTTGTGGTTACTTTTTCGATAGCATTCTATTTGGCAAAGTTAGCGCAAAAGCACGGCGCTAAAATGGTTCATTTTGGATGCCTTTTATTAGGAGCTGCTTCTCTTTTATTGTTCCCTGTAATACAAAATCAATATTTATTTTTTGTTGTAATTATTGGATATGGAATCGCATGGGCAAGTATGATGGGGATCCCTTATTTAATGGTAGTTGCCAATATCCCAAAAGAACGTTATGGAGTGTATATGGGAATCATTAATATGATGATTGTTATTCCAATGATTTTTCAAAATGTATCATTTGGATTTATTTTGAAACATTTCTTAAACAATGATCCTCGATTGGCTATAACTTTTGCGGGAGTTTTATTGCTCATTGGTGCAATATGTACCTTATTTATAAAAACAGAAAATAAAAAATTAAGTGAATAATTCAGTAGATAATAAGATGGATAATATAGACATCCTTTGTGTTGGTGAAGTTCTTATAGATTTTATTGGGCATCAAGAAGGTGTTCTTATTAATGAAACTAGAGATTACCATAGGTATTTAGGCGGTTCTCCTACTAATGTTGCTATGAACTCAACAAGACTAGGTTTGAATGCTACAATGGTCGCTACGGTTGGCGATGATGGTTTTGGATCCTATATTTTCGAGAAATTATCAGAAGTTGGCGTGAATACGAGTCATATTAAAACTTTAGATAATAAATCAACTAGTGTTATTTTTGTTTCTAGGTCATCAGGTACGCCTGATTTTATCCCCTTTCGTGAAGCAGACTGTTGTATTTATGAAGAACAAATTTCAAGCGAAATATTATCTAAAACTAAAATATTTCATACGACCTGTTTTGCATTAAGCAAAAAACCTGCACAGAAAACAATTTTAAAAAAGGCACAAGAAGCTTATGATTTAGGATGTAAACTAAGTATAGATGTCAATTATGCTAAGAAACTGTGGAAAAGTCAAAAGAAAGCTTTTAAGGTGATCAAAAGCTATTGCCAGTTTAATCCATTAATAAAAATAAGTGAGGATGATATGCTGCGTCTTTTTGAGAAAGAACTACCTCATGAAGATATATTTCAATTTTTTCATGATCAAGGTGTAGAAACTGTATGCTTGACATTGGGTAGCAAAGGAGTGAAATTATCTCAAAAAGGAAAAGAAGTCATACAAATGCCAGCGATAAAAATTGACAAAGTAATGGACTCTACTGGAGCGGGTGATGCTTTTTGGTCGGGATTTTTATTTGCCTATATCAAGGAAAAGACTATTGATGAGTGTTTGGATATTGCTTTAAAATTAGCAGCTTTAAAATTGCAAAATGTTGGGCGTTTACCAGATAATATCAATATTCTATCTAAACTTTTATAATACACTATGCAAGAAAACGATAAAAATATTAGTAATGGTGTAATGCTTAATGCGTATCCAGATAGTATTGGAGAAAAATTTAGTGATACAGTAGATATGCTTAAAATGACAGAATTTAAGGATGTTTTTTCTTTGTTATATGTATTGCCTACTTTTTTTAATAGTGACTTAGATAGAGGTTTTTCTGTTATTGATTATAATCTTAATAGAGAGTTAGTCGACACAAAAGACTTACTTGATTTAGAAGAGCTCAATGTTAAACTTAAATTTGATATTGTCTTAAATCATCTTTCTGTAGCTTCACCACAATTTAAAGATTTACTTCAAAACGGAAATAAGTCTAAATACAAAGATTTCTTTATAAATTGGAATGAATTCTGGGAAGGAAACGGAGTAAAAAACGAAGATGGTATTATAAGTCCAAAAGCAGAATATCTCAATAAATTATTCATGAGAAAGTCTGGTTTACCGGTACTGAAAGTTCGTTTTCCAGATGGTACAGAACAACCGTATTGGAATACCTTTTATCAGCAAATAACTTATAATTCGATTACAAAAATAGATCTACAGCATATAAAAGGCCTAACCGAAGATCAAGGTTCGTTTATAACTGCAAAAATTAATGAAGCTATTGCTGAAGATCAAGATTTCACAACCATTGATTTTAAAGATGTGAGTCTTTTTAAAGCAGATATTCTACAAGTAGTAGAACAAAAGCGTTCTTATTTAGGGCAGATGGATGTCAATGCGGCATCGCCTTTAGTTTGGGATTTCTACGAAGAGACACTGAAAAAACTACGCAGTTATGGATGCAACATTCTTCGCTTAGATGCTTTTGCCTATTTACATAAACAGGTTGGAGAATCAAATTTCTTCAATAAACCGGGTACTTGGGAGTATTTAGAACGTATTAAACAAATAGCGCAAAAGAACGATTTGATACTTTTGCCTGAAATTCATGCAGAATATGGCTTGCATTTGCATGATGAAGTAGCTAACGAAGGGTATACTATTTATGACTTTTTCTTGCCAGGTTTAACGATTCATACTATTGAGAATAAAACGAGTAGCGCTTTATTAAGTTGGGCAAAAGAAATTATCGCCAAAGGATACAAAACAGTAAACATGCTTGGTTGTCATGATGGAATACCTGTTTTAGATTTAAAAGGCAAAGACGTAAATGGGGTTTATAACCAGGGCTTGTTACAAGATGACGAGATAGAAGGGATTATGAATACAATCATGGAGCGTGGTGGTCGCGTGAAAAATCTTTATGATCCTTCAGGGAAAAAGATTTCTTATTATCAAGTAAATGCTACTTTTTTTAGTGCACTAGGTGAAGACGAGCAAAAGTTACTTTTAGCTAGAGCGATACATATGTTTATGCCTGGAATACCTCAAGTTTGGTATTTAGATGTTTTTGCTGGGAAAAATAATTATGAAGCAGCTGATAACGGTGGTAGTGCAGGTCATAAGGAAATTAACCGCACAACGTTAACCATGCAAGATATAGAACAAGGACTAAAAACAGATGTTGTACAGAAGCAGCTAGAGATAATTCGTTTAAGAAATACCTCAGATGCATTTTTAGGCACAGTAGAAATTAATGATGCCTTTGACGATGTAATAGATATTAAGTGGGTAAACAATAATACAGTAGCGCACTTAAAGGGGGACCTTAAAACCTATCGTTTTACAATAGATCACATAGATAAAGACATTGAAATAATAATGAGGTATTAAATTAATCTAAAAATTTGCAGTCATAAAATAGTAAGATACAGTTACACTGCGGGACGAATTGTTATCCATGAATACCTAATACATAAAAAGATAAAAATGAAAAAAAGTACCATTAAACTAGCGATGTATCTGAACTACTTTGTTTTTGCCATTCTACTCAACAGTGTGGGAATTGTCATTTTAAAGGCGCAAAAAAATTACGGAGTTGATGAATTACAAGCGAGTATTTTGGAAGCTTTTAAGGATTTACCTATAGCTATTGTGTCTTTTTTAATCGCCTCTTTTTTGCCTAGAATTGGGTATAAAAAGGCAATGTTAATTGGATTGGCATTAGTTTCGGCAGCTTGTGTTACCATGTATTTTGGGAATTCATTTAGCGCTGCCAAAGTGCTTTTTGCCACCGTTGGAGTGTCTTTTGCATTGATAAAAGTGTCGGTATATTCTCTGATAGGAACTGTTACGGAGAATCAAAAAGAGCACAATAGTTTAATGAGTAGTATTGAGGGTGTTTTTATGATAGGAATCGCCTTGGCTTATTTTTTATTTCCTGCTTTTAATTCTGAAACCGATCCTAATGCTTGGCTTAATGTATACTGGCTTTTGGCTGCTATTTCGCTATTGTCGTTTAGTTTTTTGTTTTTCACCAAATTCGAAAAGCAAACAGAAATACCTGGGGTGGACTTATTAGATGATTTTAAACAAATGTTCAAACTGTTTGCTAAACTATTGACAATCGTTTTTGTAATTAGTGCTTTTCTATTTGTAATGATTGAGCAAGGAATTATGACATGGTTGCCTACGTTTAATGATAAAGTGCTTCATCTGCCAGAGAATATCAGTATCATGATGGCGAGTATTCTGGCAATTTCATTGGCTGCAGGAAGGCTTCTTGCTGGTGTGATTACTAAATCTATAAATTGGATTTGGGTATTGACTTTTTGTATAATCATGGCAATGCTATTGGTAGTTTTTGTACTTCCTAGAACAGTAGGTTTAGAAGTAAAAGATATTAATTCATTAAGCGATATTCCTTTGATGGGATTTGCATTTCCATTGGTAGGATTGTTTATAGCGCCTATTTACCCACTATTGAATTCCGTAGTTTTGAGTGCATTACCTAATAAATTACACAGTTCGATGACAGGATTGATAGTTGTTTTTTCGGCACTTGGTGGGACGCTGGGCTCAAGAGTTATTGGTTATTTATTTAAAAATGAAGGACCGGAAAATGCCTTCTATTACACATTGATTCCAATGTCGTTATTATTAGTCTCCTTTTTTATTCTAAAAAAACTTACTTCTAAATCATGAAAATTACTCTAAATAATATAGAAAAAGTCTTTCAGGAGCTATTGCTTCAAGAAGATACTGATCAAGATAAAAAAATCACGAAAGAAGATAAAGGTCCCAAGCGATTTGTGCTGGTTGATGAAAATACTAAAGTAGAAAAAGTGATTTCAGGAACGTATCATTTGTCAAATTTGCTTCAAGAACTGGCTTTGCTTAGAGAGCAGGAGGTTAATGAGTTAGATTTAGCTCATGTTGAAGAAGCTCCTGTTGAGAGAATTTCTAGAAAAATCCGTGAGGATTATTGGGATGAATTGACACGTACCATTGACAAGAAAGGGCTTGCCCAAATTCTTGAAGATGAAAAAACAGCTAATGAAGTACCTACACTTTATGTTTCAGCTAAGGACGAGGTGGGGGTTTCTTATTTTAAAGACTTGGAAAAAGATTTTAAAAATTTTAAAGTAGCCATTTTACCAGAGAATTACAGTGTGGATTATGTGGATACCTTGAATACAAAACCTGGGATTTTGGCTTTAGCATTAGAGCAAAATACAGACTCGCTACAAGGTGTTCCTTTTGTAGTGCCTGGTGGAAGATTTAATGAAATGTATGGTTGGGATAGTTACTTTATAGGCGTTGGGTTGTTGATTGATAACCAATTGGATAAGGCTATTGCTATTGCCGAAAACTTCAGATATCAAATTATTCATTATGGTAAAATATTAAATGCAAACCGAAGTTATTATTTGACAAGAACGCAGCCTCCATTATATTCTTCATTATTGTTAGGGATTGCACAAGATAAAAAAATAAGCCAGGAATGGCTAAAGAAGCATCTTGAGACTGTGATTATGGAATACGATACGGTATGGATGGTTCAGGGAAATCGATTAACACCTACGGGTTTGAATAGGTATAAAGCAGATGGAGTAGGTATGCCTTTTGAGGTGGAGCCTGGTCATTTTGACGATATCTTAGCGCCTTATGCCGTAAAGTATAATTTGCCTATTAGAGAGTTTGAAATGCAATATTTAAAAAGATCTATAGTTGACGATGAGCTTGATCTGTATTTTGTACATGATCGCAGTATGAGGGAAAGCGGGCACGATACCACAAACCGCTTAATAAACACATGTGCTAATCTGAATTCAGTTGATATCAATAGTTTTCTTTATAAATATGAAAAGGATGTCAGTTACCTTATCAAAAACTATTTTGACGATTCTTTTCAAGTCGACGGAACAACGTACACATCGCAAAACTGGGAGAATAAAGCGACTTTTCGTAAAAATAGAATCAATGAATTGTGTTGGGATGAAGCAGCGAGTATGTACTTTGATTATGATTTTGTAAATAAAAAACAATTTCCGTTTGAGGCGGCAACCACTTTTTTCCCATTATGGGCTGGATTGTGTAGTGAGAATCAAGCTAAAAAATTAGTAGAAATAGCCTTGCCTCAATTTATTCAATCCGGAGGAATTACAGGAAGTACAAAAGCAAGTGTTGCTGGAATTCCTGAAGATGTCCCACAACGACAATGGGATTATCCTTTTGGTTGGGCGCCTCATCAAATGTTGTTATGGGAAGGTTTAATTAATTATGGGTATCTTGATAAAGCTCAGGAAATGATCTATAGATGGCTGTGGTTGATTACAAAAAACGCAGTAGAATATAACGGAACCATTCCTGAAAAATTCAATCTTGAAACCAGTTCGCATAAAGTTTTTGCTGAATATGGTAATGTTGGGACTGAATTCGATTATATTTCTAAAGAAGGATTTGGTTGGGTAAATGCATCGTACCAATACGGTTTGCAAATTTTGAATGATAATTTTAAAACCGAATTGAATATCCTTACTTTACCTGATGATTTGTTTAAAGTTTAGTTTTTTATAAGTAAGCTGTCATTTGTATGCTATTTTTTTTAACTTTATCGTCAACTAAAATTTTTCAATATGACTGTAAATCAAATATTAAGCGTTAAAGGAAATGATGTGCACTCCATAGTTTCAACCATTACGGTTTATGAAGCTTTAAAAGTTATGGGAGAGAAAAACGTTGGGGCTGTTTTAGTAATTGAAGATAATTTACTAAAAGGAGTATTGTCTGAGAGAGATTATGCTAGAAAAATTGTCTTGAAAAACAAAGCTTCCAAAGATACTCATGTGCATGAAATCATGGAGCGAAATGTTATTACGGTTAAACCAGCAGATAATCTCGATTATTGTATGGAATTGATGAGTACAAAACGAATCAGGCACTTGCCTGTCGTTGAAGGTAATGAGGTTTTAGGTGTGATTTCAATTGGAGATGTTGTGAAATCCATTATAGAAATTCAAAAAGTAACTATTCAACATTTGGATTCTTATATTAGTGGAGCCAATGTATAATTAAAAACATATTATCAACCTAAATAGCTGCAAATTAGTGCGGCTATTTTTTTTCCTACAAAAAGATAGTTGTTTTTTTATAAAAGAATAGGAGAATAGTCTGCTTTTTAAAGCAACTCTTATATCTTTGTAAGCTAGAATAAAATCTAAATAAATGAATAAGAATAGCAAGAGAAGAGAGGCATTATTATATCATGCTAAGCCAACTCCAGGTAAAATACAAGTAGTTCCAACGAAGAAATATGCAACACAAAGAGACTTGTCTTTGGCATATACTCCTGGTGTAGCAGAGCCTTGTTTGGAAATAGCGAAGGATGTTAATAATGTATATAAATACACAGCTAAAGGGAATTTAGTTGCGGTTATTACCAATGGAACGGCAGTTTTAGGACTTGGAGATATAGGTCCTGAAGCTTCAAAACCGGTGATGGAAGGGAAAGCCTTATTGTTTAAAATTTTTGCTGATATTGACGTTTTTGATATAGAAGTAGACGCTAAGGACATTGACAAATTCATTGAGACAGTAAAAGCAATAGCACCTACATTCGGTGGAATAAATTTAGAAGATATTAAAGCTCCAGAATCTTTCGAAATTGAAAGACGTTTGGTTGAAGAGCTTGATATCCCTGTAATGCATGATGATCAGCATGGTACTGCAATTATTTCATCTGCAGCTTTATTAAATGCACTTGAATTAGCAGATAAGAAAATTGAAGATGCAAAAGTAGTAGTTTCAGGTGCAGGTTCTGCAGCTTTAGCTTGTGCTAATTTATATGTGCTATTGGGAGTCAACCCTGCTAATATTACCATGTTTGATAAAGACGGAGTTTTGTCGAAAGACAGAACGGACTTATCTCTATTACAACAACGGTACGCAACTGATAAAAAAGGATTTACATTAACAGAGGCTATAAAGGGAGCTGATGTTTTCTTAGGACTTTCTGCAGGAAATGTTCTTTCAGCGGAGATGTTGCTGACAATGGCTGATAATCCTGTTGTTTTTGCAATGGCAAATCCAGTTCCTGAAATCGATTATCATTTAGCGATAGCTACTCGTACTGATATTATTATGGCTACGGGAAGATCAGATTATCCTAACCAAGTGAATAATGTACTTGGGTTTCCTTATATTTTCCGTGGTGCATTAGATGTTCGTGCTACAAAAATAAACGAAGCAATGAAAATGGCTGCTGTTAGAGCGCTTGCAGCTTTGGCAAAAGAACATGTTCCTGAACAAGTGAATATTGCTTATGGTGCGACCAAATTAATTTTTGGACGTGATTATATTATTCCTTCTCCATTTGATCCAAGACTGATAAGTGTTGTTGCGCCAGCAGTAGCAAAAGCAGCAATGGACTCAGGAGTTGCCTTAAATCCAATTACGGACTGGAATAAATATGAAGAGGAGCTTTTAGACCGATTAGGGAATGATAATAAAATGGTTCGATTGATTACCAATAGAGCTAAAATGGATCCTAAAAAAATCATATTTGCAGAAGCGGATCATCTAGATGTGCTAAAAGCAGCCCAAATTGTTTTAGAAGAAGGAATTGGTCAGCCGATTCTATTGGGTAATATGGAAATAATAGTAGAGCTAAAGAAAGAATTAGGTTTTGAAACCGAAGTTGAAATTATCGATACTAAAATTGATGAAGAAAACGAAAGACGAAATAGATTTGCAAATACGTATTGGGAAGCCAGAAAAAGAAGAGGCATCTCTTTGTTGGATGCTCAAAAACTAATGCGTGAAAGGAATTATTTTGCAGCAATGATGGTCAATGAGGGGGAAGCTGACGGTTTAGTTACTGGATATTCCAGAAGTTATTCATCAGTAGTTAAGCCTATGTTGCAACTGATTGATAAAGCACCGGGAGCATCTATTGTAGCAACTACAAATATGATGATGACAAAGCGTGGACCTATGTTCTTGTCAGATACAGCGATAAATATAGATCCGTCTGCAGATGATTTAGCAAAAATTGCTATCATGACAGCTAAAACTGCCAGAATGTTTGGTGTTGAACCTGTTATCGCGATGGTTTCGTTTTCAAACTTTGGGTCTTCTACAGATGTAAGTGCAGCAAAAGTAAGAGAGGCTGTAGCTTATTTACATAAGAATCATCCTGACATGGTTATTGACGGAGAAGTTCAGGCTGATTTTGCTTTGAATCCTGAGATGTTAAAAGAAAAATTTCCGTTTTCTAAATTGGCTGGTAAAAAAGTTAATACTTTAATTTTCCCGAACCTTGACTCTGCTAATATTACTTATAAATTATTAAAAGAATTAAATAAGGTAGATTCTATTGGTCCAATTATGTTAGGTATGGGGAAACCAGTACATATATTTCAATTGGGAGCAAGTGTCGAAGAAATGGTTAATATGGCGACAATTGCCGTTATTGATGCTCAGGAAAAACAGAAGAAAAAGAACAAATAGAACAAATAGATATTGAAAAGCACTCCGTATTCATTGCGGAGTGCTTTTTTTAATTTGAAATAATCTATATTTATATTAAAATACAAAACAATTTAATGATAGCACATTTACAAGGCAAATTAGTAGAAAAAACACCAACAGAAGTAGTTATTGATTGTGGTGGTGTAGGGTATCACGTGAACATATCGTTGCATACCTATTCTTTGCTTCCAAATGCTGATTTTATAAAATTGTTTACGCACCTTCAGATAAAAGAGGATGCGCATACTTTATTTGGATTTGTTGAAAAATCAGAAAGAGAGATTTTTAAAATGTTACTTTCGGTTTCGGGTATTGGCGCCAGTATAGCCAGAACAATGTTGTCTTCATTAGATCCAAAACAAATTACAAATGCAATTGCGTCAGGTGATGTGGTAACGATACAATCGATAAAGGGAATTGGAAGTAAAACTGCTCAACGGGTGATCCTTGATTTGAAAGAAAAAGTATTGAAACTCTATGATTTAGATGAAGTTTCAATGTCGCAAAGCAATACAAATCGAGATGAAGCGTTATCAGCTTTGGAGGTTTTAGGTTTTGTTAGAAAAACCTCAGAAAAAATTATAGAGAAAATAGTAAAGGAAGATCCAGATGCTTCTGTGGAATCTATTATTAAAAAAGCTTTAAAAAACTTATAAAATCAAACTAAAAAACACGAATTGTATGCATAAAATTTGTACTTTTTTGATTGTTTTATTTTGTGGTTCCGTATCGCTGGCTCAGGTAAATGAACAAAATCAAGACACCACAAAAACAGGTTATTCTCTAGGGAAAGTCCAAATAAAAGATCCTCAAAGTGTCCTGTCTGCTTATACGTACGACCCAGTTACGGACAGATATATTTATACCAATTCAGTTGATGGTTTTTCCATTAATTATCCTATTATATTAACGCCAAAAGAGTACGAGAGTTTAGTGCTGAAAGAATCGATGAGAGATTATTTCAAGCAAAAAACGGATGCTATTGATGGTAAAAAAGAAGGAAGTGAAGCTGCGAAAAAAGATTTGCTACCAAAATATTATGTGAATTCAAATCTTTTTGAATCTATTTTTGGAAGTAATACTATCGATGTTAAACCCACCGGTTCTGTAGAAATGGATTTAGGTTTGCGGTATACAAAACAAGATAATCCGTCCTTTTCACCAAGAAATAGATCTAATTTATCTTTTGATTTTAATCAAAGGATAAGCATGAGTTTAATGGGGAAAGTAGGTACAAGGCTTAATGTAAATGCTAATTACGATACTCAATCTACTTTTGCCTTTCAAAATTTAATTAAATTAGAATACGCCCCTTCTGAAGATGACATTATTCAAAAAATTGAAGTAGGAAATGTAAGTATGCCTTTGAATAGCTCGTTAATTAGAGGAGCGCAAAGTTTGTTTGGGGTAAAAACTCAACTACAATTTGGTAAAACTACCGTTACGGGTGTTTTTTCAGAACAAAAATCGCAAACAAAAAGCGTGGTAGCACAGGGTGGTGGTACAATTCAAGATTTTGATGTGTTTGCTTTGGACTATGATAGTGATAGGCACTTTTTCTTATCTCAATACTTTAGAAATAAATACGATGCCTCATTAAAAAACTATCCGTTTATTGATAGTAGAGTTCAAATATCAAGGCTAGAAATTTGGGTTACCAATAAACAAACCCGAGTTAATACAACTTCTAATAATTTAAGAAATATTATTGCGCTTCAAGATTTAGGGGAAGGCCAATTATCTGGGATTCCTGATAATGAAGTGGTAGTTTTAGATCCTTCAACAGGGATGTTCAATAGTCCTTTCGACACCCCTTCAAATAACGCAAATAATGATTACGATCCTGCTCAAATTATTGCAGGAACCGGTTTGCTAAACAAAAATATTCGTGAAATCGTGACTTCAAGTTCAGGGTTTAACGTTACTGTAAGTGAAGGGCAGGATTATTCGAAATTAGAAAATGCTAGAAAGCTGAACCCTAATGAATATACGTACAATGCCCAGTTAGGATATATTTCCTTGCAACAAAGGTTGGCAAATGATGAGGTTTTAGCGGTAGCATATCAATATACTATTGGTGACAAAGCATACCAGGTTGGGGAGTTTGGAAGTGACGGTATTGACGCAACAGTTGTAACTGGTAATACTACTTCAAATCAAGCCATTATTACTCAAAGTTTAATTTTAAAAATGCTGAAAAGCAATTTAACCAATGTTAAAAATCCGGTTTGGAATTTGATGATGAAGAATATTTATCAGATTCCTGGTGCTTACCAGGTAAAACAAGAAGATTTTAGATTTAATATCCTTTATACAGACCCATCTCCGTTAAATTATATTACAGAAGCAAAAGATGCAGCCGGAAATCCAGTGCCATTTCCTTCTACTCCAACAGCTAACAATCGAGTTGCAGAAACTCCATTGTTGAAAGTATTCAATTTAGATAAATTGAATTACAACAATGACCCGCAAACTGGTGGTGATGGTTTTTTTGACTTTATGCAAGGTATTACGATTGATTCTCAAAACGGACGATTAATATTTACAACCAAAGAACCATTTGGGGAATTACTATTTTCGAAATTATCCAATACGGGTTCAGCAGAAAATTATGATGATGCCAGTACTTATAATGCAAACCAAAAGAAATATGTTTTTAGAAACATGTACCGCAACACACAATCGGGAGCACTGCAGGATAGTGATAAAAATAAATTCCTTTTAAGGGGAAAGTATAAATCATCTGGAGGTGATGGAATACCTATTGGAGCATTCAATGTGCCTCAGGGTTCTGTTGTTGTTACTGCAGGCGGAAGAATTTTAGTGGAAGGGATTGATTACAGTGTGAATTATCAATTAGGGAGAGTTCAAATTTTAGATGCTTCACTACAGGCTTCAAATACGCCAATTAATGTTTCCTTAGAGAATAATTCTATTTTCGGTCAGCAAACCAGACGGTTTATGGGTGTAAATGTAGAGCATAAAATCTCAGATAATTTTTTGGTTGGTGGTACTTTCTTGAAAATGTCTGAAAGACCATTCACTCAGAAATCAAGTTTTGGTCAGGAATCGGTCAATAATACTATTTTTGGATTCAATACTAATTTCTCTACAGAAGTTCCTTTTTTGACTAGATTAGTGAACAAGTTGCCAAACGTCGATACGGATGTGCCGTCAAACCTTTCTGTAAGGGGGGAAATAGCATTTTTAAAACCAGATTCGCCAAAAGCAGATCAGTTTGAAGGGGAGTCTACGATATATGTAGATGATTTCGAAGGGTCGCAAACTACGATCGATATGCGTTCTGCATACGCTTGGAGCTTATCTTCCACTCCGGACAGAAACACCCGAAGTACCTACGATTTTAATGCCAATGCCAATGATTTGAGTTATGGTTTTAAAAGATCCAAACTGGCGTGGTATTCAATTGATCCTGTGTTTTATACTCAAAAACCTTCTGGAATTTCAAATGACGACTTGTCATCAAATACCACTAGGAGGATCTATAGTGAAGAGCTTTATCCTTTAACAGATATTGCTCAAGGCCAGTCACAAGTGATAAACACTTTGGATTTAAGCTACTATCCTTCTGAAAGAGGGCCTTATAATAATAACGTGAATTTTGCCGCAAATCCTTCAGAAAATTATGGAGGGATTATGAGATCGTTAAACTCTACTAATTTTGAGCAGGGGAATGTAGAATACATTCAATTTTGGGTTATGGATCCTTATGTGGGACAAGGGGCGATTCCTCAAAATAATTCAGGAAAACTATATTTCAATTTAGGTGAGATATCCGAGGATGTTTTAAAAGATGGGAGAAAACAATATGAGAACGGACTTGGGCCAGATCAAATATTGGTGAACCCAAGACCGATTTGGGGAGATGTTCCTGCCTCTCAGTCATTGATTTATGCTTTTGATGCTAATGCAAATAATCGAGCCAATCAGGATGTAGGATTGGATGGATTGGCTAATGCCAATGAAAGTGCTGTATATACTAACTTTGCTTCTGAACCTGATCCAGCTGCAGATGATTATACTTATTATTTGAATACTTCAGGAGGTATAGTGAATCGATATAAAAATTACAACGGAGTCGAAGGGAATTCTGTGGTAGATATTAACAACGCAAACAGAGGGTCGTCTACGGTACCTGATGTTGAGGATATTAATAGAGATAATACGATGAATACTATCAATGCTTATTATGAATATAGCATCGATGTAAAACCAAATCCTGTTGTAGGCCAAAATTATATAACGGACATTAGAGATACTCAGGTAACATTAGCTAATGGCGAGGTAACTGATTCAAGATGGATTCAGTTTAAAATACCTGTTACGCAACCACAAAACACAATAGGAAACATTTCAGATTTCAGATCGATTCGTTTTATGAGAATGTTTATGACTGGCTTTAATCAAGAAGTAACGGTTCGTTTTGGAGCGTTAGATTTAGTAAGAGGGGAATGGAGAAGGTATACGAATACGCTTGATTTCAACGATACGAATGTAGCAGATGATAATACAGAGTTTGATGTAGCAGCCGTAAATGTTCAAGAAAATAATGAAAGATGTCCTATTAATTACATAACGCCTCCTGGCGTACAGCGAGAGCAATTGTTTAATAATAATACGCTGATCAATCAAAACGAACAGTCATTGTCGTTAAGAGTTGCAGGTGACGGTTTAGAACTTGGAGATTCCAGAGCAGTTTTTAAGAATGTAAGTATTGATATGCGTCAATTCAAAAAACTGAAAATGTTTTTACATGCAGAGTCATTACCAAATGAAAACAGACTTAGGGATGATCAAATGGTAGGGTTTATTCGTTTTGGAAATGATTTTACTCAGAACTTTTACCAAATCGAAATTCCTTTGAAAGTGACCCTGCCTTCCGCATCGTCGACGGCAAATTGTTCTCCTTTGAGTGCTGAGGAAGTATGGCCAGAAGAAAATGAAATCGACTTGTCATTAGCATTATTGACCCAATTGAAAATAATGGCGATGAGTGTTGATTTAAGTACGCTGCCTTTGGATGGGATTTATTATCAAAATGAGGATGAACTAAATCCTGCTTTAGGAAATAAATCAAATAAGCTGAGATTAGGAATCAAAGGAAATCCTAATTTTGGATTAGTTAGAACTTTGATGGTGGGTGTAAAAAGCAATGAAACGCATCAGGACCTTAAAGGAGAAGTTTGGTTCAACGAGCTTCGCTTAGCAGATATGGATAATCAGGGCGGAATGGCAGCCGTGTTAAATGTAGATTCTAATCTTGCTGATTTTGCCACAATTTCTGCTACAGGAAAGAAAAGTACAATTGGTTTTGGCGCTTTGGAACAAGGGCCAAACGAAAGAAGTCGTGAAGATATTCAACAATACAACATCGTAACAAATGTTAATTTGGGTAAATTATTACCCCAAAAATGGGGTGTTAATTTACCGTTTAATTACGCTATTGGCGAAGAGACAATTACTCCGGAATATGATCCTTTTAATCAGGATATAAAACTAAAACAGTTATTGGATAATACGACTGATTCTGCTGAAAAAGACAATATTTCAAGTAGAGCGATAGATTATACAAAACGAATGAGTATCAACTTTATTGGAGTTAGAAAGCAAAGAAGCGCAGAGCAAAAGCAACATGTCTATGATGCAGAAAACTTTACTTTTTCTCAATCGTATAACAAAGTGGAGCGACATGATTATGAGATTGAAGATTATATAGATCAGCAAGTGAACTCATCGGTTGATTATGCTTACAGCTTTCAGCCAAAACCAATTGAGCTATTTAAGAAGACGGAATTCATGAAAAAAAGCAGCTATTGGAAACTGCTGAGTGATTTTAATTTTAATTATTTGCCTTCTAATATATCGTTTAACACCAATATTAACCGCCAATACAACCGTCAACAATTTAGACAGGTTGATGTTGCGGGAATAGGTCTTGATCCTTTGTATAGAAGAAACTTTGGCTTCAACTACCAATATGGATTTAATTTTAATCTAACAAAATCCTTAAAATTGAGCTATACGGCTTCGTCGAGTAATATTGTGAAAAACTATTTAAATGAGGACAATGAGCCTATCGATAGTTTTACGATTTGGGATAGTTACTGGGATATTGGAAGCCCAAACCAACACATGCAACAGTTGGTTTTAAATTATGAGATCCCAATTAATAAAATCCCATTATTTAGCTTTGTAAAAGCTAATTATTCCTATACGGGTGACTATAGTTGGCAAAAATCATCAAATGCATTTTCTCAGTTAGAGGATGTTGGTATTCCAGATTTAGGTAATACTGTTCAGAACGCACGTTCAAATAACTTGAATACGAGTTTTAATATGGACATGCTTTATAAGTATTTGGGATTGACGAAAAATTCTACAAAATCAACAAATAAACAGAAAGCTCCTGCGCCGCAACCAGGACAGAAAGTGGTGAATACAAATACAAAACCTCAAGCTAAAGACAATGAATTTGTTAATGGTTTACTGGGCGTTTTGACCAGTGTAAAAAATATTCAGATTAATTACACGGAAAATAGTGGTACAGTTTTACCAGGGTATACGCCGAGTGTTGGGTTTTTGGGGTCTTCAAGACCGTCTCTAGGATTTACCTTTGGAAGCCAGGATGACGTACGTTTTGAAGCTGCTAAAAATGGGTGGTTAACTAGTTATCAAGAGTTCAATCAAAATTTCACACAGGTAACTAATAAGATGTTTAAGGCAACGGCAAATGTGGATTTGTTTCCAGATTTAAAAATTGACTTAGCGGCTGATAGATCTTATTCAGAGAATTTCTCTGAACAATATAATGTATTAGATGGTCAGTATTATTCACTTTCGCCTTATACATACGGACTTTTTTCTATATCTACGGTGCTGATAAAAACATCGTTTTCAACAAGCGATGAAAATTCTTCAGCAGCATTTGATGACTTTAGGGCTAACAGACTTGTAATAGCAAATAGATTGGCTACTGAGCGTGGTATAGATGTTACTAATCCTGGTAATCTTGATTCAGATGGGTACCCGCTAGGATATGGTAAAAATAATCAGGCTGTATTATTGCCTGCTTTTATGGCTGCTTATTCAGGAAGTGATGCTTCAGGTGTTTCTACAGGTATTTTTAGAAGTGTGCCTATTCCTAACTGGGCGGTAAAATATAGTGGGCTGATGCGTTATGATTTGTTCAAAAGAAACTTTAAACGTTTCTCTCTGCAACATAATTACAGGGCTTCCTATACCATTAATCAGTATCGTTCTAATTTTGATTATGATAAAACACCAGGCGGTGTTGATGCTAGCGGTAACTTTTTTAATAAAACGATCATGTCTAATGTCAATTTAGTAGAGCAATTCAGTCCGCTAATTCGAATGGATTTTGAACTAAAAAGTTCATTAAAAATTCTTACTGAGATCAAGAAAGACAGAGCATTGTCAATGAGTTTTGACAATAATTTACTGACAGAAGTGAAAGGGATAGAATACGTAGTTGGTTTAGGGTATCGATTTAAGGATGTGATTTTCACATCCAGATTGGCAGATAATCCTTCAGGTATAATTAAAGGGGATATCAATATGAAAGCTGACTTCTCTTATCGTAATAACCAAACTATTGTGAGGTATTTAGATTACGATAATAATCAATTAGCCGGAGGACAAAACATCTGGTCTTTAAAATTGACGGCAGATTATGCGTTCAGTAAAAACCTGACGGCTATTTTCTATTATGACCATTCCTTTTCAAAAGCAGTAATATCGACTTCGTTTCCTCTTACAAATATTAGATCCGGATTTACGCTTCGATATAATTTTGGGAATTAATTTATCAAAATCTAAACTATATTTAAATAGAAGATTGTTACATTTGCGCAACAATAATTCAATTATCAATTATCAATACGTATTTATTATGAATATACCAGCAGATTTAAAGTATACTAAAGATCACGAATGGGTTAGTTTAGAAGGTGATGTTGCAACTGTAGGAATCACGCATTTTGCTCAAAAGGAATTAGGGGATATCGTTTATGTTGAAGTGGAAACTTTAGATCAGACTTTAGAAAAAGATGAGGTTTTTGGTACTGTAGAGGCTGTTAAAACAGTGTCTGATTTATTCTTGCCATTAGCTGGAGAAATTGTAGAATTCAATGATGCTTTAGAAAGTACTCCAGAAGCAGTAAATGCTGATCCTTATGGTGCTGGTTGGATGATAAAAATTAAAGTTTCAGATGTTGCAGATTACGATTCTTTGCTTTCAAGTGATGCTTACAAAGAACTTATAGGTGCTTAAACGAATAGTGTTTTGGATTGCTTTATTGTGGACTGGCGTGGTTCTTTTTCTGTGCTTAGTTCAGTCGGACAAGATTCCGGCAGTCAATATTGAAAATCTAGATAAAATCGTTCATGCTTTCTTTCATTTTGTATTCACCGCGCTTTGGATTTTGTTTTTTAAAACACAAATTAAAGATCCGGATAGTTATAAGCCTTATATTATTTCGTTTTTGTTCTCTGTCCTTTTTGGAGTTACAATTGAAATCTTACAAGGACAATATACTACAACTAGAAAAGAGGATGCCCTGGATGTTATAGCCAATATGGTCGGAGCATCGTTAGCTGTCTTTTCAGTTATTTTATATTTTAAAAATAGGCGTCTAAGTAAAATTTGATACAAATAGTATAATCCCACTTCGGTGGGATTATACTATTTTAAAGCGGTAATTCTTTTTGCTTTGTAATTTAATTTTCATCAGATTTGAGTAGTTTTATTTGATAATGATTTTGGAAGCTTAAAATTCAGGGGAATAACGGGCGGTTTTACTATTAAAAGTAACTGGTTCTATAAAACTAATGCCAATTTAATATGTATTTTTGTAATCTATTAGGTTATCACTTAAAGCTAAATCAAGAGAATGATGAACGTCAAAAAATACTTAGATTCGACATATTTGAAAACTGCGGAGCAGGGAGGACTTGATGAAGCGGGCAATGTCAAAATAGTTAAGGGTTTTATTCAGGAAGCTATTGATGAGGATTTTAAATTGATTATGATTCGTCCTAATATGGTTTTGTTAGCGAGTCAAATGGTTTCTGATGCTGGTTCGAATTTACAGATAGGAACTGTTATTGATTTTCCGAATGGGAGGTCTGTAATTGCTGATAAATTAGTTGAAGCAGAAAAGGCAATTCAGGACGGGGCTGATGATTTGGACTTTGTCTGTAATTATGAGGCATTTAAAAATGACAATATTGATTTGGTTAAAGAAGAGATATTGAAAGGAACGCAACTTGGTATCGAAAACAATAAAGTTGTGAAATGGATTATTGAAGTTGCCGCGCTGAATGACAAACAAATTATACAATTGACAGCTTTGATTAAAAATGTTGTAGTTTCAAATTTTAAGGAGCTGAATTTTGCTTCTGTATTTGTGAAGTCGTCAACTGGGTTTTATATAACTGAAGATGGTTTGCCTAATGGTGCTACCATTCCGTCAATTATTTTGATGTTAGAAAATGCGACACCGCTTCCTGTTAAAGCAGCTGGAGGAGTTAGAACATATGAAGAGGCGGTGGCAATGATTAAGTTAGGGGTGAAACGAATAGGAACGTCTGGGGCAAAAGCTATTGCAAACGGAGAAAATACAAACAGTGGATACTAATTATACAATCAAAATCAATATGAAAAAGGGTTTGCTAACTTTATTTTTATCACTTCTTTCTTTTATTACCTATTCGCAAGACCGAGATTTATTAGATTCAAATTTTTCTCCTGAGCGATTTCCTGTTTTTCCACGTTGTGAAAATTTAGAAAATAAGGAATTGGAAAGTTGTTTTTATAATGAAGTCCAGGATTTTGTTTTTCAAAATTTTGTCGTCCCCGAAAACCTTGTGCAAAACAATTTTGAAGGAAATGTAAAAGTCCTTTTTGAGGTAGATGCAGCCGGTGTTTTTAAAGTCATTTATGTAAATGCAATTGATGAGGAGTTAATAAAGGAAGCAAAGAGAGTTTTTACCAAGTTTCCTAAAATTACTGCATCAACGTATAATGGTAAGTCGGTTTATTCAAAATACAATATCACGATATCAATTCCATTGAAAAGCGCTGAAACAAGAGCTTCAGAGGCATTAGCTCGTGCTGAAATAATACAAAGTAGTACAAAGCAACTAACAGAATTAGATAGTATTGTTTATAAGAAATACAATAATCCGGAGTATGATAGTCATTTAAATATTCCTTTTTCACATAGTTATTATGCGCAATTTGATGGGGCGTTAAATCATGTGGGGAGTAATAATCATACAGCCTCAAAACCGTATACTTATGCTGAGGTATCAAAGTATTATGATATTAAAGGGGTAAATGAAAAGCTAAAAAAGAATGTTTCCGGTTGGTGGGCTAAAAAGTTGTGGAATGAAAACACGGTTGAAATTCAGGGAGACGGCTATTGGTTGTCTTTAAACCCAATATTGGATTTGCAGGTAGGTAAAGCTTCTAACAGTGATGTTTCTTACACGTATGTCAATACTCGCGCGATTAATTTTAGAGGAGGGCTTGGAGATAAACTGAATTTTTCGACCACTGTATTTGAAAGTCAGGGACGTTTTGCTGATTATTTCAATCGGTATGCTGAATCGATAAGACCGGCAGGGGGGAATCCCGCGATCATTCCAGGGATAGGAATTGCTAAGGATTTTAAAACTGATTCGTATGATTTTCCTTTGGCGGAAGCTAATTTGACATTTTCTGCAAGCAAGCATATTGATTTGCAATTAGGGTATGGAAGGAATTTTATTGGAGATGGATACCGTTCATTGATGGAAAGTGACGGTGCAAGTCCGTATCCTTATTTTAAAATTAATACTAATTTTTGGAAAATAAAATATACGAATACATACATGTGGCTAAAGGACGTGCGTCCCGAAGTTACTCTCGAGAGAACTTATGCGACTAAGTTTATGGCAAACCATTATTTGAGTTGGAATATTTCCAATAGATTGAATCTTGGTTTCTTTGAGTCAGTTATTTGGACCAATACAAATGATAGAGGGTTTGATGCCAGTTTCGTCAATCCAATTATATTTTACAGATCTGTTGAGTTTGCCTCTTCGGCGAGAACTGGAAATGCGCTATTAGGACTAACATTCAAGTATAAGTGGAGCGATAAAGTGAATGTTTATGGTCAATTTTTGTTAGATGAATTTTCTTTGGGAGATATTAAAAGTGGAGATAACAGTTGGAAAAATAAATACGGGTATCAATTGGGTGTTAAGTATTATAATGCATTCCAGGTTGATAATTTATTATTGCAGTTAGAGTACAACCATGTGCGTCCCTATATGTATTCTCATAGTGTGCCTATTACAAATTACGGACATAATAATCAAAGTATAGGACATCAATGGGGTGGCAACTTTAAGGAGTTTATTGCCATCGCCCGCTACCATAAAGGCAGATATTTTGCTGATGCGAAAATCACCGTGGGTACCCGTGGCTTGGATTTTGACACTACTGAAGATAGCTTTAATTACGGTGGGAATATTTATAAAGATTATGATTTAAAGCGACCATTTGATAGTGGTGTAAAAGTGGGGCAGGGGAATAAAACGTCTCTTTTTATTGCAGATATTCAGGGAGGATACTTAGTAAATCCGACTACTAATCTAAAGATTTTTGGTAGTTATATTTACAGAAGTTTTGATCCTACAAAGTATACTGCAACTACATTCAGTGAGAGTACCAATTGGTTTACATTGGGATTACGCGCTGACGTTTTTAATTGGTATTTTGATTATTAAAAAAGGATTATAATAGCTTTTTGTTAATTCGAAAAAGACCTTTTATTTAGGAATTAACCTTCAGTATCTTTTTATGTTAAGATTAGTTTAAAAAAAATGTAAATTCTTCATTCTAATTTCTATCTGTAAGTTGTACCTTTGCATCAGTTTTAAAAAACCTAATGAAAACCGCATTGAATAGTACGTTAAATACATTTTCCCTTAAAAGAGTTTTTCTGGATTTTAAAGAAATCACGAAAGCGGGATTGGCTATAAGTGTTTTATTTTCCTCTATTGCAGGATACTTTTTAGGTTTTAATAACGAGCAGCCTTTTCAGTGGTCTGTTTTGTTGATGCTTGCCGTTGGAGGGTATTGTATGGTGGGAGCTTCAAATGCTTTTAATCAGGTGATTGAGAAGGATTTAGATGCTTTAATGGACAGAACTAAAAACCGTCCTGTTCCTTCGGGAAGAATGTCTAGTTTTTCTGCTTTGGTGGTAGCGAGCTTACTGACTATAATAGGTATTACATTACTATATATGATCAATCCTAAGACAGCAATGTTTGGTGCGATTTCTATATTTTTATATACAAGTATTTATACACCATTGAAAACTATGACGTCATTGTCTGTTTTTGTGGGGGCTTTTCCTGGGGCTATTCCATTCATGCTAGGATGGGTTGCTGCCACAGGTGATTTTGGAATAGAAGCGGGTACATTATTCTTGATTCAGTTTTTTTGGCAATTTCCGCATTTTTGGGCGATTGGGTGGTTCTTGTATGAGGATTATGAAAAAGCAGGGTTTTTTATGTTACCAACAGGAAAAAAAGATAAGGGTACTGCTTTGCAGGTTATTTTATATACGGTATGGCTTGTTATAGCTTCATTATTGCCTTCTTTAGGGTATACCGGTAAGTTATTTATATCTCCTGTAGCGGCAGCGGCAGTTTTTTTATTGGGTATTTGGATGTTGTTTTATGCAGTTAGACTTTATAAGTTAAGAACCGCAAAAGCAGCTAAAACGTTGATGCTGGTTAGTGTTGGGTATATTACTTTGTTACAATTCGTGTATATAATTGATAAATTTTTGAGATAATTATGGAAGTTACAATGACAACAGACGAACATAATGCGAGAACGGCAAGATCATACAAATTGATATTGTTGTTTGCTATGGTTAGTATGACCATGATGTTTGCAGGGCTTACCAGTGCATTTGTGGTAAGTAAATCGAGAGTAGATTGGTTGAAAGATTTTGAATTACCAACAGCCTTTTATTACAGTTCTATAGTGATAATTGCATGTAGTGTTACATTTCATTTGGCTAAAAAATCCATTCAAAAAGACAATAAAAGTGCGACTACTACATTTCTTTTTGCTACTTTAGCATTGGGAATATTGTTTGTGATTTTGCAGTTTATGGGCTTTGACCAGATAGTGCAACAAGGGTATTATTTTACAGGAAGTGAGAGTTCGATCACAACTACATTTCTTTATGTTGTTACCGTTGTGCACTTAATTCACCTTGTAGGTGGGTTGATTTCACTGCTAATTATAATTTATAATCATTTTAAACAAAAATACAATTCGAGTCAAACTCTTGGAATAGAACTAGGTGCAATGTATTGGCACTTTCTTGATTTCTTGTGGATTTATTTATTTGTATTTTTATATTTCTTTAAATAAGAAAAAAACGTAAATTTGGGAACTTTTTAACGAATAACTTTTATGGGATCGACAGTTACTACTGGGAATAGCGAAGAAAAAACTTGGGGAGGCGGCAATGAGCCAATGGGAGCAAGTTATGGTAAATTAATGATGTGGTTTTTTATCGTATCAGATGCCTTAACGTTCTCTGGATTTTTAGCAGCTTATGGTTTTTCTAGATTTAAATTTATTGAGACATGGCCTTTGGCCGATGAAGTGTTTACTCACTTTCCGTTTATGCACGGTGTATCTGCGCCGATGTATTATGTCGCTTTAATGACTTTTATTTTGATTTTTTCATCTGTAACAATGGTTTTGGCTGTTGATGCAGGTCATCAAATGAAAAAAGACAAGGTTATTATTTATATGTTTTTGACCATCATAGGTGGAGGGATCTTTGTTGGGTCACAAGCTTGGGAATGGAAAAATTTCATTAAAGGAGAATACGGTGCTATTGAAACAAAAGGAGGTAGTTTACTTCAGTTTGTGGATAAGGAAGGTAATCGTGTTGCTTTAGCAGACTTTGCAGCAACTTTGCAGGAAGAAAGAGTACAGCACACAAGAAGCAATGGAAGTTGGTTTGTTGGTGAAGATGCTTTGCCTACTTACTCTATTGCAGAAGTTCAAGCAGGATTTGAAGCACATCCAGACCTTTTAATTAGAACTGAAGTTATTTATGAAGCAACTCCCGAAACTAAGGTTGATGCCAAAATAAATCATGAATTAAGTAAATTCAAACACAAGACTGTCTTAACAAGAGAAGAGTCTGTGGTAAGATTAGCTCAAGCGGCTTATGTTGTTGAAGGAGCTAACTTGGTTAGAAATGAATACGGTAGTAAATTATTTGCTGATTTCTTTTTCTTTATAACAGGATTTCACGGGTTTCACGTTTTTTCAGGTGTAATTATAAATATTATTATATTTTTTAATGTACTTCTTGGAACTTACGAGAAAAGAGGGAGTTATGAAATGGTCGAAAAAGTTGGTTTATACTGGCACTTTGTCGATTTAGTTTGGGTATTTGTATTTACAGTTTTCTATCTAGTTTAATTTTCAAAAATTATTATTATGTCACACGAGCACGAATATGTATCAAATACCAGTAGAATCTGGAAAGTTTTCGGAATATTATCTATGGTTACTATCGTAGAAGTAATTTTAGGTATTCTTAAACCGGACTCATTGCACTTGAGTCATTTTCTAGGATTGAGTTTGCTTAACTGGATCTTTTATGGTCTGACAATATATAAAGCATATTATATCGTTTATGCATTTATGCACATGGAGGGTGAGAAAAGCGCTCTAAGATATGCAGTTGTGCTACCGGTAATATTTTTAATTTTATATTTACTTTTTATTCTTTTGACTGAAGGTAATTATATTTATGGGGTTTTTAAAGATTCGACCATTAAATGGAATTTTTAACAATATATTAATTCAAAAAAAGGGTATCCGTCGCGGCGGATGCCCTTTTTTATTTTATTTTTGTACCCTAAATGACATCTCCATAATAATGAAAAAAAATATCGTTCTTTTTGTTCTTTTTATATTGCCTATAGTGGCTTATCTTTTTTTTGCATCTGGTGTAAATGGTTTTACTAAATTACCTGTGATTACGCCTAAGATTAATGATTTTGGAGATTGGCAGTCTTTGGATGGAAAGAAAGTTTCGTTAGACAATAAGATAACTATTTTAGGTTTTGGCGGGTCTAACCTTATAGAAAACCGCGGTAACCTTTTCAATCTTAATGAAAAAATATACCAACGCTATCATACCTTTAAAGATCTTCAGTTTGTTATGCTGTGCCCTGTAGGTACAGAAGATGATGTCAAAAGCATTTTGGACGCTTTAGACGAATTTACAGATGTTTCTCAATGGCACTTTTTGTTTGCTACTCCTCAAGAGATTAACTCATATTACGACCAATTAAAATTAGTGGGTAAATTAGACAGTCATTCTGGTACTCCAGATGTGTATATTGTGGACAAAGCGAGAAACCTTAGAGGAAGAAAAAAGGTTAAGGAATATAAGGAAGGTTATAATACTTTCCATCCTTCTGAGTTGAGTAATGAAATGTTAGATGACTTTAAAGTTATTCTTTATGAATATCGTGCAGCACTTAAGAAAAATCACAACGCTACAAAGCAACTTTAAATTTAGAATATATGTTTAAAAATAAATCTTATATCGGGATTTCGTTTATTATTCTGGTTTTTGGAATATACGCGGTTCCTAAAATCATATCCCGAATTCAAAATAATGAAGTTGTAAAAGGAGACCGTTTAGACAAGATTGAAGCCACAAAGGTTATAGATGAGAAATTAATCAAAATAGGTCCGGCACCAAAATTTGATTTAGTCAATCAAGACGGTTTGAAGATTACAAATGATAGCTATAAGGGTAAAGTATATGTTCTAGAGTTTTTCTTTACGACTTGTCCTTCTATTTGCCCGAAAATGAATCAAAGCATGTTATTGATTGAGAAGAAATTTTTTGGCAATCCTAATTTCGGAATTGTATCCATTACTATCGATCCCAAACACGACACTCCTAAAGTATTAAAAGAGCATGCCGAGTTGCTGGGTGTTAGATCCTCAAATTGGAATTTTTTAACCGGCGATAGAGAATACATCTTTGACTTGGCCAATAAAGGTTTTAATCTTTATGCAGGAGAGAATAGTAAAGTGAACGGTGGCTTTGAGCATTCCGGTTTGTTTGCTTTGATAGATAAAGACGGAAATATCCGTTGTAGAAAAGATGATTTTGGAAATCCTATCTTGTATTACGATGGATTGGATAAAAAAGGAGTTAGAGATATTCAACAAGATATTAATATTTTATTAGAAGAATAAATAAGATGAACGAGAAAAATTTAGAGCAGAAGTATAATAAATGGATTATTCTTTTATCCGTTTCGATTCCATTAGTAGTTGTGTTGCTTTTTAGTGTGAATTTAAAGAAAATGGGTTTTGCAGTAGAGCCTCTTAATTTTTTGCCTCCTATTTATGCCACTATTAATGGTATAACCGCAGTTTTATTAGTGTCTGCTGTAATGGCAATTAAGAAAGGGAATCGAAAATTGCACGAAAATTTAATGAAAGGTGCTATTGGTTGTTCTATTCTTTTTTTAGGGATGTATGTGTCCTACCATATGACTTCAGATTCAACAAAGTTTGGAGGAGAAGGTGTTGTGAAATATGTATATTATTTTATATTATTTACACACATCATATTATCTGTGATAATTATTCCTTTGGTTCTGATAACGTATGTTCGTGCTTTAGCTCAAGTATTTGATAAACATAAGAAAATTGCTAAAATCACTTTTCCAATCTGGTTGTATGTTGCTGTTACTGGTGTTGTCGTCTATTTAATGATTTCTCCTTATTATGTCAGATAGAATAATGGAAAATAAGAAACTGGAAAAAAGGGTTATGAAAAAGAGAATTACAGTATTATTTTTTATTCTTTCTTTATTTTTTTCTCTAAATGTTGGAGCACAATGCGCTATGTGTAGGGCAGCATTAGGAGGTAAAGAGAATAATGTACAGGCGCAGGCGGTTAATGACGGTATTGTTTATCTAATGGCAATTCCTTACATTCTGGTTGCGGGAATTGGTTATGGTGTGTATCGAATAAGAAAAAATAAAAAATTGGATTAAAGCGATTCGTTTTTATTTTAATCCATCAATGGAAATATTAATTTCTCCATTTACTTTGATGAAAGCGATTATTGCGTTATTTGTTAATTGTACTTTCCGGAACTGTATGTCTTCCATCTTTCCGTTTACATAAACACCTGGCAGAGGGGAATAATTTTTCAGATAGCCCATCATAGTCTTTTTGCCTTCATCTAAATTAGTTTGAATGGAATATCGACAATTTTCTTTTATTTTTCGAAGAACTAATCCTTGGGCGAGCCAGTTTGCAGTTCGCATTAATTTGTTTTTAGTGTCTAAAACATAATCTAATTCGTCAAAATATATTTCTTTAGACTTGTCGTCGTATTGCGGAAATCCAGATAAATAAATTTTACCGTTTAAGGATCCTGATAGATCTAAGGCAATAACCATTTTGCCGTTTTTGTGCCAAATTTCGACATCTTGTACTTTTACTTTTTTTCCTCCTGACTCAAACTCTTGTCCAGCAAAATTTTTCTTCATTATTTTAGAAGCATCGTTATAGGTAGATACAGCAACGATATTAGCTGAAATTTGATTTTGAATTTTAGTTACTGGTTTTAAGATGATTTTATTTAAATCAAATTTGGATTCGGGTTGTTGCCCTATCAGAGTTTCCATGTTGCACTTCATTCCCATTTGTAGTGAAAATTCATCCTTCTTTAGTTTTGATGCAGTCGTATAGATTTCTAAAGGAACGATTCTTAACCAGCTTTCGTAGTTCTCATTGATCTGAAAAGGGACGTATATTTTTTCTAAAGCGGTTAGTACGTTTGGTTTAAAATTCATTGATTTACTTACTGCTTCATCAATTTTTCGCTCGATTTTGGACTTGAATAACCTTATCGCTGGGTTGATCAAGTAGGTAACTGGAATGTTTTTGCCAAAAACAGTCGTAGTAGGACTTTCATTCCAATCTAAAGAACTCAGTTCTGTTTTGGTATTTAATTTCCAATTAGTCAAACTAACATCACTTGTTAGTGTTACTACTCCATTAAGGTTAAACTCCTGGGTTTTGTAAAATTCAGTACCTAGTGTTTTTGTTCCTATCCTGTATTTCACGAGAACTTTTAGAGGCAAGGTAGTTTTGATTCTGTCTCCTGACTTTTCATTGGTATTTTCTATTGATATAGGGGCTAGTTTCCATATTTGCATTTCTATATCATCATCTTCGATAGTATTGTCTTCGTAGATTAGTCCGTTTAAAAGTGCGTTGGTTTGGTTTTCAATGTCTTTTAGCTTCACTGTAACCGGTAATGTAATAAAAGAAGGAGTGTTTTCATATACCAAAGGACTAGCGTCATCTGGTTCCGGTTTTAATGAGGTTATTTTTTGAGAGGGAGAGCAGCTAATAAAAAGCATAAAGGTGAACGCAAAAAGTAGGAGTGAAGCAGGTTTTGGCATTTGTTCTAATTTGAAGGTGCAAAATTAGTGAAAGAAATATATTTTTTTGTTTTTTTGTAACAAAAGGATGTTTTAATTGTCTAACCTATTTTAAAGGATAGGCTAAACCCATTGAGATTTTGTATTTTTATTCAAAATTCATGAAACGTAAAAGTTGCTTTGGGGTAGCCGTTACATTAAAATTTATTCAAAAAAACATGTCAAATAAAATCTATTTTAGTTTAATTCTATTGCTGCTGTACTGCTTGCCTTCTAATGCCCAATCTAAAAAGTGGACATTAAGCGAGTGCGTAAATTATGCGTTAGAGCATAATATTTCGATCAAACAAACGGAGTTAGATATTAAAACATCGACCATTGATAAAAGAGGAGCAGTTGGGAGTTTTCTTCCTTCATTAAATGGTAACGCATCGCATTCTTGGAATATTGGTTTAAACCAAGATATTACGACGGGACTTTTGCAAAATCAAACGACGCAGTTTACTTCAATTGGGGCAAACGTAGGAGTTGATATTTATAAAGGTTTACAAAACCAAAATACTCTTAGAAGAGCAAATCTTTCTATAGTTGCGGCTAAATATCAATTGTTAAAAATGCAAGAGGATATTGCGCTCAATGTTGCAAATGCTTTTTTACAAGTGCTTTTTAACAAGGAAAATTTAAAAGTGCAAGCAGATCAAATGAGTATTAATCAAAAGCAATTAATTCGTTCTCAAGAATTAGTTAACGCGGGGACGATACCTAAAGGAGACTTATTAGATGTTAAAGCTACTTTGGCATCCGACAATCAAAAAGTGATTACTGCTGAGAATTCATTGTTGATTTCTAAGCTAAGTTTAGCACAGTTATTACAATTGGATAATTTTCAGGATTTTGATGTTGTAGATGATACGGAGGCTAAAGATGAAAATAGTATATTGTTGCAGACGCCAATTGCTATTTATGATAAAGCGAAGGAACAAAGAACAGAGTTGAAAATAGCCCAAACTAATTTAGAAATAGCCGAAAAAAATGTAGCTATCGCAAAAGGAGCTTTGCAACCCACTTTAAGGGGGTTCTACAACTTCAATACTCGAATTTCATATGCGGATATTGCTTTGCGTGATAATAGCGGAAATGTGATAGGAACTCAAGCTCCTCCTGCGTTTTTTAGTCAGTTCGGAGATAATAAGGGACAATCGTTTGGAGCGCAATTAACAATTCCTGTGTTTAATGGATTTGCAGCTAAGAATAATGTAGAGCGTTCTCAAGTAAACTTGGAGAAATCCAAAATTGCCGTAGAGCAACAAGATTTAGATTTGCAAAGAAATGTTTATACTGCATTTACGGATGCAAAAGGGGCGTTAAATGCTCATGAATCATCGATTGTAGCTTTAGAGTCCAGACAGGAAGCGTACCATTATGCAAAAGAAAAATTTGATGTTGGCTTGATGAACTCTTTCGATTTAAACCAGTCTCAAACTTTACTTTCTACAGCACAATCTGATGTGCTTAGGACTAAATACGATTACATTTTCAAAATCAAAATATTAGAATTCTATTTTGGAATTCCTATCATTAAAAATTAATACATTATGTCAAAGAAAACAATTTATCTCTTAATAGGTGGTGCTATTGGTATTATCGCCTTATTAATTATACTTTCAAAAACTGGAGTTATTGGAAATAAAGATAAAGGGAAGGAAGTTGAAACTGCTGTAGTCAATGCTACAACAATCGTGGAAACGGTTTCGGCTACCGGTAAAATACAACCCGAAATTGAGGTTAAAATTTCGTCTATGGTTTCTGGGGAAATTATTTCATTGCCAGTTATCGAAGGACAAGTAGTTAAAAAAGGAGATTTATTAGTTAAGATCAATCCGGATTTATATACGTCTAGTTTAAATAGAACAATTGCAGGTTTATCTGGATCAAAAGCAGGATTGACTCAGGCAGAAGCTCAGTTTAGAGAGGCTAAATCAAGCTACGAAAGAAATAAAGTGTTATTTCAAAAAGGGATTATTTCTAAATCTGATTGGGATAAGTCAATCGCGTCTTTTGAAGTAGCTAAAGCCACGAAGGAGTCTGCTTATTTTAGTGTAAAAAGTGCTTCTGCTTCAGTAAGTGAAGCTCAGGACAACTTAGGGAGAACTATAATTTATGCTCCTGCAGACGGGACTATTTCGATGCTTAATGTAGAGTTGGGAGAAAGAGTATTAGGGACGCAACAAATGACAGGTACTGAGATTTTGAGGGTTGCTAACTTGAACAATATGGAAGTTGAAGTAGATGTAAACGAAAATGATATTGTAAAAATAAAAGTAGGAGATGCCGCTAAGGTGGAAGTTGATGCTTATTTGAAAAAACAATTTAAAGGTATCGTTACCAGTATTTCTAATTCTGCTAGTTCAGCTTTAACAGCAGATCAAGTAACTAATTTTAAAGTAAAAGTAAGAATTCTTAAAGAATCGTATATGGATTTATTAGAAGGAAAGCCTGCGGCTTATTCTCCTTTTAGACCAGGAATGACTGCGACAGTTGATATTATTACTAAAACAAAGAAGAATATTTTGGCAGTGCCAATAAGTGCTGTGGTTGTGAAATCAGATACCGCAGCGGTTAGCGATGTAAAAGCAATGGAGCCTTCGGATGATAAAAAAGAAGCCCCTAAGAGCGACAAAAAATTCGAATGTGTTTTTGTGAAAGTTGGAGATAAAGCTAAAATACGCGTTATTAAAACCGGAATTCAAGATGATACTAATATTGAAGTGAAGAGCGGTCTTAAAAAAGGAGATGTTGTGATTACGGGACCGTATACGACTGTTTCAAAAGATTTGAATTCGGGTGATATGGTGTATGTGAAATCAGAAAACGATAAAGAAAAAAGCAAATAGTTTTAGTTTAGATTTGTACTTTTGCCAATAAATAATTTGGATCTTAAATAGAAAAGTATTGACCTATATTCTTAACATCGAAACGTCAACTAAAAATTGCTCGGTAACAATCGCTAAAGATGGAGAAACCGTCGTCTGTAATGAAATTGCAGAAGAAGGGTACTCACATGCCGAACGATTGCATGTGTTTATTGAAGCAAGTTTAAAAGAAGCGGGAATTGTATATAAGGATTTATCTGCGATTGCGGTAAGTCAAGGTCCGGGATCTTATACCGGGCTCCGCATAGGTGTTTCTGCCGCTAAAGGCCTGTGTTACGCGTTAGGGGTTCCTTTAATAGCAGTAGATACTTTACAAACATTAGCTGCTCAGGCGACTGTTTCTAATGGATTGATTATTCCGATGATTGATGCCAGAAGAATGGAAGTGTATAGCGCGATATTTACTACTGAATTAGAGAGAAAAAGAGAAACTCAAGCCGAAATTTTAACTGAAAATTCATTTGAAGAGTTAGAAGGTACGGTTTATTTTGTTGGAGATTGTGCTGAGAAAGCACAGACTGTTTTGACCAAAGAAAATTTTTCTTTTCTGGAAGAAATCAAATATCCTTCAGCAAACGAAATGAGTCTTCTTAGTTTTGAGAAGTATAAAAAAAGCGACACTGTTGATGTCGCTTATTTCGAACCTTTTTACCTGAAAGATTTTATGGTAAGTCCGGCAAAAAAACAAGTATAGCAGTTAGTCTGCAACTTTAGATATTTCTTTTACATAAGGTTGTATCGCTATTCCTGCAGCATCAAAAGCTGTTTTACAATTTTCTAAAGTTTCAGTGAAGACAGTACCAAAATCTGCACTGTTTGCCCAAGGACGTACTGCCAGTTCAATAGCGCTATCGGTTAGGTTTTTTACAAAAACTTCCGGTTTAGGTGTTTGAAGTACTTTTGGGTTGTTATCTAAAATTGACAGAATTAAATCTTTCGCTTTTTTAATATCTGAATCATAAGAAATCGCAAAGGTTAGATCAGCTCTTCTGAATTTTTCCAAAGAATAATTGGTTATTGTTCCGTTAGAGAGAACACCGTTTGGAATAAATACGGTTTGATTGTTAGGGGTAATTAATTTGGTTACAAAAATTTGGATTTCACTAACGGTACCAAAAATTCCCTGCCCTTCTATTGTGTGTCCTACCTTGAATGGTTTAAAAAGAATAATTAGCATTCCTCCTGCGAAATTAGAAAGCGATCCCTGAAGTGACAATCCTACAGCTAGTCCCATTGCACCAAGAATGGCCACAAAAGAGGAAGTCTCTATTCCTAATTTTGATATGAACGTCACAAATAATAGTACTCTTAAAACCCAAAGAAGAATATCGGCGAGAAACTTTGTCAGCGTAGGGTCCAGTTCCCTCTTGATCATTATCTTTCGTATCAGTCTATTGATGATTCGGATAGCATAAAGTCCTATAAATAATATAAGAAATGCAGAAATTAGATTTGGCGAATATTCAATAAAAACTTTTAAGAAGTTACTGGCATAATCCGTAACGTATTTTGAGTCTACATACATTTTTAAGCTAATAAAAAACCCTCTCTAAAGAGAAGGTTTGTGTTTATGTGGCAAAAATACGAATTATTATTAAATGACTAATCAGCATCTTCTTCAATTCTATTTCTAAATTCTTTTGAAGGGGTTTCGTTATTTAAAGAACTTTCAATTTCTGGTATATCAGAATGAGATTCTGTGCTTTCTTTGATGAAAGTTTCTGTTTTCTTTACGGCCTCAGCGGTACTTTCTTTTACTGTATTAACAATGTTCCCTAAAATATCGCCAGCTTCTTCAGCGTACTCGCTAACGGCTTCTTTTGTTTGATTGGCGTAATCGTGGGCTTTTTCAATTATCGGAGTAGCAGCTTCTTTGGCTTTTTCTATTGAGTCCTCTACGAATGCATCTGCTTTCTCTATGTAAGGTGCTGCATTTTCTTTTGCATATTCTAAAGTCAGTTCTGCTTTGTCGGCCAATTCACTAGTGGTTTCTTTGGCAGAGCCAAATAAGTTTTTAAAAAATGATGTTACTCCCATGGTTGTTAGTGTTAGATTAGACTACAATAATAATCAATTTTTTTATGCGAAAAGATATTATTTATTAATATGTAGTTGATATTCAGTATCTAAAGCTTTTTTTTTATTTAAAAATAAACGATAAGCACTTTGGGTGTCTTTGTTTCGTTTTTTAAAAAACTATTGGAAATAAAAAAAGCGTCTCTGACGAAACGCTTTTTTTACTTTTAACTATTCAAGTTCAAAGGTCACTTTAAGGGTAACTCTGTATTCTGAGATCTTCCCTTCAACTACAGCGGCACTTTGATCTTTAATGTAGACCGACTTTATGTTTTTTAACGATTTTGAAGCTTTTGTAATCGCTTTTTGCGAGGCATCTTCCCAACTAACCGTTGAGTTGGCAAGTAATTCAATAACTTTTAATACTGACATAATTTCTATTTTTTAAAGTGAACTTAAATTTAGTAATTATTTTCGAAAAAACGTACTAAAAAGCGTGTTACTTTTTTTTAAATAATACAATGTCAGTAGGTTGCGTTACTTGTTGTTGTCTGGCTTATTTATGCGTTTACTGCTTCTACTTGAATTTGCTCATCATTAAGCATGCTTTTTAACATGTTTTCAATACCGGATTTTAATGTAAATGTTGAAGATGGGCAGCCACTACAAGCACCTTGAAGTATTACTTTTACAATTTTATCATTTTCATTATAAGAATCAAAAACAATGTTTCCACCATCAGCTGCAACAGCAGGTTTTACATATTCTTCAAGAATATTGATGATTTGTTGGGAAGTGACGTCTAGATTGTCAAACTCCTGTGTTTTAGTTTTCTCTTCTTTTTCAGTAGCACCAAGCATGGTTTCATCAAGAACGACTCCTCCGTTTTCGATAAATTGCTTAATAAAACTTCTTAATTCTAATGTTATTTCTTCCCAGTTGTTGATTTCATATTTAGTAACAGAAATATAGTTTTCATCAATGAAAATTTCTTTTACGTAAGAAAATTTAAACAACTCTTTTGCTAAGGGAGAAGCAGCAGTATCGTCGATGTTTTTAAACTCAATAGCGTTTTTAGTCAACATTCTACTTACAACAAATTTAAGGGCAGCCGGATTAGGAGTTGTTTCTCCATAAACGGTTATAGGTTGTTTTTTTGTTTTGTTTTCGTCGATTGTTATAATTGTCCCTCCATTGCTAACAAAAGTATCTATTTGCTCTGCTACGGCATCTTTTACATCTTCCCATTCTACAATGTTATATTTTTCTATGGCGATGAAGTTTCCGGAGATGTATACTGTTTTTACAAACGGCAAATAAAACAGCTGCTGTGCAAGTGGAGATGATTTTGCCTCGTCTATGTTTTTAAATTCAAAACTTTCATTTTGAGTAATGAAATCTTCAAATTCAAATTTAAGTATAGTTGGGTTTTGTGTTTCTTTTATGGTAACTTTTGTCATGATATTTATAAATTTTTACAAATTTAGTAAAGTTATTTTCTACGATTAACTATATTTGATTTATTAATGAATAAATTAACTTTATTTTAATTGTCTGGGTGGGTTTATGTCATTTTTTTAAGTGCATTAATATTCATTTATTATTTAATAGTATTTCAATGTATATAAAAATCAAATTTTTAATTGTTCTTTTCTTTGTATCATCATATACTTTCTCGCAAGAAGGGATAGCAGTCTATTCCGATTATTTATCAGATAATTACTATTTGATCCATCCCTCTATGGCAGGTGCGGCAAATTGCGCGAAAATAAGATTAACAGCTCGAAAGCAGTGGTTTGGTCAAGAGGATGCTCCGGAACTTCAAACTTTAAGTTTTAATGGAAGGGTTAGCGAAAAAGCGGGAGCAGGAATTATTCTTTTCAATGACAAGAATGGATATCACTCTCAAAAAGGAGTGAAGCTTACCTATGCTTATCACCTTATGTTTTCTAGAGATGAAATTGATTTGAACCAATTGTCCTTTGGTATTAGCGGTGGTTTGATTCAGAGTCAACTAGATGAAACTAGTTTTTTACAATCTGGAGACTTTGATCCTATTATTGATGGAACAATAGTGCAAAAAGATTCTTATTTTAATGTAGATATTGGTGTATCTTACAATTATTTAGATTTTTATGCACACGGAACAGTGAAAAATGCTATCGAAACGAGAAGAGATATTTATACGGAGTACGAAAGTGATAATTTACGAAAATATTTATTGAGTGCCGGTTACGTTTTTGGAGATCTTGACAGAATATTATTAGAGCCATCCATACTATTCCAACTTGTTGAAAAAACGCAAGAGAAGTCCATTGATGTAAACATGAAGGCTTATAAAAATATGGATTTCGGAACACTTTGGGGAGGTTTGTCTTATCGCAGAAGTTTTGATGGTGCGCAATACACTGATGGCAATGGTATCTCAAAGCAAAAATTACAATACATCACGCCGATTGTTGGTGTGAATTTCAATAACTTCATGTTTGCGTACACGTATTCACATGTTTCAGGCGCTGTCAAATTTGATGACGGAGGCTATCACCAGATTACATTGGGTATCAATTTATTTTGCAAACCCGTTAAATACGAATGTAAATGTCCTGCCATTAATTAAATTCAGATACTTAATGTTAATAAAATCTGTCAACGGAAAGTCACCTCTTATACCTGAGGATTGTTATGTGGCTGAAAACGCCACTATTGTAGGTGATGTGAGTTTTGGAGAATCGTGTAGTGTTTGGTTTAATGCCGTTATTAGAGGAGATGTAAATTTCATTAAAATAGGAAATAAGGTGAATATCCAAGATGGAGCGGTCATTCATTGTACCTATAAAAAGCATCCTACAATCATAGGTAATAATGTGTCAATTGGACACAACGCAATAGTTCATGGTTGTGTGATTAAAGATAATGTGTTGATTGGAATGGGAGCGATAGTAATGGACAACTGTTTAATTGAGAGTAATTCTATCGTTGCTGCCGGTGCTGTTATAACACAAAATACAACGGTCGAGTCAGGATCAATATGGGCTGGCGTTCCTGCCAGAAAAGTGAAAGACATCGATCAATCAGATTTTGCAGGTGAGATTGAACGTATTTCGAATAATTATGTAATGTATTCGGGTTGGTTCAAAGAAGAGTAGTTATTGAATTATAAGTTAATCTTTTCAAAGAATGAATTTTTGTAGCTTTCACTAATCGGAATCCTTTTTTCGGCAATTAGAACCTTGTTTTTCTGAATTGACTTTATGTGTTTTATATTGATTATATACGATCTGTGAATCCTAGAAAATCCTTTTGAAGAAAGTAAATTTTCGAGTTTTATAAGGCTAATAAGTGTCAATGTGTATTTATTATCTGTAGTATAAATTTTGACGTAGTCTTTAAGTCCTTCGATATATAAAATATCAACAAAATTAATTTTAACATTTTCATATTCAGCTCGTACAAACATAAAATCTTGCTCTATCTCTGGAGTAGAAATTAGAGCTGCAGGAGTAGAAAATGCTTGTGGACTAAAAATTTGTTGTGCTCGTAAAACGGATTTTAGGAATCTATGAAACGGGATTGGTTTTACCAAGTAGTCAACTGCACCTAAGTTAAATCCTTCTACAGCGTAATTAGAATAGGCAGTAGTGAAAATTATAAGTGGTTTTTTATCTAATGCATTTATAAAATCTATACCAGAGAAATGAGGCATTTCTATGTCTAAAAAAATCAAATCGACGTTTGTGTGATTAATCACAGCTAAAGCATCAATAGCATTATTAAAGGTATTTACTAGTTCGAGTGTTTCCACCTTGCTAACAAATTCTTTGATTAAATCAACAGCTAATGGTTCGTCATCTATAATAACACATTTCATTTATTTCAATTTTAGTGGTGAATAAGCCCTTCTAATTATTGCTTTTATTCTTTTATTTGATCGAGTTTTAAGTTTAAATGCAGACTGTATTTATCAGTTGTTTCTATAATTGTTAGTTTGTGCGCATTTGGGTATAAAAGATTAAGACGGTTTTCCATATTGGTCATGCCAATGCCTGAATTATTGGGGTCTTTAATATAGTTTTCAATCTTATTTTCAATCCAAAAGTCTAATGTGTTCTCTTCTATTATAATTTTAATTTTCACATAAGTCACGCCCTTGTAATCCGTTCCGTATTTAAAAGCATTTTCTATAAATGTAATTAATAATAAGGGTTCGATATACTTGTTTTTTGTGTCTCCATGAATATTTATGAAAATATTTTCAATATTACTCAATCGAAGCTTTTGTAACTCAATATAGTTTTTAATGTAGTTTAATTCTTTTTCAAGAAAAACGGATTTGTTATCAGTTTCATAGAGCATGTATCGCATCATTTCTGATAGGGTAACAATGGCGTCAGGAACGAGATCTGATTTTTTATAAGCTAAGGAGTAAATACTATTTAGGGCATTAAACAAAAAGTGAGGATTTGTTTGTTTTCTTAAATAATTTAATTCGGCCGAAGTTCTATGAGTTTCCGCTACTAGTTTGTTTTGTTGACTTGTATAAATCTCAGATAATGTTTTTATTACGATACTACAGGCCAGTATGAATATATAGAAGACAGCTGGTAAAAGCCTAAAAATAAAAGGACGTTTATCTCCAGAATGTGGGGCTAAACGCATTGACTCGTTTTCAATAGTTAATAGGTTTCTAGGGCGAGGCATTTCTCGAAATTCAGAAATTGTATAGGTCACTCGAAAAGCCATAAATACAAAAATAATTAAAAGCACAATCGCTAAATAGTAGCCATATTTCTTTTGTAAAAGTAATCTAGGAACAAAATAGAAGTAATTGAGATAAAATAATACAATCCCTGTTCCCCATTGAATAAAAAAATCAGGGGTTATGTAGAAAGGACTTTCGTAAAATTGAATCAGTGAGGAACAAATAAAAAAGCACCATACTACAGAATGAATTAATATGTTGTTCTTTTCGGTGCTTTTAATTTCGTTTAAGGTCATTTAGATTTTTATAGATAATAGAAGTAAATCTTTTTTTGTTACTGTAGGTGATAAATTTGAATTCAATTTCTCTAAAACTAATTGACCTACTTTAAGGGCTTCTTCCTCTGTTTTGAAACTTTTATTTTCAGAAATAACAGGAATTACAGTCTGTTTTATGATAATTTTTTCTTCTAATGTGATGACATAACCCCATCCATTTTGCGTTTTTAAGGAAGCTAGATTTAAGTCCTCATTTTTTTTGCAAGATATAAATAAAAATAAACATACTAAAAGTAGCTTTGTTATTGTTGATCGAAAGGATAAATTCTTCTGGATTTTTGTCCAGAAGAATTTTTTAGTTGAATTAATTATCATCATCACTTTGTTCGTCAAATGGTTTAAATTCCCATGAATCATCAAAATATGAAGAACCAGTTCTTCCTAATAAAATAAAACCACGTTCGTTGATTGCAAATCCTGTTGCATCTGTTCTTGCAGAACCTTCAAGAGAAGTTTTTTCTTCCTATATATCATCAGTTGGGTTGTATTCCCAAATCGATCTTGTACTTTCTCCACATCCTATGTAGCCGTATCCATTCATTGAAAATCCTGTCGCATTAGATCTTACAATTACATAATCGTCGTTGTAAGAGTAATCATCGTCATCGTCTTGATCGATGTCTCGTTTTCTTGTCCAGGTATCTGTTGCTGGATCAAACATCCAAAAGTCAACTTGGTAAGTACCACTATTTACTCCTAATCCTAAATAAACTTTATTATCGATTACAAATGTGCTAGCTCCTCGTCTTTTGTTTCCGCTGAAACCATTTACTAAGGTCCAAGTATTAGCTGTTGGGCTGTACTGATAAAAGTCTTTTAGATAATTTCCATCATATCCAGTTCCAAAATAGGCTTTTCCACCGGCTTGAAACCCTACTGCAGAGTAACGAGCTGTTCCAGCAAAATCAGCTTTTTGCGTCCAAGTATTACTTATTGGATCGTATTCGTAGAAATCGTTTAATTTATTAGTTCCATCGTAACCTAGCCCGATGTATCCTTTTGAATCCAGTTCAAACCCTGAAGCAGCGCTTCGTCCTACACCGTTGAAGTCTGCTTTTTGTTCCCAATAATCACCGTCAGAATTGTAAGCCCAAAGGTCTTTTAAATATTCATCACCTGTGTAACCCGTCGCTACATAAGCATAACTACCAATCACGAAACTTGTAGCACTTGATCTTGCTGGTCCATCAAAAGATGACTTTTTTACCCAGTTTCCTACTAAGTCAGGATCTTCATCGTTACTGCAACTAACCAATACTAATCCCATGATGAGAGTAGACATTATCATTCCTTTTCTTAAAATATTCATATGTTTATTGTTTTATTAATGTTTGAATTTTATACCTATGTTGAAAATATATCCGTTATTATTGTTGAAATTGTAGGTTAGGTTTCCGGCATTATCTGTGAGATAAAACTTGTTGTTGAATCCATATCCTCCTTTGAAGTTGATAGACCAGTAAGTGTCTATACTTCGTACATATTCAAATGTTGTGGCCATTTGTGAGTAGGTCATTTTTGTTGCCTTGTTATAATTATCATCTAAGTCTTTACTGTCTAAATTGTAAATAGCTCCTTGAAAGTCATTTTTTATTGAAAATGTATTTCTATTATTATTCGAATAAGAAACTATTGAGCTTGGAAATCCAATTACTGCAACTGTATTTTGATTTATCTGCTGGGTATAGGAAAAGGTGGGTAGTACACTTGTTTTTCCAAAAATCGTACTGCGCTGCACCCCTGCGGATATAGAGTTTGATTCATTGAATTTGTAATTTATTTTTAAAGCTCCTAATAATTGTAAATCTGAAAATTCCATGCTTTTTTCAAAATTGATTGTTGGTTTTATATCAAGAGTAAAACTCGTTTTTTCGTTGATATCGTGGTTGATTGTTAAATCATTTGCTATACTTAAGAAATCAGTAAAATTGTCTTGAAAAGCATATTTTTCTAACTCATAATTCACTCCTATTTTAGTATATCGTACTGTATTGGTTACGGTGTTTTTTGAATTGATTTTTTTCGAAACTGTAAAACCAACTTCAGTTTCATTTCTTGTTATTTTTTCGGTTGGTGCTGTTTTTGTATTTAAATCTAAAGAGTAGCTGTTTTGAGCACTTGTTTTTAGAATAGAAAACAGAAACAATAGGATTGTAAAAATCTTTATTCTCATATTTTTTTTTATTGTTTCAAAAGTAGTTGCATTATCTAATGTAAAAAAAGAAGATATATGTATTCCCTAATTCCATAGACTAATGAGTCATTTGCATGGCTGAATCAATATTAGTGTTCGGTAATTGAAGTTATAGATGTTTTATAGCTTTTTATAGACATAAAACTTTGAATGGTATATGTTATAATGTAGTATAAAAAGTGCTCTGCTATATTTGTTAAAAAACTTTTATGTATAAGTTATTGTTAGTGCTTTTTCTTGGAGCTTTGATAACCTCTTGTGATTCGGATGTAGATACAGGAGAGTTTGTAGTAGGGTCAGATTATTTGTCGGTAAGTAATAAAGTGGTATTAGTCGACACTTTAACTGTTGATGTTTCAACAATTAATTTGGATTCCTTAATCACTTCTAGTCAAAGTAGAATTTTAGTTGGAAATTATGTTGATCCTTATTTTGGAAAGGTAAAATCTGAAAGTTATTTTCAGTTAGCTGGTTCGTCTTATGCTTTGAAAACAGGTAGTTCAGATACTTATGCTCCAAATTATGTTTTTGATTCAATTCGAATGATTTTGAGGCCAGATAAATATTATTATGGAGATACCACATCAGTGCAAACAATTAGTTTACATCGTTTGCTTGAAAAAGTGAAGGTGGCTGATGATGATTATTATTTTTACAATAGCTCAACTCTTGCGTTTGACAAAGAAAGTTTAGGATCAGTTTCATTTAAACCAAAGCCTATAAGTAAGGATACTGTAGTTGTAAAAGTTAGTGATGTTTTTGGAGAAGCTCTTTTCCAAAGAATAAAAAAACGTGAAATAACTAATTTTGATGAATTTACAGAGTACTTCAAAGGATTGACTATTAAATCAACTTCAACTAATTCAAGTAGTGTAGTTGGGTTTAGTAGTTCCAGCGTACTTCGGTTGTATTATTCAAAATATTTAGGCGATACAGAAGAGTCTTTAAGTATGGATTTTGGTATTCTGGATGTGGCAAAGCAATTTAATAATATAAGTTTAGATAGAGCTGGAACACAAATTAGTGATTTACCTGGTTTTACAAGTAGTCTGTCAAGTGTTAAGACAGGGAATAAAGCATATATTCAATCAGGTACGGGTATTGCTTGTAGGATTGATTTTCCTAATATAAAGCAGCTAAAGTACATTTCAGAAAAAGGCGCTATTGTTGATGCTGAATTGATTATCAAGCCAATAAAAAACACCTACTCAGATAAGAACTATTCTTTACCTGATTCTTTAAGGGTTTTTGTGGCTGATAAGCTCAATAGGGTAACCGGAACTTTAAATAACACGGGTAGTGCTACCTACGCTGTTTTAAATACCCAAACAGATGAGTTTAACGAATATATTGGTTATAAGGTTTCCATTGGAGCTTTTTTACAGAACGAAATGATTAAAAATTCTGATTCTAAGTTATCATTAATATTAACGATACCTAATATTTTGAAATCAGTAAATCGAGTGATGTTGGGAGATCAAAAAAATAGTAACAATAAAATTCAATTGAAAATTTATTATATTTCTTATTAAATGAAAAATAAAATAGTAATTACCGGTTTCTTTATCTTTTTGGTAACGACTGCATTTTCGCAAAGTATATCTAGTTCACCGTATTCAATTTATGGACTGGGTAGTTTGTATGATTCTGATTTTGGATCTAATGCTTCCATTGGATCTTCTGGTATAGCATTGCCTTCGTCAAGTTCGATTAATAACCTAAACCCAGCTTCTTTGGGTTTTATGTCTCAAAATCATTTTTTATTTGATGTGGGTGGTAAGTCAATTTTTTCCAGTTATGAAAATGGTTCTAATAAGGAAAGTCGAAATAATATTCAATTTTCACATATTGCTTTGGCTTTTCCAGTCACATCTAAATCAGCTGTTAGTTTAGCTTTGAAACCGTATTCTAGCGCAACCTATAAAATATCAAATTTAGTTTTACCTGTTGAAAATAGTACTGAGAGCTATGTTTTAGACGCTGCAGGTTCGGGTGGTTTAAATGATGTTAGTCTTTCCTATGGATATAAGATTGGAAAAAAAATAGCTTTAGGTCTTTCAACGAATTTTCTTTTTGGTAACATTACTGACGATAGAAGTTATACTGTTGCAAATTCAGTAACTTCAATAAATAAAACTTCGTATTATAATGGAGCAAGAGTTTCATTAGGGGGGCAGGTGCAAATTGATTCTACGTTGGCATTTGGTGTTAATGTTAAATCACCAAGTCAAGTTAAAGCTTCAAAAACCCAATCTGTTGTTTCATATAATGCCTCTACGCTTACTTCTACAACAGTTGAAACGGATGCAGATTATGATGTTAATGATTATTACTTGCCTTTAGAAGTAGGAGTAGGATTTAGTAAAATTTTTAAAAACAACTTAAATTTAACGATGGATTATTCAAAAAGTTTGTGGAACAGCACAAACCAATCTGATTTGTATGGTACTTATGTTAATCAAGATAAATTTGCAATGGGTTTTTCTTATAATAAAACGAATGGTATTCGTACTTATTTTGATCGAATAAAATATTCGACTGGTTTTAATTATGATACAGGATTTCTACAAATTGATAATAAACGAATTAGCAATGTAGCCTTTTCGGTAGGTGTATCTTTACCTGTGGAGAATAGAACTTTTTCTGCGCTAAACCTGACCTATTCTTACGGTCAAAAAGGGAGTATAAGTAATGGTCTTATTAAAGAAAATTATCATAAAATATCTGTCAATTTAAGTTTAGATGCAATATGGTTTGTTAAAAGAAAATTCGACTAATTAAAAGTCCTTTTCTATAACTTCATATTTATTTTCTAAAATTTCCCTTAATACCTTTGGATTTGCATTGGTGTAGAAAATGGGTGTGCTATTTTTTTCTGTTGTGAAGCCCACTTTTTCTTTTAAAACGTTCTGCGTTTGTTTAGCGACCGCTTCTCCTGAATCAATTATTTGGATATGATTTGGGAGGATTGCTTTTATTTGCGGAATTAGATAGGGATAATGACTACAACCTAATACTAGATAATCAATATTCGCATCAATCATCGGGGTCAAATAGGAGTGAAGCAATTGTGTCATCTCTGGAGAATTCATTTTTCCACTTTCGATAAGGGGTACTAATCCATGACCTACCTGGTCAATTATTTTAGTGTTTTGGAACTGTTGTGCCGTTTTGTTGAAAAGTTCACTGATAAGAGTTCCCTGTGTAGCCAGAATGCCTATCGTTTGTGTTTTTGAATTCGTGGCAGCAGGTTTTATTGCAGGTTCGATACCAATAAAAGGAATGTCATATTTTTCTCTTAGTTCTCTAATAGCATTTGTTGTAGCAGTATTGCAGGCTACGACAATGAGTTTGCAATTCATTTTTAGCAATAAATCAGTGTTTTTCATGCTCAAGGCGATAATCTCGTCTTTCGATTTTTGGCCATAAGGAGCGTTCTTGCTGTCTGCAAGATATATGGTTTTTTCATTGGGAAGCAGCTGGTGAATCTCTTTCCATATTGAAGTGCCGCCAATGCCTGAGTCAAAAATACCTATTGGTTGGTTGTTATCCATCAAAACAAAGTTAAGTGGTATGGATTAATAATCCTAAATAATTCATATGACAAAAAAAATACCGCTCGATCCTAAAAAGGGTGAGCGGTATTTTTATATTGAGTTTTTGATTTTCTAGAAACCTAAATCTTTTTTCACGTCAGCAGTCAAGTTAGGACCGTCAGCAAGTAAAAGTGTAGAACCGTCTAATACGTATTGGAAACCTTTTGCTTTTCCAACTTTTTGGATTGAAGTTCTTACTTTTTCCATTAATGGTTTTACAATATCAGATTCTTTTTGTTGTAATTCTTTTTGAGCATTATCTCTAAAATCAACAATTCTTTTTTGCATGTCCTGAACTTCTTTAGAACGATCTCCGTTTATTGCGTCAGAAACAGTAGCAGACTCAGCTTCGTATTTTTTTAATTTCGCTTGGTATTCTTCAACCATTTTTTTATAATCGGCATCATAAGTTCCGCTTAATTTCTCTAATTGCTTTTGAGCATCTAACATAGCTGGCATTTTAGCCATGATTTCACTTACGTCTACGTGAGCCGTTTTTGCTTGTGCGCTAATTGTTTGATTTGCTCCTAAAATGAATATTGCAGCAATTAATAAAGTTTTAATCTGTTTCATCGTTTTTAAAATATTTAGTAATTAATTTATTGTTTTAGTTTTAATTGTTCTTCTCTGGCCTTCTTAATCGAGTCTCTTTGTTGCAGAACTTGTATTCTTCTTTCTTCTGCAGCTTTCTTGCGATCTTCAATTATTTTTTTTCGGTCTTCCAATATTTTGGTTCTTGCATCAAGTTGTTTTTGTCTTGCATCTTCGGCTGCTGATTTTGCTGCTTCTTTATTAGCATCAACATTTGATGTGTTTGCTTTTACGTCTTCTGTTTTAGATAAGGCAGAAACCGTGCCATTTTTTTTCGCTTCTCTATCTGAAAGCATTTTTTGTCTTTTTTCTTCAAAGTCTGCTTTCTTTTGTTCTTGAGCTAACTTTCGACCTGCAATAATTGAATCTCTTGTGGCTTTTTTATCGTCCAGTATTTTTTGTCTTTCAGCTAAGAAAGGATTGTCTTCAATAGCGTCTTCCTTGCTTTGTTTCGCTTCTTGAGCTTCAAGTTGTTTTTTTGTCAACTGTTCCCTTTTTTCTGCTCTGTTCAGTACGCGTAATACTTGGTCGCTTATGTCAAATCTTTTTGCAGCAAACAGCATTGTTAAATCAGAAGACTTGTCGAAAACAAAGTCGTATTTTAGTGATTCTGCGATGTCTTGAACAGCGGTGAATACTTGGTCTTGAATTGGTTTAACCAAAACAGATTTTTGCATCATCAAATCTCCGTTAGCGCCAAATCTTTTTTGCTGAAAATCCAGCATTTCATTTTCAAGGAACTTAATTTCTAATTCTCTCTCCTCAATCAATCCTTTTGTAAGCAAAGGTTTTTCAGCAGTAAGAGCCTCTTTTATTTTATTGAGTTCGATTTTCTTGGTCTCAATTTCTTGTTTCCATTTTTGTGCTTTTTGCTCCAGCTGGACAGTTGCTTCGGCATAATTGGGGACATTCTGTAGAATATACTCCATATCAATGTAGCCTAATTTTGTTCCTCTGGTTTGCGAATGAATTGTATTTACTACAATCAAAGCTAAAAATAGTACTAAAAAATGTTTTCTCATAACTTTATAGTATTAGAAAATCGTGATTCAATTTTTTTTAAAATTGCTGTCCAATAATGAAATGGGTTTCCCATCCATTCGGTTTACTTAGCCCCGGTAAAGCATCAAAACCATGTCCGAAATCGATACCTAATAATCCAAATGCTGGCATAAATACACGTAATCCAACTCCCGCAGAACGGTTTAAATCAAATGGATTGTATGTTTTAAAATCTGCATAAGATGAACCTGCTTCTAAAAATCCTAATGCATATATAGATGCAGATGATTTTAAGGTAATTGGATAACGTAATTCCATAGAGAATTTATTGTATACCGTTGCTCCAATTTGTTCTCCTACACTATTTATAGGTGTCAAAGAGTTGTTAGGATATCCTCTCAGCTGAATCGTTTCTCTTCCGTCCATTGAGTAATTAGCTAATCCATCTCCTCCTACATAAAATCTTTCAAATGGTACAACACCTCTATCTTGATTGTATGCGCCTAGGAATCCAAATTCAGTTAACGTTCGTAGTACTAATTTACCATAAACTTTCGTATACCAATCCGCTTTGAACTTAATTTTGTAATATTCTAACCAATTAAATTTCTTTTGATCTACTAATGCTGGGTCAGCAGCTGCATCTTGGTAGTTGAAAACTTTGTTTCCAGAAGCATCAATGTAATCACCAATATTAACTGTATTTCCGTTTGCATCTACTTGATTTGATCTGTCGGTAGTGTTTTTTAATTTATATTCTTCTTTGTCTCCTAATGTTGCATAATCTATTCCGTTTAAAAGAGAATATGGAGCAGTTAGTTTTGCCGAAATACTAAATTCTGAACCATAAGTTGGGAATATCGGATTCACCCCTTTGTTACTTCTAGATAATCCAATGGTGTACGCTAAGTTTCTTGAAGCTCCATTTCCAAATGTAAATAACCCCGTGTTATAATTGTTCAAATCATAATGTTGGTAACTAATAGATTGTGATAATACAAAAAAGTCATCCGGCACTGTTAATCTTTTAGCTAATCCCACAGATAGTGTAAGGATATTGAAACTTTTATCTTTGTCTACACTTTGAGTAATATAATTGTTTAAAAATTGTTTACTGTAAGATATGGAAGAACTAAATGAAACCGGTTTCTTTTGTCCAAACCATGGTTCAGAAAACGAAACACTATAGGTTTGAAAATACGTACTTGCCTGAAGTCTTAAAGATACTTTCTGTCCGTCACCCATAGGTAAAGGTTTGTATGCGTCCTTATTAAGTAGGTTTCTAGCCGAGAAATTGTTGAAAGATAGTCCTAAAGTACCAATAAAACCACCGCCACCATAACCTCCTTGAAGTTCTATCTGGCTTGATCCTTTTTCAACAAGATTGTATTCAATATCAACCGTTCCTGCTGAAGCATCTACATTTTTAAATTTAGGGTCGATTGCTTCTGGGTCAAAAAATCCTAATTGCCCAATTTCACGAATAGTTCTAACCAATAATTCTTTGCTGTATTTTTCTCCAGGTTTAGTTCTTAACTCTCTATAAATAACGCGATCATTTGTTTTGTCATTTCCTACTACCGTAATTTTATTAAAATAGGCTAGTGGACCTTCATTTACTCTTATTTCAAAATCAATCGTGTCGTTAACAGTTCTTACTTCAACTGCGTTGATGTTTGAAAATAAATATCCGTTATTTTGATATAGATTTGTAATGTCTTCTCCGTCTGGTTTTGACTTGTCTGCTATTCTTTTTTCTAGAAGTACTCCATTATAAGTTTCTCCTTTTTTGACACCAACTATTCTGCTTAGTAATTGATCTGGATAAACGGTATTCCCTAAAAACTTAATGTTTCCAAAATAATATTTATTTCCTTCTTCGACATTAATTTTTATAGATAATGCGTTTTTATCTTTAAGATAAGTAATAGAATCAGAAATTATTCTAGCATCTCTATATCCTTTTTCTTTATAGGAAGCTATTACTTTTTCTAAATCGGTTTTGTATTTTGCTTTTATGAATTTTGAAGCCTTCAATACATGAAAGATACTTTTCTCTTTGGTGTCTTTCATCGCTTTGCGTAAAGTTTTATCTGATAATTTTTCGTTACCAATAAAATCAATTTCAGCAATTTTTATTTTTTCACCTTTGTCAATATTTACAACCATATTTACCTGGTTAACAGTTGATGTATCTGGTACAATGTTAATGTTAACTTTGGTATTGTAGTATCCGTCTTTCTTGTATTTGTTTTCTATGTAGTTTTTTGTCGTGGTGATTAAGTTTTCGTTAACTACTTTGCTTTTTGTCAGTCCGTTGTCTTTAATTAAAGCTTCCGTTTTGTTTTTCTTAATCCCAACAAACTTCACGTTATTTAATTTCGGCAATTCTTTGATTTCTAAATCAAGATAGATGCTGTCATTTTCGATTCTGTTAATGTAAAATGAAATTTCGTCAAAAAGACCCAATTTCCCAAGCTTTTTAATAGCGCTACTGATTTCTTCTCCAGGAACTGTAATTTCCTGTCCTTTTTCAAGTCCAGCAAAAGTTACAACCGTTTGGTCATTGAAACTGATTTTGTTAGTAAGGACAACATCGGCTAATATGTATTTTTGACCTTGATCAAAAGGAACTCTTTCTTGAGCTTTAATTTGTGAAAAACTACCTAGTAAAACTAGGGTAAGGACTGCTTTTATACTTTTATTCAACACTAAAAAATTATTTAATTTGTTCACTTGTTTTTCCAAATCTACGTTCTCTTTTTTGATAACTAATGATAGCCTCATATAAATTCTGTTCTTTAAAGTCTGGCCACAATACATCAGTAAAATATAATTCTGCATAGGCTATTTGCCATAGTAGAAAATTACTTATTCTATGTTCTCCGCTTGTTCTTATTAATAAATCTACATCCGGTAAATTTTGCGTGTAAAGATGCTCATTTATAATTGAATCGTCAATAGAGTCTATTGAAATTATATTATTTTTAACTTTATTACTGATGTTTTTCACCGCATTTACGATTTCTTCTCTCGAACCATAACTCAACGCTAATGTTAATGTCATGTGAGTATTATCCTTAGTTTTGTTTATTACATCAAGGAGTTCCTTTTGAGCTGACTGGGGTAATTTTTCTAAATTACCTATCGTATTCAATTTTATATTGTTTTCCAGAAGTGTTGGGAGTTCTTTTTTTAATGACTTTATCAAAATCTTCATTAAAGTATCCACTTCCAGTTTAGGTCGGTTCCAGTTCTCCGTCGAAAAGGCATAGAGGGTTAAATTTTTGACACCTAATTTAGCACAGGTTTTTATGATGATTTTTACGGATTTTGTTCCGCTCTCATGCCCGAAAGCTCTAAGTAAACCTTGTTGTTTTGCCCATCGTCCATTACCGTCCATTATTATGGCTAAATGTTGGGGCAAATTATTCTTGTCTATATTTTCTAGTAAGTCCATTTTCTTAGTCTGCACAGTAGCATGGTTTTTCTCCAAAGGTATACGTTAACGTTAACCCTGAAAAAACGTACCAGTCATTATTATTTATATTTCCAAATTGTAATGGTTTCAAACTTTCATTCTTCGGATTACTACCGTCTAGATTGTCAGTAAGTGTGTAACGCACTCCCATTTCTAAACCTAGTATTAAACTAGGGGTAATGTTTGATTTTATTCCTACAATCATAGGTATCGCAAATGAATTCGCGCCCTCATCTTTTTTTGTTTCTCCTGACAATATATACAGCTCATCATATCTGAAATAACTAATCCCAGAATATACATAAGGCGTGATTTTACGCTCTAATTGATGAAGATTAAAATCAAAAAAATTGAATTCAAGGCCTAAAGATACTTCTTTTATGTTATTTTCAAAACGATAGCCTCTTTGGTTTCTGCTGGGTTCTTTTGAATCAAGATCATTTGATGTGATTTTTGATTGGGTGTACGAAAAACGATATGCATGTCTTGGACTTTTGTTGTATTTATAAAGTATTCCAAAAGCAGGTTCGTTTGGGGCTATGTAGGTCGTAGGTCCAATGTCTCCTATGTAGTTACTTCCGCCCAGAAAAACGCCCACTTCATGTATTTGTGAATACGTCGTCATACTCAGGAATAAGCATATAAATAAGCCAAAAGTTTTATTCATTTTGTTTGAAATTGCGTGCAAATATAATAATTATCGTTTCGAATCAATACCGATTAGCTTAAATGTGCCCATTTTTAAAGAATAGGGACTATTATCGATATCGGATAGGGATTTGTTAAAAGCGAAACGAAAAAATGGGATACTATAGTATGTTTTGGAAGTAAAAAAGATTTAATTTCTTTTGTCTTCACCCCATAATAATTTGGTGCGCAGTGTTTTTAGAAAGGTTTCTTCGGGGATTTCGACCATGTTTATTTCGAAGGGAGTTTTTTTAATGCTTAGTATTGATTCGTTTTTCACAGAAGTGATTCTAGAGTCTAATGAAACCAGATAATGCTCTTCTCTTCCTGAAACTTTTAATTTGATTTCAGTTTCATCAGGAATAACTAGCGGTCTTGCATTGAGGTTATGAGGAGCAATAGGCGTTATTACGAGACTTTTTACATCTGGAGTCAATATAGGACCTCCACAACTTAAGGAATATCCTGTTGATCCTGTAGGTGTTGATACAATTAAACCGTCGGCCCAATAGGAATTTAAAAACTCACCATTAAGGTAGGTGTCAATTGTTATCATCGAAGTAGTGTCCTTTCGGCTTACCGAAATTTCATTCATGGCAAAATTAATGTCTTGCAGTGCCTCGTTTGGAGGAGTACAGGACAAGCTCAATAATGTTCTTTTAGATAGCGTATATTTTTCTTCAATAACAATTTGTAGAAATTCATCGATGTTCTCTTTTTGAACCGTAGCCAGAAAACCAAGTCTTCCTGCATTAATGCCTAAGATAGGAATTCCGGAATCTCTTACTAGCGTCGCTGCTCTTAATATCGTTCCGTCACCACCTATGCTAATTAGCATGTCAAAACTTTGGTCTAATTCTGTGTGAGAAGAAAAAGTATTGTATTCTTTTTGTACAATTTCCTTTTCGTAAAGCAATTCTAAAAAAGAAGCTTCAATAACTAATTCTACATTGTTTTTATTAAAAAAAATGAAGATGTCTTTTATAATAGGTTCTGTACTATTTTGATAATATTGACCGTATATGGCTACTTTCATTATTTGGTGGAATCGTTTGTTTGTAAAATCGATGATTTGGGAGAAAGCTTAGATTGGTAACTTGGCAAATAGTTATATATTAAGGTATTTGTCTAAGTAGTCTGAGCGTTCTTTTAAACTGCTGATATAATTGTCTTCTTGGTGTTCTGATATTATTTCGTAATTGTACCTTCTGAAAGTTTGGACTATCTCATTAATGGCACCTAAGCTAATTTTCATCGTCACTTCAATGCTGTCTACATCAGATTCAGAAATAAACAAGCCTAAAAGCTTCCCGTTATTGCTCTCTACGATTTGTGTAATCTGGCTCATGGAATAATCTAATACGCCTTTTTTTACTTTTATAATTCTTCCTTGTTCTTTCAAAAAGGGAGTTTGGTGAAAAAAGCTCATAATGTCGTCTATTTCATAATAGCCTATATAGCTGTTGTTTTCATCCAATACAGGAATAAGGTTTGTATGGTTTTTTGCAAAAACTTCCAATACTTCGAGCCAGATTGAATTTGTTCTCGTGAAAAAACTTGCGAGAGTATATTTGTAATCAATTACCTTTTTGTCATTATCAAAAGTTTCAATGTCTTCAGATGAGATACTACCAATGTAAATGCCTTCTTCAACAACAGGAAAGTGTGAAAAAGTCAAATCATCAAAAAAGTCTTTAACAGACGCAATAGTGTCTTGGCTGTCAATCGCTTTAAAGTCAGTGGTTATGTAGTTTGTAATTTCCATCTTAAGTAAATCCTCAATTTTTATGCAAAATAATCAAAAAAAGGCAAAATCTCCTACCTTTTACTTTGTATTTTTGTATCCATTATATAGTTATTTCATAATCAAAAAGTATTCCAATGACAAAGTTAAGTGTAAACATCAACAAAATAGCTACTTTACGTAATGCCCGCGGAGGAAATGTGCCTAACTTATTAAAAGTGGCGACTGACATTCAAAAATTTGGCGCGCAGGGAATCACCATACATCCACGTCCAGATGAGCGTCACATCCGTTATCAAGATGCCCGTGACCTAAAAGCAATCGTTTATACCGAATTTAATATAGAAGGAAACCCACAACATAATTTTATCGATTTGGTTTTAGAATGTAAGCCCGAGCAAGTGACTTTAGTACCTGATGCTATCGGGGCTATAACCTCGTCTGCAGGTTGGGATACGGTAAAAAACCAAGCGTATTTGACTGAAATGATTCAAGAATTTCAACGCAATGGCATTCGTACCTCTATTTTTGTAGATCCACGATTAGATATGATCGAAGGTGCTAAACAAACTGGAACGGACCGAATAGAATTGTATACCGAAGCTTTTGCTCATGAGTATGGTTTAGGAAATAAAAACGGAATAGATCCTTATGTAAAAGCGGCCGTTTTGGCTAATGAATTGGGATTAGGAATTAATGCAGGACATGATTTGAGCTTGGAGAATATTCAGTTTTTTAAACAAAACATTCCTGGATTACTGGAGGTTTCTATCGGCCACGCCTTAATTGCTGAATCATTATATCTTGGTTTAGAGAATGTGGTCAACATGTATTTGCAAAAATTAAAATAAGATAATTAGGGCGTGACCCGCTAAAAAGCAGGTCGGGCTATGCGCTACAATCTTTATTAGTATTCCGCTATCGCTCCATACTAATAAAGGATTTTCGCTGCTATCCCTCACGCGCTCGTGAAACCATACAATATGTTATATTCAAAAATAGAAGGTTCAGGTAAACCACTTTTAATTCTGCACGGATTTCTGGGAATGTCAGATAATTGGAAAACACTTGGCGTGCAGTTTGCAACAGAAGGATTTGAAGTTCATATGTTAGATCTTCGCAATCATGGGCGAAGTCCTCATTCTGAGGAGTTCAGCTATGAATTGATGGCTCAGGATATTCTGGAGTACTGCAATAGTCATAATCTAACTAATGTCGATATGATAGGGCATTCTATGGGAGGCAAAACGGCGATGCTTTTTGCGACCTTGTATCCGGAAATGATAGACAAACTTATTATCGCCGATATAGGACCCAAATTCTATCCGCAACACCATCAATCTATTTTGGGAGGTTTAAATGCAGTCGATTTTGCTAAAAAACCAAGTCGATCTGAAGTAGAAGATACGCTTTCAGAGTATATAACGGATTTTGGGACAAGACAGTTTTTAATGAAAAGCTTGTTTTGGCAGGAGCCAGGACAATTAGCCTTCCGCTTCAACCTGGCTGTCTTTAATAAAAAAATGGACGAGATAGGAGTGGCGTTGCCGGCAACTTCGGTTTTTGAGAAACCAACCCTTTTTATCCGTGGAGGGAACTCCAATTATATTTTAGACAGTGATGTTGAAAATATAAGAGCGCATTTTCCAAAAGCAACGGTAGAAACAATACCAAATGCGGGGCATTGGCTTCATGCCGAAAATCCGACCTTGTTTCATGAGTTAACAATTTCTTTTTTTAAAGGAATTTAGATAATTTAAAAAAAGTAGTACTTTTAATAAAAATTTAAAATAAAAAACATGAAACTAATCATCAGAATTCTTATTACATCGGCTTTGGTATTACTAATCGCGAACTTAATGAAAGGAGTTCATGTGGCAGGTTTTACTACGGCTTTAATTGTAGCAGTTGTTCTTGGGCTACTTAATATATTCATCAAACCTATCTTAGTTATTTTAACATTGCCAATTACTTTTATAACTTTAGGGCTTTTTTTATTAGTCATCAACGCATTGATTATAATATTATGTGATAATATTGTAGGAAGGTTTAGTGTAGATTCATTTTGGACCGCACTGTTTTTTAGTATTATATTGTCCATCTTGCAATCTATCATGTATAAAATATTAGGAGAGGATAAGTAAGGAGAATATTGAAAATATAGTAGTACTTTACTTGTTTTAACAAATTTTTAATGAGGCGCTACTATATTTTTAGTAATTTTGAAATCTATTACACAAAAAAATGAAAAAATTCCACATTTTACTAATCGTTTTGTTTGGCTTCGTTATGATGCCAAATACGACTTTTGCGTGTGGAAATTCAGATAGTGGTTCTTGTACCATGGAAATGTCTTCTAAGAAGAAGACCAAAGATTGTTGCAGTAAGGATTCTCAATCTAAAAACAACAAGCATAACGGGTGCAATGGAAAATGTGGAAAGGCTTTATGTAGCACTCCTTCTGTAAATACAGCAATACCCTCGGCTTTTCAATTTGAAATGCAGAGTGCTAATTTTAATTTTTCAGCTGAAAAGCAAAAATTTTATCAAACGATATCCTTTACTTCTGCAGGATATTCTTCACTTTGGCTTATTCCTAAAATAGGCTAAATTATTTATTGACAGCCATTAGTGTGTCAAATCCGAAGCAAATCTTGCTTTAAATCATTTATTTATAGGCTAAAACTAATTGTTAACTATAGCTTTAATGCTTGTGTTTACCTGTTGGTCTAGCGTATTCACTTCTAATTTATTTATTATATGAACTCAATTAAAACAGGATTGATGGCAATAGCTCTATTGTTATCAGTCACAGCAGCTACTGCGCAAATTAAAAACACTAAAACTGAAACCGTAAAAATATTTGGAAACTGCGGTATGTGTGAAACGAATATAGAGAAGGCAGGGAGCCTCAACAAAGTGGCAATGGTTGATTGGAATAAAGACAGTAAAATGGCTACAATTACCTACGACTCCAAAAAAACAAATTCAAACGAAATCCTAAAACGCATCGCTTTAGCGGGTTATGACAGTGAGAAATTTAGTGCCCCAGACGACGTATACGACAATCTTCATGGCTGTTGTCAATATGATAGAGAGGCTAGCTTAGAGGTAACGACAGAAGTGTCTAAAACGGAAATGAGCCATGATGATCATTCTAATCATACTGAAAT
>TARA_R110002110_G_scaffold133783_1_pt1 | contig 108468 bp, 85 predicted proteins | sample TARA_R110002110 | Tara Oceans TARA_R110002110 (sample SAMEA4397330) | marine metagenome | biome: Polar Biome; feature: [SRF] surface water layer (ENVO:00010504); material: water (ENVO:00002006), including particulate matter (ENVO:01000060) such as... | depth 5 m | reverse complement strand
CCTCGTTGGGCTGCTTTTTACCCACAAATTTTCCTGAAGAGCCAAATATTTCATTGTCCGACTCATCCCGTCCGGGTCACCGGCATCGTGGAACAGGGGGTTGCCTTCCAGGTCCGTCAGCGACGCATGGATATGACCACTTTGGCCATCCACCGCGGTGGACCAGCGCGCCATGAAACTGATCAGCTTGTTGTTGCGCTGGGCCACAATCTTGGCGAAGGTCTTGAACAGCGCAGCACTGTCGGGAACGCCAGCATCGTTACCATGCTGGATTGCCACCTCCATAAAACCGTCGCTCATTTCCTCATGCAGGCTTTCAAGGGGGATGCGCATGGACTGAGCCATGTCCATCAGCTCATTGTAGAATTCGGCCTGGACACCCTGACGCACGAGGGAATAGTAGGTCTTGTGCGGGGTCGCCACTTCAAGATTCCGGTAGCCTTTTGCCGCCGCGCTCCCGGCCGTTTCATTGAACAGGGTAAATTCACATTCCACGGCATGTACGGGCCGCATTCCCATGGCCTCGGCCTGGTCGTAAATCCTCCGGTAAACGGCGCGGGGGCAGTATTTCTCCGCCTCGCCGATAAACTCCGAAAGGATAAAAAGATCGCGCCCGGCACGCTCCCACGGGATGAGCCGCGCAGTCTCTGGCAGCAGGCGCACCGATGCATCGGCGAAGCCGGACTCGGCCTCGGCAATGCCGGGAGCAAGCAGAATGGCGTCGGTTGGATCAAGCGCCAGCGAGACGAGCGGAAAACTCATTTTATCCAGCGCGCTCAGCAGTTTGTTGCGGGAGACGTACTTCCCCCGCACCGTGCCCTGATAATCCACGAAGCCGATGGTCGCGTACTCCAGGTTGCTCGCTTCAATGAACGCCAGCAATTTCTCACGCGTGGGTCTGGAAGGCAGTGTCGCCATGATTTACTCCTCGGGAAGCTCTGAACCGGTTCAGATTCCAGGGTTTCCTATAAACGGAACGCAACGCTGGCGCCCCACCAGATCGGATCTCCCGGGAAGCGCTCGGTCAGGCCCGATGAAGATACGTCAAATCCGATCACGTCATACTCTTTATCCGTGAGGTTTTTAACATAACCGGCAAATTCCCAGCGTTCGTCAGCCGTGGTGTAGCTGACCCTGGCATTGGCAACCAGATAGCTGTCCTGCCGGGTCACAGGCGCATTGGAGATACTGAAATGATGATCGCTCAGATACTTGAAATCACCCTGCAGCGCCATGGTTCCACCGAAGGCCGGCCAGGAATAGCGCACCATACCGTTGAGGTTCACATCGGGCGACAGCGCGATATCCCTGTCCGCGGGCCCGGACGGCAAGGGCACATCAAACGCACGAGCGTGGATGATCGAGGCCCCGAGCATGACATCGAGCCCGGCCATGGGTGACGCAATCAATTCAAGATCAAGGCCATATATTTCCGCGTCGGTATTGACGATGAACGTGGTCAGCCCCTGGAAGTTGAAAGCCTGATAGTCGTTGTAGTCATAATAAAAAAGTGCGCTATTCAGGCGTACGAGGCCATTGGCCAGCTCGGTCTTCATACCGAGCTCATAGGCGTCGATGACTTCGTCATCGAATGCCATGCGCCCCGCCTGGAGCTCGCCCGTTATCGGATCCAGAAGGCCACTGATATCGAGCGGCGCATTCAGGCCCCCGCCCTTGATACCGCGGTTCCAGCTGGCATAGACAAGCATGCCGTCCCTGGGCCGCCAGTCCAGCTCGATCTTGCCTGACCAGTTGCCCTTGTCCACCTTCGCCAACCCCGAAACAGCAGTATTGAACCGTGTCAGCTCCAGAAGCTGGGCATTGTCCGGATAACTCAGGAGGTTGGAGACATAATCGATGGTTTTCTTGTCTTCGGTCCAGCGGAAGCCACCGATGATGGTGAAGTCGGAGCCGATGTCATATTCAGCCTGGGTGAAAAGCGACCACGAGCGGGTGTCCAGGGCATAGGGGTTGTCAAGCGTGATGCCGTCCACGGGGATTTCAATGCCGTTGACATAGTCCCCGTCGATCTCCAGATAATATAATCCACCGACCACACGATAGTCATCCCCCGTATAAAGCGCCCGCAGTTCCTGGGAAAACTGTTGAATATCGCTTTTCAGGTAAAACTGCAGAAAGGCCGCGGGACTGGCATCAGAGTCCTCAATGTAATCTTTTTCCAGCTCGAAGTAATCGGTGATCGACGTCACCGTCAGATTGTCCCTGTTCCATTCAAGATTGGCCGTCGCTCCCCAGGTCTTGATTTCGTTGCTGCCGACGAAATCATAGTCCCCCGCGTGCGGGTCGCCGTCCGTGTCCTTGTAGCCAAACAGGTCGCAACCCGCGCAGGTACCGTAATAGTCGACATCATCGGGAACAAACTCGCCCAGACCCTGGGCATTCACGAACGAGGAGCGGTGCTGGTAGGCACCGGCGCGGGTATCGGACTCTGCTCCCCTGAGGCTCAGAAGGGCCGAGAAATTGTCGGTCGGCTCAATCAGAGCCTGCAGGCGTCCCGCGTAGTTGTCGCCGTTATTGATATCCCTGCCAATCCTGTTCTCAATCACACCATCATGGCGATTGTAAGCGCCCGAAACGCGTACCGCGACCTGGTCGGAAAGCGCGCCGCCCACGGCGCCTTCGAGGTTCTTCTCATTGTACGAGCCATAAGCTGCCTTGGCGTAGGCGTCGAATTCCTGTGACGGCTTTTTGGTAATGAAATGGACCAGCCCGCCGGTCGCATTCCGGCCGAACAGGGTGCCCTGCGGCCCGCGCAACACTTCCACCCTATCCATGTCAAACAGGAGGAAGTTGCCCGCCGACATCTGGCTCACATAAGCATCGTCAATATAGGTGGCGACCGGACTTTCCTGGTGATCGGTAAAGTCGTTCTGGGTCACGCCCCGAATGGTGAAGAAGTTCGACGAACCGCCATTGGGCGACACCAGTTGCATCCCCGGGGTCATGTTCACGATGTCCGTGGAACTGGTGTAACCCAGCGCATCCATCTGGGACCCGGTAAAAGCCGTTACCGCAACACCCACATCCTGAAGGTTCTGTTCGCGCTTCTGGGCGGTAATAACCACCTCTTCGAGCATCCGGCTTTGTGCAAAAGCGGATGTATCCGTCAGTATCAGGGCAATGGCTGATACGGAAAGCACCCCCGTGGCCCTGGTCGCTACGCCTGTTTTGATCATGGTTACTCTCCTTTTATTGACCGGACCCGCCGGTAGTCACCTTGTCGTTTACAAACGGGCGGACAGACCGCCATCGACGGTCAGTTCTGTCCCGGTGATATAGGACGCCTTGTCAGACAGCAGGAACAGGCAGGCATTGGCCATATCCCCGGCCGTGCCCATCCGCCCGATTGGGACATGGTTTGCCACGGCTTCCTGAATTTCCTTTTTCCCGTCCCAGCGAGCCTGCAGGGGCGTCATTGCCACGCCCGGGAAAATGACGTTTGAACGGATCCCTTCGCCAGCCAACTGGATGGCCACGGACTTTGAAAGGGTGACCACGCCAGCTTTGGACGCTCCGTAGGCGTCCTGCGGCGCCGGGTCCCCACGGAGACACTGGACGGTCGAAAAATGGACCATCGCACCACCACCACTCTTGCGCATGGCGGGTACGGCATGACGAATGGTGTGGACCATGGACTTGAGGTTGATGTCCATCACCTGGTCCCAGACGTCGAGATCAATGTCCAGAACCGATTTGTCCCGGTCGAACCAGAGCACCCCTGCCACATTCACCAGATAATCAAGCCGCCCGAATTTCTCCATGGCGTTGGTCACGGCCTGTGCGACGGAACTCTCGTCGGTCAGGTCGTCCTGAACGAAAACGAGGTCCTGGCGAAACGGCTTGAGCTCGGCAGGTTCCGGCTTCACATCCATGAGCAGCGCCTTGCCTCCCTGCTCCAAAAACGACCGTGCTATGGCCAGCCCCATACCGCCGCCGGCGCCGGTTATGAATGCAACACGTCCAGAAAACTCTTTCATGATTCCTCGCTCGATCCCTGATTAGTCGACCCGGTCGCCTCGCGCCCTGATAACGAAGGAACGACTCTGACAACCCCGACACATTCAGGAAAACAGATTTTTTATGTATGTGTCAACTTTTTTCTGTATTAGCAATTTTTTTACTTTAGCGCTATAGTCACTCCGAATGCAAACAGCGCAGGAACACATGCGTGGACACTTTGGGCAACGACATTTGGGACTACATCGTCGTCGGAGGCGGATCGGCGGGATGCGTACTCGCCGCGCGGCTCTCTGCCGATTCAAAATCCTCGGTTCTTCTGATCGAAGCAGGTGGAGAAGCGCGATCCCCTTTTATCCGCGTGCCGAACGGCATTTTCTTCTTGAAGGGGAGTCCCCGTTATCACTGGCTGATGACGACCGAACCGGATCCGTCGCGCGGCGGACGGCGGGAAACACTGACCAGCGGGAAGACGCTGGGCGGTGGCAGCAGTGTCAATGGCATGGTCTATGTGGACCTTCAGGAGCGGGATGTCGCGGACTGGGAGCAGGCAGGCGGCGCCCTGTGGAATGGTGCGGCGCTGAAAAAAGCAGCCCTGCGTGCGCGCGAAACTCTCGACATCCAGCCTCCCGTTGATCTGCACTCAATGGCTGATGCTTTCCTTGACAGTGCGGCGGAGGTGGGCATAGGCCGTGAAAATCCCACATTCCCGCATCCTGCCACGGGCGCCATGCCCTGCCCTTCAAGCGCGGCAGGGGGCTGGCGCCGAAACACGGACAGGGCCTACCTGGCACCGGCGAGAGGCCGATCGAACCTGTCGGTCATGACGCATACGGAGATCGAGTCGATCCTGCTGGAGGATGGGCATGCCCGGGGCGTGGTGGCGCGACGCGGCAGGCAGCAAACACATCTCAAAGCGCGACGAGAAGTGATCCTGTGCGCGGGCGCTATCAACTCGCCCAAAATACTCATGCATTCGGGGATCGGACCGGCCACTGTGCTGCGCAATGCCGGAATACCCGTGCTGCATGAGCATGATGAAGTGGGTGCCAATCTTCAGGATCATCCCTGCGTCTGGATCAGCGCCGAAGTTTCTGCAAAAACCTGGAACGACCAGATGTCTGTTGCGGGATTTGCGGCCGCCGGACTGCGCTGGGCCTTTACCCGCCAGGGGCCTGCGGGCTCGCCCATGTGTCACGCCACGCTTTTTGGTAATACCCGGGGTGATCAGGGTCCGCCAGACTACCAGATGAGCTTCATGCCCGCAGGCTATGTGGTGCAGGATCATGGAGTAGAGTTTCTGCAACGGTCTTCCGTGACCACGGCTGTCAGTCTGTGCCGGCCAGCGGGCCGGGGCGCCGTCCGCATCACCTCGCCCGACCCTGCCACAGCGCCCGAGATAAGCTACCGCCTGCTTGCAGAAGACGCCGACGTCGCCACCCTCGCAAGGGCCTGCCGGATCGCCCGACGCATCTACGAAAGCAAATCCTTCGAGGCTTCCTTCCTGAGCGAGGTCGCGCCGGGCGCCAGTGTGCAAGACGATGACGAGTGGGGGGATTTCGTTCGCGCCAGCGCTGTAAACATGTGCCATCCGGCCGGTTCTTGCCGCATGGGCCAGGACAGGGCCTCCGTCGTTGATCCGCGTCTGAAGGTTCGCGGGGTTGAAGGGCTGCGCGTCGTCGATGCATCGGTCATGCCGGTCATTTCCTCAGGTAATACCAACGCCCCCACCATTACGCTGGCAGAACGCGCCGCAGAGATCATTCTGGACGCCATCACAGACGCATAACATTACGTTCCGGGGAGGATCACATGTCGAACGGCAAAGTCATTCACAAGCATGGCGCAGACTATGAAACGCCGGAAGCGGGCTACTTCAAGACGAGGGAACTGCGGCGCGGCGCAGCAAGCTGGGTTCTGCTCGCCGCTCTGGGCGTTTCCTATGTGATCGCAGGGGAGTTCGCGGCCTGGAATTATGGCATTGATCAGGCCGGTTGGGGCGGCATGTTCATTGCCCTCCTCCTGATGGCGGCCATGTACTTCTGCCTCGTGTTCTCTCTGGCCGAACTTGCCGCCATCATCCCCACGGCCGGTGGCGGTTATGGCTTCGCGCGGCGCGCGTTCGGCCCGGGCCTGGGCTTCCTCACCGGGATTGCCATCGTGTTCGAATATGGTCTGGCAACAGCGGCTGTCGCACTGTTTTTTGAAGGGTATTTCAGGGCCCTGACCGGTTGGGGCGGCCTGGAGGTACTCGTTCCCCTGTTTGCTGTCTTCTTCCTGATTCACATCAGGGGCGCCCGGGAATCCCTGCGCGTCATTCTGATCCTTGCCGCCATCGCCGGGGCCGGCATTCTGGTTTTTATCGTCATGATGGCGCCTGAAATCCAGCTGTCGAACCTGTTCGACATACCCGCGACTGCCGCTGCCGGGGCAAGCGCTGTTCTGCCCTATGGCTATGCTGGAATCTGGGCCGGGCTCCCCTTCGCCATCGCCATGTTTCTGGCGGTTGAGGGGATACCACTGGCCTCCGAGGAGGCGAAGGACCCGACCCGTGATGTGCCGCGCGGCATGATAACGGCGATTCTCATTCTCTTCACGTTGGCCGTCTTCATTCTCCTGAGCGCGCCAGGCGGAGCCGGATCCAGCCGTCTTGGCGAGGGCGAGGATCCGCTCATGATCGCCTTCACCCATGTTTACGGGCCGGAGCACCCGGTGCGCTATATCATCAATATCGCGGCGCTGGTTGGCATCACTGCGAGCTTTTTTTCCCTGATCTTCGCCTATTCGAGGCAGGTGTTTTCCCTGTCGCGGGCGGGCTATCTGCCGCGTTTCCTGTCGCTGACCAACAAGCGCAGGGCGCCCTACATGGCCGTTCTGGTCCCGGGCGGTATCGCCTTCGGGCTCAGTCTTACGCGGGCTGCGGAGCAGCTTATTGTCATTGTCGTGTTCTGTGCAACGCTGTCCTATGTCATCATGATGGCATCGCACATCAAGCTGCGGTTGCGGGAACCCGCGCTCCCCCGCCCCTACCGGACACCGGGTGGGATCACCGCCCCCCTGACGGCCCTTGTACTCTCCCTGCTGGCGTTCGCAGTCTGCCTGTCCATGAGTATGATCTGGTCGCTGGCCGCGGTGGCGGGCCTTGCCGCTGCAGGGTCCTATTACTGGATCTACAGTCGCCACCACCTGATTGCGCAGGCGCCGGAAGAAGAATTTGAAACCATGCAGGAGGCAAACGCCGAACTGGATGACTGAAGCCCACCAACAAGCATGTACGCAGGTATAGCCATGGCCCCGAAACCGTTTCTGATCATGCAGACCGGCAGTTTCAGCGGGGAACTGTCTCCGATCACTGAAAAATATGGTGACATGGACCAAACATTCCTTGATGCCGCAGGTCTTGGCCCGGGTGAGGCAAGAATCTGGCAGGTCTTCAGGGACGAGCCTCTTGCCGAACCTCCGGATGCATTCGCGGGCGTGATCATCACGGGCTCCTCAGCCATGCTGACACAGCCTGAAGACTGGATGGAAACAGCAGCGGCATGGCTGAGGGCTGCCGTGAAATCCGCAACGCCGACCCTCGGTGTCTGCTTTGGCCATCAATTGCTTGCCCATGCGCTCGGCGGCCGCGTGGGCCGCAATCCGCTGGGTCTTGAATCAGGGACAGTTGATGTGCGGCTCGCCGCCAAAAGCGCGGATGACGAGCTGTTCCACATCCTGCCGGAGGTAGCGCCTTTTCAGGTACACCATTACGAATCCATTATCGACCTGCCTCCGGGAACGGAAGTTATCGGCTTTAATGCTCACGATGCATTCCATGCCCTGCGCTTTGCGCCAAAGGCCTGGGGAGTCCAGTTCCATCCGGAAATCACCGCCGATATCATGCGCGACCTCACCGAAATCGAGATCGCCATGCAAGTCGATGCGACATTTCCCTATCAACAGGTGCTGGACGGGGTCAGGGAAACCCCGCTTGGCCCTGCGCTACTCAGACATTTCAAGGCTGTCGCCACCGGATCTGGATGAGATCTCCAGGAGGACAGGGCCGACAGAGGTCACAACAAGACCCAAACTCCAGGTGACCATACCTGCAATCATCTGCGTCCATCCATTGAGGTGGTGGCGTGTATCTGCACTGCGTTCTCCGGATCGTGGAAGCGCTGCAACAGCTCCGCACGCTGCTCCCCGTAACGAACCACCGACTCGGCCTTGACCGGGCCGTAGCCGCGGACCTCCTCGGGCAGCCGCGCCAGCTCCAGGGCAATAGCGAAATTGGCGGAGTCCAGTCCCGCCAGCAACTCGTCGACCAGCGCCCGGTAATCCGCGATCAGGGCCCGCTCCTGGCGCCGGTCCGGATGGTAGCCGAAGGGGTCCGCCCAGGTACCGCGCAAGCCGCGGAAGCGGGCCAGCAGGGCGAACGCCCGCAGCATCCAGGGCCCGAAGGTGCGCTTGCGCGGCCGCCCCTGCTCGTCCAGGCCGCGGCTGAAGATGGGCGGCGCGAGATGGAACTGCAGACTGTAGTCGCCCTCGAAGGTCGCCTCCAGCTGCTTGCGGAATTCGCCACTGGTATACAGCCGGGCCACTTCGTACTCGTCCTTGTAGGCCATCAGCTTGTACAGGTTGCGCGCCACGGCCTCGGCCAGGGCGGTACTGCCCGGCTTCACCGCCTGCTCCCCGGCCTTCACCGCAGCGACAAAGTCGCGATAGTCCCGGGCCAGGGACTCACCCTGGTACTGTACCAGCAGCCCCGCGCGATGCTCGACAATCTCTTGCAGGCTCGGCGGCAAGTTCAGCACCTGCACCAGCCCCGCGACCTGGCCCACGTAGTCGGCGTCCACCGCCGCCACCCTGCCCCAGGCGAAGGCCTGCAGGTTCTCCGCCACGTTGACGCCGTTGAGGTTCAGCGCCTGTTCCAGGGCCGCCAGCGACACTGGCACCAGGCCCTGCTGCCAGGCGTGGCCCAGCAGGAACACGTTGGCGTAGACCGTGTTGCCGAGAATCCGCTCCATCAGTTCGTTGGCGGGCACCGTGTGCAGCCGGTCCGCGCCCACCGCGGCGGTGATGGCGGCCTCGCGCTCGCGCATGCGGATGTCGGCATTGCGGTTGCGCACGAACTGGCCGCTGGGAACCTCGCTGTGATTGACCAGCACCCGGGTCCGGTCCCGGGCCAGCACCCGCACCGTGCGCGGATCGGTGCCGACCACGATGTCGCAGGCGACCACGGCGTCGGCACAGCCGTCCGCGATCCGCACCTGGTTGAGCGTGGCGGGGCTGCTGCCGATGCGGATGTGGCTGATTACCGCACCCCCCTTCTGGGCAAAGCCGGTAAAATCCAGCACGCTGGCGCCCTTGCCCTCCAGATGCGCGGCCATCGTGATCAATGCGCCCACGGTGACTACGCCGGTGCCGCCAATGCCTGCCACCAACAGGTTGAAGTTGTCGGCCAGGTCGACCTCCGGCGGCATCGGCAGTGTCGCCACGCGGCTCTGGAGTTCATCGCCGGCAGGGTCCGCCTGGGAGCGCCGCAAGCGACCGCCGAGCACCGAGACAAAGCTGGGGCAGAAGCCCTTGACGCAGGAATAGTCCTTGTTGCACGAGGACTGGTCGATCTTGCGCTTGCGCCCCAGTTCCGTATCCACGGGGTAGATAGAGAGACAGTTGGATTGCACTGAGCAGTCGCCACAGCCCTCGCACACGGCCTGGTTGATGAACATGCGCCGGTCCGGGTCGGGGTAGGCACCCTTCTTGCGTAGGCGCCGCTTCTCCGCCGCGCAGGTCTGGTCGTAGATCAGCACGGTGACCCCGGGGGTATCGCGCAACTCCCGCTGCACCGTATCCAGCTCGTCCCGGTGGTGAAAGCTCGTTGCGGCGGGAAACAGGGACTTGTCGGTGTATTTCTCCGGTTCGTCACTCAGGACGGCGATGCGCTGTATTCCCTCGGAACGAACCTGATTGGCAATCGCCGGCACGGTGATAACCCCGTCCACCGGCTGGCCGCCGGTCATGGCCACGGCGTCGTTGAACAGGATCTTGTAGGTGATGTTGGTACCCGCCGCTACCGCCTGGCGGATTGCCATGTAGCCGGAGTGAAAATAGGTGCCCTCTCCCAGGTTCTGGAACACGTGGCCATTGCCGGTAAAGCGTGACTTGCCGACCCAGTTCACCCCCTCGCCGCCCATCTGGATCAGGGACTCGGTATTGCGGTCCATCCAGGAGGCCATGAAGTGACAGCCGATGCCGGCCAGGGCCTTGCTGCCCTCGGGCACCCGGGTGGAGGTATTGTGGGGGCAGCCGGCACAGAAATACGGGGTGCGCTTGACGTCGGTGGGCACGCTGACCGCCACCTGCCGCGCCCGCAGGGCCGCGAGTTGCTCGTCGAAGCGCACCTCCGGGTACTCGTGGGTGATGCGGGCGGCGACAATGGGCGCCAGCAGTGCCGGGCTCAGCTCCCCGGTCCAGGGTACCAGCGGCCGCCCCTCCTCGTCGTACTTGCCGACCATGCGGCTGGGCTTGTCGCTCTGGTAGTCGTACAGGGCTTCCTTGAGTTCGCTTTCGATGATGCCGCGCTTTTCCTCGACCACCAGCACCTCGTCCTTGCCACGCAGGAAGGCACGCGCGCCCCGGGTTTCCAGCGGCCAGACCATGCCCACCTTGTAGATGTCGATGCCCAGCTCGCGGGCGCGGCGCTCGTCGATGCCGAGCAGCCGCAGCGCCTCCATCAGGTCCAGGTGCCCCTTGCCGGTGGTGATGATGCCGAAGCGGGCGTCGGGGATATTGTAGATCGCGCGGTCGATCGGGTTGGCGCGGGCGAAGGCGCGCACCGCCTCCAGCTTGGCCACCAGCCGCGCTTCCACCTGGGGCCCGGGCAGGTCCGGCCAGCGGTAGTGGAGGCCGTAGTCCGGCGCCTGGTAATCCTCCGGGGTGTTGAATTCGCGGCTGTAGTCCAGCGCCACCGAGGCTGCGCTTTCCACGGTTTCGGAAATGGCCTTGAAACCGACCCAGGTACCCGAATAGCGGGACAGGGCGAAGCCGTACAGACCGTATTCGATGTACTCCGCCACCGAGGCCGGGTTCAGAGTCGGCATGAAGTAGGCCATGAAGGCGACGTCCGACTGGTGGGACATGCTGGAGGAGACACAGCCGTGATCGTCGCCGGCAATCACCAGCACCCCGCCGTGGGGCGAACTGCCGTAGGCATTGCCGTGCTTGAGCGCGTCGCCGGAGCGGTCCACCCCCGGGCCCTTGCCGTACCAGATCGAGAATACGCCATCGACCTCGCGGTTGGCGTCGGTTTCCACCTGCTGGGTGCCGAGGATGGCGGTCGCCGCCAGGTCCTCGTTGATGGCCGGCAGGAACTGGATATCGTAGTCGCGCAGGAAGCGCTCCGCCCGCCACAGTTCCTGGTCGTAGGCACCCAGCGGCGAGCCGCGATAACCGGAAATGAAGCCCGCGGTATTGAGCCCCCGGCGCCGGTCCAGTGCCCGCTGCAGCATGGGCAGCCTGACCAGGGCCTGGGTACCGGTGAGGAAGACCCGCCCGGTCTCGCGCCGGTAGCGGTCCTGCAGGTCATAGGTATCCAGGGGCGGTATTGCAGCGGGCTGGTTCATGGGGCAAATCCAGTGGGTTCCAATGTTCTAACTGTAGCCCTTCGCGCCAGAAATGTGCTTCCTTTTCCTTTGAACAAAAGTTGATTTAGTGGATAATTCTTTCGCTATTTATGTAATTACGGAATTTTATTTCACTGGCAGGGAAAAATCGTGGACCGCATTGATATCCGCATACTGCAGGCCCTACAGCGCGACGGCCGCATCAGCAACCAGCAGCTGGCCACCGAGGCGGGCATTTCCCCGGCCGCCTGCTGGCGGCGCATGAAGGCACTGGAGGACGGTGGCGTGATCGAGCGCTACACGGCGCTGCTGAACCGGGACAAGGTCAATCTCAAGCTCTGCGCCTTTATCCACATCACCCTGGCGCGACACGTGCGGGAAAGTACCGCGGAATTCGAGGCCGCGGTCCGCCAACGACCGGAAGTGATGGAGTGCTTTGTGACCACTGGCGAAGCAGACTTCATCCTCCGGGTGGTCACGGAGAACATCGCCACGTTCGACGCCTTCCTGGAAGGTTTTCTGTTCAGTATTCCCTGGATCTCCCAGATCAAGTCCAATATTGCGCTGCGGGAGATCAAGCTGGAGACGGCCCTGCCCCTGGGCGCGGGGCCGTCCTGAGCGGGCCCTCCCCGCTCAGCCCCGGTCCAGTTCGCTGAACTTCACAACCCGGGCCTGCACCGGCGGATGCTCGCTGGCGCCGATCCAGCGCCAGCACAGGGTGCCGCGATGGTGGCCCGCGGTTTCCACCCAGTTGGCCTGGGGCGGCTTCTGGTGGGCAACCACGATGACCACGCTGCCGTCTGCCTCGTAGCGGGCGGTGTGCTTGTTGAAATGGATCTGGTGGTAGCGGTAATCCAGGGATTCCATCCACCAGTTCTGCAGCACGAAATTCCAGGTCTGGCACTCCGGTATTTCCGGGGCATGGATCAGCAGCGCCTCGTCCTCCGCCAGCTCCCAGCTGCTGTGGAAATAGTAGATATTCGGGTCGCCGCCGATCGCCTGGCAATAGGCCTGGTCCGCGGGCGCAACCTGGTTCACGGTGGGCAGGAAGCTCTCGGCCCAGCCCTCGAACAGGCCGGTGGTGTTGCGGATAAACTGCACCGCACCCTGCAGGGCCCGGTCCAGCTTTTCCGGGCTCAACGGTGCCGGCCTGTCCTGCTCGGCGCCGATACGCTCAATGCGGATTTCCGCCTTTTCTTCCCGGCGCCGGTCCTGGAAGGTCTGGCGCACGTTGAGGGCATTGGTCTCCGGGCCCATGGGCAGCCAGTTGCCGGGCTGGCGTTTCTGGCTGACGATGATTTCCAGCGTGCCATCGGGGTTGAGCTCGATATCACGGGAGTCCAGCCAGCCGTCGGTCTTCATGCCGCCGCCGCTGCTGTAGCGGTTGATCACGGTGCCGAAACCCAGATAGTCGACCGTACCGCGGGTACCGGTAATGCGGTAGTCGTGGTTGGGGTCGATACTCGCGGTCTGGTAGTGGTTGTCCGGATTGTCCGCCCCCAGCTTGATGGTCTCGTGGGCCGGGCAGCGCAGCTCGGGGAACAGCGGGTCCCCCGCTTCCAGGAAACTCTCCAGGCCTGCGCGCAGCATGCGGCTCAGGTAGCGATAGCCCTCGGCGCGATTGAAGGCGTCCTGCGGCGCCAGCTCCGCTTCCACCAGTTGCCCGGCCTCTTTCAGGGCATCGCAAAAGTCGCTCCAGCTACTGCCGTCCAGGACGCGCTGCTCCGCGGTTTTGGGCTCACTCATGCTGCTCTCTCCTCATCCATGTTCAGGCCGTAGCGACGGGTGTAGTCCCCGAACAGGGCCTCCACCTCGCCGCGATCAATACTGTAATCTTCCAGACGGTAGCGGTGTTCGCCATGCCGGCCGCGAGGGTGGGCGTCCAGCCAGCGCTGCATGCGTTCGCGTACAGAGGTGTCCAGAGGCATGCCTCGCAGCGCGTAGAGCTGCTCCAGCACCGTCCAGGGATCGCGCAGGAAGTCATCGTGGTGCAGGTCAATGAACTGGCCCGGATGCGCGGGTTCCAGCGCCGCCCGGTCGGCCTCGAAGGTACGGGTGTAGGCGGTGAGCATGTTCATCCAGTCGCGTCCGATCTCTGCCCGGTCGACCACATCGCTGCCGCTGCGCCGCAGGAGTTCACTGAAACTGCAGCCGGAGGCGACAAACGCCATCGGTGCACGATGGGTCTGGAGGATAATGGCATCCGGGTAGACCCGCAGGATTTCCCGCAGACCCAGCTGGTGAAATGGCGCTTTCAACACCCAGCTGCCGGGATGGCGCGACTGCAGCAACTGAAGCTGGCGCCGGTGGTAATCGTAGCTGTCCGAGCGACACAGGTTGTCGTAGAGCCAGTTGGCGTAGCTGGGGATGTGGAACAGGGCCGGGTACTCCACCGACATGAAGTTGCGGTTGAGCAGCATGTAGCACTCATCCGGTTCCTCGGCGTCGATCAGGTGGGTGCGCTTGAACCCGGGCAGGAAGGTCTCGGTCAGGGCCACACTCTCGGCCTGCGCGGCAATGCGCGGGTCCGTGGTGTAGGTGGCGGTTTCCGGCGGCGGCACCGGGTTCTGGGCTTCCCACAGCCTCAGGGTGCGATTGCGCGGATCCTGGTTCAGCAGATGATGCAGGGCGGTGGTGCCGGTGCGCGGCAGGCCGATGATAAATACCGGCTGCTGCACGGGCTCGTCGGCGACCTCCGGGTGCGCTGCCAGATAATCCTGGATTTGCAGGCGCTTGCCGAGGCCCGCCAGGATGGTCATCTCCGCCCGCATCTGGCCAAACTCGTTGAGCCGCGCCTCGGTCAGCAGCGCGTCCAGCAGCCGCTCCAGCGCCTCGTAGAAGGCGGGATCGCCAAAATCTTCCAGCCCGGTATCCAGCATGGCCTGCTGGCGCAGTGATTCAATTTCAAGCACGGGTCACCCTTCCTGTCATTATTATTGTGCTGACCGGCCCTGCGAGCCCTGTCAGCTGGTCACTGTACAGACCCGGGATGATGCTGGCATCTCCCGTTCCTGCGCGCATTCGTTCTGGTATAACAAACGAGACCGCGCCTCGCGTTGCTCCCCGATACCCGCAACTGCTAACCTTGCGGGTTTACACAAGGACTGACGTCATGCGGCTTCCCGTTTCCACCTGGCCGGACATTGATGCCCGGCTGAAGCAATCGACGACCATCGTGATTCCCATCGGCTCAATGGAGCAGCATGGGCCCAATGGCTTCCTGGGCACGGACGCACTGTGTCCCGAGATCATAGCAAACCATGCCGAAAGCCTTGCTCCCGATGACTTGCTCATCGGTCCGACTTTCAGCGTTGGCTGCGCCCAGCATCACCTCGATTTTCCCGGCACCATCACGCTGCGACCCTCGACCATGATCGCAGCCATGGTTGACTGGACCGACAGCCTGCTGCGCCACGGCTTCGATCGAATCTACTGGTTCAACGGCCACGGCGGCAACATCGCCACCATCGAAGCAGCTTTCTCCGAAATCCATGCCCGCCGCAGTTTCGACCCGCGGGGTGCCGACACGCGGCCCGACCTGTGGCTGCAACGCCGGGACTGGTGGGACTTCGCGGAGGTCATGTCTCTCTGCAAACAGATCTACCCGCAGGGCCACGGCAGCCATGCCACCGCCTCGGAGGTTGCCGTGACCTACTGGGCGTACCCGGAACGGGAGCGCCAGCATACCGCCATGAGCCCGAAGATTGCTCCGAACGGCGCCATCAGCGACGCCGTGCGCTATCGGCGCGACTTCCCGGATGGCCGCATCGGCTCCGACCCGACCCAGGCCAATGCCGCGGACGGCGGCCGCATTGTCGCCGCCGCGGCACAGTGCCTGATCGAAGATGTGGCCCGGTTCGGGCGTCACTGAGCGTTATCCAGATCCAGCAGGTGCAGCGCAATCTGGTGCCAGATCAGCGGGCCGTGGACCTCGTTGGACTCGCCCTCGGCATCCGGGTGGGCTGACTGCTTGACGATCACCATGTCGGCGACGCTGTCGAGATAGATGAACTGTCCGTGCACGCCAATGGCGGACACGGCCCGGTGGGTATTGTTGAAACTCCACCACTGATCGTGATACCCGAACGCGATCTTTTCATACCAGTCATCCTGATACAGGGTATTGAAAACGGCGCGGTTGCGCGGCGTGAGGATGCGCTTCGCCACCCGGGGAGGCAGCACCTGGCGCTGGTTGTAGTACCCGTCCTGCAGGATCATCTGGCCAAACCGCGCCGCGTCCCGGGCAGTGACATTGAGCCCGCCGCCGGCCATCGGGATACCACCGCGGTCCAGCCACAGATAACCGCTGCGCTCCGCGCCCAGGGGCTGCCAGATGTGCTCGGCAATCAGCTCCTGCAACGGCTGTCCGGTCACCCGGCCCAGGAGCCAGGCGAGCACATCGGTATTGGGGGTGACGTAGTGAAACGCTTCCCCGTGCTCCGCGTCCCGGGACTTCAGCGTCGGCAAATAGTCATACATCGACGCCGGCCCGGTGTAGGCAGCGGTGGGATCGTAGCCGATCCAGGCAATCTGCCCGTACTGCCAGATATCGGCCTGGGGGTCCTCGTAATCCTCACTGAAACTGACGCTGGTGACCATGTCCAGCACCTGCTGCACAGTGGCACTGCCAAAGGCGCTGTTCGCCAGTTCCGGGAGATAGTTCGCAACCGCTTGTTCCAGATCGATCCTGCCTTCCTCCGCAAGCAGCAACACCAGCGTGCCGACAAAGGACTTGGTGACAGAGAACATCTGGTGGGGCTGGTGGGGCTGCATGCCGTGCAGATAGCGCTCGTACACGATACGGCCGCGGTGCAGCACCAGGAAGCTGTCGGTGCGGGACTCCTCCATCCAGGTCGCCAGGTCGAGGGTCTGGCCGCCGCCGACCTCGAACACCAGCTTGTCCAGATCCACCGGCTGACGCTGCAGCGACGAGACTGGCCCCGGCCCGGCGTAGATCTCCGCGGTCGGCGCCAGCTGCCGCAGGTGCCGGAACCCCCAGCGACTGTAGGGCTCCTGCATGAAATTCTGCAGGTTAACCCGCCTGTCGGGAGGCACCGGTGCGCCCCGCATGAGCTCATCCACCGCGGGCGGCTGCTGCGCGGCGGCCGCGCCAGCGGTGACCAGGATTGCGACCATGCTGCAGCGAAGCAGGGCCAGCAAAAGTGTTTTCATCCCGTTGTCTCCTTCCCGATTCAATCGGTGATCAGTGCGGCGCAACAAGAAAGGCCGGCGCCCCGGTCTGGACAGCAACCGGTGGTTGTCGGCCAGAGCAGAAATGGCTAGCATGCAAATGCAAATTGCTTTCCAGATAAACCAATAAGAAGGGGCGCACCACCATGACGACTCTGGCGCAATTCATTGAGGATTTGGCCACAGACCCGGCTCTGCATCAAGCCTATGCCCGGGATCCACAGCAAACGATGCGAGGCTATGGTCTGAGCGACAGTGAAATTGACGCCGTCAGCCGCGGTGACAAGGAAGCCATAGAGCAGTTAACGGGAAAAAAGATCAAGCCGGTAACGTACTACCATCCGTTATAAATCAGCCAGGACCTGACAGGGCACCGGGACAAATGTTCGCCAGCCTGGCTCTAGCGGCCCTGCTGCTTGTGACGCCGGGCGCCACGGCCGCGCGGGCAGACGCCGAACCGGTACTGACAACTCAGCAGCAGCTAGATCTGGCGGAAAGCCAACGCACCAGTGCGCCTGACAAAGCCAGGGCCCTGCTGGATAAACTGCAGCGGAACCATGCAGCCCTTGACTCTGAACAGCAGCACCAGCTTCAGTATATTCAGGCTTACCTGCTCGCCATCCAGGGCGAGCTCTCCAAGGCCATCAGCCTGTTGGAGACATTGCGCCAAAGCCCCTATGTTGCCAGCCGAATCAAGGGGCACTTGCTGCTGGCCAACATGCATGAGTCACTCAAGGATTTCACCACCGCCTACGAATCTCTGTATCAGGCACTGAAAGATAGGGGCGAGGTGGCGGATCAGGAGCTCCATGCCGCCATTTACACCGTTGCGGCCCAGCTGCATATCAGTGCGGGCGCCTACCAGCAGGCGATGGAGTTTGCGGATTCCATAGGCAAGGCCTCTGCGACACCCAGAAGCCAGTGCATCAGCCATTCCCAGAAGTTGCATGCGCTGATCAGGATGCAGCAATCCTACCCTGAAGCATTGTTGAAGCGGGCCCGGGAAGCCTGCACCAGAGCAGCTGAACCCTTACTCCTGCACACTATTCATGTGTTTACCGCCGAGGTGGATATCCAGACGGCCCCTGCCCTGGTGAAGGCCAATATGCAGGAGATTTTGCCGCATCTGGAAGCCATAGGCTTCCCGTTTACCCTGGCCTCGGCCCGCTATTACCTGGCGCGGGCCGATTTTCAACTGGGTGAGCTGCACCACGCCGGGGAACTGGCCCGGCAGGTACACCAGCAGGCCAGCCAGATCGGCGACCGGCGACTGGAAAACCAGAGTCTGTTACTGCTGGCGCAGCTTCGCGAAGCGAACGGTCAGCATCAACAGGCCCTGGAGAACTACAAAGCGCATATCCAGGCGCTGAACCGCTTTGTGGATGAGTTCAAACAGCGCCGCATCGCGTTTCATCTGGCGCAGGCCGATTATATTGAGAGTCAGAACCGCCTGACGCTGCTGACCACTGAAAACCAGGTACTGCAGCTGGAAGCCCACACCCAGCAGCAAAAACGCCTGTATGCCACTTTGGGAGGTGGCTCGGTGATTCTCGGCCTGTCACTTGCCCTCTACGGTCTTAATCGCAAACGGAGCCAGCTCACCACCCTGGCGACCAGAGATTTCCTGACCCAGCTGTACAACCGGGGGCATTTTACCCAGCTGATGAACCGCTGGCTTGGCGATCGCCGGGGCACCCAGGTCCACAGCCTGCTGTTGTTTGACCTTGATCTGTTCAAGAAAATCAATGACCAGTATGGTCATGATGTCGGTGACAAGGTGTTGTGCCATGTTGCGTCGCTGTGCCTCGCCAATATCCGCGAACAGGATATTCTCGCACGCATCGGTGGCGAGGAATTCGCCCTTTTCCTGCCCTGCTGCGACAGTCACCATGCGCTGCAGTGGGCTGAACAGTGTCGCCAGGTCATAGCCGATAACCCGCTGGAGCTGGATGGCCAGTCCATCGGCATCACCGCCAGTTTTGGCATCGCCAGTGCCACGCCGCCAACAGACTTTGAAACCCTGTTCAAGCTGGCCGACGAGGCGCTGTATCGCAGCAAGGACCAGGGTCGCAACCGCTGTTACCTGTATCAGGTGGATGCAGCTCTGCCGTAACCGGGGAACCCTTATACACGGCGCAATGGGTGATCGCCGGGAACCCCAAGCTGATCGAGCATGGCGGTGTCGGCCTGTTTCCCGCTGGCCGGCGGAATCACCAGGGTAGTAATCTGTTCAAGCCTTGCCTCGGGCAGAGCTGAAAGCGGGAGCCTGTCGATACGCGGCCGCCAGATAGGCAACTCCGCCGCCTCATACAGGATCACCTGGTGCTCGAGTGGATACCAGCGGCCAAGCTTTTGTACCAGCGCGGCGAGCGAGTGGCGGTCACTCTCCAGCCGCTTCAGGGTATGGTCACCTGCGATACCGGGCTGCCACAACACCAGCCAGGCGCTGATATCGATCTGCGGTTGCTGGAACAGAAACCGGCTGGCTTCCAGCTGCAGGCACCCCCGTTCCATGGGGTCTTCACCCAGGTCTGCCCACAGACAGGCATCGGCGCTGATTCCCGGCTGCATTTCAGCGCCAAACCCAAGCGCTCGCAGCCGGCGTATGGCCTGATGGGGCGGCCAGCTGGCAATCCCCGGATGACCGTAACAGGCCCAGCATACCTGCTTGCCCTGCTGCACTGCCTGCATGACCACTTCGACCATGGCCTCATAACTGTCAAGCCGCGAATCACCCCGTTGATAGTAGGACTGCATATCCACCAGGTTGGGATTCAGTCGGGAAAGAAAATCCCGCAGATAATGGCTATTGGCGTGGAAAAATACCACGTCGGCCTGTTGCAACTGATTCCGTGCCAGTTCGCTTAGCTGGCTGCCCAGGGTGATACCCAGACCGACACAGACGAGATGGCCGGGACGCTCAGCATTCATAGATCACTTCAACGCCATGGAATCGCGGCAGCCATGCTTCAGCCTGGCGCCGCCTGGCGCCGGGCGCGCACCGCAGCGGCAAGCTCATTGAGCAGGATTTCAGTGTCCTCCCAGTTGATGCAGGGATCGGTGATGCTCTGGCCGTAGGTGAGGGACTGCCCCGCGACGACATCCTGGCGTCCTTCCACCAGGTTGCTCTCGATCATGATGCCGAAAATGCTGCGGCTGCCGCGGGCGACCTGGCTGCCGATGTCGCGGATGACATCCCGCTGCCGGGCGGGGATCTTGCGGCTGTTGGCGTGGCTGGCATCGACCATGATGCGCGCCGGCAGGCCAGCCTTGGCCAGCATGGCGCCGGCATCATCCACCGAGAACATGTCGTAGTTGGGGTGCTTGCCCCCGCGCAGGATGATATGGCAGTCCTCGTTGCCGGTGGTCTGGAAAATCGCCGAGTGGCCGTGCTTGGTCACCGACAGGAAGTGGTGCGGTTGTGAGGCTGACTTGATGGCGTCGATGGCCACCTGGATATCGCCATCAGTGGCGTTCTTGAAACCGACCGGGCAGGACAGGCCCGAGGCCAATTCCCGGTGGGTCTGGCTCTCGGTGGTGCGGGCACCCACCGCCCCCCAGGCAATCAGATCGGCCACGTACTGCGGGCTGATCAGGTCCAGATATTCGGTACCGGCGGGCAGGCCCATGCCGGCGAGGTCCGACAGCAGCTGCCGGGCCAGATGCAGGCCCTTGTTGATCTGGAAGGTGTTGTTGAGATCCGGATCATTGATCAAACCCTTCCAGCCCACCGTGGTGCGGGGCTTTTCAAAATACACGCGCATCACCACCAGCACATCCTCCGCCAGCGCGTCGGCGACGGCTTTCAGCCGCCGGCCGTAGTCTCGCGCGGCCGCCGGGTCGTGGATGGAGCAGGGCCCGACCACCGCCAGCAGGCGGTCATCCTCGCCGGCGAGGATACGATGAATGCCGTGGCGGGCGGCGGCCACGGTGGTGGCGGCGGGCTCGCTCACCGCGATATCGCGAATGAGTTGCTGGGGTGCAATCAGCTCGTTGGTGCGCTGAATGCGCAGATCGTCGGTATTGGTGGTCATTGCAGTCTCGGACAGTTTTGAAGTAGCCCGCCAATATACCATCCGCAGCGGCCCGCGTGCAGCCGGGCGCAGGCCTGCGGGGACTAAAGCGCCGCCAGATCCGCCGGATAATCCACATCGCGCAGGATTCCGGGGTCCGCCAGCGGCAGGCACAGGCACCCGCTGCCCGCCTGTCGAACCAGATCACGGGCACCACGGTCGCCCTGCAGACGGGCGAGCGCGGAAAAAAAAGCGCGACCGAACCCCACCGGATGACCGGGTTTCCCTGCATAGGTCGGCGTGACAACGATATCCGTGGTCAGGGCCGCCGCTACCTGGCGGAACGTTTGCGGGCGGATGGCCGGCATATCCGCCAGCGCCACCAGCAGTCCCTCCCAGCCTGTCAGCTGCACCACCGCATCTGCCAGGGTGGCACCCATGCCCTGCGCGGCATGCTCGCACACCAGCACCGGAACACGCTCGGCCAGCAGCCGCTCCCTGAGCGGGTCGTCACCGGGCCGCAGGCAGACCCGCAAGGGCAGCCCGCTGTGCCGAATCGTCGCTACCACAGCGAACAACAGTGGGTCACCGCTGGGCAATGGCGCCAGGCGTTTGTCACTGCCAAAACGCTGGCTGCGGCCAGCGGCCAGCAACAGCACGCCGACGGTCACTGCCGCGCCCGCCGCAGCTGCACCAGCTCGGCCATGATGGCAACGGCGATTTCCAGCGGCGTCTTGCTGCCGATATCCAGCCCTACCGGAGCGTGCAACGCCCTCAGGCGGTCCTCCCCGATATCCAGCTGTCGCAGGCGCTGCAGGCGCTTCTCGGTGGTACGACGCGACCCCAGGGCGCCCACATACCAGGCGTCGGTGGCCAGGGCCTCCATCAGCGCCATATCATCGATGCGCGGATCATGAGTGAGCGTGATCACAATGCTGTGGCGGTCGCTGGCATGCTCGCGCACGGCATCATCGGGCATGCCGCCGAGCAAGGGCACTGCCGGGCCCTGCCACTGCTCCCGCATGCGCTGCCGGGGATCGGCCACCAGCACCTCATAGTCCATCGCCAGCGCCAGCTCAGCCAATGACTGGCCGAGCTGACCCGCGCCGACCAGCAGCAGACGCATCTGGGGCCCGAAGGTCTGCTCCAGGGTGTGGCCATCAAAGCGCAGGGGCGCATGGTGTTCCTGCGCCGCCGTCCCGGTAGCCCCGCTGCCCAGGGCAACGGAGCGGCGCAGGCAGCGGCGGGCGGCAATGGCATCCAGTGCTGCACGCAGCCAGCTGCGATCCCGCTCCAGGATCAACCGCTGTACCAGTACCTGCAGCCGGCCACCGCAGGGCAGACCCAGGCGCTCGTTCTGTTCCGCGGTGACGCCATACTCTATCAGCTCGGCCCGCGCCACCGGCAGGACACCGGACTGCAGGCGCTGCAGCAGGTCTTCCTCGATACAGCCCCCGGACAGCGAGCCCACCTGTTCGCCGCGGCCGTTGCAGGCCAGCAGCGCACCCGGAGGGCGCGGCGAGGAACCCTGCGCAGCGACGATGGTGCACAACCAGACCGGCGGCGCAGTGGCCTCCGTCAGCCAGTGGAGAGCGCTGCCGAGAATGGCCTGGTCCGGTATCTGCATGATCAGGGAGCCGCCCAGTGCCGGTCCAGCAGACCACCGATGGTGTTGGGCACCACCAGGTGCGCTGCATACCAGGTGTGCAGGCAGCGTATGCGGCTGAAGTCGGCGATACCGCCAATGCCCCGCTCCTGCAGCACTGACGCAAACCCCGCCGCCTCCAGGGCACTGCGCTCGCCGCTGGCGAGGAAGCTGTCGCGCAGCCGGATATGAGCCTCGTGGTCCACCCGCATGGATGCCCGCAACCCCGGTTCGGCGTTGACCCGGGTCTGGAAATCCTTGATCAGGCCGCGCGCCTCGTCCTGGTCAATGCGATAGTTCAGTACCGGGTCGACCAGCCAGAACAGGGTCGGAAAAGGCTTGCCGTCCACCAGCGACGCCACCCTGATAACCCGGGGCTGGCCACCGTCATCGAGAACCGGGATGTCCTCCAGACCGCGGGGTTCGCGACCCAGCAGTGTCGCCACCGCAGCCCATTGTGATTCGGTAAATGCCATTGCGCCTTCCGCAGCTGTTGCCCAGACGCCTATTCTACGGCAAACATGCAGCCGCGTAAGGCGCACAAGCTGCTGGACACGATCTGGACAATTGACAGCAACAGGCCCAGTCACTAAAGTGCAGGCCGTACCAGGTGCCTGCCGCCGGTGTCGCTTGACACGGCTGGGCCGGTTAAATGGGAAGTGTGGTGAGGCCCCGTGCCGATGCCACCGCTGCCCCCGCAACGGTAGACAGCAACAGCTGTAAGCCCGATACCTGCCTGGCACGAGCAACGATGGAGCGGAGGGCTTCATTGAAGGTTGCCTGATGCTGTTTCCCGCATTGTGTTCCCTGGATCCCCTCCCTCAATCGCCACATTTTCCTGGCATTGAGGTACGACATGAAACCACACGCACTCGCCAGCGCGGTCGCGCTGCTGACCACCCTGCCCGCCTTGGCTGACAACAACACCGCTACCCACCCGCTGGAAGAGATTGTCATCAGCTCCTCCAGGATCGCCATGCCCCTGCGCGAGGTCGGCACCTCGATCTCGGTAGTCGATGCGGAGGAAATCCGCGCCCGCGGCTTCAACTCCCTGCAGGACATCCTGCGCAGTCAACCGTCTGTTGCAGTCAGTAATAACGGCGGCCCCGGCAAGGTATCCTCGCTGCGCATTCGCGGCGAGGAAGCCTACCGGACGCGGATCCTGGTCGACGGCATCGATATCTCCGACACCTCCGCGCCCCAGGTCGGGCCGCGAGTCGAGCAACTGCTGAGCAGCGGCGTACAGCGGGTGGAAATCCTGCGCGGCCCCCAGGGCCTGATGTATGGCGCCGACGCTGGCGGGGTCATCAACATCAGCACCCGCGCTCCAGGCGATGGCATCGGCGGCGACGTCAGCGCGGAAGCCGGCCGCTACGGCAGCCGACAATTCGCCGCCAACATCGGCGCCGGCAACGACACCGTGGACGGCAACCTGTCGCTGGCGGACTACCGCAGCGACGGCTTCAACTCGCGCACAGATGACATCGACCCGGCGGACGACGACGGCTACGACAACACCACCGTGCACGGCCGCGCCGGCTGGAACATCAGCGAACAACTGCGGCTGGAACTGGTCGCCCGGGATGTCGAAGGTGACAGCGCCTACGACGGCTGCTTCACCAGTGACACTTTCGCCCCCAGCAACCGCTGCAGCGACAGCTACTCGCAGCAGTCCTGGCGCACGGCCGCCAGCTTCCGCGGCGAACAGCTGCAGCACGAGCTGGCCTACAGCCACAGCGAGACCGAGCGCCAGAACTTCACCGCAGGCCTGCCGAGCTTTGGCACCGAGGGTTCATTGAGCCGGGTCAGCTATCTCGGCAGCTACTCAACCGGGGACGCACTGCAGCTGGTGTATGGGGTGGATCACGAGGAGCAGGAACTGGATGACGGCACCTTTGACACCGAGCGCGACCAGACCGGCGTCTACCTGGAATACCAGGGACGGCTCGGCGACAGCCTGTACTTCACTGCCGGCGGCCGCTACGACGACAATGAAGACTTCGGCAGCCACGACTCCTGGCGGGTGAGTGCCGCCTACCTGCTGCCCGTGGGGGCCAGCGAACTCAAGTTCAAAAGCGCCTGGAGCACCGGTTTCCGTGCCCCGAGCCTGTATGAAATCGCCTACAACCGCAGTTTCTTCGCCTCCCCGCCGGCAGCCGATGTCAGCCTGCGGGAAGAGCGCAGCGAGGGCCTGGATATCGGTGTGGCCTGGTACAGTGCCAGCGGTCTGGTGCTGGAAGCCATTGTTTTCGAGCAAACGGTGGAGAACGAAATTTTCTTCGACCTGGCCAACTACTCCGGCTACCTGCAGGGCAGCGGCGACAGCGATTCCTCGGGCGTGGAACTGATCGCCGAGGTGCCCCTGCCGATGCAACTGCAACTGCAGGGCAATTACACCTACAACGACACCGAGACCGCCGCCGGCGGTCACCGGGTCTATCGCCCGCGCCATCTCGCCAATATCGGCCTGCAGTGGCAGGCCCCATCCGCTCCGCTGGCCCTGGGCCTGCATCTGCGCGCCTCGCGGGACGCGCGCGAGTCCGATGGCAGCGCCCTCGACAACTACGAAGTCCTGGATCTGAACGCACGCTACACGCTGGCAGCCGGACTCGATGTCTACGGCCGCATTGAGAACCTGCTGGACCAGGACTACGAAGAAATCCCCGGTTACCGGACCAGCGCCCGGGCCGCCCATGCGGGTCTGCGCTATTCCTTTTAGGAGCCTACTCGAATGACCGACAGCGAACGCAAGAACGAACGCCACAAGAAGGCCATGGCCAAACAGAAGACCAGTGTCGATGCCAGTATCAATGCCGCCAGCACCGAACGCGGGGTCGCGATCCTGCTCACCGGGAACGGCAAGGGCAAGTCCAGTTCCGCCTTCGGCATGGTGATGCGCGCCCTGGGCTATGGCTACAGGGTTGGCGTCGTGCAGTTCATCAAGGGGGAGCAACTGTCCGGCGAGGAGATCTACCTGCGGGAGCATTGCCCGCAGGTGGACTTCTACCAGATGGGCACCGGCTTCACCTGGGACACCCAGGACCGCAGCGGTGACATCGCTGCCGCCGTGCGCACCTGGGAGCAGGCCAGCGCCATGCTCGCCAACCCCGCCTACCATCTGGTAGTGCTGGATGAGCTCACCTACATGCTGGCCTTTGACTACCTGCCTGAAGACAAGGTACTGCAGGCGCTGGCCAACCGCCCACCGGAACAGAGCGTGGTGGTCACCGGCCGCGGCGGCGGCAAGGCGCTGCAGGAGATCATGGACACGGTCTCGGAAGTGAAAGAGATCAAGCACGCCTACAACAACGGTATCAAGGCTCGTCGCGGCGTTGATTACTAGCAGTATTCAGCGCCAGCGCCGTGCACGCCGCCTGCTTGTGGTGCTGGTGGCACTGCTGCCGCTGGCGCTGCTCACCGGACTGGCCAGCGGCGCAGTCAACCTCGCGCCAATGCAGGTATTGCGGGGCCTGCTGGCAGGCGCGGACGGTGGCCAGGCGGCAATGATCGTGCAACAGATCCGCCTGCCGCGGGTGCTGCTCGCCGCAGTCATGGGCGCGGTCCTGGCGATGAGCGGCGCCGCCATGCAGGGTCTTTTCCGCAATCCGCTCGCAGATCCCTCGCTGATCGGTGTCACCGCCGGCGCTTCCCTCGGGGCCTCGCTGTTGATCGTGCTGGGCGGCGGGATGCTGCAGGGTTTTGTCGGCCTGACCCTGGTTTCCGTGGGCGCTTTTGTCGGCGGTGTGCTCGCGGTGCTGCTGGTGTACCGGCTGGCCAACTCGGCCAATGGCACCTCGGTAGCGACTATGCTGCTGGCGGGAATCGCCATCACCGCGCTGGCCGGGGCGGTGGGCAGCCTGCTGGAGTTCTTTACCGACAACGAGCGCCTGCGCCAGATCAGTCTGTGGAAAATGGGTGGCCTCGACGGCGCCAATCCGTCACGACTGGCGCTGGCAAGCCTGGTCAGCGGCGCCGTACTGCTGGCCCTGCCGCGCTACGCGCAGGCACTGAACACCCTGCTGCTGGGAGAATCCGAAGCGCGCCACCTGGGCATTGACGTGGACCGCACCAAGCTGGCCCTGATCGGCTGGGTCGCGGTCGGCGTCGGCACCTCCGTGGCCCTGGTCGGCACCATCGCCTTTGTCGGCCTGGTAGTACCCCACGTCGTGCGCCTGTGGATCGGCCCCGATCACCGCTACCTGCTGCTTGCATCCGCCCTCGCGGGTGCCATCCTGCTGGTGGTAGCAGATACCCTGTCGCGGGTGGTACTGGCGCCGACGGAACTGCCGGTGGGCATCATCACCGCGCTGATCGGGGTGCCCTTCTTCATCTCCCTGCTGCGCCAGCGACACCAGTACGGCATGCAGACATGAGTATGCTTGCGCTCGACGGCGTCAGCGCCGCACCCTGGGGCGAACCGGTACTGGTTGATATCCAGCTGCAGCTTGCTGCGGGCGAGGCCGTGGTGGTGATCGGCCCCAACGGCGCCGGCAAATCGAGCCTGCTGCGATTGCTCGCCGGGGATTTCCCCGCCAGTGCCGGTGTCCTGGAATTCATCGGCCGCCCCCTCGCCGCCTGGCCACGGCGCGAGCTGGCCCAGCATCTCGCCTTCCTGCCGCAGCTGTCGCTGCTGAATTTCCCCTACACGGTGGAGGAAGTGGTGTTGCTGGGACGCACCCCGCACGCGACCGGTGCTCGCGCCGACCGCGAGATAGCGCAACAGGCACTGGCGGCGACGGACACCCTGGGGCTGCGCAATCGTCTCTATACCCAGCTCTCCGGTGGCGAACGCCAGCGCGTACAACTGGCGCGGGTGTTTGCCCAGATCTGGGACCGCGGTGACATGAGTGGCAAGCTGCTGCTGCTGGATGAACCGACAGCGGCGCTCGACCTGGCGCACCAGCAGCAACTGGCCGCCGCCATCGCCGCGATTGCGGGCCGCGGTTGCGCAGTGCTGCTGGTGGTGCACGATGTCAACCTGGCCGCCGCCGTGGGCAACCGGCTGCTGGTGCTGGACCGGGGCCGGCAGGTGGCCACAGGGTCACCCGGGGAGGTGCTCACCGCGGCGCTGTTCCGGGACCTGTTCCATGCCGAGGTCCTGGTGCAACCACACCCGAACGGTCGCCAGCCGTTGGTCATAGGCTTGTGACAACACCTCGCGGCATTCTCTGGTGCCTGTTGCTGGCGCTCGTCGGCACAGTCCGTGCCGAGCCGGTCAGTGTGGTGGATTTCACGGGGCGCACGGTGACCCTGCCGGCGCCGGCCCAGCGCATTGTCGCGCTGGCACCCCATATCGTCGAAAACCTGTACAGCGCGGGCGCCGGCGATCGCCTGGTCGGGGTTGTCAGCTACAGCAACTTTCCCGAGGCGGCCCGCAGCCTGCCCCAGGTCGGCTCCTTCAACGCCTTCAGCCTGGAGCAGATCGTCGCTGCGCGGCCGGATCTGATCCTGATGTGGGGCTCGGGCAACGGCGCCGGTGCCCTGGAAAAGCTGGAGCGGCTCGGTATCCCGGTGTATGTGAGCGAACTGCGCCAGCTGGCCGACATTCCCGCCAGCATCCGTTTGCTGGGCGAACTGGCCGGCACCCGCGCCCATGCCGAGGTCGAAGCGGCCCGGTTGCAGCAGGGCTTCGCGGAACTGGCGCAGCGCTATCGCGATGCCGAGCCGGTCTCGGTGTTTTACCAGATCTGGCACCAGCCCCTGCAGACCATCAACGGCGAGCACCTGATCAGCCAGGTTCTCGCGCTCTGCGGTGGTGACAACGTCTTTGCCGATGTTGCCACGCTGGCGCCGCGGATCAATCTGGAATCAGTGCTGGCACGCAATCCCGATGCGATTGTCGCGGGCGGCATGGGTGACGCGCACCCAGAATGGCTGCACGACTGGCATCGGTATCCCGGCCTGCGAGCATTGCAGGGAGGCCTGCTGGTGGTCGACCCGGACCTGATCCAGCGGCCAACGGCGCGCGTGCTGGAAGGGGCCCGGGATCTCTGTACGCAGTTGCAGCGGGTACGCAAACTGCGCAACGCCGATTAGTCGCCCTGGTTGTCGGCGGCTTTGTTCGCACCCTCTTCCAGGCCCTTGAAGAACTCGCCCATCTTGCGGCCCGCCTCCTCTGGAGACATGTCTTCAATGCCCTGGAACTGGCTGCCCATGCGCTCCATGCGCTCCTCCATCTGCCGCGCGGCGCGTTCGCTGGCAATGTTCGACAGGATCATCAGCGCCGCCAGAATGCCGAAAACGATCTGGGCGGTCCTGCGCTCGCGGCCATGTACCGAGACGCTGGCCTCAATCATCAGGAACGCGCCCCAGGCAATCATCACGATACTGCCGATATAGGGCACGATCGACAGCAGCGCCGAGATGGGATAGATAGCCGCGACGGAAGCCTGGCAGCGAAACGCCGTTTCATAGCTCTCGGCCGAACCCATCAACTTCCAGATCACATAGAGGATAGCGGCGCCGATAAACGCGCCCAGCACGGCAAAGATCGGCATCACAATGATTGCGCCCAGACCCGCCGCCAGCATGCCGGCCGTCGAACCGAAAAATGAAAGCACCGCGGTGATCAGTCCCATCACTGCGCCCATCACCGCCACGAAAATCACCGGGTTGCCATAGCCGCCGGTCTTGGGCATGGTCTGGTAGTAGCCCACAGGATTGGTGATTACCTCTTTTGCCTGGGCAATGACCTGATTGATATCGAAAGTCGTCTGGTCGCTCATGTTTCCCGTCCCCTGCTGTTTGTTGTAATGGCGCGGCACCAAGGCCACTGCCCAAATAGTACGAGCTAGCAGCGTCGATTGCCACCGCTATAGGTTTGCTCCGCAGGCACTGTTATCCTGAGCGTCCGCACCCTGTATCCAGGTTCACCATGGCCCTCCGTCTCTACATTATTCCACTGCTGGCGCTGCTTCTGGTCGCAGGCACGGGGTCTGCGCGCGCCACCGACTACGCCTTGCTGTACCGCGCCGTCATCAGCCCCGACAGCGAGGTCGCCAGGGTGGAAATCCGCCTGCGCGGCGAGCGCCTGCCCCGGAAACTCGTACTGCACCTGAACCCGGACCGACACCTTGCCCTGCGCAGCGACGCCGGCCTGACTCTCGAGGGAGACACCGCCACCTGGAAACCACAGGGACCGGACGCCAGCCTGCACTACGAGTTCGTGATCAGCGAGCAGAAATCCAGCGGCCGCTACGACTCCCTGCTGACCGAAGACTGGGCCATCCTGCGCAGTGACAAGCTCATTCCGCCGATCACCGCCACGGTGGCAAAGGGCCTTGTTGCCAACGCTGAACTCCAGCTCGAGTTGCCGCAGGACTGGTCCTCGGCCGCACCCTACGCCAGCACCGGCGAGAGCAGCAACCACTACCGGATCGTCGACCCGGGGCGCCGCCTGCCACGTCCAAAAGGCTGGCTGATCCTCGGCAATATCACCAGCCGCCAGGATAATATTGCCGGGGTGGATGTCCGCGTTGCGGCGCCCGCGGGCCAGGGCGGGCGCCTGCAGGACACCCTGGCGTTCCTGGCCTGGACAGTTCCGGAAGTGAAAGCGGTATTTCCGGGTTTCCCGGACCGGCTACTGGTCGTCACTGCCGGCGAGCCCATGTGGCGGGGGGGGCTGTCGGGCACCCGCTCGCTGTTCATGCACGCCGACCGTCCGCTGGTCAGTGGCAACCGCACCAGCAGCATGATCCACGAGCTGGTACATGTCGCCACGGGCATCAGTGGTGGCAAGGAAGCGGACTGGATCGTCGAGGGGCTCGCAGAATACTACGCCGCCAACATCCTCTGGCGCTCGGGTGCAATCAGCGACCTGCGCTACCAGCAGACGATGGCGTGGAAGGAAAACTGGGGCCGCAAGGCCGACACCCTGTTCGTAAAGCGTTCCTCGGGGCCGGTTACCGCCCGCGCGGCGGTGTTCATGCACCGGCTGCACCTGGCCCTGCAGGACGCTACCGACGGCGCAGTTGGCCTCGACGACGTGGCACGGGAGCTGGCCCGCGACAGGGGCCGGGTATCCCTGCCGCAATTAAAACAGATCGTGCAGGAACTCGCGGCTGGCAGCGTTGATGTGGATGTCCTCATCGCCGGCCTGGAGCATGCCAGCGCGGGATGAGAGACGGTCTGCAGCCAGCATCCGTGCAGCAGCGCGTGGCCCGGGTCGTCAGGCTGTTGCTGGCGTGCCTTGTCTTCGCCAGTGTGCCGCAAGCGGCTTCTGCACCGCTCGACGGCATCACCCCGCCGCAGGCGCCGGTGCTGGAAGTCTTTGTGCGCTCGGGCTGCCCCCACTGTGACAACGCCAAGGCATTCCTGCCGCAGTTTGCAGCGCAGCACCCCTGGCTCGCAATCCACTATCGAGCCGTGGACAGGGACCCGGAGGCCCGCGACGACCTCTACCGCCACGCCCGGGCAAGCGGCAGCTGGCCCCCCGGCGTCCCCACCTTTGTGTTCAACGGTCGTGTACTCGTGGGGTTTGCAGATGCTGAAAGCACCGCTCCGCTGCTGAACGCACTGGTCGCAGGGGATGCGGCTGCGTCCAGTATCGAGAGCGATCTCTTTGGCTCTCTCAGTGTGGCCAAACTCGGCCTGCCTCTCTTCACCCTCGCTATAGGCTTGCTGGATGGCTTCAACCCCTGCGCCATGTGGGTGCTGCTGTTTCTGCTCTCCATGCTGGTACGACTGCAATCCCGCCGGCGCATGGCCCTGGTGGCGGGTACCTTTGTGCTGGCCAGCGGTGCGGTGTACTACCTGTTCATGGCGGCCTGGCTGAACCTGTTCCTGGTGATCGGCCTGACCGCCTGGCTGCGCTACGGCCTGGCCGCGCTAGCCCTGCTGATCGCCGCCGTCAATATCAAGGACGCCATCCGGCCCGGCCGGGGCCTGTCGCTGTCGATTCCGGAAGCAGCCAAACCCGGCCTCTACCGGCGCATGCGCAGCGTGATCAACAGCGATACCCTGCTGCTGTCTCTCCCCGCCGTCGCCCTGCTGGCCATCGTCGTCAACTTCGTTGAATTGCTTTGTACCGCCGGGTTTCCGGCGCTCTACACCGCGATCCTCACCCAGCAGGACCTGCCGTCCGCGGCATACTACGGTTACCTTGCTCTCTATATCCTCGGCTATATCGCGGATGATGCACTGATGGTGGCGCTCGCGGTCATCGCCCTGGGCAACCGCAAACTGTCCGAACGCGGAGGCAGGCAATTGAAGCTGTTGAGCGGGCTGGTCATGCTGGGGCTGGGAACGGTAATGCTGCTGCAGCCCGGCTGGTTGTTCTAGGGTATACTCGTCTGCCTTTCTGTCTGCTTATTGGAAGCCGACATGCCCCGCCTCATGCGTCGTTTTTGCATTGCAGTGCCTCTGTACACGGCACTCGCAGCGCTGTTCCCGCCAGCGTCGCTGGCCGCACCTGTTGAACTGCCGGTCAACCTTGACTACGCGCTTGTCAGCGAAACACTGTCGCGCCAGGTTTTCCACGGTCCCGGGGGGCAGGCAGAGCTGTTGCGCGACAATCGCGGCTGCAATCAATTGACCCTGAGCGAGCCAAGGGTGTCGGGCACCGACACCGGCTTGCTGCGGCTGACCACACGGGTCAGCGCCCGCGTTGGTACACCGGTGGGCGGGCGCTGCCTGCTGCCTTTTGCCTGGAATGGCAGAATCGAAACCTTCAAGGAGGCCCTGGTCGCACCGGGCAGTGGCCGCGTCACCTTCCGTGTCATCGACTCGAACATCCTCAACGCCGATGCGGAGCAGCGGAAAATGTCGGGGGTGGTGTGGAACTGGATCAAGGACCAGGTCCATCCCCGGCTGGGTACCGTCACACTCGATTTCGGGCCGGCAGTGACCGATCTGCGCGCTCTGCTCCGGGATGCACTGCCGGCAGGGCCCACGGATCCAGGTCTCATTGCCGACTCCTTCAACCTGCAATCAGCTCGCGCCGACGCAGTCGCGCTGACCGTTACCTTCTCCCTCGATGCTCCGGCACCCCCGTCCGACTGGGAGCCCGCGGCGGAGACAACGCTGACCCCGGAAGAACTGGCGGCCTGGGACGCCGCCTGGCAATCATGGGACGCCTTCGCCACCTGGCTGGTGAAGGATCTGGCAACCCCCGCAGAGCCCGAGCTGCGCGCTACCCTGGCAGAAATCCTGCTGGAGGCGAGGCACGAGCTGAGGGATGCGCTGGCAGCAGACGCACGCGAGGAGGATCCTGTTCGCAGCCTGTTCCTCTCCACCTGGGCACGCCTGGCCCCGCTGCTGCAGAGCACAGAGCTGAATCTGCCCAGTGCCCGCGGTGTGGAGCTGGCGACCTTCATCAGCGCCGCCAACGCCTTGCAGGCGCTGGATTCAGTGGCTCCGCACCTCGGCCTGAGCCTGGACAGCAATACGTTGCGACGCATGGCGCGCATGCTGGTGCCGACTGTCACGGACGACGAACTGGCCTACAACGCCCGCGTAGACCCCCAGCTGCGGCAACTGCTGGGGCTGGCACCGGAGCTGGAACCGGAAACCCTGGAGGATACCGCTGCGGCCGGCCCTTTTGCCTGGCTGGTGGCGCCCGCCCACGCGGCGGCTGTGAGCCCGTCACTGGTGAAACTCCTGACCGGCTGGATTCCCGCTCCGAATGATCTGGACCGCTACCTGCGGACCATGGAGCAGTTGCTGGACGAGAGCATTGCGGTAGAACGCAAGCGCGGCAAGGTGCCGGATGCCTACTTCGATCTCTACCAGGACCTGGTGCGAGCCACCGCCTGGCAGGAGTCCTGCTGGCGCCAGTTCGTGAAGAACAATGGCGAGATCAGGCCGATACAGTCCTCTGCCGGCTCGGTGGGACTGATGCAGATCAACCAGCACGTCTGGCGCAACCTCTACGATCTGGAGGCATTGCAAAACAACGTCGGCTACAACGCCCGCGCGGGCAACGAAATCCTCGCCCACTATCTGGTTGATTACGCGATCAAACGCAAGGAGCACGAGGCACGCGGCGATATCCACGATCTGGCCCGGGCAACCTACGGCGCCTACAACGGCGGACCCCGCCACCTGACCCGTTACCGCCGGGACGACACCAACGCTTATCTGAGCGGGATTGATGACGCATTCCAGGACAAGTATGTGGCCATCCGCGAACAGGGCACGGAGGCGGTCAGGCAGTGCTACGGCGGCCAGTGATGCGACCCGGCCGACACGGCGTGGGCGGCCGGCGTCAATGCCACTTTTTCACACAGTCCACCGCCGGGATAAGTGCTCCCCGACTGTGAGAAGTGTTAGATTACCGCAACAATAAATTCGCAAGGTTGCACGCCATGATCAAGCCCCGTTTCCACCGCACTGTTGTCGCCACCGCCGTCGCCGCCGCAGCCTTCACCGGCAGCACCCTGGTCCAGGCCCAGGTACTCGAGGAAGTGATCGTCACCGCCCAGAAACGGGAGCAGAGTCTGCAGGACGTACCCATTGCGGTCACCGCATTCAGCAATGAAATGCTGCAGAAAACCGGCGTGCGCGACATGTTCGAACTGGCCAACAACGACCCGGCCCTGATCGTCAGCAAGACCCAGACCTCCACCACCTCCAACTTCAGTATCCGCGGCGTGTTTACCAGCGGCCAGAACTTCGGCCTGGAATCATCCGTGGGCCTCTATGTCGATGGCGTCTACCGGGCACGCCAGAGCTCCATGATCAACAACCTCGTGGACCTGGGTTCGGTGGAAGTTCTGCGGGGCCCCCAGGGCACCCTGTTCGGGCGCAACACACCCTCGGGAGCCGTGTCCATGAACAGCGTCAGGCCCGACCATGAAGGCACAGGCTATCTTGAAGCCCAGGCCGGTGATCTCGGCCTGCTGGCCCTGCAGGGAGCGAAGTCCTTCTCTGCCATCGACAACGAACTGGCCTTGCGTGCGACAGGTTTTTACCAGGAGCGCGACGGTTATGTCGATGTAGTCGGTCTCGGCAAGGACCTGATCGACGACCGCGACCGCTGGGGTGTTCGCCTGCAGGCCCTGTATACGCCCAGCGACCTGCTCTCGGTGCTGGTGATCGCGGACCGCTCGGAGGTCGACGAAATCTGCTGCGCAGCCGGCAACTACAAGAACAACCTGGTGGCGCAGGGGCTGGCGCCCGGTGCCCCGGTCAAGACCGGCTCCGACCAGCGGGTACTGAACCTCGGCGGTACCGTGATCGATCAGGACGATTTTTTTCGCGGCGCGGTGGCGGCCAGCTTCCTGCCTGAATCGCGCAATGAAGATCAGGGCATCTCCGTGCAGGTGGACTGGCGGGCCGAAAATTTCCTGGTCACCAGTATCACCGCCTTCCGCACCTTCGAGTCCTGGGACAATGCGGACGTCGATTTCTACGATATCGACGCCCTGATCCGCAGCAACGACGCCGAGCAGGAGCAGTTCTCGCAGGAGCTGCGCTTGAGCAATGAAACCGAGAATTTTACCTGGGTTGTCGGCGCCTACTACTTCGAGCAGGACCTGGACTCGGTGGTGGACACCATGGTCGGCGCCGATACCGGCGGTCTCGTCGGTGTCCCCGCGATCGCCTTTCCCGCCGGCACCGGGTCCCGCAATGTCGCCAGCCAGGACCATACCACCTGGGCCCTGTTCGGCCAGTTCGACTACAACCTGAGCGACGACCTCGTCCTGACCGCCGGGGGCCGCTGGACCCAGGAAGACAAGGATATGGTAAACGTGTTCACGGAGGACGCCTCCGCTGTACTCGACTTTGTTTCCCCGGGCTGGGGTTTCTGGCTGTTCCCGCCATTGGCGCCGCGCGCGGATGTCAACGAGACCATCGACGATGACCAGTTCACCGGCACCGTGAAACTGAGCTGGTTCGCCACTGATGACATCATGCTCTATGCGTCCTATGGCACCGGCTACAAGGCGGGTGGCGTCAACACCGACCGCATCGCCGCGATTCTGCCGGTGGCGTTTGACGCCGAGACCTCGGAATCCTTCGAGGTCGGCATGAAAGCGGAATTTCCGGAGCAGGCCCTGCGGGTGAACGTGGCCCTGCACCGCACCGATACCGAGGATCTGCAGACCATCTCGTTTCAAGGCACGGGCTTCGCACTGCAGAACGCGGGCGTGGCCAAGACCCAGGGCGGTGAGATCGACGCCATCTGGCAGCCACTGGAAGGCATGAGTCTTACCCTCGCCTATGCCTACAACGACGGCGAGTACGAGGACTTCGCCGCCGGGGACTGCTGGATCAGCACTCCCTGGCACACCAATCAGCCCGATCCACGGGCCAACGGTGACGGCTCCTGCGACCGCAGCGGCGGCCTGCTGTCCGGCAACCCGGAGAACGTGGTGGTCGCTTCGGCGCGGCAGGCATTCCCGCTCGGTGAGGGCCTCACCGGCTATGTCTTTGGCGAGTACATCTTCACCGATGAGCGCATGACCGACGTCAACAATGATCCGGCCAAGCTCGCCGGTTCCTATGAGTTGCTCAACCTGCGCGCGGGACTGATTCTCGAGCAGTGGGACGCGGAAATCACCCTCTGGGGCCGCAACGTCCTGGATGAAGACTACACCAACACGATCTCCGACGGCGTGGCCCAGGACGGGCGTCTGATCGCCTACTTCAATGAACCGGCTACCTGGGGCGTGACCCTGCGCAAGAACTTCTGATCGCCCGCGGAGCGGGCTCCTGCGATTTGGGGCTATAAGCCGCGTATCTCCGCCACCAAGAACAGCACCGCGCGGCCCGCCATCTGCACACGGTCGCCGCGCAGCGCTAGCCGCAGTTCACCGCCACGGCGGGAAACCTGGCGCGCGTTCATCCTGTTCTTGCCAAGGCGCTGCGCCCAGTAGGGCGCCAGTTTGCAATGGGCCGAACCGGTTACCGGATCTTCCGGCACACCGACCCGGGGCGCAAAGAAGCGGCTGACAAAGTCGTGCTGCTCCCCGGGAGCGGTGGCGATAACGCCGCGGCATTCCAGCCTCGCGAGCAGGGCCTGGTCCGGCTCCAGTGCCCGCACCTCGGCCTCGCTGGCAAATACCGCCAGCAGGTCATCTGCCGCCAGCACTTCCATTGGCTGCCGCCCAAGGGCCTCGACCAGGCCCGCAGGTGCCGCGCAGGGTCGAGGCACAATGGCGGGGAAATCCAGCACATACCAATCCCCTTCCCGGCTCACGCTCAGCTCGCCGCTGCGGGTGGCAAAGCTGATCGCGTCGGCGCTATGGCCCAGTTCCGTATAGAGCACATGTGCCGCCGCCAGGGTGGCATGACCGCAGAGGTCCACCTCGGCCGCCGGGGTAAACCAGCGCAGCTCGAAGCCCTTGTCCACGGGCACGAAATAGGCGGTCTCGGACAGGTTGTTCTCCATCGCGATTGCCTGCAGCAGCGTGTCGTCAAGCCAGGACTCCAGCGGACAGACCGCGGCGGGATTGCCCTCGAATACATGGCTGGCGAAAGCATCGACCTGGTACTGTTGCAGCTTCATGCAGCGCTATCTCCGTTGTCACGTTCCGGCAGGCGTACCTGATCGATCGCATAGGTGTAGATGACATCGGTGCTGGAATTCAGCGCCGTTTCCGCCGAGTCCTGAATGACACTGATGACAAAACCCACCGCCACCACCTGCATGGCAACGTCCAGCGATATGCCGAACAGGGAGCAGGCCAGCGGCACCAGCAACAGGCTGCCGGAGGGCACGCCGCTGGCACCGCAGGCGGCCAGGGCGGCGATGACACAGAGCAGCAGCGCTGTGGCAAAAGACATCTCGATACCCAGGGTATTGGCGGCGGCCAGACTGAGCACGGTGATGGTAATGGCGGCACCGGCCATATTGACGGTCGCACCGATCGGGATCGTCACCGCGTAGAGTTCTTCACTGATGCCGATTTTCTTTGCCAGGTTAAGGTTGACCGGAATATTGGCCGCGGAGCTGCGGGTAAAAAACGCGGTGATCCCCGACTCCTCCAGGCACTTGAAAACAATCGGATAGGGATTGCGCTGGATCAGGAGGAATACCAGCAGCGGGTTCACCAGCAGGGCCATCACCAGCATGCAGGCGACCAGCAGGCCGGCGAGACTGGCATAGCCCGCCAGCGCTGACAGCCCGGTAGTCGCCACCGTGGCACAGACCAGGCCGAAGATGCCCAGCGGTGCGAGACGGATCACATAGCGCACGATATCGCCGATGCCAACGGCGAGTGTCTGCAGATGCTCCTTGAAGGTACTGTTGGCCTTGCGAAAGCTCAGGCCCAGCAGAATGGCCCAGGTCAGGCAGCCGAGGAAGTTTCCTGTGAGCAGGGCATTGACCGGATTGTCGATCAACTTGAACAGGACATCCGCCAGCACCGCAGTCACCGCCAGCGGCGGGCTGCCCGCGGCAGTTTCACTGAGCGCGATGGTCTGTGGAAACAGCTGGCTCATCACCACTGCCACCAGCGCGGCGCTGACGGTACCCAGCAGGTAGAGGGCCAGGGTCAGCAGGGATTTGCGACCGTCGCTGCCACTCTCGTGCTTGTTGGCGATGGCGGACATTACCAGCAGCAGTACCAGCAGCGGTGCCACTGCCTTCAACATGCCGACAAAAAGCTCCCCCAACAGACCCAGCGGCGCCGCCAGTGCCGGCGCCAGCCACCCCAGCAGGGCGCCCAGGACGACGCCAACAAGGATCTGGGGCACAAGGCCCAGTTTCACAATAGACATGGTTCCTCACTCGTTGAGCTGTTTGCGGTCCACAGGACAGGCCGATGATACACTGTCCCTTTCCACGGACACACTGCGAGCAACCCGGCAAGCCATGGTGATTACTCTCAGCACAGCATTCCTGCTCACCTGCAGCCTGCTGGTCGGCGCCTGCGGCGCCTCCCAGGCCGGAGTAAATTCGCAACTGCGCCTGGCCCTGCACTCGCCCCTGCAGGCCGCGTTCATATCCTTTCTTGTCGGCACGCTGCTGCTGGGCATGATTGCGCTGCTGCTGGGCGCGCCCTGGTTTGCGCACGCCAGCCCGGCGACCCTGCCCTGGTGGGCGTGGCTGGGAGGCCTGCTGGGTGCCTTCAACGTCGCCATGTCGGTTTACCTGGCTCCCAAGCTGGGGGCGTTGACGCTGGCGATCAGCATCATCTGCGGCCAGGTGCTGGCATCCATGGTGCTGGACCACAACGGCTGGCTTGGCTACCCTGAAATTGAGCTGTCCCTGCCGCGACTGCTGGGCGCAGCGATGATGATAGCCGGCGTGTTGCTCGTCGCCAGAAAGCAGCCGGCCTGATCGTGCGAACTCCCGGCAAGTACTTCCTGCTGGCCTGCAGCTTTGCAGTCGGCTGCTCCCTGGCCTCCCAGGCCGGCATCAACTCGGAATTGCGTACCGCCCTGGATTCTCCGGTGCAGGCAGCGTTCATCTCGTTTCTGCTGGGCACGGTAACCCTGGGCCTGATTGTGCTTGCCCGGGGTTGGGCATGGTTCAGGCCCGGGGCTCTCGCCAGCACGCCGTGGTGGGCATGGCTCGGCGGCGTCTTCGGCGCCTTTATTGTCAGCATGTCCATTTTCCTGGCGCCGAAACTCGGGGCCCTGACGCTGGCGATTGCCATTATCAGCGGTCAGGTGCTGGCCTCCCTGGTACTCGACCAGAAAGGCTGGCTCGGCTACCCGAGGGTTCCGCTGTCAATGTCTCGGGCCGCCGGCACCTTGCTGATGGTGGTCGGGGTCATACTGGTGGCGGCAAACTGAGCTCTGCGTTACCGGTCAATCACACATCGAAGTGTTTGCTCAACGGCAGCTCCCTGATGCGCTTGCCGGTAGCGGCAAAGACCGCATTGGCAATTGCGGGTGCGGTGGGCGGCGTCGGCGGTTCACCCACCCCGGTCGGGGCGGCGTCGCTGGCGACGATATGGCTGCGAATCACCCCGGGCACCTGATCCATGCGCGCAATCGGATAGTCGTGGAAATTGGACTGCTGCGCCTCACCGCCGCTGAAGGTTATCTCGCCGTTCAGGGCCAGGCTGAGGCCGAAGATCATGCCCCCCTCCATCTGTGCGTGGACCCGGTCCGGGTTGATGACACGGCCGGCGTCGATCACGCCGTGCAGTTCCAGTACCCGCAAGCGGCCCTCCGTGACGTCCACCTTGCTGGCGACCGCAACATCGCTGAGGAAACTGTTGGCCACCGAGAGACCCCAGCCCTGCCCCGGCGGCAGCTCCTCACCCCAGGGTATGGACGCCACCAATTCGCGGATCACAGCCCTGGTGCGGGCGGTGGCAAAGGGGTACTCGCTCAGCGAGCGTCCGTAGTTGCTGTACTCGAAACCCTCGGGACTGAAGTCCAGCAACCTGTCCTCGCCGATCAGTTGTAGCCAGAAGTCTGCGGGATCACGCCCGGCGGCGTGCGCCAGTTCATCGACAAAACTGCCGACACCAAAGGCGTAGGGGACATTGTAAACCGAGCGCAGCCAGCCGATGCGCACGTGGCCGGGCGCCTCGTGGCTTTCAATTCGCAGATTGGGCACGGCAAAGGGCACACTGGCAAAACCCTGGGACAGACCGCCACTACTGTTGATCCGCACACTGGTATCAAAGGTGGAACCAATGGGTGGCGCGGCCTCCCGTCCCAGCCAGGCCGTTACCCTGCCGTCTTCATCCAGTGCGCCCTTGAAGTGCTGGGCGCTGCAGGCGTGGAAGTAGTCGTGCCGAATATCATCCTCGCGGCTCCAGACCACCTGTACCGGCTTGCCGACATGGGACGCCAGCCTGGCCGCCTCTACCGAGAAGTCGGGCTTGGACTTGCGCCCGAAGCCGCCACCGAGCAACGTTACATGCACCGTCACGGCGGCAACGTCCAGATCAAGCGTCTCCGCAACAATACGCCGGGTAGCCTGCGGCGTCTGGGTACAGGCCCAGATTTCACAGCCATCATCGGTCACCCGCGCCGTCGCCACAGGCGGCTCCATGGAGGCATGGGCAAGGTAGGGGGTTCTGTAGGTGGCCTCGACCACCGAGGCTGCATTCGCGAGAGCGGCATCCACGTCGCCGCGCTGACGCCGCACCTGACCCGCACCTCCCTCGACCCGAGATACCAGTTCATCAAGGTAAGCCTCGGCGCTGTGGCTGCTGTGCTCGCTCTCGCGCCAGCGTACCGTGAGGGCTGCGCGCCCCTTGAGCGCGCTGTAGTTGTTGGTCGCGATTACCGCCACGCCTTCGACGGGATTGTAGCCCGGGGCGCCATCCGCCGCCTTCAGCTCGACCACATCCAGCACGCCCTTGACTGCCAGTGCCGCTGAGGAATCATAAGATGCAATGCGCCCCTGCAGCCAGGGGGTCCTTTCAATACTGGCATACAGCATTCCGGGCACGTGCACGTCGATACCGTAGATGGCATTGCCGGTGATCATGTCCTGCAGGTCGACAATCGGCACATCCTTGCCGATATAGCGAAAGTCCGCCGCGTCCTTGAGGCGCAGGGTTTCCAGGTCGGGCAGTGGCAGCTCAGCAGCCCGGGCCGCCAGCTCGCCGAAACCGAGGCTTTTGCCGCTGCCGTGATGAACCGCGTGATCGCGCGCTGCGCACTCTTCCACCGGCACCTGCCAGGTAGCGGCCGCGGCCTGTTCCAGCAGGGTTCTGGCCGCCGCGCCCATCTGTCGCATGATGTGATAAAAGTCGCGCACGGAACGGGAACCGTCGGTGTTCTGGCTGCCGTAACGCGCATCCCCGTGGGCCTGAATGACCTTTACCCGCTGCCAGTCTGCCTGCATTTCGTCCGCGACCACCTGCGGCAGGCTGGTGCGGATGCCGGTACCCATCTCGGAGCGATGGGCAATGATTTCCACGATGCCGTCCGTGGCCACACTGACAAACACATTCAGCTGCGCACCTTCCGCCTGTTCGAGAATGCCGGCCAACGCCCCGTTGCGCGGCACAACCGCGCCCAACACCAGGCCGCTGGCGGCAAGACCGGTCAACTGCAGAAAACGACGACGGGACACGATACTGAAAGTGCTCATGACGCGTCCTCCCCGCTGCCGGCCTTGGCATCGGCGGCAGCATCGGCAAAGGTACTCTTGATCGCCGTCCTGATGCGTGGATAGGTGCCGCAGCGACACAGGTTGCCCGCCATCGCCGTATTGATTTCCTCGTCAGATGGCTCGGGATTGCTTGCCAGCAGGGCGCTGGCGCTCATCAACTGGCCCGCCTGGCAGTAGCCGCACTGGGGCACATTGTATTCGCGCCAGGCCTGTTGCAGGGGATGCGCGCCCTCTGCGGACAGGCCTTCTATGGTGGTTATTTCACCATTCGCCGCATCCGCCACCGTGAGCTGGCAGCTGCGTCGCGGCTGCCCGTCCAGATGCACGGTGCAGGCTCCGCAGAGGCCCTTGCCGCAGCCGTATTTGGTGCCACGAAGGCCGAGCAGGTCCCGCAATGCCCACAGCAGAGGCATATCCGGCTCTGCCTCCAGCTCTGTCAGGTTGCCGTTAATCGTCAGCTTCATGAATGTGTCCCGTTGTTCCCATACCGCAACTCTATACACTCCAGCGCAGACAGCAAGTCACCTGCCGCTGCCGGCAGCGGCGCTGACCGCGGTCTTGCGGCGCCGCAGATACCACTTGTGCATCTCCTCAACCAGCAGCAGCACAAGGGCCACCCCCAGCAGCATCAGCCATTGCACCAGGGTCACCGGACTCAGAGCCAGCACGTCGCTGATGCCCGGCAGGTACATGGCGGCGATATGCACCCCCTGGGCAAAGGGCACCGCCAGGATCAGGAACGGGTTGCTGAGCAGTGGCATCCGGAACAGGGATTGCGTTTCCGAGCGACTGCTGAGTGCGTGGATATTACCGAACAGCACCATCAGCATCAGGGTGGCGTTGCGCGCATCAGTAACATCGCTACCGCTATTCAGCAGCCAGGCAAAGGTCGCAAAAGCCAGCACACCCATGGTGGTGCCGCTCACCAACACATGCTCGATTATATGCTTTTCGAATACCGGCTCCCGAGGACTCCGGGGTGGCTGTTCCAGTTCGTGCCCCTCAGCCGGTTCGAACGCCAGGGCGACATCCTGCAGGCCATTGGCCACCAGGTTCAACCACAGCAACTGCACCGCAATCAGGGGCATGGGCAGACCGGCAAAAACAGTCAGGAAAAACAGCAGCAGGGCCGAAAATCCGGTGGCCGCCAGCAGGGCAATCACCTTGCGGATATTGTTGTAGACGATACGCCCCTGCTCGATACCGTCGACGATGGAGGCGAAGTTGTCGTCGGCAATGATCAGGTCCGCGGTCTCCCGGGCAACGTCGGTGCCGCGTTTGCCCATGGCCACACCGGCGTTGGCCCGGCGCATCGCGGGGGCATCATTGACGCCATCGCCGGTGACCGCCACAAAATGGCCGTTGCGCATCAGGCTGTCGACAATCTGTTCCTTTTGCGTCGGCTCTATCCGCGCAAATACTCTTGCGGGCATTATCAGTGCATCGAGCGCCGCCTCTCCCTGGGCGGTGGCCTCCCTGATCATGCTGCCGGTGACCACCAGGTCGCTGCCGTCATCCAGCTCCAGCTCCCGCGCTATGGCCCCGGCAGTCGCGGGATGGTCGCCGGTCACCATGGCCACCTCGATGCCGCCTCTGCGGCAGCGGCGAATGGCTTCCCGCGCCTCGGGCCGCACCGGGTCAATCATCGCCACCAGGCCCAGGAAGGTCATTTGCCCAAGTTGCTCCAGGGCTCCGCTGTCCTCTGCCTGGCGCCGGGCCAGCGCAATCAGGCGGTACCCCTTGCCTGCCAGGTGCTCAATCTGGCCGTCAATCAGCGCGCGATCCACAGGCACATCCCCGTCGCGAGTGCGCATGCGGGTGCAAAGGCCGAGCAGCTTTTCCGGGCTACCCTTGACGTGCAGGACAAACGCATGTTCCTCGCCCACATTGAGACTGCCGCTGAGCGCGCGTTCGGACTCATAGGGAATCAGCTCCAGCTGCGCGCGCTGGGCGCGGATCTCGCTGAGCGACAAGCCCAGCTTCTTCGCCAGAATCAGAAAGGCGACGTCGACGATATCGCCATTGGACACCCACTCGCCGCCGGAATAATCGAGGTGGCTCTCATTGGCCAGCAGGCCAGTGATGCACAAGTCCCGCAGCAGCTCGGGATCGTCGCCCAGTACTGCACCGCCCGGCGCAACGCCTTCCCCGGTCACTTCGAAGGTGGCACCATCCGGAAGCATTGCCTGGCGCACGGTCAGCTCGTTGACCGTCAGGGTGCCGGTCTTGTCGGAACAGATAAAGGTGCAGGAACCGAGGGCTTCAACGGCCACCAGCTTGCGGATGATCACCTTGTGCGCCGCCATGCGGCGCATGCCGATGGCCAGCGCCACCGTCAGCGCCGCCGGCAATCCCTCGGGAATCGCTGACACCGCCAGGCCAATCGCCATCAGGATCATGCCCTCGGCGCCATAGCCGCCCCGGTACAACATCAACGCCACCAGCAACAGGATGGCGATGCCGATGGCCCCGGCCATCTGGTAGGTAAACAGCCGGATGCGAATCAGCAGGGGCGGATCGGCGGATTCCCGGCCCAGCACATGGTCGGCGATGTGGCCGAGCTCCGTCTCCAGACCGGTTGCGGTCACCACGCCCTGGGCGCGGCCATGGGTGACGGTGCTGCCGGCAAAACACTGGTTGAAGCGGTCCGCCAGGGATGCATCGTCGGCCACCTGGGCGTGGGCGTTCTTGGTGGTTGCCAGGGATTCCCCGGTCAGCATGGACTCGTCCACGCTGAGGCTGTCACTGGTTTCCAGCAGGACATCCGCGGGCACCTTGTCGCCGGAGGACAACAGGACCAGATCTCCCGGCACCAGCTCCTCGACATCGATCCTTGCGGCCACGCCGTCGCGGACAACATGGGCAACACCGCGCACCATGTTGCGCAACGCCGCCGCCGAGCGCTGGGCAGAAAATTCCTGGATGGTGCCGATCACGGCGTTCAACAGCAGCACGGCCATGATGAAAACCGCGTTGGCCATCTGGCTCAGCGCCCAGGAGACAATAGCCGCCACCAGCAGGATATAGATAAACGGGCTGAGAAACTGACGCAGGAAAATGACATGCAGGCCGGGCAACGGCGGTTCCGGCAACTGGTTGCGACCGTATTCCTGCAGGCGCTCACGCGCTTCCGCGGACGTCAGTCCGCGGCTACCAGTCTGGAGCCCCGTCTCCCCTGGCAGAGATGGCTGCCCGCCGTCTTCCGTTGTCATCCAGATATCTCCCTGAAGCCAGTGTGAACAAGGAACAAACCGTAGTCTATAAATGAGATATTGCAGATTCTTGCGCAGGTTGGGTCGGGTGGTCCCACCTGCGCGGCCTGGGCGGCCCCACCTACGCGGCCCGACCCCACCTACGCGGCCTGGGCGGCCCCACCCGACCCCACCTTGCCATCCCCGCAGGGTCTGGTACGCTCCCGCGCTGGACAATTGCACCCAGAATGGACCGATACCATGAAACCAGCAACTCTTGCCCTGCACGCGGGCTACGATGGCGACCCGGCGACCAATGCCGCCACTGCGCCTATTTACCAGACCACCTCCTATACTTTCAATGACACCCAGCACGGTGCCGACCTGTTCGACCTCAAGGTGCCGGGGAACATCTACAGCCGCATCATGAATCCGACCAACGCCGTGCTGGAAGCGCGCCTCGCTGCGCTGGAAGGCGGCATCGGCGCCCTCGCCGTCGCCTCGGGCATGGCCGCGATCCGCTATGCGATCGAGGCCATCGCCGAGGTGGGCACCAATATCGTCAGCACCTCGCAACTGTACGGCGGCACCTACAACCTCTTTGCCCACACATTCCCGCGCCAGGGTATCGAGACCCGCTTCGCCAAGGCAGACGATTTCGACCGTGTCGCCTCGCTGATCGATGACAATACCCGGGCCCTGTTCTGCGAGTCCATCGGCAACCCGGCCGGCAACGTGGTCGATATCGAGCGCTGGGCCGAGATCGCCCACGCAGCCGGCGTACCCCTGATCGTCGACAATACCGTTGCCACCCCGCTGCTGTGCCGGGCCTTTGACCACGGCGCCGATATCGTGGTGCATTCGCTGACCAAGTACATTGGCGGGCACGGCACGACCATCGGCGGCGCCATCGTCGATTCCGGCAAGTTTGACTGGGCGGCGCAGCCCGAGCGCTTTGCCATCATGAACACGCCGGACCCCTCCTACCACGGCGTCATCTACACCGAGGCCATGGGCCCCGCGGCCTTTATCGGCCGTTGCCGGGTGGTCCCCCTGCGCAATACCGGCGCCGCGCTTTCGCCGCACAGCGCCTTCCTCCTGATGCAGGGCCTGGAGACCCTGGACCTGCGCATGGAGCGCCACTGCAGCAACGCGGAGAAGGTTGCGGCATACCTGGACCAGCATCCGCAGGTGCGCTGGGTCAACTATGCCGGCCTCGAGGCCAGCCCCTTCCGCGAGACCTGCAGGAAAATCTGTGGTGGCAAGGCCTCGGGCATTCTCAGCTTTGGCATTGACGGTGGCCGCGAGGCCGGCGGGCGCTTTATCGACGCCCTGCAACTGATCCTGCGCCTGGTCAACATCGGCGATGCCAAGTCCCTGGCCTGTCACCCGGCCAGCACCACCCACCGCCAGCTGAACCCCGAGGAACTCGCAGCGGCGGGTGTCAGTGAAGACATGGTGCGGATCTCGGTGGGCATCGAGCACATCGACGACATCATTGCCGATATCGAACAGGCGCTGGCTGCCAGCAAAGGTTGACCCGGCACACAGTTGGCAGCAGCTTCCAGGCGTCTGCTATCAGCGCTTGCGGTAGGGAATATCGCAGTAGGTGATGTCGCGGCGCGGGGATGCGCCGCGGCTCTGCAGGTACAGCGCCAGCGAGTTCATCGACAGGTCGATATTGCTGGTAGGGCCGAGGTAAGCGTGCTCAATCGCCAGACTGCCCTGCTCGTCCCGCAGGTCGAGGGGAAACCAGGGAATCAGCATGGAGTTGCCTTCGCGGAACTGCACCTTGCCGGTGGCCGCGTCACCGATCATTGGCGAGACGATACGCCACTCCTGCTCCTCCTCGAACGCGGGGTGCTTGAGCACGGCGGCAATGCGCAGCAAATCGCCCTCAATGGTCTGAAACCGGCGCACCCAGTGCCGATTCTGGCTCGCGGACTCCTCCTCCCCGACGCTGTCCGCGGCCAGTGCCTCTACTGCGTCGACAATCTCATCGATCATTTTTTCCTGCTGCGAGGGCGCGTAGACGCAGCGCCCAACCTCGAAGTGCTGGCGCCGGGCGCAGTCCAGGATGTGTTCCGGCGCAAAGCCCAGGCTCACGCCCTTGCCGTGAACGCTGTAGCCTCGCCACTGGCTCAGCAGGTTGCCGTTGCCGCGAAAGGACGCACAGAACAGCATCGGGCCGCTCACGACGCGGTAGGTGAGCCAGTCGAGAAAGGTCGTCAACAGGGCAGGCTTGTCGACCCCCGCGACAATGCGCCGGGTCACCTGTTCCCCCAGCAGGTCCAGGGTGTGGCGCAGCTCGGTGGAGTCGTTCATGTAGCGGATATCGCTGCAGCGCAGTTCGGCGCTGTCGACTATACCCAGCAGGCCGCTCAGGGTCGTGTAGTGATACAGGGGTTCCCGGGGTGGCGTTGCAAACAGGCGCTGTGAGATGACATCGAACATGCTGCTATTGTTGCCAGCAAAGATGACGGGCGCAAGCGCCGGTTCAGGCTTCGTTGATCTCCAGCACTATGGCACCTGCGGCGGCCTGGGTACCGGCCTGCACATGCACCGCGCTCACCTCGCCGCTGACCTGGGCCAGCAGCCTGTGCTCCATTTTCATCGCCTCCATCACCAATAGTTCCTGGCCCGGGCTGACACGGTCGCCCACAGTCACCAGCACCGACAGCACATTGCCGTGCATGGGCGCCTTGACAATACCGCTGCCGGCTGCCGCCTGGTCTCCACGGGTAAACGCAAGCTCGTTGACAAGTTCGCAGGCGGCGCCACCCAGCTGCAGGCTGATGGCGCCGCGACCCGCAGGGGCGTGGCAAAGGCGGTGAGTGACACCATCGACCAGCACCTGCGCAGTGCCCGCCTGGTCGTCATCCAGCCACTGCAGCCGGTGATGGCTTGCGTCGGTACTGCAGTGATAGTCACCTGGCCCGACCTGCTGCACATGGACGTCGACACACTCGTCCTCTGTTTTCCGGTAGCGGTAATGCACACTGATGTCACGCAGCCCGGACCAGCCGCGCAGCGCGGTTTCGGCAACAACACGCAGCCGTTCCGATGCAGCCACGCTGTCGCGGTACTGCAGTACGGCGCCACAACAGTACTGGACCAGCTGAGGCACTGGCGCCTGCACACCCTGCGGAAATTGCTCGGCAATAAACGCCGTGGTGGCGGTGCCCGCCCGGAACGCCTCGTTTGCAACTACATCCAGCAGGAACTGCCGATTACTGGCCGGCCCGAACAATACCGTGGTTTGCAGCGCCCGCTGCAGGCGCCTGCAGGCGGTGGCCCGATCTTCGCCCCAGGCAATGATCTTGGCGATCATGGGGTCATAAAAAGGTGACACCTCATGCCCTTCCGCAAGACCATGGTCGACGCGGATGCCCTCGCCATGGGGAGGTCGCCAGCGACAGACCGTACCGCTGGCGGGAAGAAAATCTTTGGCAGTATCCTCGGCATACAGGCGCACTTCCAGCGCATGCCCGTGCAGCGCCACATCGCCCTGGGACAGGGGTAAGGGATAGCCCTGGGCCACCTGCAGCTGCAGCGCGACCAGGTCCAGCCCCGTCACCATCTCGGTTACCAAATGCTCTACTTGCAGACGGGTATTCATTTCCAGAAAATAAAACTGGTAATCGACATCGAGCAGGAACTCCACGGTACCGGCACCACAGTAATCGATGCTGCGGGCCGCATTGACCGCCGCCTCACCCATGGCCACACGCAGCTCGGGGGTCATCACCGGACAGGGGGACTCCTCCACCACCTTCTGGTGACGGCGCTGTATCGAACAGTCGCGCTCCCCCAGGTGAACATGATTGCCATGGCTGTCACTGAACACCTGGATTTCAACGTGCCGTGGCTGTAGCAACGCCTTTTCAAGGATGAGCTCGCCACTGCCAAAGGCATTTTCGGCCTCGGAGCGGGCCGCGGCCAGTGCCGCTGGCAGGTCGACAGGATCGAGTACCAAACGCATGCCACGGCCACCACCACCCGCCGCCGCCTTCACCATCAGCGGTGTGCCGATCTGTTGTGCGGCCTCCATCAGCGCGGTGTCGGACTGGTCCTCATCCTGGTAGCCGGGAATACAGGGTACCTCGGCGGCCAGCATCAGGCGCTTGGCGGCAGCCTTGTTGCCCATGAGCTCAATGGCGCTGGCAGAGGGGCCGATAAAGACGATACCCGTATCCTCACAGGCGCGGGCAAAGGCGGCGTTCTCCGACAGAAAGCCATAGCCCGGGTGAATCGCGCCGGCCCGGGTAGCCGCAGCCGCCGCCAGAATACGCTCGGGATCGAGATAGGATTCCCTGACCGGGGCCGGACCGATGAGAACCGCCTCGTCTGCCAGCAGCACATGGGGCGCGCCGGCGTCGGCTTCCGAATACACGGCGATAGTCCGATAACCCTGTGCCTTCGCAGAGCGAATGACCCGCACGGCAATCTCGCCCCGGTTGGCCACCAGAACACTGTCAAACTGTGGCATTGCCCTTACTCCCCTGTGTCACTGTGGCTGCGGGCTTGCGCCCAATAAGGCTGGCGCTTGCCGGCAAAGGCCGCCATGCCCTCGCGCGCTTCGCTACCGAGCATGGCATCGGCAAAGCGCTCGGCGGCAAACTGCACCAGGGCATCGGGCTCCAGATGTGCACTGGCGTCGATGATCTCCTTGGTCAGGGCAATCGCGCCGGGAGCCCCGCGCCGGGAATCCTCCAGCAATGCCGCCAGCGCCGCGTCCAGGGCGGCACTGTCAGCCACCACCTGATGGGCGAAACCGAGCCGCAGCGCCTCGCTGCCGTCGAAACGCTGCGCGGTAAGCAACAGGCGGCGGGCCTCGGAGGCTCCCACCCGCCGGATCACCAGCGGGGTGATCTGGGCCGGCGGAATACCGAGGGTGACCTCACTGAGCGCGAAGCGGGCGTTCGCGGTGGTGATCACTACATCGGCGATGCAGGACAAACCGAGTCCCCCCGCCATTGCCGCGCCCTCGATAGCAACCACAAACAGCTGTGGCAGGGCACGCACACCGTGCAGCAGGCGCCCGAAGTCGGCGTTGGCTGCGACGATGTCCTCACGGCTGGCGCCATCCTGGAATACCGTGCGGAACATGGACAGGTCGCCGCCAGAACAGAAGCTGCCGCCCTTGCCGCGCAGGACCACGAACCGCAGGTCCCGCACCTGCGGCAACCACTCCAGCACTGCGGCCAGTTCCGCGGACATGCGCGCCGACAGGGCGTTGCGGGTCTCCGGACGATTGAACCAGATGGTGAGCGTATCGGCGTCGCGCTCCAGGATCAGGTCCTGCACCTCTGGCAAGGCCATCGGGATGGTTTCCATGGCTACATCCTCCCCACGCCGAAGGTGTTGGGAAACACCCGGCGCTGGCGCGCTTCCCAGCAGGTCTGCAGGGCCACGCCCAGCACCTTGCGACTGTCGCGCGGGTCAATCAGGCCATCGTCCAGCATGCGCCCCGAGGTATAAAAAGCGCTGGACTGGCGATCGTAATGGGCAATCACTTTGGCTTCCTGGGCGGCAATCTGCGCCTCATCCACCGCCACACCCTTGCGCGCGGCACCGGCGCGAAATACCTCGGACATGGTTCTCGCCGCCTGCTCACCGCCCATGACGCCAATCTGGGTATTGGGCCAGCTGAACAGGAAATCGGGATCGTAGCCCTGGCCGCACATGCCATAGTTGCCGGCGCCAAAACTGGCCCCGATCATCAGGGTAATGCGCGGCACCCGGGCGTTGGTCACCGCCTGGATCATCTTGCTGCCGTGCTTGATCATGCCCGCCTGCTCGTAGTCCGTGCCCACCATGTAGCCAGTGATGTTCTGCAGGAACAGCAGCGGCGTGTCGGACTGGTCGCAGAGCTGGATGAACTGGGCCACCTTGGTGGCGGCGTTGGGATCAATGGGGCCGTTGTTGGCGACAATGCCAACCGGGATACCGTAGACCGCCGACTGCAGGCACAGGGTCGCCGGGCCGTAGTCCGGCTTGAACTGCAGAAAAGCGGACCCGTCCACCAGCCGCGCCACGACTTCGCGTGCATCGTAGGGCTGGCGGTAATCAACGGGCACGATTCCGGGCAGCTCTTCCGGACTGTACAACGGCTCGACAAAGTCGCGCGGCGGTGGTTGCGGGCAGTGCCGGTTCCAGCCCAGGCTGGCGATCACCTGACGGCAGAGGGCGAGACCGTGGGCATCATCCTCGGCCAGGTATTCCACCAGGCCTGACACCGTGGCATGCATGCTGGCGCCCCCCAGAGGCCCGTCTTCGGCCACCTCGCCGGTTGCGGCCTTCAGCAGCGCCGGGCCCGCCAGGTAAGCCTTGCCGTTGCCCTTGACGCCAATCACGTAATCGCTCAGCCCTGGCATGTAGGCGCCGCCAGCGGCGGAAGCGCCGTGCAGCACTGTCACCACCGGCAGGCCCGCCGCGCTGAGACGCGCCAGCCGGGCAAACACGCCACCGCCCTCCATCCACATCTCCACCCGGTATTCCAGCAGGTTGGCGCCGGCGCTCTCGACCAGATGCACAAAAGGCAGCTTCTGCTCAAGGGCGATATCCATGACCCGGATCGCCTTGCGGGTGGAGGTCTGGGTCATGGCGCCGGCGTTGATGCCGGAGTCATCCACCGTGACCATGCAGCGGGTGCCGTTGATAAAGCCGATGCCACAGATATAGGCGGCACCGGGCACCGACCGTTCCGGATCATCGCTGTCCACCAGAAAACCGGCCATGTTGCCGATCTCCAGGAAGGGACTGCCCGGGTCCAGCAGGCGCGCCAGCCGCTCCCGCGGCAGCAACTGCCCGCGCTTGTCGAAGCGGGGTTTGGAGGCATTCGACAGTTCCGCGGTGCGCGCCAGCGCCGCGCGCATGCGCTCGATCAATTCACCCTGCTGCTGCAGATTGCGCAGGTAGCGCTCACTGCCAGGGACAACAGTGGATTCGAAAACGGGTGCGACATCAGTCATGGCTCAGGCAGTCCCTTGTTGTTTTTTACAGGCGCAAGACGCCGCTTGCAGCAGCGCCGCCGGCACGGGTACCGGCACGGTCAGCAGCAACTGCGCATAGCCCTTGCCCTGCGGATCGGTGCGCAGGCTGGCGATACCGCCGCCGGCCAACACATCGTGCAGCAGGAAGTTCAGGGCGTGGCTGCCGGGCAGATAGAAACGCTGCACCGGCTGCGCCTGCCCGGGGCGCAGGAAGTGGGCGAAGAAAGCGGCCACCCGCGCTTCCGTCAGCGCCGCGGCAATCCAGGGCAGATACTCCGGCCGCCGTGCGATAACGCCGATATTGGCCTTGTCACCCTTGTCGCCACTGCGCCCGAAGGCCAGCTGCTCCAGCGGCACTTCCACCAGCACCGTATCCGCGTGCGGTGGCAACGGCAGCTGCGCAGGTGCTTGCGGGGCAGGCCCGGAAACTTGCGCCTCCACAAATGTCGCGGGCGCCCCTGCCACTTCCACGCTCAGCGCCAGCTCCGCCTTCGGCAACAGCAAAGAGAACAGGCGCACCACCGGCGAGGGCTTGGCCCGCGCCCCGGCAAAGCTGCACAGGCCCGGCGGCGCCGCCAGCGCAATCCCGGTCATCTCCTTCAGGAACAGGCCGACGCCGCGGGGGCTTGCGTGCTTCACCGCAATCTTGATATCCACTTCCCGCACATCACTGACCGCGGCGGCCGCGCCGAAATGTGATTCAACGCCACTGATCTCGACGCTGGTTTCGCTGAGATCCGGCAGACCCTGCTCGCGCAACAGCGCCCGGGTACGGGCGAACACGCCCTCGGCAAACACTTCCGCCTTGCGCCGGGCATCGCGCCCGACCATGGTCCAGATATGGCCGGCGCGAAAGCCGTCGGCCCAGGTGAGGCTAACCTTGTAGTTCTCCGGCGCGCCGTGCCCGCGCGCCCCTGTCACCCGCACCCTATCCACGGCGGTCTGCTCCAGGGTCACAGTGGAGAAGTCGCAGCAGACGTCCGGCAGCAGATACGCCTGGGGATCACCGATCTCGTACAGCATTTGCTCCGCCACCGTGCCCACGGTCACCGTGCCACCGGTACCGGCGGGTTTACCCACTTCGAAGGCGCCGTCGGCAGAGACCGTCGCCAGCGGGTAGCCGGCGCTGGCCAGGGTATCAGCAACGGTTTCCCAGTCCGTGTAATTGCCACCGGTGGCCTGGGTACCGCACTCGAGGATGTGCCCGGCCAGACTGCCCTGGGCCAGGCGATCAAAGTCTTGCGGCTGCCAGCCAAAAGCGTGGATGCAGGCACCCAGGGTGACCGCGCTGTCGACACAGCGACCGGTAATGACAATATCGGCACCCCGTCGCAGACACTCGGCAATGGGGAAAGCACCGAGATAGGTATTGGCGCTCGCCACCCGCTCAGGGTCCGGGAACGGCTCACCGGAAAACATTTCCCGGATCGCGCCCCCACCGCTGCGGTCGGCCAGCTCCTGCACCCGCGGCAGCAGATCGTCGCCGAGCACGGTCCCCACCACCAGGTCCAGCCCCTGGTCAGCGATCAGCTTGCGCAAGGCCTCTGCACAGGCCCGCGGGTTGACGCCGCCGGCGTTGGCGATCACCTTCACCCCGCAGGCCGCAATCCGCTGCAGATTGGGCGCCATGGCAGCGCTGACAAAATCCGCGGCGTAACCCTGTTCCGGGTCCGCCGCCCTGGCCCGGGCCATGATCGACATGGTGACTTCCGCCAGATAGTCGTAGACCAGGTAATCCAGACCCTCCACCGCCAGCAGCTGCGGCGTTGCCAGAGCGGCGTCGCCCCAGTAGCCCGAGGCACCGCCGATGGTAATGGCCCCAGTTTTCGTGCCGGTCATGCCCTGCCCTCTGTGCTGTTATTGTCCGCGCGCCCGCAGGCGTCGAACTGCAGATTACCCCCACCGGCCAGCGCCTGCTTGTGCGAACTGGCTGGCGTCTGCGGGAACCGCTGGGCGCTCAGGCCTGAAGAGAGGGGTCTGTATGCACTGCCAGGCGCCGCGAGCCGGAAAAAATATCCCGGGGCCGCAAGCCGTAGATGCGTCTTATGGAATGGCTGAAATGCGTGGAGTCCGGGTAGCCTATCTGCAGCGCCACTTCGGTGAGGCTGCTGCCCCTGGCAACGTGGGCAAGCATGGCACGGGCGCGCTTCCAGGCACAGAAACTGCGGAAGGTCATGCCCACTTCATCGCGGAACAGGTGCACGAAGCGAGAGAAGGACAGGCCGCAGGCCGCTGCATGATCTGCGGCGGTATGCTTGTCGCCGGGGTTGGCGGCAATGGTCTCCGCGGCGGCGGCAATGCGGGGATCCAGCGGCCGCGCCAGCAGATCGCCGCCAAAGAAATAGTGGTCGACCGCGCTGTCACTGCACTCCAGACTCTCTGATTGCCGGGCCCAGGAATGAAAAGCTGCCTGCAGGCGGCGGTGCTCGGGGGACCCATCCATACAGGCGGCTTCGAGAGCTGGTCGTGACAATCCCTCCGGCACCAGCTCCGGCTCAATCACGATCAGGTCGATCACCCGCTCCGGCACTGAGATCGCAACGGGCATGTTGGCAGGCACCAGCGCAATGCGAGTGCTCTGCCGGGGGGCGTCACCAATACGGATACTGAAGGGCTCTCCCGCTGTCGAGTAGATCGACAAGCCGCCGAGGGTTCGCTCCCGGGGCTGCCCCAGCAAGCCGCGGTACACCGTGCGCCCGCGGGTGATCATCATCGCCAGTTCTGGCGGCGGCGCTGCTGTCACAGCAGGGTTTCGAAGTGGTCGGTCAGCACGCAGTCGCGGCGACGGGCATCGTATTCGCGCAGCGGCTCCACATCCTCGCTGCGAATAATCTGCTTGTCCACGGCCGCCTGCAAGGCATCGTCCAGACTGTCGGCGTCCAACTCACCCTTGCTCCAGGCCCGCTGGAAGGCCTGGAACGGCTCGTCCACTCGCAGCAGCATCTGGTAGGCGGTCTCCACCCGGCCGACCGCGTCCTCGGGATCCTCGCTCACGTAGACATGGGTCGCCAGCATTGCGCGCACCGCATTGGGCTCCATGACCAGTGCACCCAGTTCGCGAATCTGGCGGTCATCCGGGGCCCGGAAAACCCGCCCCAGGGGCAGGCACAGGGCGCGCATGAGCAGGCCCAGGGCGCGCGGCTGGAAGTTGTCACAGTAGGCGAGCAAGGCCTGCTGGGCAGCGTACAGCGAGTTCTGCAGGGCGAAGGCCGCGTGCGCATCACCCTCCTTGCTGCGGGGCTGGGTGGCGTGGAATTTCAACAGGCTGCTGGCGATGAACAACTGGCTGTGGACGTCCCCCAGACGCGCCGACAGCAACTCGCGGCGCTTGAGATCGCCGCCGAGGACGCCCAGGGCGACATCGGCACAGGTGGCCAGCGCCGCACTCAGGTGATTGATGCGCTGATACCAGCGGCGGCTGAAATCATCGGCACCCGAGGGTACCGGGCTGAAGCGCGCGGCACTGATCCCCAGCACCACCAGCCGCGCCAGGTTGCTGCTGATATGGCCGAGGTGCTGCATGAAAAGCGGCTCGAATTCGCGCAGGCCCTGGTGGGTCTCCTCCGCCTGCAGGGTCTGCATCTCGTCGAACAGGTAGGGGTGGCAACGCATGGCCCCCTGGCCAAAAATCATCAGCGAGCGGGTGAGGATATTGGCGCCTTCAACCGTGATCGCCACCGGCAGGGCATGGTAGCCCGCGGCGAGGAAATTGCGCGGCCCGAGCTGGATGCCGCGGCCACCAACAACGTCCATGCCATGGTTGACCAGATTCCGCATCAACTCGGTGGCGTGGTATTTGGCCATGGCGGTCATGACCGAGGGTGTACCGTCCTCCAGGCCCCGGGTGACCATCTGCCGCATTGCCTCCAGGGTATAGGCGCCAGAAGCAATCTCGGCGGTGGCTTCCTGGACGCCCTCGAACTTGCCCACTTCCATGTTGAACTGGCGGCGGATGCGGGCGTAGGCGCCCACCATCAGGTAGCACATTTCGCCGCTGGCGGTAGACAGGGCCGGCAGGGACACGCCGCGACCGGCGCCCAGACACTCGATCAGCATGCGCCAGCCCTTGCCGGCCATCTCCGGCCCGCCGATGATCCAGTCCACCGGGATGAACACGTCCTCGCCCATGACCGGCCCGTTCATGAACGGCGCCCCCGGATTGTGGCGACGCCCGGTCTCCACTCCCGGGTGGTCGGCCGGCAGCAGGGCGCAGGTAATGCCGTAGTCGACCTTGTCCGGGTCGCCCAACAGACCCTCCGGGTCCCGCAGCTGGAACGCCAGCCCCACGACCGTGGCTACCGGGGCCAGGGTAATCCAGCGCTTGTGGAAGTTGAGCCGCAGGCCGATGACTTCCTCGCCCTCGAATTCCCCCTTGCAGACCAGCCCGATATCCGGGATGGCCCCCGCATCCGAGCCGACCTCGGGACCGGTGAGACCGAAACAGGGCAGTTCCGAGCCGTCCGCCAGGCCCGGCAGCCAGCGCTGCTTCTGTTCGTCAGTGCCATACTTCACCAGCAGTTCGCCGGGGCCGAGAGAGTTGGGCACCATGGCAGTCACCGCCGCGGTGATCGAGCGGCTGGCGATCTTGCTCATGATGCGGCTCTGGGCGTAGGGGCTGAAATCCCGGCCGCCGAAGGACTCGGGAATGATCAGGCCGAAGAAGCCCTTCTGCCGCAGGTAGTCCCACACCTCCGGCGACAGGTCCTGGCGCTGGTGCACATCCCATTCGTCGATCATGGCGCAGAGCTCGTTGGTCTCGTTGTCGATGAACGCCTGCTCCTTGTCTGACAGCGCTGGCGGATGAATGGCGGCAAAGCGATGCCAGTCCGGCTTGCCGCTGAACAGGTCTTTCTCCCACCAGGTGGTGCCCGCCTCCAGGGCCTCGCGCTCGGTGCTGCTCATCGGGGGCATGGCCTTGCGCAGCATGGCGTACACCGGCGCCACCAGATAGCGGCGGCGCCACTCCTCGACATTGAGCAGGGCGATGACTGCCACAACCGGCAACAGCACCAGCCACATGCCCCCGTGCAGCTGGGTCAGCAACAGCGCACCAACTCCCACCACCACAGAGCCGACCGGCAATGACGGGCGGTACCAGAGCACCGCGATGACCAGGGCCAGGAAGAGCAGAATAGACAGCAACATGACAGGTTTACCTCGCTGTGACGCTGCCGCAACGGCGCGCCCTTGTTTGAATCCACGGCTATAACCTTAGTCCATTACGGTGACCGCGCACAATGCGTTATACTACGGGTCCTTCGCTGGACCTCCACCAATAACAGCGCCGGACTCCGCACTCGCGGGCCGGTGACGCGAAAGCACAAGTCTGGACGATTGCCAACTCACCAATCCTGAAATTTCTGGAGGACTACCATGGCTTTTGAACTGCCCGCCCTGCCCTACCCCCGCGACGCACTGGCACCCCATATCTCCGAGGAGACGATCGACTATCACTACGGCAAGCACCACAATACCTACGTCGAGAAGCTGAACGGCATGATCCCGGGCACCGAATTCGAGGGCAAGTCGCTGGAGGAGATCATCAAGACGGCTTCCGGAGGCGTGTTCAACAATGCGGCCCAGGTCTGGAACCACAGCTTCTACTGGGAATGCCTGAGCCCCAACGGCGGCGGTGCAGCCACCGGTGCCGTGGCCGCTGCCATCGACAAGGCCTTCGGCTCCTTCGCCGACTTCAAAAAGGAATTCAGCGAAGCGGCTGCCGGCAATTTCGGCTCCGGCTGGACCTGGCTGGTCAAGAACGCTGACGGCAGCGTGGCCATCGTCAACACCAGCAACGCCGGGACCCCGTTGACTGACAGCGCGGTGACACCGCTGCTGACCGTGGACGTGTGGGAGCACGCCTACTACATCGACTACCGCAATGCCCGTCCCAAGTACCTGGAGGCTTTCTGGGCGCTGGTGAACTGGGACTTCGTGAACAAGAATTTCGCCTGAGTCCCGATGCCGGCGCGGATTTCTGCCGCGCCGGCCCTTCCTCCCCGCCCTACACCGGCAACACCGTGGTGGCCTTGATCTCCTCCATCACAAAGCTGGCGGACACATCGAACAGGTCCGCGGCGATCAATTGCTGGTAGAGTCGGTCATAGTCCGGCATGTCGGCAACGACCGCTTTCAGCAAATAGTCGAGCTGCCCGCCCAGGCGATAGACCTCGAGCACACCCTCCACGCCCTGCACCACCTCCCGAAAGCGCTGCACCCAGGCCTCATTGTGTTGATTGGTGCGGATGGTGATAAACACCGTGAGTCCGAGCCCGACCCTGGCGGCATTGAGCAGGGTCACCCGCTGGCGGATCACTGCGTTCTGCTCCAGCTTTTGCAGCCGCCGCCAGCAGGCGGATTTGGAGATGCTCACCCGCTCGGCGAGGTCCGCCACCGACAGCGCGGCGTCAACCTGTAGCAGGCGCAACAATTGTTTGTCGGTCGAATCGAGCATTCGTGCCTCCTGCACCCCTAAACGGAACGATAGTTCGGAATATAAAATTTTAATGAAACATTGTAGCGATATTATCAAACTTTTGAACACAATCAGGCACAATGTTTCGGCTCCCGGGCGCTAGAATTCTCATCCTGAAGCAACCGCAATCCACCCCGGGAGCATTGCCCATGAACCACCTGATCGAGCGGATACGCCAGGCCGTCATCGGCCAGCGCCAGCCCATCACCACGCCCTTCGGTGACAAGCCGCTGGTGTATGCGGACTACACCGCCTCCGGCCGCAGCCTGGACTTCATTGAGGACTACATCCGCGAACAGGTGCTGCCCTTCTACGCCAACACCCATACCGAGACCTCATTTACCGGCGCCCATACCACGACCCTGCGGGAAGCGGCGCGCCAGCAGGTGCGCGCAGCCGTCAATGGCGGCAGCGAGGACAAGGTGATCTTTTGCGGTTCCGGGGCCACCGCCGCCATCAACAAACTGATCGATGTGCTGAATCTGCGCCTGCCGGCGGAACTGGATGCCCGTTGCCAGCTGTCGGCACAGCTGCCCGAGGCCGAGCGACCAGTGGTCTTTATCGGCCCCTATGAGCACCACTCCAACGAACTGCCCTGGCGCGAGAGCATCGCCGAGCTGGAGGTCATCCCCCTCGATACCCGGGGTGGCATCGACCAGCAGGCACTGGCATCCGCCCTGGGGCGGCACGCACATCGCTCCCTGCTGATTGGCAGCTTTTCCGCCGCATCGAATGTCACCGGCATCAAGAGTGATGTGGCCGCCGTGACTCGCCTGCTGAAGGCGCACGGCGCCCTGGCGTTCTGGGACTACGCCGCCGCCGGCCCCTACGTGGACATCGACATGAACGGCGATGACCCGCTGGACGCGGTGTTCCTGTCCCCGCACAAATTTGTCGGCGGCCCCGGTACACCGGGTATCCTGGTGGCCAAAAGCGCGCTGTTTCGCAACCGGGTGCCGGCCATGGTGGGCGGTGGCACGGTGACCTATGTGACCCCGGAGGACCACGTCTACAGCCGCGATATCGAGCGGCGCGAGGAAGGCGGCACGCCGGCCATCGTGGAATCCATTCGTGCAGGTCTGGTGTTTTCCCTGCAGCAGGCAGTGGGCACCGACACCATTCAAGCGAGGGAGTCAGCGCTGGCCGAGCGCGCCATGGCCCGGCTGCGGGCCTGCCCCAACATCGAGGTGCTCGGCAGTCACGCTGCTGCGCGCCTGCCGATATTCTCCCTGCGCTTTCGTCACGGCGAGCGCGACCTGCACTACGGTTTCGTGGTGGCGCTGCTCAACGACCTGTTCGGCATCCAGGCGCGCGGTGGCTGCTCCTGCGCGGGACCCTACGCCCATGCGCTGCTGGGCATGGACATGCGCTACAGCAAGCAGCTGGAAGCCGCGATCAGCGCGGGCAACAGCCTGCTGCGGCCGGGCTGGGTACGCCTGAACTTCAACTACTTTATCGATGAAGAGGAATTCGAGTATCTGCTGCGGGCACTGGAACTGGTGGCGGAACACGGCTGGCGGCTATTGCCCTGCTACCATGTGGACAGTACGGGCGGCGTCTGGCGCTTCCAGGGCCCCGAGACAGCGCGCCCCGATCCGCTCGCGGATCTCGCCTGGCTGGCGCGGCCGACCGCGGTGCCGGCAAGCCAGACGCCGCTCTCGCTGCAGGCACAGCTTGAACTGGCGGTGCAGGAATTGACCCGGGAGCAACGCCACACCACGGCTTCAACCCTGCAGTTGTCGCCCGCCCACGAACCTCTGCGCTGGTTTGTGCTGCCGCAGGAGGTGGTGCCCGCCGCCGCAGCCCCCGCGGTGAGTGCCTGAGTCGCCGGGCCGCATCCTACTCCGCGCTATATACGGTCTTGCCGTCGACGATCGTGGTTAACACGCGGGCCGTGTGGATGGCATGGGGGGCCATCTCGAACAGGTTGTCGCTGAGCACCACCAGGTCCGCCTGCTTGCCCACCTGCAGGGAACCAATCTGGTCCTCCAGTCCCAGCTGCCAGGCGGCATCCAGGGTATAGCCGCGAATTGCCTGCTCCAGGGTGATGATCTCGCTGGCGAGGGGCTGCGGCTTGAAATCCGGATCCCCCGCCGGGCGCCGGGTCATGCCCATCTCGATATTGAACAGCGGGTTGAGGCCGTCGAGGCCGATCCAGCTGGCCGGGTAGTCACTGCCCAGGGTAATGCGGGCGCCGCCGGCAGCGATGGAGCGCAGTGGGTAGTGCTGCTGCAGACGCTCCTCGCCGAGGAATTCCTGCGCGATATCGTCGTAGACGAACCAGGTCGGTGTTGACTGGGCGACGACATCCAGCGCACCGAAACGCGGGACATCCGCGGGGTTGACGATCTGCACATGGCAGAGGGTAAAACGGGAGCGGGTTTCCGGGTGTGCGAGCCGCGCCGCCTCCACCGCATCCAGGCCCAGGCGCACGGCGCCGTCTCCCAGTGCATGCAGGTGGACATCGATATTGTCGCCGGCCGCGCGGGCGATGGCCGCTTTCGCGTCAGCGGCGGGCACCAGCGGTTGCGCGAGGTGCCCCTCCGGTTTCCGGTAGGGTTCCAGCATGAAGGCGGTTTGCGCCTCCACCGTGCCATCCAGGGAGATTTTCAGGGTGCGCAGGTCGAAGAACTCGGAGTGGAAACGCTGCTGCAGGCGCGCGAGGTCGGTCGGCGCTGAAGCGAGTTTGGCCGCGGTATTGACATAGAGCGAGCCCACCACCCGCAGCGGCAACCGGCCCTCGGCCACCAGGCGATCGAACAGGGCCAGGGTTTCCTCGCCACCTTCGATCATCCCGGCTTCAAAGGCGGCGGTAATCCCCAGCGCCGACAGGGTACCCAGAAACTGGTCGGCACCCGCCTCCAGGCTGGCTGCCGTGGTCACACCCAGTTTTTCACTGACCCAGGCAAAGGCAGCACCTTCGATCAGCCAGCCGGTCGGTGTGCCGTCGGGATAACGCTTGTAGTAGTGCACGCCGGGCACCGGGTCCGGGCTGTCAGCGGTCAGCCCTACCATTTCCATGGCCTTGCTGTTGATCCAGGCCGAATGGAAACCCTCGTCAAAAATCATCGCCGGCCGGTCTGGCACCGCCCGGTCCAGCTCTGCCGCGGTAGGCCCCAGGTCACCAAACGCCGCACCCAGAAAGCCGGTCCCGATCACCGGGTTCTGCTCCGGATAGGCTGCCGCGTGCTCGGCAATTGCGGCAACCAGCTGCTCCGGACTCATGCCGGGCCCGAGGGCGGCGGCAAAGACGTAGGGGATGGTTTCGCCGATGTGCATGTGGGTGTCGATAAAGCCCGGCAGCACGAATTTCCCGTCGAGGTCTGTCTGCCGGGTGGCGTCTACGAGGTGGGGCCGGGCACCGGCGTAGTCGCCGACATAGACGATCGTGTCGCCGGCCATGGCGATGGTATCCGCCCAGGGCTGATCCGGGTTCAGGGTATAAATGCGGCCGTTGTGCAGCAGCTGGTCAGCCGGTTGGGCTGCCAGCGCGGCTGCCGGCAACAGCAGGCCCAGGACCAGGACCAGGAGGCAGCGCTGCCAGCGGGTAACGAGGAAAGATAGCGACGCCATCGGTTTCTCCATTGCATGCGTGCCTGGGCACGGACGCCTGCCAATCTCGCAGACCGCTCCCGCGGGGACAATACCCCCACGGGGTAAGACCGGCCCAACTAGCGAGCGGCAGTGAAGGTCGGTGCCACCGGTGCCGGCAGGTGCGTTTCCTGCTCGCAGCGCTCGCGCAGCTCCTCGATACTGCCACCGCGGTTGAACAGCGGGATATCCTCGCCGCGGGCGGCAACGCGCTCCGCCCGCAACGCCGCCGTGGCCGCGCTGTCGACACTGCCATCGGCCGCGATCACCACGCCATAGCGCTGCGCGCCCTCTGCGGTCACCAGCCGGCGCTGGACATCCCGGCGCACCAGCTCCGGATCGCGCTGATAGGGATCGCCCCAGCCGCCGCCACCCCAGGTATTGAAGTACAGCAGGTCGCCCTTCCTGACCTTGATCCCCTCCTTCTTCGCCGGCAGCCACTCCTCGCTGCCGTCTGTCCGGACAATGCGCTTGGTCGAGCGCATGCCGGTCTCGCCGCCCAGCACACCCCAGGGGTAGGTCAGCCAACGCTCGTCGTGGATACCGATCTCGCCGTCGGCCAGGAAGCGATAGGCCACGCTGAGACCGTTGCCGCCCCGGTGCAGGCCGGCGCCGCCGGAGTCGGGGATGGTGGCATAGCGCTCGATGCGCAGCGGGAAATAGCTCTCGATAAACTCGTTGGGGACATTGGTGAAGCCCGGCCACAGGGAATGGCCGTCGGGGCCGTCGCCCACGGGCCTGCCGGGTATGCCGCCAAAACCGATCTGGAACAGCTGGAACCACTCGCCGTCGTCCTTGTAGCCGGAATAGAACAGGTGCGGCGAGTCGGAGAAGCCGGCAGCGTTAAGCATCATCTCCGGTGCACCCATGCCCAGCAGCGCGCCGAGCAGGTCGAAGATCCGCCCCAGGGCGTGAGTACGCCCGGACAGGGCTGCCGGGAACTTCGGCTTCAGCAGGGTACCCGCGGGAATGCGTACATCCACCAGGTCGTAGAAGCCGTCGTTGAACACGATCTGCGGGTCCACCACGTTGATGGTGAAGGAGCCGAAGAACATCTTGAACATGTCCTCGTTGAGGAAAAAGTTCACCGAGCTCTGGGCCTGGGGGTCAGTACCGTCGAAATCGAAGATCGCCTTCGAGCCCTCGCGCCACATGCGGCACTTGATCCGGTAGGGACCCATGCCCATGCCGTCGTCGCAAAGATAGTCCTCGAACTCGCGCGGCTCCTCGGGGATGAACATTTCGATGATGTGCTTCATCGCCGCGTGATTGCGTTCCAGCATCACATCCATGGTGGAGAACAGCACATCGTCGCCGAAGCGCTGGGCCAGTTCGACGCAGCGGCGCGCGGCCGTGTTGCAGGCCGCGATCAGGGCGTTGAGGTCAAAGCGGTTCCACTGCGGGGTACGCACGTTGTGCAGGATCAGTTCGAGAATGTCTTCCTGCAGCACGCCCTTCTTGTACAGCTTGATCGGCGGTATGCGGATACCCTCCTGGAAAATGGAGGTGGCCTCGATGGGAATGGAGCCCGGCACCATGCCGCCATTGTCGGACATGTGGCCGAACATGGCGGACCAGGCGATATGGCGGCCGTCCTTGAACACCGGCACCAGCACCACCCAGTCCGGCAGGTGCGACACCGCCGCATTGCACATGTAGGGGTCGTTGGTGAGGATGATGTCCCCTTCCTCAATGTCCGCATCGTAAGCCTGCAGGAAGGGTCCGATGAAGGAGCCGAACTGGCCCACCACCATCTTGCCCTCGCGGTTGGCGATCATCGGGAAGCAGTCGCCCTGCTCGCGGATACCCGGCGACATGGCGGTGCGGAACAGCACCGCGTCCATCTCCTCGCGGGCATTGCGCAGGGCGTTTTCGATGATATCGACGGTGACGCCGTCAACGTCCACAGTCTGCAGGGGCTGCTCGTTGCTCTGGATGATTCTCGCGCTCATGCTGCTTCCCCTCAGGCCAGTGGATTGATCAACAGGTTGCCGACCGCGTCCACCCGGGCCTCGTAGCCGGGCAGGATCACGGTGGTGGAGTCCATCTCGCTGACGATGGCCGGACCCGGCACCACCAGGCCCTCGTGCAATTTTCCGCGGTCATAGATGCTGCAGTCGTGCCAGCTGCCGTCGTGGTAAAAACGGCTTTCGTGGATGCGGCACTGCTCCAGAGTGGTGCCGGCAGCGCCCGTCTGCAGCTCGGCGATGGCCGCGGACCGGGCCTTGGCCACGGCACGGATCATCAGCACCTCGTGGCCGTCGCCGAGCTTGAAGGTAAACAACTGCTCGTGTTCGGCGTCGAAGGCGTCGGTCAGCAGGGCCACGCCCTTCTCGCGCAGTTCCGCCTCGGTAAAGTCGACGGTGATCTGGAAGGCCTGGCCCATATAGCGCAGGTCCGCCTGGAAGGTGACTTCGTGGGTGTCAGCGGCAATGCCGTCCGCCACCAGCGATTCCCCCGCCCGCGCCTGCAGCTCCTTCAGATCCGCCAGCAGTTTCTCATTGCTGAGATCCCCGGCCATCATCAAATAGGTACGGGCCGCTTCATCCTGCACCTGCGTGGTGGCGTCACCGTAGGCGCAGAGCACCCCCGGACCGGGCGGAATGATCACCGGCCAGGCGTTGGTGAGCCTGCCCAGGGCATTGGCGTGCAAGGGGCCGGCGCCGCCAAAGCCCACCAGCGCGAAGTCGCGCGGGTCGTAGCCCTGCTCCACCGATACCAGCCGCAGGGCGCCGAACATGGACTCGTTGACGATGCGCACGATCCCTTCCGCCGCCTCCATCAGTGGAATACCCATGGCGTCCGCCACCTTCTGCACCGCCGCCTCGGAGGCCTCGCGGTTGATCTGCATCTTGCCGCCCAGTTGCACGTCCGAGGGCAGGTAACCCAGCACCACGTTGGCATCGCAGACCGTGGGCTCGGTGCCGCCCTTCATGTAGCAGGCCGGCCCGGGCACCGCGCCGGCGGATTCCGGCCCTACCCGCAGGGCCTTGGTCAGCTCCGGCACAAAGGCGATGGAACCGCCGCCAGCGCCGACGGTGCGCACGTCCACCGACGGCGCCCGTACCCGCACATCACCGACATAGGTCTCGCGCCGCACCCGGGCCCTGGAATTCTGGATCAGGGCCACGTCAGTGGAAGTGCCGCCCATGTCGAAAGTGAGGATATTGTCGAAGCCGGCGCGGCTGCAGAAGTAGATCGCGCCGGCAACACCGCCGGCGGGGCCGGACATCAGCAGATTGACCGGCGACTCCTCGGCGGCGCGGGCCGATGCCAGGCCGCCGTCCGAGCGCAGGATCGCCAGCTGGGTGTTGCCGCCCATGCGCTCCTCCAGGGCGGCCTGCAGGTTGCGCACATAGGTGGCCACTTCCGGGCGCACATAGGAGTTCACCACCGTGGTCTCGGTGCGCTCGTATTCCTGCATTTCCGGCACCACTTCGCTGGAAATGGAGACCGGCGTGCTGCCGAAAATCTCGCTGGCGATATCCCGGGCCCGGCGTTCGTGCTCGCCGTTGATATAGGCGTTGATAAAACAGATCGTCAGGGCCTGGATGCCACCGCGGGCGTGCAGGGCCTTCAAGTCCTGGCGCAGCCGCGCCTCGTCCAGGGGCGTGACGATACTGCCGTCGGCGCCGATGCGCTCGCAGGCGCCCATGGTCAACTCCAGCGGCGCCAGCAGCGGTTTCTTGATATAGCTGACCCAGCCGCCGAGACCGCCGGGGCAGTAGGAGCGGGCTACCTGCAGGGTGTCCTCGTAGCCCGCGGTGGTCACCAGACCCACGGTGGCGCCGCGCCCGGTCAGCACCGCATTGGTGGCCACTGTCGTGCCGTGCATCACCCGGTGGATCGCCGTCGGGTCGATGCCGCTCTCTTCACAGATGCGAGCGACACCGTTGAGCACCCCGATGGAGGAATCCTCCGGCGTCGAGGGTACCTTGGCGGTATGGGTGGCGCCGGTGTCCTCGTTGATCAGCAGCAGGTCGGTGAAGGTGCCACCGACATCCACGCCCAGGCGATAACTCATGGAGTTCTCCTCAAAAGATTATTGGTGTTGTCGGGCCAGCCAGGGCCGGAGCCAGGCCTTGGCGCGCCCGCCGGGGGCTGTGCCGGTCAGGGTTTCCGCCAGGTCCGAGGCCGCGAGCAGTTGCTGCAGGTCCACGCCGGTGGCAAACCCCAGCTGTTGCAGCAACATCACCACATCCTCGGTGGCAACATTGCCGCTGGCGCCGGGAGCAAAGGGACAGCCGCCGAGGCCGGCGATGGAGGCATCGAAGTAACGGATGCCGGACTCCACCGCAGCGTAGACATTGGCCAGGCCCAGGGCGCGGGTGTCGTGGAAATGGCAGCCCAGGCGCTGCGCGCCGTGGCGATCCACCAGGCTGCGGGTAAGGTCCCGCACCTGTTGCGGGTTGGCCGCACCGATGGTATCCGCGAGCACAAAGCGCTGCACCTGCAACGCCAGGAAACGGTCCGCCACATCCGCAACCAGCCCCGGGTCGACCGGGCCATCGAAGGGGCACTCGAAGGCCACACCGATGGTGGCGATGACCGCAACACCGTCCGCAACGGCTTGCTCGACAATCCTTGCAGCCACCGCGTCCGCTTCCTCGCGGCTCATGTTGACGTTCTTGCGCGCCATGCCGTCGCTGCCATAGAGCACCATCACCACAGTCTTCACACCTGCGTCGCGAGCCAGCTCGTAGCCCCGCAGATTGGGGATGAGTGCGCTGTAGTGGCCACCGGCGAGACCCTGCAGGCCCGCTACCACTGTCTCGGCACCGGCCATCGCCGGCACGACCTTCGGCGACACAAAGCTGCCGACCTCAATGTGATCGAGGCCCGACGCGCGAATCGCCCCGATCAGCTGCAGGCGCTGTTGCGGGCCCAGCGTTTGCGGCTGGTTCTGCAGGCCATCCCGTGGGCCCACATCGTTGACAACCACTGTCTCGGCCATCAGGCAATCACTCCCTGTGCTCTCATGTCCTCTATCTCGACATCAGCCATCCCCAGCAGCCCGGAGAGCACCTCCGTGGTATGCTGCCCCAGTAGCGGTGCCGGTGCGTAGGACTCCTCGCCGGTACGGGACAGCTTCACCGGGTTGCCCGGGCCGCGAGTACTGCTGCCGTCCGGATGCTTGAGCTCCACCACCATCTTCCGGTGCAGCACCTGGGGATCAGACAAGGCTGCGCTGAAACTGTTTACCGGGGCACAGGGTATGCGCTTTGCCTCCAACCGGGCAATCCAATAATCACAGCAGTTGTTTGCCAGCACCGAGTTCAGTCGGGCATTGATGAATTCGCGGTCGGCAAAACGCCCCGGCTGACCGTCGTATTTCGGGTCGTTGAACTCCGGGATGTCGACCACGGTTTTCAGGTTGTGCCAGAAATTATCGGTAATCACGGCGATCACGATAAAGCCATCGGCACAGGTGAAGGTGTCGTAGGGCACGTGGACAAAATGGGAATTACCGATCGGGTAGGGATCCTCGCCCGAGAGAAAATGCATGGTGGCCATGTAGTTGAGCATGGAGATCTGGCAGTCCAGCATGGAGATGTCCACATGCTGGCCCCGGCCGCTGCGCTCACGCTCGTACAGGGCGGCCAACAGCCCCATGACGCCGAACATGCCCCCGCCAAGATCCCCGATGGGAATTCCCGCACGCACCGGGTGCTCGCGATCGGGGCCGGTAATGGACATGCCACCACCGGTGGCCTGGGCGACCTGATCGAAGGCCGGACGCTGGTAGTTGGGGCCGTCAGAGCCGAAACCGGACACGGTGCAGGTAATGATCCGCGGGTTTATTTCCCTCAGGATGTCGTAGTCAATGCCCAGGCGCTCGGGTACGCCAGCACCGAAGTTGCTGAGCACAATGTCCGACTGCGCCACCAATTGATAAAACAGCTGCAGGCCCGCCTCGCTCTTCAGATCGATGGCGACGCTCTTCTTGTTGCGGTTGAGAGTGATGAAATAGGCTCCCATCCCGCCCAGGGAGTTTCTGGGATCACTGGCCAGCAGCTTGCGGGTGCCCTCCCCGGCGAGCGGCTCCACCTTGATGGTCTCCGCACCCAGATCGGCCAGGATCATCCCGGCGTAGGGCCCGGAGAGCATGTGAGTGAGATCCAGAATACGTACCCCTGCCAGCGCTTTGCTCAACGGTCAGTCTCCTGCTGCAGTAGAAGTGGCTTGTAAAACAACAATTTGCAGGACCCGTGCCAACCGGCAGAATCACCCGACAAATGTGCGCACAAAGGGTTTTTCCCTTTTTTTACAATAAGTTGTAGAAACCATAAGGTCGCAGCCAACAGGGAAGCAGCGACCTCGGATCATTCAATAATTTCCCATTGAAAGAATATCATTCATAATGAAACACATTGGCGTCTGGCAATCTTCATTGCCACCGCACGGTAGACGGCGGAGAACCCCCATGGAGTGGCAACTTGTCGAGAACTACAGCCCTGCAGTGCTGGTGGTTGGCTTCAGGAAATTCAGCCAGCTGGTCAGCGTGGTCACGCCTGAATTCAGCCACAGGGCCCGCGTGGAAGTTCTCGATTTCATTTTCGAGAAGGACGTCACGATCAACGATATCCTGCAGTACCAGCACGCGGACGTTATCGTCAGCGCGGGGTCCAACAGCGCCTACCTGAAACAGCGCATTGACCTGCCAGTGCTGTCTCTCGAGGTCAGCGACCGGGACGTCGTCAAAGCCGTGACCACCGCCGCCACCCTCAACAGACCGTTCAAGCTGATCAGCAGCGGCGACCACACGGGTATTCTGGAAGCGCTGCAGCCCCTGCTGGGTGGCAGCGTGGAGCACAGCCGCTACGACACGCCGGATGAAGCGCGAGCCCAGGTCTATCTCGCCGCGAAACAGGGCTACCAGCTGATCATCGGCTCCAGCTATGTGTGCTCTTTGGCGGAGCAGGAAAATGTGCGCAGCCTGCTGCTGTACTCGCGGGAATCCTGTCGCAAGCTGTTGCAGGACAGCATTACCACCGGCATTCAGGAGCGGGCGCGCCAACTGGGGCGAAAGGCGCAACAGGCAGCGCAGGCAGACAACAGCCTGGCGGCGCTGGTCACCGACGCGACGGGAGAGCTGCTGGCCTGCAATCACTCGCAGTTCTCCTGGCTGGGGCTGACCGAGCCGGGCGCCATTGTCGAGACCAGCAAGGATATGCTCGCCAGCTTGCAGAGCAGTCCAAGCCCGGATACGGCACAGCCGGTAACGATCAACGGACATCACTGCAGTGCCCGCCGCCTGCCCCTGGACGCCGCGGCGCCGGCGGCAGGCTACGTGCTCGCCCTGCGGCTGGATGCGGGAGACACCGCCGCCAGCGAAACCGCCCGCACCAGTGCGGGCACGGGCTTTGGCGACGAGCGCCGACTGCTCTACGGATCGCAGAGCATGTCCCGCCTGGACCAGCTGACCACCACCTATGCGCAAACCGGGGGCACCGTGCTGATCACCGGCGAATCCGGTACCGGCAAGGAACTCATTGCCCGGGAAATCCACCGGCGCAGCCCGTTCCGGGAGGGCGAATTCATTGCCATCAACTGCGGCGCCATTCCCGACGAGCTGTTTGAAAGCGAGCTGTTCGGCTATCGCGAGGGCGCTTTTACCACGTCCCTCAAGGGCGGCCGCACCGGGCTGCTGGCAGCCGCCGAGGGTGGCGTTTTTTTCCTCGACGAAATCAGCGAACTGCCCCTCAAGCAACAGGCCAAGATCCTGAGAGTGCTGCAGGAGCGCAGACTGCGGCCACTGGGCAGCAACCGGGAAATCCCCCTGAACGTGAAGTTTGTCTGCGCCTCCAACCAGGATCTCGCCAGCCTGGTGGCCGCGGGCCGCTTTCGGCAGGACCTGTTCTACCGCTTGAACGTACTGACACTGAGCGTGCCACCGCTGCACCGGCGCCGGGCTGACATCCTGCCCATAGCACGCTGGATGCTGGCGATCCAGGCCCGGCAGTACCGCCTGGACATCAACATCGAGGAGATCCTGCAAAGCCTGGCTGCGCCACTGCAGGGCTACCACTGGCCGGGCAACGTGCGCGAACTGGAGAATGTTATCGAGCGCCTCACGGCGGCAATGGTCAGCGATGGCTGCGCACACCTTCCCGAGCGACTGCCCCGGCTTGCGCCCGAACTGTACCGGGAGGGAGCACCCCATCGGCATGCCCGCAACACCGGTACCGGCCTCACCTCCGCCGCCAACACCACGCCCCTGCGCGAGGCCGAAATGGAAATGATCCGGGAAGCGCTGGCACGCTTCGACGGCAACCGGGCGCGAACCGCAGAATATCTGGGTATCAGCACCACCACCCTGTGGCGGCGACTGCAACGCCTGTGATAGCGTCCCTGACCATACCAGGGACAACACAGGACGACAGCAGTGGCGGCCAAACCTCCCCACCAGCATGACACACAGCCGCCAGCGGGGTGGTTTACCCGTTTTCTGAACACGGTCGAATGGCTGGGCAATCTGCTGCCACACCCGGTGACCCTGTTTGCCTGTTTCGCGGTCGGCATTGTCTTGCTTAGCGGGGTGGCGGCCTGGTTCGGGCTGAGCGCGGTCGATCCCCGGCCGGAAGGTATTCCCGGCCGCTCGGCGGACGGTATCATCCGGGTGGTGAACCTGGTCAGCGTTGAGGGGCTACAACGCATTGTCTCCAACCTGGTCACCAATTTCACCGGCTTTCCTCCGCTCGGCGTGGTACTGGTCGCCCTGCTGGGGGTCAGCATCGCCGAACATTCGGGCCTTATCGGCGCCGCCATGCGCGGGCTGGTATTGGGCGCCGCCCCGCGCATGGTGACCATGACCGTGGTATTCACCGGCATCGTGTCCAATACCGCCGCCGAACTGGGCTACGTGGTCCTGATTCCCCTGGCAGCGGCGATTTTCCACTCCCTTGGGCGCCATCCCCTCGCCGGGCTCGCGGCGGCCTTCGCCGGTGTGTCCGGCGGCTACAGCGCCAATCTGTTTATCGGCACGGTGGACCCCCTGCTGGCGGGTTTTACCGAGGCGGCCGCGCGCCTGCTCGACCCCACTTATACGGTGGGCCCGGAGGCCAACTGGTTCTTCATGATTGCCAGCACCTTCCTGATCACGATCCTGGGAGCAATCGTCACCGAGAAAATTGTCGAGCCCAAGCTCGGCGCCTATGCCGACAGCGGTGCCAGCATTGACCTGGAAGCCCAGAGCCTGCAGCCTCTCACCGCGCTGGAGCGGCGCGCCCTCAAGGGCGCCGGGCTGGCATTCATCGGTCTGCTGGCGCTGATTGCAATCACGGTGGTGCCGTCCTGGGGGGTATTGCGCCATCCCGTCACCGGGGAGGTCGCCGGCTCGCCTTTCCTGAAGGGCGTGGTGGTCTATATCTTCATCACCTTCGCCATTCCGGGTCTGGTCTATGGCCGCCTGGCAGGAACCCTGCGCAATGACCGCGATGCCATAGACGCCATGGCTCAGGGCATGAGTTCCATGGGGCTGTATATCGTGCTGGTGTTTTTCGCCGCCCAGTTCGTTGCCTTCTTCGGCTGGAGCAATCTCGGCGCCATTTTCGCCGTCAAGGGAGCCACCTTCCTTCAGGACCTGGGCCTGACCGGGCCGCTGCTGTTCCTGTTCTTCATCGCCATGTGCGGCTTCGTCAACCTGATGCTGGGTTCCGCATCGGCGCAGTGGGCCATCACCGCGCCCATCTTCGTGCCCATGCTGATGATCATCGGCTACTCGCCGGAAGTGATACAGGCTGCCTACCGTATCGGCGATTCCGTGACCAACATCATCACCCCGATGATGAGCTACTTCGGACTGATCCTCGCGGTCGCCTGCCGCTACCAGAAACAGCTGGGCATCGGCACCCTGATCGCCATCATGCTGCCCTACTCCATGGTGTTCTTCGTCGGCTGGAGCCTGCTGTTCTTCCTCTGGGTATTTGTGCTCGGCCTGCCAGTGGGGCCGGGCACGCCCACCTACTACAGTTTCGAGGGCGCTGCCGTGCCCGGCTGACATTCCCGCTGCCTGCAGAAACCAAAAAGCCGGCCAGGAGGCCGGCTTTTCAGCGCTGCGCGATGGCGTTCAGAAACTGTAACTGACATCGACACCATAAGTGCGGAGCGTGGACGGGTGATTGAAGGTACCGCCAAACTCCGGCGCCGGGATCACTTCCTGCAGGTACTCCTCATCGGTAAGGTTGCGACCCCAGGCGGTGATGGTCCAGTTCTGCCCTTCCAGTCCGATCCGCAGGTTCACCGTGTCGTAGGCATCGCGGCTGGCCTTGGAGAAGTCCTGGTTGAAGCCGGGTCCGAAGAAGGCATTCCAGATGGTTGGCGTCTGCTCGCCCTGCAGGGTGTGGAACCACATCTCACCGGTGTATTGCCAGTCGACCCGCGCCACCAGGTCGATGCCGGAGGCAACCGGATACACCAGCTGGGCACCGAGGTTGCCGGTGACATCCGGGGCCTGCGGCACATCGTTGCCGACTGAGGCCGGGCGATTGCGGTTCTCCTCGATCTCGGAGTCCAGCAGGCCCACGCCACCGTAGAAGCTCAGTTGCTCAGTGGCAAAGAAATTGAAGTCCGCCTCGAAACCCTGAATGTACATTTCCTCGATGGTGGTGACCGCGCGCAGCAGGCCAAAGGGACCGGCAAAGAACTCGAAGAACTGGTTGTCCTCGACATCGGTGCGGAATATCGAAGCATTCACCCGCAGACGGCGATCCAGCCATTCGGTCTTGACCCCCACCTCGATGGCTTCGGAGACCTCCTTGTCGTACTCGTCCCGGACCTGCAGCTGGGCATCCACTGCCTCGCCGGGGCCACCGAAACCGGAGTTGAACCAGAACGACAGCAGGTCATCGGTGCCCACGGAGTTGAAGCCACCGCTGCGGAAGCCGATACCGTAGCTGGCATACACGGTCATGTCGTCCAGCGGACGCCAGCTCCAGGTCAGCTTTGGCTGCCACTGGCTGAAGCTGCGTTCGCGATTGGGAATGCCGTCGGGATTGCTCTCCAGCGCCGGGTTGATCTTGCCCGGCAGATTGATGTTGAGTCCGGAACCGTTCACGTTCGGCACCTGGTTGTCGACCTCGCGCTTTTCATTGTCGTAGCGCAGTGCGAAGGCAATCTCCATGGTGTCGCTGAGATCGAATTCCAGCTGGCCGTAGACCGAGCGTACACTGGTATCGAACTTGTCCCAGAACAGCAGGTCGGTCGGATTGGGGCCGGTGGGGTCGATATAAGGCTGGCGCAGGAAGCCCTGGTTCTGATCCGCGCCGTAGGCCACTACCACCTCGCGCTTGATCTCGGCAAAGTAGACGCCGCCGATCCAGCTCAGGGGCCCGGTGCTGTTGGACATCAGGCGCAGATCCAGGCTCAAATCCTCCTGGTTGCGCTCCTGGTATTGGTAGCCGTCACAGGAGAGCGCGGTGTAGGGCCCGTAGACGCCCTGGAAATCGGTCTCCGGACCCGGGGGCAGGACACCGAAGGGCTGGAAGAACTCACCGAACAGGTCCGGCCGGGTGAAGCTGTTGAGGGTGGCGCGATCGCTCTGGCAGGCGGGCGTGATCTCGTAGCCGTAGAATGTGGCACTGGTGCCATCCGACAGCAGGTACTCGTCGAGGTCACTGTAGGCAACGCTGGCCACCAGGTCGGCAATGCCCAAGTCCCAATCCGCCTTGATCGCGAAATCCCTGGTTTCCTGCTCGTTCTCTCCGGGCACGTTGAAGGTAAAGTTGAAATCCAGGTCATTCACATCGGCGAAGAACTGGGGGCTGCCAAAGGCTGCCTCGAACTGGGGAATGGCGAAGACCGCGTTGAAGTTGATCGCGCCGCCCTTCACTTCGGAGTAGCCGGCGCGGAAATCCAGGGTGAGATCCTCATTGACGTTCCAGACCATGCGCCCGCGCACGCTGTCGTCTTCGACAAAATCCACGGTGCCGTCGCGACCGGTCAAGCTGTTGCGATACGAGCCGTCATCGCGGCGGGAGCTGAAGGCCAGGCGTCCGAACAGGGTGTCTTCCACCAGCGGACCGCTGATCGAGGCGCCAACCTTGCTGGCGTCCTGATTGCCGACGCCGCCGCTGATCTTTGCCTCGAACTCGTTGCCCGGCTGGCGGGTGGTGACGAGGATGGCGCCCGCTACCGCGTTGCGGCCGTACAGCGCGCCCTGGGGACCTTTCAGGACCTCGATCTGCTCGACGTCGAACAGCTCCTCGTTGAAGCTGTTGGGATTGGTGCTGAGAACGCCGTCGACCACATAGGCAAACGTCGACTCGGCATCGCGGGTGGAGACGATGCCGCGAATGCTGACCTGGGTATCACCGACGTTGGCAGTATCCACCAGGGTGACGTTGGGAATCAGGCCGATGTAATCGGCCGCCCGCTCAACCCCCGCCCGCTGCAGCGTCTGCTCATCGATCGCCGTGATGGCGATAGGCACTTCCTGCAGGTTCTCCGCCCGTTTCCGGGCCGTCACGACCACCTCCTCGATCATGAATGCCCCATCCTGCGCCTGAGTCAGGGGGACGGAACCCCAGGCCGCCGCGGCGGCCACCCCCGCGGCGATATACGTTCTGCTCATTTTCATACGGTCTCTCTCCCCAAGAAAAACTCCCAACCCCGGCTGGGACCCCCGCAATCGCGGGCCTGAAAGGCCGCGATCCCGACTTTACTTATACTTTCTGCAACTGGATCACTAATCTCGGCCACCACCTCTCCAAGCGTAGCCCCAACGGCGCAAAGCCGCAGGTCAACCATCCCGATCCAGCGCCGCCAGCTGCTCCAACAACGACTCCAGAACCACCACATCGGCATACTTGGCCTGCATATCGTGGAGATTGGCCCGGTGGGCATCCAGGTTGCGGTCGCCGACCGCCTCCGTGACCACCACCACCCTGTAGTCGTACTGCAGGCCGTCGACTACCGTGGCGCGAACACAGCCACTGGTGGTAAGACCGGTGACTACCAGGGAATCAACCCCGCGAGCCTGCAGCTGCTCATGGAGGCCGGTACCGTGAAACGCGCTGGCCCCCTGCTTTTCCACCAGCACGTCGCCAGCCGCAACAGTCAGTGCCGGGTCCACCTCGACCCAGGGCGACCCGGGCTGCAGGAGATCCAGGGCCGGCACCCGGTCGCGAAAGACTCGCGCCTGCTCCTGATTATGGTAGACCACGGTGGTGAAAAACACCGGCAGGCCACGGGCGTGAAAAGCCGCCAGCAAAGCCTGGTTGGCGGCAACCACTGCTCCGCTTTCCGTCCCCAGGGGGCAGGCGGGATCGGTAAATCCCCGTACCATATCCACCAGTATCAGGGCCGGCCGGCTTCCAAGACCCAACTCCCTTCGCTGCAAGTCCATGTGTCCCTTCGAGTTCCGCAGTGATTACCAATCAATAACGGCCCGCAGCATAGCGCGGCCCACGCCGCCGGTCATTGCTCCGGACAGCGCGCCGGCGAAATCCAGACTCCACATTCCAGTCGACGACTTGCTCAAGGCAATGCCTCCCTCGCTATGGCCATCATGCATACCACGGATCAAGCAGGTCTCATGCCAAACAAAAGATCCGCCCTTCAGAATGCGCAAAAAAATATTTTTCTCCTTTATTTACAGATACATGGCACATCCATGCAACTCCCCTTGGCGGTTGGCGAAGACCGCGTTTAAGGTTCCAGCATTTAAATATGAAATGCTCTCATTCATGCTGAATGCCTTGAACGGATACTGACCCCGAATCACCACCCCCCGAATGCCCCCGCGGGAGACCCGGGATTTCCCGCTGGATTCGGTAAAAATCCCGGGAGTCGCAGTTGTATTGCCACACTAAATCGCTATGCTGCGCTCCGCTGGCTGGCACAGGGATTGCTTCTATTGCCAGACAGGAGGCGCAAGGCCGGTTTTGTCCGGCGCCGCGCCCCCTCAGCGCACTGTGTCGGTGCGGGCGTGCACCGACACAGTGCCAACTTCACTCAACGGAGCATCCGGTCATGCCACAGCCCGTTATCGAACAGGAACCATTGCAGCGCGCCGTGGGTGACCTGGTAGTAGCAGAGATGCTGTTCCTGCACGCAACCGTGGAAAGCATGTCCGTCATCGGCACCGGGGTGCGGCAGCTGGGCAGGCACCTGATGGCAGCCTCCTCGGACCCGGATCAGCCGGTCGGCTCCATTGCCGCGCTGCTGCAAACCACGGCTGGCCGTGCCCTGGAGCCCTACAGCACCCGCCTCAGCTACCTGCGGCAGATGCAGGACCTGTAGTCAGTCCGCCTGCCGCGCCCTGAATGCTGCCAGCTGCTCCTCGCTGGCAGGCTGCTGGAACTTCTCTTTCCACTCGCTGTAGGGCATGCCGTAGATGCGCTCCCTGGCCTGCGCATCCTCGACCACCTCCCCCGCCTCGGCCGCGGCTTCCGCATACCACTTTGCCAGGCAGTTGCGGCAGAACCCTGCGAGGTTCATCAACTCGATGTTCTGCACATCCTTGCGGCTGTCCAGATGTGCGAGCAGGCGCCGGAATACGGCGGCTTCAATCGTGTCGGTTTTACTCATGTCTTGCGCTCCGTAACAGGAAATCAATCGCTCCGATGGACGACAATCAGTCGCCCATCGGGGCCACGCTGCCGAGTATCAACTGTACCAGACGGGTCTGGCGGGTGACGCCGGTCTTGGCAAACACGGCACTGAGATGGGACTTGCCGGTGTTGCGGGAAATCTGCAGCTGCGCGCAGGCCTCATCCAGGGTAGCGCCCCCCGCCAGCAGCAGGCTCAGGTTGGCTTCCGCCCGGGTCAGGCTGAACAGCGTCATCAGGATATCCGCTGGCGCCTCCCGGGGGTGCAAGGGGTCCGAGACGAAGATCGCCACCGATGGATTGCGGCTGCCGTCAGGCGCCGCAACCAGCGGCAGCGGACGCAGCAACATGCCGGCGCCAGCGGCATTGCCGGAGCCCAGTCGCAACGCTTTCACCAGTCCGGGCTCACCGCGCAGATGGGCCTGCATCACATCGTCCAGGCAGGCGCGAAACGCGCGCTGGTCGCTCTGGTCCAGCAGCCGCAACTGGCCGTCCGCGGCCGTCAACCAGTGCCCCTCCTGCAGCAACCTGTCCGCGGCGTGATTGCTGTGGCGAATACGCGCGCGCTGGTCGAGGATAAACGCAGCCAGGGCCATGCGATCCACCGCCGCTGCAAACAGGGAACGCTCGCTCTCCACCCGGGCGATGCGCGCCTGCAGGCGGATGGTCTGCTGGATGTGGGGCAGCAGGCGCAGGCACAGCGCCTGCTCCGCCGGGGAAAAGTTGTCGCGCCCGATGACCCGGGCGAAGCGCAGGCGTGCACTGTTGCCCAGCGCATCACCGAGATCCGCCCCCATCAGATGCCGGATGCCGGTGGTTTCCACGTACTGTCGATAATAGTCGGAATTGTAGTAGTCATCCGCTGCCATGAACTCGTCGACCGTATAGACCTGTCCCGGCGGCAGGTTGATAAATGGATCCAGCGCGAAATAGCTCTCGTTGTAAGCGGAGTAGACCGCCGGTGACAGCACCACCGAATTGATCACCAGGCCGGCATCGCCTTCCCTGGGTGCGCGCAGGATCAGGGTGACGAAATCCGCAGACAACGCCTCACCCAGCAAACACAGAAACTCTTCCCAGGGCGGCTCCGCCACGGGCCCCCGGGACAGCGCCAGCAACAGCTCGTTCATGGGTTCTGAAATCTGGTAGTCGCGCATGGGGGACCCGACAGTAAAGCCGCGATTGTCCTGCGTCCATGGATGGCGGTCAAACGGCTCCCCTGGAGGCCGGAGTTGATCAGCCACGCAGGCGGGCAATGGCGGCCGCGGCCAGGGCGTCGTCCGCGGGATCCTCGGGCATGGGAAAGGTAATGCTGTGGGCCAGGCCCGCGTAGCGCTCGCGCAACACATCGGCAATCATGGCGTAGCTGCCGCGGGGCACAAACTGCTCGAGCATCTCGTCGCTGACGATGTCCTCAAGATCCTGCCAGCGGCCTTCGCGGGTCAGGTCCAGCAGCTGCTGGCCCTTGTCCTGCCAGCCGAACAACTCCAGGCTGGGCCAGTAGGCGGGGGTGGAATACAGAAACCCGAGCAGGCGGCGCTGCTTTTCCCAGGCGCCGGCCACCGCCTGTGCATCCCGCCCGGTGGCGATCAGGGGCCCCAACACCAGGCGAAAGTCAGCCGCGTTGCGGTGCGCCTGCTCGAAACCGCCTCGCAACCGCGGCAGGCACACCTCGCGAATGTAGGCGGGCGGCGTGTTGGTCGGATGGGTGATCATGCCGTCCGCCACCCGCCCCACCATGCGGGTCATGGCGGGCCCTACGGCGCCACAGAGTACCGGGATGTGCGGGTGCGCAATCGGGCCGGGATTGAAAAAGGGTTGCAGACGGGTGAAGCGGTAGTGCTCGCCCTCAAAGCACAGGCGCTCGCCGGTCTGGAAACTGTGGAAGATCGCTTGCAGGGACTGCACATACTCACGCAGCTGCGGTACCGGCGCCACCCAGCGCGCCGAGTAACGCTGTTCGATGTTCTGTCTGATCTGGGTACCCAGGCCCAGTTCAAAGCGGCCAGCGGACATCTGCTGCAGGTCCCAGGCGGCGATGGCCACCGTCATCGGGCTGCGGGGAAAAGCCACCAGTACCGCAGTGCCGACCACCAGTGTCTGCGTGGCCTGCAGGGCCATGGCCGCCAGCAGCAAACCGTCGTGCACGGCATCCGGCACCTGCAGGCCGTCAAAACCCATCGCCTCGGCGCGCGCCGCATGAGCGCCGATGGCGCCCGGGCCCATGGATTCCGGCGTTGTGGCATACACCTTGAACATGACTTGACCTCACTGAATTCAAACAGCTAATGTTGCTGCCACACTACAAGCCTGTAGGCAGCAGGGCCAATCTGATCCGGCTCCTGCGCCGCCACGGCGTCTATTCCGACCAGTACCGGAGCACAGCCATGACCCAGCGCAAAGTCGCCTTCATCACCGGCGCCAGCCGCGGTATCGGCGCCGTCACCGCCATCGCCCTGGCTCGCGCCGGCTATGACCTGGCTTTGACAGCCCGCACCCTGCGGGAGGGTGAAGAGCACGAACACGGGAGCTGGGAGTCGAAGGCCAGTGCCCTGCCCGGCAGCCTGGAAGCCACCGCCGCAGCCGCCCGGGAGCACGGCGCGGATACCCTGCTGTTGCGTTCCGACATCCTCGACACTGCCAGCGTACTGGCGGCCGCCGACCAGGCCCTGGCGCATTTCGGCCGGGTGGACCTGCTGTTCAACAACGCCTGCTACCAGGGCCCCGGCAACCTGCAGCGGGTACTGGATGTCACCCCGGAACAGGCGGAGAACGTCTATCGCGGCAATGTCCTGACGCCATTGGCGCTGGTACAGAAACTGCTGCCGGGGATGCTGGAGCGCGGCGCAGGCAGCATCATCAACATGGTCTCCGGTTCCGCCCTCGCCGACCCGCCAGCCCCCGCGGACCAGGGCGGCTGGAGCTTCGTCTACCCCTCTTCCAAGGCCGCGCTGATCCGCATGGTACCCAGCCTGCGGGTGGAACACGCCGACAGCGGCCTGCGCTTCTTCAGTGTGGAACCGGGTTTCGTGCTGACCGAGGTCATGAAAGCCAACGGTTTCGGCGTCGACATTCCCACCCTCTATAAACCCACCGCGCCGGAAGCCATTGCCGATGTGGTGGTGTGGCTGGCGGAATCCGATGACGCCCTCGCCTGGCATGACAAGGGCGTGATTCGCGCGCCCCAGTTGCATGCCAGGCTGTTCAGCCAATAAGCGCCGGAATCCGCCTGCAGGCGTGGCATCGCCGTCTTGAAGAGCGCTGGCTCAAGGCTTCCAGGGCACGCCATTGATATGTCCACCGCCGTCGACATACAGGGTATTGCCGGTCATGTAGCGTGAGCCCTCGCTGGCGAGAAACAGAACCACCGGCGCAATATCCTGTTCCGGGTCGCCACTGTAGCCCATGGGAATCATCTTCTGGATCCCGGCCATCATCTCCGGCATTTCCGCCATCCGCGCCTTGAATGCCGGCGTCGCCGCCCCCGGGCAGATCGCGTTGCAGGTGATGCCGTCCCTGCCCCACTCCACCGCCGCCGTGCGCGTCAGGGTGCGCACCGCTTCCTTGGCACAGTTGTAATCCACCGTGCCGGCGTGGGCATTGACGCCGTTCAGCGAGCACATGTTGATGATCCTGCCCCAGTGCTGCGCCGCCATGACCGGATACACCGCCTGCATGGCGGCCAGCACCGCGTGAAAGCCTGCCGTCATCGAGCCGGCGAGCCGCTCATCGCTGATGCCGCTGACACTGGTGGCACCGCTGCCGGTGGGATAGGCGTTGTTGACCAGTACATCCACGCGACCGAATTCGCTCAAGGTTCGCTCGACCATGGCGCGCACGCTGGCCAGGTCGCCAACGTCGGTCTCGATGAAGCGCCCCTGGCCGCCGAGGTCGGCCAGCGAGTCGGCAACGGCCTGGCCGCGCTGCCGATCTATTTCGGCTACCACCACGGTCCAGCCGGCACGGGCAAAACTGCGGGCAACGCCCTCGCCGATGCCGCCACCGGCGCCGGTAATGATCACGATCTCAGGGTTGTGCATGATTCAGCTCCTGCTCAGATGGATTTCACTGCCGCCGGCATGCGAATCATCGGCAGCAGCACCAGACCCACCAGCAGCGCCACCACAAAGCCGAGAAACGCACCGCTGTAGCTGCCGGTGGCATCACGCACCAGTCCCGCCAGCGGCGGACCGAGCAGGGTCATCGGCATGATCACGGGGTTCATCATGCCCATCACCCGACCGTAGTTGGCGGCGCCGAACAGCACCGCCAGCAAGGCCCCCCAGACTGGCAGCATGCCACCGGCGGCAAGACCGATACTGATACTGCCAAACAGCAGCATGCTGTAGCTGCCGCCGACGACGTAGAACACCAGCCCGGCGATCACCAGGGCCATGGACGCAGCGAGTCCGGCCCGCAGGTCGACCCGGTCGGCAATGGCGCCGAAGCCCAGCTTGCCGGCGATGCCGGCCAGTGCGATCGCGGAAATCAGAAAGGCTGCCCGCTCCGGTGTCGAACCGGCATCCAGGGCAAAGGGCGCCAGGTTGGCCAGCAGCGCGGAATAGACGCCGAACAGCAGGCTGATGGAGAGTGCCACCAACCAGAAGTTGCGCTCCCGCAGCAGCGCGGCCGTGGACAGGGGCGGCGGCAGCGGGCCGCTGCTTGCCGGTGGCGCATCGCCATCTGGATGCAGGCCCCGATCGGCGGGCCGGTTGGCAACCAGCCAGACCGCGGGCAGGGTCAGAAGCAGGGAACCGAGACCGAGCATCCGCAGGGCGCTGCGCCACTCGAAACTGTCGATCAGCCACTGCACCAGCGGCGGGAACACGAAGCCGCCGACCGAGGTCCCGACGGCAGCAATACCCAGGGCCATGCCGCGGCGACGGCTGAACCAGCGCGCCAGCAGGGTCGACGTCGTCAGCGGCCCCAGCAGATTGATACCCAGCATCATCAGGGCAGCATAGATGATCGGCACCTGCCAGCTGGCAGTGGTGAAGGACAGCAGTATGTAGCCCAGGGCAAGGCCCGCCGCGCCCAGGAACATCATCAGCCGCAGCGACCAGCGGTCGATCAGGCTGCCCATGAAGGGCGACAGCAGGCCACCCGCCAGGGTCATGCCGGTAATGCCCAGCATCATGGTCATGCGGCTGGCGTCGAAGGCTGCGCCCAGTGGCACCGCCACCACACTGTAGGAATACATGATGGCCCCACTGCTGACCATCAACACAAGGAACGCGGCACCGACCAGTAACCAGCCGTAGAACATTAGGAGACTCCCCTCAAACCGGCATGTACTCACCGCCGTTCACATCCAGTCCGGCGCCGGTGACCACGCGCGCATAATCCGAGGCCAGGAACACCGCGGCCTTGGCACAGTCACCGTCGTCGGGAATGTGCCCCAGGGGTATGTTGCGGGTGACCTCGGCGATGAGCTCTTCCTGCGGGCGCCCACTGGCCTGGGCCTGCCAGTCAAAATAACCCGCGACCGCCGGTCCCCACATCCAGCCCATGTGGCAGCTGTTGACCCGGATATTGTCCTTCCCCAGCTCCAGCGCCAGATGCTTGGTGGCATTGCGCAGCGCCGATTTGGAGGCGCCATAGCCTCCCTGGGTCGCCAGCGGCTTGTGCTCCACCATGGTGGCGATCATGACGATGGCACCGCCGCCACCGGCGCGCAGATGCGGTATGCAGGCCTGGGTCAGCTGCATGGTGCCGAAGAAGTTGACCTCCATGCTGCGGCGCCAGCCGTCCAGGTCTGCCTCCGCGATGGGTTCGAAATTGCCGGGGTCATAGGCGCTGTTGAACAGCACATCGATGCGGCCAAAGGCTTCCATGGTGGCGCTGGCGAGTGCCTCGCACTGGTGCTTGTCGGCGATATCCGTCACTACTTTCAGGGTGCGGGTGCCGAGGCCGAGGGCCTCGATCTCAGCCTCGGCGGTATCCAGCTTGGCCGGGGTGCGGGCCGCCAGCACCACGCCCGCGGCGCCCTCGCGGGCAGCCAGGGTGGACAGCTCCTGGCCCAGACCCGGACCAATCCCGGAAACAATCACGATCTTGTCTTTCAGCAGCATGACAGACACTCCTCGGTTCTTATCGTTGGCAGGCAATGGAGCTCGATTCTGGCCGCTGGAGGATGTGGGCGCAATGCAGGAGCCGAGGTAGCGGGAACTGGTGCAGCAGATCGAACCGGGAACGGCGCCCGGCCGGCACTGGCGCGGAACCGGGGATATCAGGCGTAGTGCAGGGCGACGCGGTCGTTGCCGACACAGTCCCGCAGCTGCTGCAGGAGATCGTCGCTGGGCACCACGGACCAGCGCTCGCCCAGGCGCACCCGGGCGCGATTGCGGGGCTGGCGATACAGCAGCGACACCGGGCAGCTGCCACCACCGGCACCCTCCAGGGTCCGGGCCAGGCGCTCGGCCAGCTTCTCGTCCAGCATGTCCTGCCAGACCTCGATGGTGAGCTCGGCGGCGAAGGATTGCCGCGCCTCAAGCAGGCTGCGAACCTCCTTGGCACGGACCGACAGGCCGCCGGAGTAATCGTCATGGGCAACGCTGCCCTCGACAATCACGATCTGGTCCTTGGCCAGGATCTCGCGTTTCTCATTGAAGGTGTCGGCGTAGACCGTGACCTCGATACGCGCGCTGCGATCATCGAGCTGGAGGATGGCCATGGTGTCGCCGCGCCGGGTCTTCATGGTCCGCGACGCCACCACCAGCCCCGCCAGCATCTGCGTACCCTGCTTGTCCGCACGCAGGTCGGCGATGCGGGTGGGCGCGAACTTGCGTACCTCCTGTTCGTACTCGTCAATGGGGTGGCCGGTCACATACAGACCCAGCGTGTCCTTTTCGCCACCCAGGCGCTCGCGCCCGCTCCAGGGACGCACTGCACGGAACCCGGCATAGACGTCACCCTCGGCACTGACCGGCCCCGGCACCACTTCGCCGAACAGATCCGCCATGCCGCTGTCCCGGTTGCTGGCGCTCTGCTCCGCGGTCTTCAGCGCATCGTCCAGTGCCGCCATGAGCACCCAGCGCTCCACCCCGAGGCTGTCGAAGGCGCCGGCGCGAATCAGCGCCTCTATCGCGCGGCGATTGACCTTGCGCGGATCCGTGCGGATGCAGAAATCGAACAGGTCCCGGAACGGGCCGCCCTCCTGCCGGGCCCGCAACAGATTTTCCACCGGCCCTTCGCCAAGCCCCTTGATCGCCCCCAGGCCATAGATGATGTCGTTGTCGGCATCCACCGTGAACATGTACTGGCCTTCGTTGACATCGGGCAGGCGCAGTGCCAGCTTCATCGCCCGGCACTCCTCCACGAACACCACGATCTTGTCGGTGTTCTGCAGTTCCGAGCTCATTACCGCCGCCATGAAGTGCGCGGGATAGTGGGTCTTGAGCCAGGCGGTCTGGTAGGACACCAGCGCATAGGCGGCGGAGTGGGACTTGTTGAAACCGTAGCCGGCAAACTTTTCCACCAGGTCGAAGATCCTGATCGCCAGCTCGCCATCCACGCCCTTGTCGCGCGCGCCCTGCTCGAACACCGCGCGCTGCTTGGCCATCTCCTCGGGTTTCTTCTTGCCCATGGCCCGGCGCAGCAGGTCGGCCTCGCCCAGGCTGTAGCCGGCCAGCTCCTGGGCTATCTGCATCACCTGCTCCTGGTACAGGATGATGCCGTAGGTAGGCTCCAGGATCGGTTGCAGCAGGGGGTGCTGGTACTGGGCATCGGGGAACGAAATGGCCTCGCGTCCATGCTTGCGATTGATGAAGTTGTCGACCATGCCCGACTGCAGCGGCCCCGGGCGGAACAGGGCCACCAGGGCAATGATGTCTTCGAAGCAATCCGGCTGCAGGCGCTTGATCAGATCCTTCATGCCGCGGGATTCGAGCTGGAACACAGCGGTGGTTTCCGCCGCCTGCAGCAGCTTGAACGTGGGTTGGTCGTCCAGGGGAATATGCGCGATATCCAGCGCCGCCTCGCCCTGGCCGCCGCGCACCGCATTGATCATGCGCACCGCCCAGTCGATGATGGTCAGGGTACGCAGGCCGAGGAAGTCGAACTTGACCAGCCCCGCTTCCTCGACGTCATTCTTGTCGTACTGGGTCACCAGGCCGGCGCCGGTCTCGTCGCAGTACAAGGGCGAAAAATCGGTGAGCTTCGAGGGCGCGATCACCACACCACCGGCGTGCTTGCCGACGCCGCGGGTAATGCCCTCCAGCTGCAGGGCCATGTCCCAGATTTCCAGGGCCTGGCTGTCTTCCTCAAGGAAGCTGCGCAGCACCTCCTCCTGTTCCAGCGCCTTCGCCAGGGTCATGCCCACTTCGAAGGGAATCATCTTCGACAGCTTGTCCGCCAGGCTATAGGGCCTGCCCTGCACCCGCGCCACATCGCGTACCACCGCCTTCGCGGCCATGGTGCCAAAGGTAATGATCTGGGATACCGCCTCGCGGCCATAGGTCTCGGCCACATAGTCGATCACGTGGTCGCGCTTCTCCATGCAGAAGTCGACATCGAAATCGGGCATGGACACCCGCTCCGGGTTCAGGAAGCGCTCGAACAGCAGGTCGTACTGCAGCGGATCGAGGTCGGTAATCTCGAGGGCATAGGCGACCAGCGAGCCGGCGCCGGAGCCGCGTCCGGGCCCTACCGGGATCTCCTGCTGCTTGGCCCAGCGAATGAAGTCCATCACGATCAGGAAGTAGCCCGGAAAGCCCATCTGGACGATGGTTTCCAGTTCAAAGTCCAGCCGCGCCCGGTACTCGGCCTGCTTGCCGGCGAATTCCGCAGAGTTCAGATCGAAAAGTGTCGCCAGGCGCCGATCCAGACCCTCATGGGAGAGCTGGCGAAAATACTCGTCCATGGTAAGACCGGCAGGCACCGGATAGTCCGGCAGATAGGGCTTGCCCAGTTCCAGTACCAGGTTGCAGCGCCGGGCGATCTCGACGCTGTTGGCGAGGGCCTCGGGAATGTCGGCAAACAGCTCGGCCATTTCCCCGGGCGTTCGCAGGTACTGCTGCTCCGTGTAGGCGCGAGCCCGGCGTGGATCGTCCAGGGTCCGGCCCTCGCGGATACAGACCCGGGCTTCGTGGGCCTCGAATTCGCTGGCATCGAGAAAGCGCACATCGTTGGTGGCAACCACCGGGCACTGCAGTCGCGACGCCAGCTCCACGGCGGCGTGCAAATGGGTCTCGTCACCTTCGCGGCCGGTGCGGTGCAGCTCCAGATAGAAGCGCCCGGGATACAGTGACATCCAGTACCTGGCGCGCTCCTCGGCGAGGGCCGGGCGCTCGCCCAGCAGTGCCTGGCCGACATCGCCGGCGGCGCCGCAGGACAGTGCAATCAGGCCGTCGCTGCGCTCGGCCAGCCAGGCCTTGCGTACCCGGGCCACACCCAGGTGCTGGCCCTCGGTATAGGCCCGGGAAATCAGCACCGTGAGATTGCGATAGCCGGTGTCGTTCATGGCCAGCAGGCACAAAGGATAGGCCCGCTCGGGATCGTCCTCGTCCAGTACCCGCAGATCCACCCCGAATATGGGCTTGACCCCGGCGGCGAAGGCTGCCTTGTACACCTTCACCAGGGCATAGAAATTGCAAAGGTCGGTCACGCCAACCGCGGCCATTCCCAGTGCCGCGACCCGCTCGACCAGCGGCTTGACCCGCACCAGTCCGTCGACCAGGGAATATTCAGTGTGCAGCCGCAGGTGTACGAAGTCAGTCATCGGGGCAGTTTACCCCGCGGGCGTCCCCGGCAACAGGGCTTTGACCGGCGCAAAGCTGCGCCGGTGTACCGGCGTCACCCCGAGCCTGCGCAGCGCCTGCAGATGGGCCGCCGTCGGGTAGCCCTTGTGGGCAGCAAAACCGTAGCCGGGATACAGAGCGTCGAGGGCCACCAGCTCCCGGTCGCGCTGCACCTTGGCCAGGATGGAGGCGGCGGCGATCGCCGGCACCCTGTCATCGCCCCCGACGACAGGCTCGGAGCGGTAATCCCAGCGCGGCAGCCGGTTGCCATCCACCAGCACGCAGTCGGGCTGCGGGTCCAGCGCCCGCACCGCCCGGTGCATGGCCAGCAGGGAGGCCTGGAGGATATTGAGCGCATCGATCTCCGCCACCGAGGCCCGGGCGACCGCCCAGCCCAGGGCGTGTTCGCGGATCTGTGCGGCGAGCGCCTCGCGGCGGATGGGACTGAGCTTCTTCGAGTCCCGCAGACCCGGGATCGGTCGGGAAGGGTCGAGGATTACCGCCGCGGCGACCACGTCCCCGGCCAGCGGACCGCGGCCTACCTCGTCCACGCCGGCCAGACCGGGCGCGTGACAGTCAATGGTAAACAGCATGCTAATGAGCGCGATTCTCCAGCACGGCCGCAATGGCGTCTGCACAGCGTTCGCCAAAGCCCAGCGCCAGCGCCTGGTGAATGGAGGCAAAGGCCTGCTGCTGCTCCCGGGTAACGTGGGAGTTATAGAGCAGTGGCTGCACGGCCGCCACCAGGGCCTCCACCGTTGCCGCCTCCTGGATCAACTCCGGCACCAGCGCCCTGCCTGCCAGAATATTCGGCAGCGCCGCAAAGGGCGTCTTCACCAGCCGCGACACCAGGGCCCAGCTCAGCGGTGACATGCGATAGGCCACAGCCATTGGGCACTGTACCAGCAGTGCTTCCAGAGTCGCCGTACCGGATGCCAGCAGGACCGCGTCCGCGGCCATCATCACCTCCCGGGAACGACCCTCCACCAGGGTCAGGGGCAGCCCGGAATACGCGGGCAGCAGGGCCTGCAACTGCACCAGCCGCTCGGGGCTGGCAGCAGGCAGGACCAGGCGAAGCTCGGGGTCGGCCCGCGACAGACGTTGGGCCGTTGCCAGAAACAGTGGCGCCAGCAGCCCCACCTCGCCACCGCGACTTCCGGGCAACAGTGCCAGCAGGCGGCCCGTGGCGGGCAGTCCCAGGGCGGCGCGGGCGGCGGCACGGTCACTCTGGATGGGAATTTCATCGGCCAGCGGGTGGCCGACAAAGTCGGCGGCTATTGCGTGCTGCCGGTAGATGGCAGTCTCGAAAGGAAACAGGCACAGCATGCGGTCGACAGCGCGGGCAATCTTGCGGATACGGCCCCGGCGCCAGGCCCAGACCGAAGGGCTGACCAGATGCGCCGTGGCAATCCCGGCCCGGCGCAGTTGCCACTCCAGCCGCAGGCAAAAATCCGGCGAGTCGATGCCGATGAAGATATCCGGTGGGTTGGCGAGAAAGTGCCGGTAGACGCTGCGGCGGATGCGCAACAGCTCCGGCAGGCGCTTGAGCGGCTCCACGAAGCCCATCACCGACAGGCGCTCCATGGGAAACAGGCTGTTGAGACCCTGGGCCTGCATCAATGGCCCGCCAATACCTTCTATCTGGAGTTCCGGATAGCGCTTGCGCAGGGCGGCAAGAAGCCTGGAGCCGAGAATGTCGCCGGAAGCTTCGCCCGCCAGCACACCAATGCGGAGGCTGTGCTCTGCCACTACCGTACGATACCGCGCTCCGAGGCGCGTATGGAGTCGATCATGACCTGCACTTCCGGCGTGTCACTGAGCATCGTTTCCAGCCTTTGAATCGCCAGTTCCAGGGTCAGCCCCTGGCGATAGACAATCTTGAACGCGCGCCGCAGCTGGCCGATGGCCTCCGACGAGAATCCCCGCCGGCGCAGGCCTTCAATATTAATGGTCTTGGCTTCCGCCGGTGCGCCGCTGACCGTGACATAGGCGGGCACATCCTTGCCGATCGCCGTACCCATGCCGCTGAAGCTGTGAGCGCCAATCTTGCAGAACTGATGCACCAGCGTATAGCCACTGAGAATTGCCCAGTCACCGATCTTGACGTGTCCCGCGAGCGCGGTGTTGTTCACCAGGATCGTGTGATCACCGATCACCGAATCGTGGCCGATGTGCACATAAGCCATGATGAGATTGTTGTTGCCTATTGTGGTCTCTGAGCGGTCCTGCACGGTACCGCGATGAATGGTCACGTTCTCGCGGATAATGTTGTTGTCGCCGATCACCAGATAGGTGGGTTCATCCCGGTACTTGAGATCCGGGGTGGCCTCGCCGATGGTGGAAAACTGGTAGATGTGATTGCCGGCGCCAATCCGGGTGGGTCCCTTGATCACGACATGGGATTCAATCTTGCAGCCGGGGCCTATCTCCACTTCCGGACCGATCAGGGTCCAGGGGCCCACCTCGACGTCGTCGGCGACGCGGGCAGAGGGATCGACGATGGCCTGGCTGTGGATCATGGCTCAGCGGTCGGCACAAAGGATCGTGGCGGAAGCGCAGAGCAAGCCATCCACATCGGAACTCACGGCGAACTTCCAGATGCCGCGCCGATCGGAGAGAATCCTGGCCCGCAGCATGACCTGGTCCCCGGGTACGCAGGGGCGCTTGAAGCGCAGGTCATCGGCGCCGACAAAGTAGTACATGGAACCATCGGCGGGCGTCTTGTTCATCGATTTGAAACCGAGAATACCGGCCGCCTGGGCCATGGCCTCCAGCAGCATGACGCCGGGAAAAACAGGCTGTTCGGGAAAGTGGCCGTTAAAGAACGGCTCGTTGATGCTGAGGTTCTTGCAGGCAACAATGGACTCGCCCAGATTGAGTTCCAGCACTCTGTCCACCAACAGGAAAGGATAGCGGTGTGGCAGGTGCTTGCGTATTTCCGAGATGTCCATGATCAAACTGCGGGTCCCCCAAGATCATTGCTGTTGTCGTTTTTCCAGTTCGGCAAGGCGCTTCTGAATGCTGTCCAGCTGGGCAAAGCGGACCGCACTGCGCTTCCAGTCCCGCGTTGAGGACATTGGCGTCCCGGAAGAATAAGATCCCGGTTCAGTAATGGACTTGGTCACCATGGTCATGCCGGTGATATGCACGTTGTCGCAGATTTCCACATGGCCGACCACTCCAACGCCGCCTGCCAGCGTGCAATTCGCGCCTATGATCGTGCTTCCCGCCAACCCCGTGCAACCTGCGATCGCGGTATTTTTTCCGATGTGGCAGTTGTGGGCGATCTGCACCAGATTGTCGATGATGGCGCCGTCCTCCACCACGGTATCCTCCAGTGCGCCGCGATCAATGGTGGTGCAGGCTCCCACCTCCACCCGGTTGCCGATGCAGACGCCACCGAGTTGATGGATTTTTTCCCAGCCGGCGGCCGAGGGAGCAAAGCCGAAGCCGTCTGCGCCCAGTACCGCATTGCTGTGGATGATACAGTGCTCACCCAGCTGCACTCCCCGGTACAACACCGCATTGGGATAGAGTCGACTGCCGGCACCAATGCGACAGCCGGCGCCAATATAGACATTGGCGCCAACCACGACATCCGCGCCCAGCACCACCCCCGCTTCGACAACCGCATTGGGCCCAACCGAGGCACTGCTGTCGATAGCACAATCCGGCGCAACCACTGCGCTGGGGTGCACACCCGCGAGCGCCCGCTCCTCACCGACAAACAGCGCGGTCGCACGGGCGAAGGTGAGATAGGGATTGTCAGACAGCAGACAGGCAACCGGGCACTGCTGCGCCTGCTCCGGGCGCAGGATCACTGCGGCCGCGCGCGTCTGCTGCAACTGGGCCAGGTATTTGCTGTTGGCCAGGAAGGAAAGCTGTTGTGGACCCGCAAGGGCCAGGGTCGAGAGACCGGTAACCCGCAGCTGCGGATCACCGGCCAGTCGCACCCCCAGGGTTTCCGCCAGCTCTCCCAGGGAGTACACGCCAGCGCTTACTCGGCGAAGGCCTGGTTCAGCTTGTCGGTCACCTTGGCGGTAATGCTGTAACCCGCATCCGCGTGAATCACGGAGCCGCGCTGCAGCAACAGGCCAATGCCCTCGGTAGTGATCAGTTCCTGCAGCACTTCCTGAACTTTGGCCGACATTTCCTGCAACAACAGCTGGCCCACTTCCTGCTCCGCCTGCTGCAGCTTGCCGGCCACATGCTCAAGATCGGCCTGCTTGCTGGCCAGACGACGCCGGGCCGCCAACTGCTGGTCCTGGCTCATTACCGCGGCGTCCTTCTGGAAATCCTGAACCATCTTGTCCAGCTCATCCTTCAGGCGATCGAACTCGGACTTGTCGGACTTGTAGGCATCGCTGTTGCGCTCGGCACCGAGGCGCTTCTGCGCGTGATCTGTCTGCAGGATAGCCTGCTCCAGGTTGACCACGGCGATCTTGCCCTGGGCCCAACCGATGGACGGCAGTAGCAGGGCGGCAGTTATCAGGACAGCTTTAAACACGTTAGACACAAGTATTCTCCAGTAGTGGAAAGAAAAAATCAGAAGCCCCGGCCCAGTGAGAACTGGAATATTTCCCGCTCATCCTGGTCGGACTCGTTCAGTGGCTTGGCAAGACTGAAGCTCATGGGGCCGAACCCGGTAATCCAGGTAACACCGACACCCACCGAGTAGCGCAACTCATCGGCATCAACGTCGAAACAGTTGAGCTGGTTGCGGGCACACTTGGTGTTGAACACGTTACCGGCGTCGATAAAGAACGCCGAGCGCAGCTTGCTGCGATCCTTGAGGAAGGGCAGCGGAAACAGGAGTTCCACGCTGCCCTCGATCAAGGCGTTGCCACCAAAGGGATCGGGCTCGGTATTCAGGGTATTGAACGACAGCTTGCCGGTCTCCGGATCGAGGACGTAGCCGAACAGACGGCCGTCCTCACCACCCACCTGCGTCGGCCGACCGTCCTCGTCAATTGCGGTCGCCGGCTGGCTGATATCGTACAGGCTTGCGGGGGTCCCGCGCGGCCCCAGGGTATTGCTCTCGAACCCGCGTACGGAGCCGAAACCGCCAGAGAAGAAGTGCTCAAAGAACGGCAGGTTGGTGGTACCGCCGTAGCCGTCGCCATAGCCCAGTTCGCCCCGCACGCGCACAATCCACTCGTTGGTTATGGGGAAGAAACGCTCGCCCCGGTAGACCAGCTTGTAGAATTCGGCATCAGACCCCGGAACAGCCAATTCAAACACCAGGGACTGGGAGGTGCCGCGGGTCGCGAGAATACCGCGGTTCAGAGTGGACTGGCTCCAGCTGAGGGAGGTGGTCCAGTTCAGGAACTGGTCACCATTGCGATCCAGGAAACCCTGGTCCGGCGGAATGGTCAGGGCATCCTGCGGCAAATCGGCAATCGGCAGGAAGGTTTCAGGCCCCGAATAGGTACCATCCGGCAGCCGCGTGCTTTCGTAGAAGCCGTCGACACCATCCACCAGGCGCGGACTCGCCTTGATTTCCTGTACCGCAAAGCGACCGGCGGTGATATCCGTGTTGGCCACGCCGAAGCTGAAGCCCAGACGCTGGGTTTCCTTGATCGGATAGCCAAAGTTCAAAGAAGCGCCGAGGGTGTCCGTGGTATAGCGCGCCACGTTGATTTCCGAGAGATCAGTGGAACGGTAGAACACGCTGAAGCCGCGGCTAACACCGTCTTCGGTGAAATACGGATTGGTATAGCTGAAATTGTACAGATCCTGAAACCGGGAGGAGTTAAGGCCAATCCCGATCCGGCGACCGGTGCCGAGAAAGTTGTCCTGTTGCAGGTTGAGACCGAAAATCAGGCCCGCATCCTGGGCATAACCAAAGCTGGCGCCAATACTGCCCGAGGATTGCTCCTCGACGGTGAAGTCGACATCGATAAGGTCGTCGTGCCCCGCCACCTCCGGTGTGTCGACGGTTGCCTTGCTGAAGTAGCCCAGACGCTCCAGCCGGATCCGTGACTGCTCGATGGCCGCTGCGGAAGCCGGGGCACTCTCCATCTGCCGCATCTCGCGCCGCAGTACTTCATCGGCCGTCTTCTGGTTACCCTGGAAGCTGATACGGCGGACATAGGTGCGCTTGCCCGGGTCCACAAAAAACTTCAGGGCGACGGTGTTATCGTCTTCATTGACTTCAGGAATACCGGTGACCTTGGCGAAATTGTAGCCTTCATTGCCCAAACGGCGGGTCATGAATTCCTCGGTAGAGGTGACCAGCTGCTGGGAAAAGGTCTGGCCTTCGGAGACAAGGACGTACCGACTGAGATCCGACTCCGGCAATACCAGGTCCCCGGACAGGTCGACATCACTGACGGTGAACTTTTCCCCTTCGGTGACGTTGGCGGTGATGTAGACCGCCTTCTTGTCGGGTGATACCGACACCTGGGTGGAATCGATGGAGAATTGCAGGTAGCCTCGATCCAGGTACCAGGAACTCAGGGCTTCCAGATCGCCGGTAAGCTTTTCCCGGGAATATTTGTCGTCATTGGTAAAGAAAGAAAACCAGCCGGTGGTCTTCAGTTCAAACAGGTCGGTCAGCTCTTCGTCGTCGAATATCTCGTTGCCGACGATGTTCATGTGCTTGATTGCGGCAACAGTGCCCTCATCGACATCGATATTGACAGAGACGCGGTTCCGCGGCTCGGGCAGGACTTCGGTCTCGATACTGGCATCGTAGCGGCCCTGCTGCACATACTGCCGCTGCAGCTCAAGCTGCATGCCTTCCAGGGTGGAGCGCTGGAAAACCTGCCCGACTGCCAGGCCGGCACCGCGCAAGCCGTCCAACAACGCCTCGGTCTCGATCGCCTTGTTGCCCTCGATATTGATCTCGCTGATGCTCGGCCGCTCGACCACAATCACCACCAGCACATTGCCATCACGGCCGATGCGGATGTCGTCGAAATTGCCGGTAGCAAACAGGCTGCGGGCAGCAGCGCGGATGGCTTCCGCATTCACCAGATCACCGACCGCGAGGGGCATGGCGGCAAACACCGAGCCCGCCGATATTCGCTGCAGGCCCTCGACCCGGATATCGGCCACGATAAAGGAGGCATCCTGGGACTGAACCAGGGGCGAGAGAACCAGCAAGATCGTTGCCAGTATCAGTTGCATGCGTTTCTTCAAAATATGTCCAACCACCGGATAAGGCCCGACCCCAAGGTCATGATTATGTAAGTACCGGCTGAATCTACCGGGCTACAGACGCGCAAAGTCGTTAAACAGCGCCAACGCCATGATCCCGAGGATCATGAACAGCCCCAGCTGATACCCCAATGCTTGTATTTTCTCGGGTACTGGCCGCCCTGCCAGCAACTCCATCGTGTAGTACAGAAGATGGCCGCCATCCAGCACCGGTATGGGCAGCAGGTTCAGCACCGCAAGACTGACGCTCAACAGGGCAAGGAAGCCAATCCAGGACTCCAGGCCCGACTTGGCGGAAGCGGACGCCACTTTAGCAATGGTAATGGGGCCACTCAAGTTTTTTGGTGAGATCAGGCCCTGCAACATCTTCTTGATTGAACTGAGCGTGAAGCTGGTGAGCTCACCGGTGCGGGTCACAGCGGCCCCCAGGGACTGCAGCGGCCCGCGCTGGAACTGGCGGACCATTTCCGGTGGCATGGCCGGCATGGCCACCGCAACGCCAACACGGCCCACCATCGCGCCGCTGGCATCCGCCTCGCCATCGGGCACGATGGTCGTGGTCTGCAGCTGGCCGTCCCGGCTCAGCTCCAGCTCGATCCGCTGCCCCGGGCGTTCGCGTACATAGTCCACCCAGTCCATCCACAGGGACATGGGAATGCCATCGGCGCGCAGCACCCGGTCGCCGGCCTGCAGGCCGGCGCGCGCCGCGGGGCTGTCAGCGACCACTTCGTCCACCACCGGCGGTACCTCCGGGGAGTACATGCTGATCCCCAGGCCACCGAACAGGTCCGGTTCTTCCTGCTCCGACAACCAGCGCTGCAGCGCCGCCTCGGACTGGTACAGCGTGTCCGACCCGGACTCCCTGACGGTGAACCGAATGCTGCCGGTATCCCCGATCCGGTCCAGCAGGCGGAAGCTCAGGGCCTGCCAGGTCGGGGTTTCCTCACCGTCGACAGCAACGATTTCCTGACCGACCTTGAGGCCCGCCGCGTCCGCCACCGAGCCGGATTGCACCGACCCGATCACCGGCGCATAGCCCGACTCGCCGCCCATGAACAAAATCCAGTAGGCGACAATCGCCAGGGCAAAGTTGGCCAGGGGGCCCGCGGCCACAACGGCAATGCGCTGCAGGACGGGCTTGCGGTTGAAGGCGTGCTCCAGATCCGCCGCAGCCACATCGCCCTCCCGTTCATCGAGCATCTTGACGTAGCCGCCCAGCGGTATCATCGCTATGCAGTACTCGGTGCCGTGCCTGTCGTGCCAGGTATACAGCGACTTGCCGAAACCAATCGAAAAGCGCAGAACCTTGACGCCACAGCGACGCGCCACCCAGAAATGGCCGTATTCATGCACCGCCACCAGCACGCCGAGGGTGATGAGGGTGATGCCGATGGTAAAGGCCAGATCCATTAACGCTCCAAACTTTCAAGGCTGCCGGCCCGCAACCGGGCCACCTGCGCGGCCGCCACCTGGCGGGCTTCACTGTCCGCAGCTTCGACCACAGCCAGAGAGGTCGGTTCAACAACAGCGACCTGTTCCAGGGTCGTCTCGATGACCCGCGGGATGTCGGCAAAACCGATACCACCACAGAGAAAGGCTTCCACGGCGACCTCATTGGCGGCATTGCAGGCGGCCATTGCGGTACCGCCGGCGGCAATGGCCTCGCGGGCCAGGCGCAGACAGGGGAAGCGGCCCTCGTCGGGCGCCTCGAAGTGCAGTTTCGACAACGCCACCAGATCCAGCGGAGCCACGCCCGACTCCATGCGCAGCGGCCAGCCGAGGCCGTAGGCTATCGGAGTGCGCATATCCGGGTTGCCCAGCTGGGCCAGAACCGAGCCGTCCGTATATTGCACCATCGAGTGAACGATGCTCTCCGGGTGCACCACGATATCAACCTGCTCCGGCGCCAGATCGAACAGCCAGCAGGCCTCGATAAGCTCCAGCCCCTTGTTCATCAAGGTAGCGGAATCCACGGAGATCTTTCTGCCCATGGACCAGTTGGGGTGTGCGCAGGCCTGGTCCGGGGTTGCTGCGGCAATCGCCGACGCAGTCCACTGCCGGAAAGGTCCTCCAGAGGCGGTCAGCAGGACCTTGCTGACACCCGCCAGTCCGGACCTGCCCTCTGCATCCACCGGCAGACACTGGAAAATGGCATTGTGTTCACTGTCTATGGGCAGCAGCAGTGCGCCCGCGTCCCGCACCGCCGCCATCAACAGGTGTCCGGCCATGACCAGCGACTCCTTGTTCGCCAGCAGGATCCGCTTGCCCGCCCGCGCCGCCGCCAGGGTCGAGGGCAGCCCGGCAGCGCCAACCACGGCCGCCATCACGGCGTCCACGGCCCCGTGGGTGGCGACCTGCTGCAGGCCCTCCGCACCCGCCAGCACCCGGGTGTCGCAGTTTCCGGCCAGCAGGACCTCCAGTTCGGCGGCCGCATCGGCGTCCATCATCACCGCGTAGCGAGGCTGAAAGCGCAGGCATTGTGCCGCCATGGCAGCCACCGAACGATTCGCCGCCAGCGCCCAGGCACGCAGCTGTTGCGGATGGCGCGCTATTACATCCAGGGTGCTGGCCCCGATGGAGCCGGTGCTGCCCAGCACCGCCACGTTCTGCACAGCCGCCATCGCTACCACCCCGCCAGCAACAGGCCGAGGGCAAACACGGGTGCCGCGCTGCAGAGGCTGTCAAGGCGGTCCAGCAAGCCGCCGTGCCCGGGCAGCAGGGAGCCGCTGTCCTTGACCCCGCTTTCGCGCTTGACCATGCTGACGGTGAGGTCACCGAGCACCGATGCCAGCGCCGTCATCAGCACGACCGCCACCACCGCAGCGAGGCTGACATGGGCCATCCGGGCAGGGATAACCCACCACAGCACCAGTGCCAGGGCGATGGCGCAGGCCATCCCCCCCCAAAAGCCCTCCCAGGTCTTGGCCGGACTGACCCGCTCCGCCAGTTTGTGACGGCCAAAGCGGGTACCGGCGAAGTAGGCGCCGATATCGGTGGCTGCAACCACCAGGACCAGGGCAACCATCAACAGGCCACCGCGGGGAAGGTTCAGCAGGTAAACCGCCGCCAGCCAGGCGCTGGACAGGATCAGCAGGCCCATCAGGCTGCGCATGATCCGGCTGTGCCAGAGTGCGGCGCTCGCCGGATAGCTCTTGACCCACAACAGGGAAAACGACCACCACAGGCAGGCGACCCCCAGCAGTGGCTGTATCTGTTCGCGCCGGGGCTCGCTGCCGAGCTCCACATAGACAAACAGGAACAGCAGTATTCCAGCAAGGGTCGCGGCGAACAGCAGGCGCGCAGCGGTGGCCTGCCACCCGGCCAGTCGGGCCCACTCCCAGGCTCCGAGAACCACCACCAGCGCAAAGGCCACAGCCAGGGCAATCAATGGCAGCAACAGCACCGCCGCGAGGAACAGACCCGCCATGCCGATAGCGGTAATCACCCGCTGCCTAAGCATCGCCGCCCACCCCCGACAGCAGGCCATCGGGCTCTCGCAAGCCGAAACGGCGCTCACGCCGGGAGTAATCCGCCAGCGCCCGGGCAAACTCGAGTTCGCCAAAATCGGGCCACAGGGTATTGGTGAAATAGAGCTCACTGTAGGCAAAGTGCCAGAGCATGAAATTGCTGATGCGGGCATCGCCCCCGGTACGAATACACAGGTCCGGCGGCGGCAGGTCACTGATCGATACCTCCCGGTCGACCGAGGCTTCGGTGATATCCTCCGGCTGCAGGGTCCCCGCCTGCACCTGCTCCGCAAGCCTGCGCGCCGCCTGGGCAATATCCCAGCGACCGCCATAGTCGACCGCAATCACCACTGTCGCCACGCGATTCTCGCAGGTCAGATATTCGGCATTGGTCATCAGCCGCTGCAGACGCTCGCTGAAGCGACCGCGCTCGCCAATGAAACGCAGACGGACGCCGTCCTTGTGCAACTCCCGCACTTCGCTGCGCAAATAGCGCGACAGCAGTGCCAGCAGTGCCCTGACTTCGGGTTGAGGGCGGCCCCAGTTTTCGCTACTGAATGCAAACAGGGTGAGCACTTCGACCTTGTGCTGGCGACAGGAACGCAGGATGCTGCGCACAGTCTCGACACCGGCACGGTGACCGGCGTGCCCGGGCAGGCCCTGGCGTCGGGCCCAGCGGTTGTTGCCGTCCATGATGACGGCAACATGGCGCGGCACCGCAGCAGGGCTGGTAACGATTGGCGTTTCGCGACTGGGCATACCCTGAACGGGACTAAATTTCCATGAGGTCGGCTTCTTTGTCCGCCAACATTTTTTCGATGCGTTCCACGTAGACGTCGGTCAGTTTTTGCACGTTGTCCTGGCCGCGACGCTCGTCATCCTCGCTGATATCCTTTTCCTTCACCAGTTCCTTGAGCATGTTCATGGCGTCCCGGCGGGCATTGCGGACCGACACCCGGGCAGCCTCGGCTTCGCTGCGGGCCTGACGGATAAAGCCCTTGCGGGTCTCTTCGGTCAGCGAGGGCATCGGGATACGGATCACCTCGCCGGAGGTGGCCGGATTCAGGCCGAGATCAGACTTCATGATGGCCCGCTCAATCTGGGGAATCATGGAGCGATCCCAGGGCGTCAGCGCCAGGGTGCGGCCGTCTTCCACGTTGATGTTGGCCATCTGGTTGAGCGGCGTCTCGGCACCGTAGTATTCGATCTTGACCGAGTCGAGAATACTGGGATGAGCGCGACCGGTGCGAATCTTGTTGAAATTGTGCACCAGAGCTTCGACGCTCTTCTCCATCCTGTCCCTGGCTTCGTTCTTGATGTCTTCAATCACTTTTTCTCTCCTCGCAATACCGGTCCGCGCTATTGGATCAAGGTCCCTTCCTGTCCGCCGCGCACAATACTGAGCAGCGCCCCACGATCCTCCATCTTGAACACGCGCACCGGCATCTTGTGGTCGCGGCAGAGACAGATGGCCGTGAGATCCATGACCTCCAGTTTCTTGTCCAGCACCTCGTCATAACTGAGGCGCTCATACTTGACCGCATCAGCCACTTTCATCGGGTCGGCCGAATAGACACCATCGACCTTGGTCGCCTTCAATACCAGTTCCGCGTCTATCTCGATACCCCGCAGGCAGGCCGAGGAATCGGTGGTGAAGAACGGGTTGCCGGTGCCGGCACAGAAAATCACCACATCGCCGTTGCTGATGGCGCGGATGGCCTTGCGCCGGTCATAGTGGTCGACAACCCCGCTCATGGGGATGGAGGACATGACCTGGGTGGCGATGTTCGAGCGCTCCAGGGCATCGCGCAGGGCCAGCGCATTCATCACCGTGGCCAGCATGCCCATGTGGTCACCGGTAACCCGGTCCAGCCCCGCCGCTTGCAGGGCAGCCCCGCGGAACAGATTGCCGCCGCCGACCACCAGCCCCACCTGCACGCCTATCCCCACCAGCTGGCCGATTTCCAGCGCCAGCTGGTCGAGTATTTTCGGGTCGATACCAAAGCTTTCGCTGCCGGTAAGGGCTTCACCGCTGAGTTTCAGCAGAATCCGCTTGTATTTCTTGTCACCCGCAGTCTGTGGCATGTCTGATTTCTCCCGAAGTCCAGCTATATTACAGGACAAAGAGCCAGCTCCCTAGTGCCCCGGTCCAGAATCTGTCGCGGCTGCGGCCGCCTGCTGCCTGCCGCAGACACAAAAAACGGGGCCTGGGCCCCGTCTCTGCTTGTCCTGCTGCCCCCTCAGCCCTTCAGCTGGGCGGCGACCTCGGCGGCGAAGTCAACCTGCTCCCGGGCAATGCCTTCACCCACCTCGAAGCGGACAAAGGACACAACCTCGGCACCGGCCGCGGCTACCAGCTTGCCGACGGTAATGTCGGGATCCTTGACAAAGGACTGCTCTACCAGGCTGTTCTCGGCCAGGAACTTCTTGATCCGGCCACCAATCATCTTTTCGATGATTTCCGCAGGCTTGCCGGAATCCTGCGCCTGCACCGTGTAGATTTCACGCTCCTTCTCAATCACTTCGGCCGGCATCTCATCGGGTGACACGACCTGGGGATTGACCGCGGCAACGTGCATGGCAACGTCCTTGGCCAGGTCCTGGTCGCCACCTTTCAGCTCCACCAGTACCGCGATACGGTTGTTGCCGTGGACATAGGCGCCCACAACCCCGGCATCGGCGGTGACCAGGCGGATGCGGCGCACACCGATGTTCTCGCCGATTTTCTGCACCAGCGCTTCGCGCGCCGCTTCCAGCTCGCCGGCCATCAGGGCCTCGACGTCGGTCTGGCGGCCTTCGAACGCCGCATCGACCACCTTTTTGACGAAGCCCATGAAGTTCTCGTCACGGGCGACGAAATCGGTCTCGCTGTTGACTTCGACTACCACACCATAGCTGCCGTCCTCGGCTATGCGGGTGGTAACAACGCCATCCGCGGCGGTGCGACCGGCTTTCTTGGCTGCCTTCATGCCGCTGGACTTGCGCAGCTCTTCAATGGCTTTCTCGACGTCGCCATCAGCGGCTGCCAGTGCTTTCTTGCACTCCAGCAAGCCGAGACCAGTGCGCTCACGTAATTCCTTGACCAATGCTGCAGACATGGGTGTTCCTCCTGCTGCGACCCCACACGGGGCGCTGTGTACTTGAACGTGTACCTCCGGACGGAGGCCGGGATGCCCCGGAGCAGCCTCGGCGGCCGCACCGGGACCGGGGTGCTTACTCGGCGGCCGCGGCAGGCGCCTCGGCGGCGTCCACTTCAACAAACTCGTCGCGGACAGCGCTCATGTCGCCGGCTTCAACCTTGCCTGCCAGGCAGGCATCTGCCACGGCGCTGACATAGAGCCTGACCGCGCGAATGGCGTCGTCGTTGCCGGGGATGACGTAATCGACACCGTCCGGGTTGCTGTTGGTATCGACAATGCCGATCACCGGAATACCGAGCTTGTTGGCCTCGGTGATGGCGATGCGCTCGTGGTCAACGTCAATCACGAACAGCGCGTCGGGCAGGCCGCCCATGTCCTTGATCCCGCCGATGCTGCGTTCCAGCTTTTCCATGTCGCGGGTACGCATCAGCGCTTCTTTCTTGGTGAGCTTGGCGAAGGTGCCGTCGGCCTGCTGGGCCTCAAGCTCGCGCAGGCGCTTGATGGAGGCGCGGATCGTCTTGTAGTTGGTGAGCATGCCGCCCAGCCAGCGATGGCTGACATAGGGCATCCCGGCCCGGTCGGCCTGCTCCTTGATGATCTTGCCGGCAGCGCGCTTGGTACCGACGAACAGGATCTTGTTCTTGTTGCCGGACAGCTTCTTGATCAGGGTCAGCGCTTCATTGAAGGCCGGCACCGTGTGCTCAAGGTTGATGATGTGGATCTTGTTGCGGGCACCGAAGATGTAGCGATCCATCTTCGGGTTCCAGTAACGGGTCTGGTGACCAAAGTGTGCGCCCGCCTGCAGCAGGTCGCGCATGCTTACTTGCGACATGGTAAATACCTTTGTATTGGGTTAATCCTCCACATATCCCGTGCGCCAAACCAGCCGTGGCCGGCACCCTGGCGCAGGTGTCGATATGTGTGCGTCGTTAGGGTTTTCTTCCTGCCGGGGGCCACCAGACGGCGGCGAGCCCGAAAAGAAGGCGCGCTTTATACCACAATTGGACCGAACTGAGAAGGCCATAGGCACAAACGTTCCGGGCCAGTGCAGTCGCGCCAATGGCCGCCGGGGTGCCGATTACTCACAAGGCACGCAGATGTTGTAGAATACACGCCTTTGGCCGCCAGCACCCTGGCAGTCCGGCTGCGCTCCCTCGCGGTTGCAATACATCCTGAAGCGAAAAGGCAAGCAATGGCAGTAACCATCAAGACCGAGGCCGAAATCGAGAAAATGCGGGTCGCCGGCCGGCTCGCAGCCGAGGTGCTGGAAATGATCGAGCCCCTGGTTGAACCCGGCATCACCACCGGCGAGCTGGATCGCATCTGCCACGAGCACATTACCCGGGTGCAGCAGGCCATCCCCGCACCGCTGGACTATCACGGCTTCCCTCGCTCGATCTGTACCTCGGTCAACGAGGTGATTTGCCACGGTATCCCCTCCGATACCAAGCGACTGAAATCCGGCGACATCATCAATATCGATGTCACCGTCATCAAGGACGGCTATCACGGCGACAGCAGCATCATGGTAGAAGTCGGGGAGGTTGCAGCCCACGCCCGGCGCCTGATCAAGGTGACCCAGGAGTGCCTTTACCGGGCCATCGAAATCGTCCGTCCGGGCACCACGCTCGGCGATATCGGTGCGGTAATCCAGCAACACGCGGAGAAGAACTATTACTCCGTGGTACGGGAATATTGCGGTCACGGCATCGGCCAGGTATTCCACGAGGACCCGCAGGTCCTCCACTACGGCCGCAAAGGCACCGGGCTGGTGCTGGAGGAGGGAATGACCTTCACCATCGAGCCCATGATCAATGCCGGCCGGCGTCACACCAAACTCAATCAGAAGGATGGTTGGACCGTGTCCACGCGGGATGGCCGCCTGTCCGCCCAGTGGGAACACAGCCTGGGGGTGACCGCCGACGGCTGCGAAGTTTTCACCCGGCGCAGCAATGAACACTTCTGAGCATACCCCGCCCATGACCGACCGGGATGACAGCCTGCCCCCGGAGCTGTTTGATCCGGGCGCCTTTGCGGCTGCAATCGGCCGCGGCGACACCCTGAAGATTGGCAAGCAGGCCCTGAAGGCCGCAGCCGACTATCTGCACGCAGAGTTCCGCAGTGGCACCCGGGTGGCGCGGCTGCTGCATCTGCGGGCGCAGTTCATGGATGCGCTGCTGGGCGCCCTCTGGGACAGCCGCGACTGGTCCGGGGTAGAGCCGGCCCTGGTCGCGGTCGGCGGCTACGGCCGCGGTGAACTGCACCCGCACTCGGATATCGACATCCTGGTGCTGCTGGGCGAGGACAGCGAGCGCTGCCACGAGCAGCTGGAACAATTCCTGACCCAGCTCTGGGACCTGGGGCTGAATGTCGGCCACAGCGTGCGTACTGTCAGCGAGTGCTGCAACAAGGCGCGCCGGGATATCACCATACTCACCAACCTGATGGAGACCCGGGTCATTCGCGGCCCGGAATCCCTGATGGAAGAAGTCAGGGAACGGACCAGTCCCGCGCACATGTGGCCCAGCGCCGACTTTTTCCGCGCCAAGCTGCAGGAACAGCGCGCACGCCACGCCAAGTTCGCCGACACCGAGTACAACCTCGAGCCCAACGTCAAGAGCTCACCCGGCGGCCTGCGCGACCTGCAGATCATCGCCTGGATAGCCGAGCGCCACTTCGGCGTTGACTCCCTGGAGTCCATGGACACCGGCGAGTTCCTCACTCCGGACGAACGCAAGATGCTGCTGCACGGTCGGGATTTCATGTGGCAGGTCCGCTATGCCCTGCACCTGAACGCCGGCCGTGAAGAGGATCGGCTGCTGTTTGATCACCAGCGTGAACTGGCCGCCATGTGGGGATTCCAGGATGGCGAAAAGCTGGCGGTCGAGCAGTTCATGCAGACCTACTACCGCTGGGCCCTGGCCCTGGGCGAGCTGAACGAGCTGTTGATCCAGAACTTTGACCAGGCCATCCTGCGGGCGGACACGGTGGATGACGTCAGGATCCTCAACGAGCGCTTCCAGGTCCGCAACGGCTACATCGAAGCCCTGCGCGACGACCTGTTCAGTACTGAACCCGGCGCCCTGCTGGAAATCTTCGTACTGGCGGGCCGGGAACCGGGGATTATCGGCGTCGGGACACCCACCATCCGTCTGATCCGGGAACACCGCCACCTGGTTAACAGCACCTTCCGCGCGGATCCGCGCAACCGCGCCAGCTTTCTGGAGATACTGCGCTCGCCCTACAACATGACCCGCCTGCTGCGCAGCATGACCCGCTATGGCGTGCTGGGCAATTATCTGCCCGAGTTCGGGCGCATCGTCGGCCAGATGCAGCACGATCTGTTCCACACCTACACCGTGGATGCGCACACCCTGGAAGTGATCCAGTATATGCGGCGCTTCCAGAAACCCGAATTCGACGAGCGCTTCCCCGTCTCCAGTCGGGTAGCCCGGCGGCTGCCGAAAATCGAGCTGCTGTATATTGCCGGCCTGTACCACGATATCGGCAAGGGCCGGGGCGGTGACCACTCGGAGCTGGGCGCGGTCGACGCCGAGCGCTTCTGCCAGGAGCATGGCCTCGACGAACACGACACCGGGCTGGTGGTATGGCTGGTGCAAAACCACCTCACCATGTCTGCCGTCTCCCAGCGCAAGGACATCTCCGACCCGGACGTGATCCAGCAGTTTGCCCACCACGTTGGCGACCTCGACCGGCTGGACTACCTGTTCACGCTTACCGTGGCGGACATCAACGGCACCAATCCCACGCTCTGGAATGCCTGGCGCGGCAGCCTGCTGCGCCAGCTCTATACCGGTACCCGCCGAGCCCTGCGCCGCGGTCTCGAGAACCCCGTCGACAAGCAGGTCTGGATTGAGCAGACCCGCAAGACCGCCACGGATCTGCTGGAATACCGCGGTTTCACTGTGGAGGAGCTGGAGGATCTCTGGCGCGAACAGGGCGAGGACTACTTCCTGCGGGAAAAACCCGAGGACATCGCCTGGCATACGGAAGCCATTGCCGGGCACTATGAGCGCGACCAGCCGCTGGTGCTGATCCGCAACAGCTCGGACTCCAGCGTGGCCAATACCACGCAGATCTTTATTCACGCCCGCAGCCACGCCCAGCTCTTTTCGCGTGTTTGTGCCGAACTCGAGCAGCTGGAGCTCAGCGTCCATGACGCCCGTATCTACAACGCCCGCGACGGCATGAGCCTGGACACCTTCTACGTACTGAACTCGGACGGCAGCTCCATTGCCGAGGAAAGTGCACGGCTGCGTCATATCAAGGACCACCTGAGCCGGGCCCTGGCCTCCAACCTGGACCGGGCACCCAATGTCCAGCGTCTCACCCCGCGCCAGATCAAGTCCTTTCTGGTGCCAACCGAGACCAGCATGTCGATTGACGAGATCATGAATGTCAGCGTGCTGGAAGTGTCCTCCCGCGATCGGCCGGGCCTGCTGGCCCGCATCGGACGGATCTTTGTCGACCACAACGTGGACCTGCAGGCCGCCAAGATCCAGACCTTGGGCGAGCGGGTGGAGGACGTCTTCTTTATCACCGACGCACAGCAACAGCCGCTGACCGATCCGGTATTGTGCGAGGCTATCCAGCGCGCCATTCGCGAACAGCTGGACGACCAGGCAGGGGATACCTGACCACCGATGAATACATTGCTGGACCGACTGCAACCCTACCCCTTTGAAAAGCTGCGGGCACTGTTCGCGGATCTGCAGCCACCTGCAGACCGGCCACACATTCCCCTGTCCATTGGCGAGCCGCGGCACCCTTCGCCGCAGTTTGTGCTGGATGCCGTGGCGGCACATCTGCCACTGCTGGCCAATTACCCGGCCACCCGCGGCGAGGACAGCTTGCGGGAAGCCATTGCCGCCTGGCTGCAGCGTCGGTTCCAGCTCACGGCCGTAGACCCGCAAACACAGGTACTGCCAGTCAACGGCACCCGCGAGGCACTGTTTGCTTTCGCCCAGGCGGTGGTGACCGCCGGCCCGGAAGCCATGGTGCTGAGTCCCAACCCCTTCTACCAGATCTACGAGGGCGCGACCCTGCTGGCAGGCGCCGAACCCGGTTTCGTCAATGCCACAGCGGCCAGCGGCCATTTGCCCGACTTTGCCAGCGTGCCCGAGAGCTGGTGGCGGCGCTGCCAGTTGCTGTATATCTGCAGCCCGGGCAACCCCAGCGGCGCGGTGATGTCGATTCCACAACTGCAGGCGCTGGTGGAACGGGCGCAAAAGTACGACTTCATCATCGCCAGCGACGAATGCTACTCGGAGATCTACAGCGATGAAGCGGCCCCGCCGCCCGGTCTGCTGCAGGCCTGTGCGCGCATGGGCAACGACAGCTATCGGCGCTGCGTCGTCTTCCACAGCCTGAGCAAGCGCTCCAACCTGCCCGGGCTGCGTTCGGGCTTTGTCGCCGGCGATGCCGCAGTACTCGCCGATTTCCTCCGCTACCGCACCTATCACGGTTGCGCCATGCCGCTGCACCATCAACATGCCAGCAGCGCCGCCTGGCGCGACGAGGAGCATGTGCGGGTCAATCGCCAGCGCTATCGGGAGAAATTCGACGCCGTGCTGGCCATACTGGCCGGGCACATGCAGGTGCAGCGCCCTGATGCCGGCTTCTACCTGTGGCCGGAAACCCCGGGCAGCGACACGGATTTCGCCCGCCAGCTCTATGCCCGACAACACGTGACCGTGGTTCCCGGCAGCTATCTGGCCCGGGACACCGACAGCGGCAATCCCGGCGCCAACCGGATACGCATGGCACTGGTGGCCTCGCAGGAGGACTGCGTGCAAGCTGCCCAGCGCATGGTGCAGTTGCTGGGGGCGCTGTAGCAGCATGCTGAGCAAACCCGAGCGGGTCGCCTTTATCCTCCAGCGCCTGCAGGCACTGTATCCCGAGCCGCCGATCCCGCTACAGCACAAGGATCCGTTCACGCTGCTGATCGCGGTCCTGCTGAGCGCCCAGTGCACCGACGAGCGGGTCAACCAGGTCACCCCTGCCCTGTTCGCGCTGGCCGACACCCCCGCCGCCATGGCAGGACTGGAAGTCGACCAGATCCGCGAGATCATCCGCCCCTGCGGCCTGTCACCGCAAAAATCGCAAGCCATCAAGCGCCTCAGCGAACTATTGCTGGAGGAGCACGGCGGCGAGGTGCCGGCGGACATGGAAGCACTCGAGCGCCTGCCCGGGGTCGGCCACAAGACCGCCAGCGTAGTCATGTCCCAGGCCTTTGGCATACCCGCCTTCCCGGTGGACACCCACATCCATCGCCTGGCCCAGCGCTGGGGCCTGAGCAGCGGCAAGAGCGTGGTCCAGACCGAGCGCGACCTCAAGCGGCTGTTCCCGCGTGAGTACTGGAATCGCCTGCATCTGCAGATCATCTACTACGGACGGGAGTTCTGCAGCGCGCGGGGCTGCGATGGGCGGGTCTGCGAGATATGCAGAACCTGTTACCCGGAGCGCAAGCACCCGAAACAGACGCGCAAGGCCTGAGGCTGTTGGCGCTTCGATTCCGAGGCGGCTGGGGCTCGCTTCGTCCGCGAGGCGGCTTGGCAACCGCTGTCTCACTCCGGAATCGGTTCGGGATCGCTTCGTTCTGGTAGCGGCCTGCAGCCGCTGCGTCGCTCCGGGATCCTGTCGAAGTCGCTTTGTTCGAGTGGCAGCCTTGCGGCCGCTGCGTCGCTCCGGGAGGCGCGGACTCCGATACTCCATTCCGGGCGCATGCGGCGCGCGTTCCCTCATTGTTCTTGCGCCGCCGTCTGGCCGCGCAAGGTGTGAGCGGGACTGGCACTTGCCATGGCGTCGGTGCCAGTTGAGTTGACCTGTTCCCACTTTCAGGGCTGGGGGCTGGCAGCTACTAAGACGATTGGGCGGGCGCACCGACGCCCTCCAAGTCCGTCTCGCAGCCCCCGCCCCCCGAATCAACGCGGGGTACAGGGGCCATCGCTCATGACTTCGCCTCTCGATAGCCCAAGCGAGGCATTGCAGCCTGAATCTCACCCACTGCCCCTCCTCTGACAGCGTACCGTGGCTCCAGCCTGCCCGCCGCGTTGATCCGGGGCGGGAATGTCCTTTTGCGGACTCGGAGGGCGTCGGCGCGCCCGCCGCCCCACACTTAGTGGCTGCCAGCCTGCAGCCCTGAAAGTGGGAACAGGCCAGCTCCAACACTGCCCCCGCCATGGCAGGTGCCGCACCCAATAACGATGTGCGTGGCCAGACGGCAGCGCAAGAACACAACGGGAACGCGCGCCGCATGCGCCCGTAGTGGAGCAAAAGGATCTTCCCGTGCCGGAGGGACGCAGCAGCCGAGAGGCTGCCGAGTCAACGAAGGCACCGGAGCGACGCAGCGGCCCTCAGGCCAGCTGCGGAAAAAGAACGTAAGGAATCAGCGCTGCCGCTGACTCTCTTCCACATCATCAGCAAGCCACGCCTTGATCAGAGACTGATAGGGCATATCACGTTTATTGGCTTCAATCTTGATTCGCTCCAGAAGGCCTTCGGGCAGCCGCAAGGAAATTGTCCTGGTTGATGGTTTCAAATGAGGAAGTACCACCGTCTGTGTCTTGTTCCAATCGACGTAATCGCTGGAGTCATGGCTTTCCCAGAACTCACGCTCTTCGGCTTCTGTATTGAACACAGGTGTTTTCTTCAGTCTACCCATAAAAGGCCCTCTCTTTCCGGTGCATATCTCGAGCCGAGATTACGCGTATCAGGCTTCCGGACTCGCGCAGGGTAAAAGTAACGTGAAGCCGTCGATCATCGTCGGTGCGACCCAGCGCATGCAACCGGGATTCCTGTTGACTGTGTTTCACATCTTCCACGACGAGCAAGGGCTGATTGAAAAAGATCTGTTCGGCCTCTGCCTGGGTAACGTAATGCTTGGCAACACTTTTTCGCGCGTTGCCGGCGTCCCACTGAAACCCGGTGACTTTCCGCCAATCGATCATCTTTGTATATTACCAGCATATACAATATCGGCAAGTGCACTGACTGTGTACTGCGGTGATGGAGCCTGCGCCTTGCTGCAGCAGCGGCGCGCGAGGGTCGCTCCGGGATCGTTCTGGGATCACTCCGTTCGCGAGGCGGACTGGCGGACTGCGCGTCCCGGACTGCGCGTCCCGGACTGCGCGTCCCGGACGCTTCGTTGACTCGGCAGCCTTGCGGCTGCTGCGTCGCTCCGGCACGGGTATGCTCCTTTTGCTCCACTGCGGGCGCATGCGGCGCGCGTTCCTTCAATGTTCTTGCGCTGCCATCTGGCCACGCACGCTGTGAGCTTTGACGGCATCTGGCATGGCAAAGGTGGTGTTGTAGGTCTCCTGTTCCCACTTTCAGGGCTACAGGCTGGTAGCCACTAAGGGGGTACCGTGATCGCACCGACGCCCTCCGGTCCGCAAAACGACATCCCCGTACCGGATCAACGCCGGTGGGAGACCGAGGCCACTGTACGTTGTCAGTGAAAGGCGTGGGAGTGTTGGGGGATTCGGGCGCAATACCATCCCAGACCCTCGCCGAGACGAAGTCGACGGTGCCCGAGTCAGGGTGCCCCCCGAATCAACGCTAGGTGCATGAGCCATCGCTCATGACTTCGTTTCCGATCTGCGCGAGCGAAGCATCACAGCTTCAATCCCGCCCACGTTTCCCGTGCCACTGACAACGTACCGTGGCTCCGCCTGCCCGCCGCGTTGATCCGGGGCGGGAATGTCCTTTTTCGATGAGATGGTCTCCTCCCTTCCTTC
>TARA_R110002110_G_scaffold101723_5_pt1 | contig 108562 bp, 104 predicted proteins | sample TARA_R110002110 | Tara Oceans TARA_R110002110 (sample SAMEA4397330) | marine metagenome | biome: Polar Biome; feature: [SRF] surface water layer (ENVO:00010504); material: water (ENVO:00002006), including particulate matter (ENVO:01000060) such as... | depth 5 m | reverse complement strand
AACAGGTTCGGCTACACCAAATGCTACCAATCCTTGGGTATCTGCTAATCCAAGTGTTGCTACTGTAAATGGTTCTGGAGTTGTGACAGGAGTTTCAGCCGGTACAAGTGTAATCACTTACACGAATAGTAATGGATGTACAATAGATCAAAGTTTTACTGTTTATGCGAGCCCTACTATTTCAGGTAATCCAATTGTATGTGTTGGTTCAACAACTTCGTTAACAGGTTCAGGAACACCAAGTACTACAAACCCATGGACGTCTGCTACTCCGAGTGTAGCTACGGTTAACAGTTCTGGAGTTGTAAGAGGAGTGTCAGCAGGTACTAGTGTGATAAGATATACTGATGCAAATGGTTGTACCATTACGCAAACGATAACTGTAAATTCTTTACCAACGATTACTGGTACTCCAAATGTATGTATTGGTTTTTCAACGACCCTAACAGGTTCAGCTACACCAAATGCTACCAATCCTTGGGTATCTGCTACTCCAAGTGTTGCTACTGTAAATAATTCCGGAGTTGTGATAGGAGTTTCAGCCGGTACAAGTGTAATCACGTACACGAATAGTAATGGATGTACAATAAATCAAATTTTTACTGTTTATGCGACGCCTACTATTTCAGGTAGTCCAACTGTATGTGTTGGTTCAACAACTTCGTTAACAGGTTCAGGAGCACCAAGTACTACAAACCCATGGACGTCTTCTACTCCAAGTGTAGCTACGGTTAATAGTTCTGGAGTTGTAATAGGAGTTTCAGCTGGTACTAGTGTGATAAGATATACTGATGTAAATGGTTGTACCATTACTCAAACAGTAACTGTAAATTCTGTACCAACGATAACAGGTACTCCAATTGTTTGTGTTGGTGCTACAACAACATTAACAGGTTCTGCTACACCAAATGCTACCAATCCTTGGGTATCTGCTACTCTAAGTGTAGCTACGGTTAGTAATTCTGGAGTTGTAACAGGAGTTTCAGCTGGTACAAGTGTAATTACATATACAAATAGTAATGGTTGTATCGTTACTCAAACAATAACTGTAAATCCTTTACCGACCATAACTGGTAGTCTAAACGTTTGTGTTGGCTTAACAACAACATTAACAGGCTCAGCTACACCAAATACTATAAACCCATGGGTATCCGCTTCCCCAAGTGTTGCTACGATAAATGGTTCTGGAGTTGTTACGGGAGTTACAGTTGGTACGAGCTTAATAACCTATGCCAACAGTAATGGATGTATAGTGACACAAACATTTACTGTAAATGCCTTGCCAATCGCGACTTTGTCTAGTAATGATTCTGATAATACATTTTGTTCAGGTACTTCAGTAATCTTTACTGCAGGGGGTGGTGTTAATTATAATTTTAGAGTAAATAGTTCAAGTGTTCAAAACGGAACTTCGGCAACTTATGTAACATCAAGTTTAACAAATGGTCAAAATGTAGATGTGGTTGTTACTAATGTGTCAGGTTGTATATCTACAAGTTCAGTAATCACTAATGTAGTGCTTCCATTACCAGTTCAGCCAATATTAAGTATTAATGCCCAGCCAAGTTGTATCTCTTCTTTAGGAAGCTTTAGGATTTCCAATTATAATGCCGCTTATTCATATACTATAAGTCCATCAACAGGGGTTGTAAGGTCTGTGGATTTAGTAACTGCTCCTTCAGGGAATTATGTTGTGATAGCTAATTTTGGAACATGTTCTACTTCAGCAAGTATTACGGTTAATCCAATACCTCCACAAATTCAATTTGAAATCGTCGGCGACTGCACAAATAAAGAATACGTGGCTATAGCTAGTCCATTGGCAAATTCATACAATCCAAATAATGTAGATTATCAATGGAAAGATAGCTCAGGTTCTCCAATAGGGACAAATTCAAATATTTTAAATGTTTCTGATTTGATTGAATCAACTTCTGCAAAAGAAGTTTTTCCTTTAAACTATACTTTAACAGTAGTGTCAACTGCAACAGGTTGTGAAACAACAAAAACGATTACAGTTGAAACCATTTATTGTAATATACAGAAAGGTATTTCCCCAGATGGTAATGGATCAAATGATTATTTTGATTTAAGATTAATGGATGTGAAAAAACTGGAAATATTTAATAGATATGGAATTAAAGTTTATGAACAATCTAATTATACCGATCAATGGAAAGGACAGTCAGATAAAGGAGATAACCTTCCAAGTGCAACTTATTACTATGTAATAGAACTGAATAAAGGCGTAACAAAAACAGGTTGGATCTATCTAATCAGAGAAAAGTAGTAAATTAATTTATTTTTGAAATCCATGTTAATTTCTGGATGAATAAAACGAAAAACAAATAGATATGAATAAAATATTTTTGACCTCTCTTTTAGTTCTTATTGCCTATATTGACTCAAATGCGCAACAGAACCCTCATTATACGCAATATATGTATAATATGAATATTGTTAATCCCGCTTATGCAGGTTCCAAGGAAAGTATATCTTTTGGAGCTTTATACAGAAAGCAGTGGGTTAATATTGAAGGAGCTCCCACTTCTTTTACTTTTTCTGGACATGCACCAGTGGGTAATAATGTTGGAGCAGGTTTGTCTTTTATCTCAGATAAGGTAGGACCAGTAACTGAACAGAACGTATTTGGAGACTTTTCATATACTTTAAAATTAAATGAGACCAGTCGACTTGCTTTAGGAATAAAAGCTGGCGTGTCGTTTCATCAAGTTGGTTTAAGAGACATTCAATCTTCCTTGCCAGATCCTTCAGAAGGAATTTTTGGCGAAGATATTAATGATGCATCATTGAATTTAGGAGCTGGGGCGTTTTATTATACAGGAAATTATTATGTAGCTTTTTCAATTCCGAATTTAGTAAAGTCTGCACATTTAGATTATAATGGGCGTGAATATGGTTCAGATGTATCTCATTATTTTTTAACTGCAGGGTATGTATTTGATGTTAATTATGATTTAAAATTCAAGCCGTCATTTATGCTTAAATCTGCAGCTAATGTGAATCCTTCTTTGGACTTATCTGCAAATTTTTTGTATAAAGAAAAATTTGAGATAGGAGCTACTTATAGATTAGAAGATAGTTTTGGTGGTATGGTAAATTTTGCTGTAACACCAGAATTAAGAATAGGTTATGCGTACGATCATATTATTTCAGATTTGAAAGTAACTAGTCCGTCTTCGCATGAATTTATTCTCTTGTATGATATATTTGTTCCGAAAAAAGTGTCTCGTTCTCCAAGATTTTTCTAATATTAAACTTTACGATTAATGAAAAAATTTACTATACTATTGTTTTTGGTGGTTTCGAGTATCTCACTGACAGCACAAAATAAAGATACAAAGATTGCTGATAAATTGTTTGGACAGTTTGAATATATTCAAGCAACGAAGGAATATCTGTCGTTAGTTGAAGATGGAAATACAGATTCGTACGTTTATAAACAGCTTGGCGATTGTAATTTCAATATGGCTAATACTGTAGAGGCTGAGAAGTGGTATGCAAAAGCTATAATGGGTAAACAAGATGCGGAAGTATATTATAATTACGCACAAGTGTTGAAATCGAATGGGAAGTATGCGGAGTCTAATATTCAGATGAAGCAATTTGCAAGTATGAAACCAAATGATAAAAGGGCTATTGATTTTATAGCTAATAAGGACTATTTGTCTGAACTTTTGAAGAAGGAGAAGTTATTCATGGTTAATAAATTAGAAATTAACTCTGATAAATCTGATTTTGGAGGAGTAATGCAGGGTAATGCCTTGTATTTTACAAGTGCTAGAAACGTAGGGGGTAAAACTTATGGTGTGAATGATGAGCCATTTTTAGATATTTATCAATCTACATATAGTAGTGATGGTAACTATTCTGAACCAATTTCTGTTTCAGAATTAAACACAAGGTTTCATGAAGGGCCGGTGTCGCTATCTAAAGACGGAAATACTATATATTTTTCCAGTGAAAGTTTTAACGATGATTTATATGAAAAAGATAAGGTTAATAAATTAAAAATTGGCCAAGTTAATTTATATAAAGCAACAAAACAAAATGGAAAGTGGACTGGAATTACGCCACTATCATTTAACAGTGGTAGTTATTCAACAAGTAATCCATCAATAGATAGCGAAGGAAAGATGCTTTATTTTTCTTCAAATATGCCTGGATCAATAGGTGGTATCGATATATGGAAAGTTAAAGTTAATAGTGATGGGAGTTTTGGAACTCCCGAGAATCTTGGGAGTACTATAAATACTGCTGGTGATGAAAGTTTTCCTTTTATTTCAGATGATAATGTGTTGTATTTTTCCTCAAAAGGATTAGCTGGTTTTGGAGGGTATGATATCTTTTCGGTAGATTTGAATAAAGTTAATCAACCTTATAATATTGGTGAGCCAGTTAATTCAGCGAAGGATGATTTTGCTTTTACTTATAATAAAGATAATAATATTGGATTTTTATCGAGCAACCGTTCTGGTGTTGATAATATATACAGTGCGATTCCAATATGTAAATCACAAATAGTAACAGTAGTTAAAAACTCCAAGACAGGTAATTTATTATCTAATTCTAGAGTGGTTTTGTTAGATAGAAATGATATTGTAGTTGATAGATTATTGTCTAATGAGAGTGGTGAGGTAAAATTTGATGTAGATTGTAGTAAAGAGTATTTTGTTGAAATAAATAAAGATGGTTTTATTTCTCAAAAAAGTGCCGCTATAAAAACTATCAAGGGGAGTTTAGTTGTTAATATTTCTTTGGATCCTATGAAAGAGGTTGTTGTTACGGAAAGAGAAATCGTTTTGAACCCAATCTATTTTGCTTACGATAAAAGCAATATAACCAAAGAAGGTGCTGCTGAACTTGATAAGTTAGTTTATGTAATGTCTAAAAATGAGGATCTAGTTATTTTTGTAAAATCGCATACTGATTCGCGTGGAGATGATAAATACAACCTTGATCTTTCCGATAGAAGAGCTAAGTCGACTATAAACTATATCGTTTCTAAAGGAATTAGTGCTGATAAAATAGATGGAAAGGGATTCGGTGAATCTGAGCTAAAGATAGATTGTCAACTTAATTGTAGCGATGAAGAGCACGCTACAAACAGACGTTCAGAATTTATGATAGTTAAAAAATAATAGTATGTTTTATAAAAAAAAGGGATGATCGAAAGACATCCCTTTTTTTATTTATCTATTTGTGATTCACTATCCGTGTACAGTTTCATTTTTTCCGTAATTTACAATGATGGATGTTTCAAAATCAATCCATTGTTGCCAACGTTTGTCTACATCAACATTGTCGGCATATTTTCGAGCAAAGCCTAAAAAAGTAGTGTAATGCCCCGCTTCACTAATCATTAGGTCTCTGTAAAATTTTGCCAATTCAGGATCTTTTATGTTTTCTGAAAGTACTTTAAAACGCTCACAACTTCTGGCTTCAATCATGGCTGAAAAAAGCAAACGTTCACATAAGGCGTCATTACGGCTTCCGTCTTTTTTCATGAATTTAAAAAGTTCGTTAACATAGCTGTCTTTGCGTTCTCTGCCTAAAATTAGCCCTTTGCTTTTTATTAAATCGTGCACCATCTGAAGGTGTTCTAGTTCTTCTCGAGCAATGATCATCAATTCGGTTACTAATTCTTCTTTTTCCGAATTTTGCGTGATAAGGCTAATGGCATTTGAAGCTGCTTTTTGTTCACACCAAGCATGGTCTGTCAAAATTTCTTCAATATTTGATTCAACTATATTTACCCACCTTGGGTCCGTGACTAATTTTAATCCTAACATGTCATTTTATTTAATTATTGCAAAATTAGTGTTTTCTTTCTGATTTCTTATTTAAATGATTGGCTTAGAGATATAATACCATTTTACATTCGAATTTACTGGAATAAAACGCACTTTTATCCTTTGTATTTCAACATAAAAGAAAACCGTAACAAAAGCTATGCTTTAATCGGTTGTTCTATTTTAAGAAAAAAATCATCATTTTATTTTACAGTAAAATCAAACATTAAATGGTATAAATTGTATTATTTTGTATCTGATATTAATTACAAAGATGGATCAGTTTAAAAAGCTTTTAATAATAGGTAGTGTGTGGCCAGAACCGAATTCTTCGGCTGCGGGGACCAGAATGCTACAGTTGATTTCTCTGTTTAAAGAGAATGGATTTGTTGTAACATTTGCAAGTCCTGCGATGGTCAGTGATTTTATGGTTGACCTGGTGTTAGAAGAAGTAGTAACAAAAAAAATCACTTTAAACTGTTCGAGTTTTGATGTGTTTGTGCGTGAACTAGATCCATCGGTGGTGATGTTTGATCGCTTTATGATGGAAGAGCAGTTTGGCTGGCGCGTTAGCGAAAACTGTCCAGAAGCCTTCCGATTATTAGACACCGAAGATTTGCATTGCTTGCGGGTAGCTCGTCAGAAAGCATTCAAAGAGAAACGAGCTTTTGTGGAGGCTGATTTATTAGTGGAAGATGTAGCTAAACGAGAAATAGCTAGTATTTTGCGTTGTGATTTGTCTTTGATGATTTCAGAATATGAAATGAAATTGCTTACAGAAATATTTAAGATTGATAGTTCGTTATTATTTTACTTGCCTCTTCTATTGGAAGAAATATCTAATGCCGATATGGATACGTTGCCTTCATTTGAAGAAAGGAATAATTTTGTTTTCATTGGTAATTTTCTCCATGAACCCAATTGGAATGCGGTTCAGTATTTAAAAGAAACTATCTGGCCTCTTATAAAAAAACAATTACCTCAGGCTGTTTTAAATGTTTATGGCGCTTATCCATCACAAAAAGTGTTGCAACTCAATAATATTAAGGAAGGTTTTATTGTAAAGGGCCGCGCCGCTAATGCGAGTGCTGTGGTGCAAGAAGCTCGAGTGATGTTAGCTCCATTGCGTTTTGGTGCAGGAATTAAAGGAAAGTTGTTAGAAGCGATGCAGTGTGGAACGCCAAGTATTACTACGTCTATTGGAGCAGAATCGATGCACGGTGATTTGGATTGGAGTGGTTTTATAGCAGGTAATTCGGTAGTTTTTGCAAATGAAGCGGTATTGTTATATCAAGATGAAAGACTTTGGCTTCAAGCTCAAAAAAACGGAGTTGATATAATTAATCACCGGTATTTAAGAGGATTGTTTGAGGATGATTTTATGGAGAAGATAAAATGGCCACAAGCTAATTTACAAAAACATCGTTTGAATAATTTTATGGGATCATTGTTGCAGCATCATACTTTGAAAAGCACCAAGTATATGTCGATGTGGATTGAAGCTAAGAATAAAGTATAGGGTATTTTTTGTAGTGGGGCGTTTTCGCATGAGGGATGGAAGCGGCATCCTTTTATGGAATGAAATGGAATAAAAGATATAGCGAACAGCCCGCCGCCGCTGAAACTTTAGTGGAAGCGGGGCCATGCCCAAATAAAAAACCCGTCAAGATTACGCAAGACGGGTTTTGGTTTTGTATAGAAACAGTAATTATGCAAGCATCGTAACTGGGTTTTCTATGTATTGTTTCAATGTTTGTAAGAACTGAGCTCCAGTTGCTCCATCGATAGTACGGTGGTCACAAGCTAGAGATAACATCATGGTGTTTCCTACTACAATTTGGCCGTTTTTAACCACTGGTTTCTCTACAATTGCTCCTACTGAAAGGATAGCAGAGTTAGGTTGGTTGATGATAGAATTGAATTCTACAATACCAAACATTCCTAAGTTAGAAACAGTAAAAGTACTTCCTTCCATTTCTGTTGGTAGTAGTTTTTTGTTTTTGGCTCTTCCAGCAAGATCTCTTACGCTTACGCCAATTTGAGATAAACTCATAGCATCTGTAAATTTCAATACAGGAACAACTAATCCATCCTCTACAGCTACAGCAACACCAATATTAACATGATGATTGATTGTAATTGCATCTTCTTTCCACTGAGAGTTTACCTTTGGATGTTTTTTTAATGCCATAGCACATGCTTTGATCACCATGTCATTAAAAGAAACTTTTGTATCAGGAATACTATTGATTATAGTTCTAGATTTCATTGCATCATCCATCGTAACTTCGATAGTTAAGTTGTAATGAGGCGCAGTAAATAAAGACTCTGCTAATCGCTTAGCTATGATTTTTCGCATTTGCGAATTCTTAATCTCTTCTGTAAATACTTCTCCAGCAGGAACAAATACTTTTGGAGTTGGTGCAGCAGTAGTAGCTGTTTTTGCAGCAGCAGCTGGTGCTGCGCTAGTTGGTGCAGCAGGAGTGAAATTTTCGATGTCGCTTTTTACGATACGTCCATTTTCACCAGAACCTTTTACTTGTGTCAATTGAATTCCTTTGTCACTTGCGATTTTCTTTGCTAATGGTGAGGCTAAAATTCGTTGTCCATCAGTTGAAGCTTCTTGAGTAACTGGTGTTGCTACGTCAGCTGGTGCTGATGTAGTTTCTTCAGTTGCTGCTGTAGATGAAGCTGAACCTTTAGCGCTATAATTTTCGGCAATACCTTTGATGTCTGTTCCTGCAGGTCCAATTATTGCTAGTAAGCTGTCAATTGGTGCAGCATTTCCTTCTTCGATACCTATGTATAATAAGGTTCCTTCGTTGAAAGATTCAAATTCCATCGTCGCTTTATCTGTTTCGATTTCAGCTAGGATGTCACCTTCGCTAACTTTGTCGCCTACTTTTTTTAACCAAGATGCTACTGTACCCTCTGTCATAGTATCACTTAAACGTGGCATAGTAACTACAACAACTCCTTTTGGTAAAGATGCTGATTCTGCTGCTGGTGCTTTTTCTTTTTTTGTAGTTTCAGATGGAGTAGGAGCTTTTTCAGTTTCAGATTTAGCTGCTTCGGTTTCAGGTGCTGATTGTCCTGCAATTAATGCAGCAACGTCTTCACCTTCTTTTCCTATAATAGCAAGTAAAGAATCTACTGGTGCTGTTTCTCCTTCTGGAATACCTATGTATAGTAGAGTTCCTTCGTTAAAGGATTCAAACTCCATTGTTGCTTTGTCGGTTTCAATTTCAGCTAGGATATCTCCTTCGCTAATTTTATCTCCTACTTTTTTAAGCCAAGTCGCTACCGTTCCTTCCGTCATAGTATCGCTCAAACGAGGCATAGTTATAATTGTTGCCATAATTGATTTATAGTTTATGAGGTATGAATGGATAGTTTTCTTGATCGTATACTACGTCGTAAAGTTGTTGCACTGGAGGGTAGTCAGATTCTTCTGCGAATGTTACACATTCTTGGACTAAATCTTTAACTCTTTGGTCAATTGCAGCAATTTCTTCTTCGGTAGCATATTTTTGCTCTTTTATCAAGTCTAAAACTTGAGTAATAGGGTCAATTTTTTTATATTCTTCTACTTCGTCTTTAGAACGGTATAGCTGAGCATCAGACATTGAGTGTCCTCTGTAGCGATATGTTTTCATTTCGAGGAATGTAGGTCCGTCTCCACGTCTTGCTCTATCGATAGCTTCTGTCATCGCTTCCGCTACTTTTACTGGATTCATTCCGTCGACTGGTCCGCAAGGCATTTCGTACCCTAAGCCTAGTTTCCATATATCTGTGTGGTTTGCTGTTCTTTCTACAGAAGTTCCCATTGCGTAACCGTTGTTTTCAACGATAAAAACAACTGGTAATTTCCATAACATAGCCATGTTAAAAGCTTCGTGAAGTGATCCTTGACGAGCAGCTCCATCTCCAAAATAGGTCATGGTAACTCCGCCTGTTTCAAAATATTTATCTGCAAAAGCTAATCCTGCTCCTACAGGAATTTGCCCTCCTACAATCCCGTGACCACCATAAAAACGGTGTTCTTTAGAGAAAATATGCATAGAACCACCCATTCCTTTTGAAGTTCCGGTAACTTTTCCTAAAAGTTCAGCCATTACACGTCTTGGGTCTACACCCATTCCGATTGGTTGAACGTGATTCCTGTACGCCGTAATCATTTTGTCTTTTGTCAAGTCCATCGCATGCAGAGCACCTGCAAGTACGGCTTCTTGACCATTGTATAAATGTAAAAATCCTCTGACTTTCTGTTGTATGTATAATGCTGCAAGTTTGTCTTCAAACTTTCTCCAAAGGAGCATATCTTCATACCACTTTAAATAAACCTCTTTTGTAACTTCTTTCATCTCAATTGTTCTTTTGCTAAAGTTTTTATTGTGTTATCAACTAGTACCTATAACGCAAAATAGTCTCCTCACACAAATTTGCGAATCGCAAAAATAAGACATTCCATCTAAGAAGTAAAATTAAAAGGCTTCTTTTTAGGTTTTTTACAAGAATTTTTTGTCGAACATAAATGGTAGCAAGTTTTTTAAAGAATCTGATTTGTAAATATCGCCTGTTTCTCCCATGAAATAAATTTCTATCGGAGTCTCTTGTCGGGTTTCGTATTCGGCTATTGATTGCCTGCAAGCTCCACAAGGTGGGATTGGTGCGATTGTTTTATTTGTATCTGAAGCTGCGGTGATTGCCATCTTTAGAATTTTTGCATCAGGATATACAGCACCTGCGTGAAAAATGGCGACGCGTTCAGCGCATAGGCCTGAAGGATATGCGGCATTTTCTTGATTTGAGCCTAAAACAATTTTTCCATTGTCTAATAGAAGAGCGGCGCCTACCCGAAATTTTGAATAAGGAGCATAGGCGTTTTTTCTAACCGCGACAGCTTGTTCCATCAAATCTTGGATGTCAGTAGGTAATTCTTGAAGTGAGTTATAAGCCGAAAATTGGCTGGTAATAGTAATTTTTCTCATCGTTTTTTAAGGAAAAAAAATCCAAATTTCATGGTGTTGAAATTTGGATTGTTAATTTGATTTTAGATATCGCTAATATACATCATATTTGTCTCCAAAATTAAAAGTAAGAGAGAAACGTAATGTGTTTTCTAATGGATTTTTAACTTTTGAAGCTGAAAACAAATAAGAGACGTCTACTTTGACTACATTATATTTAAAGCCGGCACCCATAGAGAAGAATTTTCTAGCGCCCTTTAATGGACTTTCATTAAAATAACCCACGCGCATAGAAAAGGAGTCTTGGTATGAATATTCAGCTCCTACCGCATAAGTTACTTCTTTCACTTCTTCGCTAAAACCGTCCGGAGCATCTCCAAATGATTTAAATACACCGGAAACCCAACCGATAGAACGATAATTATCTAAATTTTGTCCTCTTTCTTCAGGTGTGATTGTTCCGTCGCCATTTAAATCAGGATCTTGAGGTGTGGGTACTAATAATTTGTTGAATTCTACATTTAACGCTACTTTGTTGTAATCGTCTAAAATAAAATCAAATCCTGTTCCTACTTTTAAATTTGCCGGTAAAAAGTTAGTGCTTATTTCGTCATTATCATAACTGATTTTCGGACCTAAATTTTGAATATTAAATCCTGCTCTCCATCTTCCATTGAATTCAGTGTATGCCATTTCTTCTGATTGGTAAAACCCTGCAACATCTATTGCAAACGAATTGGCTGCAGAAGCATCTCCATTATCAGTTACCACTTTTAAATTCGAGTGGATGTATCTACCGGCAACAGCCATAGAGAATTTTTCGCTTAATTTTAAGGAATAAGAGCCGTCCATTGCAAACTCATTGGGCGAAACTGTTCTAGGAACCTCAGTTGGATCTCCGGTTTCACGTAATTCGATTTCTCCGAAGCCAAAATAACGGATGCTACCTGCAAAAGCACTTCGGTCGCTTATTTTATTGTAATATGTTAATTGACCTAATGAGATGTCATTTGCTAAATCCGTAAGATACGGCGTGTAGCTTATGGAAAACCCTTGCTTGTCAGTTGCGAAGGCATATTTTGCTGGATTCCATTGTTGCGAAAAAGCATCTGCTGATGTAGCAACTCCTATATCTGCCATACCTGCAGCCCTGGCATCAGCCGAGACTAATAAAAAAGGGACAGCGGTTGTAATTACTCTGTCTTGAGCATTTGCAAAAGAAATACCGAGTAAGCAGCTTGTAAAAAGTATTAGTTTTCTCATTTTTTTGTAGGAATTCATTAAACAAATATAGTGTTTTATTAAAGTATCACAAGTTTTTCAAACTTTTCAGCTTTTTGATTGGTTAGGGTTGATTTGACGGTGAGTTTGTATATGTACACTCCTTTTCCTATTCTATTTCCAAAATCGTCTTTTCCATCCCATGTAATCTCTTTTGATAAAAAACCTTCGGTTGAAATGATTTGGTTTGTTGTCCAGACTACTTTACCTGCTATTGTCATAATTTGTATTTGTGTCATTAAAGGTTCAAAAGGCCTGTTGTGTGTAAACCAAAATTCAGTGTAATTAACAAATGGATTTGGATAATTTAATACATGCGTCAACGTTATTGTTTCGTCCCCAACGACCAAAAACTGTATTTCTGTAGTTGTTGGATTATTGTAAACGTCCCACGCTTTAAATGTAATCGTATGTAAGCCAACCGCTAAATTACGCAAAGGGAATCGGAGGTTTCCTTTGGTGTAATCATCAAGATTTGTTTGGTAGTAATCATTTAATATAAATGGATTACTTACATCTCCGTCTAAAATTGCCACAATATCATGTCCTATACCGCTAGCGGTATTGATACCGTTTTCATCCTCGAGGAAAGCCAACAGAAATGGGGATGAATTTGTTATACTACCAGAATCAAAAGTTTCATCATTCATATATAACTTAACTTTTGGGCTAATATTGTCTTCGGTGGCATTTTCATTAATTCCGCCTATCTGGATAGTGGTGTCAAATCCAGTTTGGTTTTCTAATGCTTGGTCTTTTTTAGCATAAAAACTGATTTTGCCGTTTGCCAATGGAATACGAATGTCTCTAGGGACAACGAAGCTAAATTCAAACAAACCATTTGCAACAGAAGCATTTCCTCTAAAAATGGTTTCGCCTATAGTGTTGAATTTTATTGGCGTGCTATTGCCGTCATTATTTAATGTTGTCCTTGGGATGGTTTTGTCAAATATTGTAGTAGCGACTTCGCCGTTGTAGTTGGTTAGGCGCATGTCGTTTTCATCGGTTAATTCTCCGCTAACTTTCATACGAGCTAATGATTTGAAATCGTCAGTTGTTTGTGATACTGGAATGTCATTTACTTTTGTAAGCTTTATTTTTGGTTTAGGAATCGCTAGGACTAACGCGGGATCACCTATGTAGAATACTACATTTGTAGCGCTGTTTGGATTACTGTTTTTTGATATTCGTAACGCTTCAGCAATAGAGGTGTATTGGCTTGAGCCATAAGAGAACAGTTTTTCAGATAAAACATCATTGAAGTTTTCAGCGCTAAATTGTCCGATAGAACGAATAGTGGTGATCATTGCAATGGCGCCACCTTTTGGATTCCAATACGTGTATTCACCGGCTGTGGGTCTCGAAGGGTTATCAAAACGGGAGAATTCGCAGGTAATAGTTATAAATAGGGGGTATTTGTATTGGTTACTTAAATTTTGTCCGTCAGATTTCTCCCAAATTCTTTCAGATGATAATCCATCTTCGCCACCATGTCCCAGATAATTGAAAACCAAAGCACCTTTTTCAAATGCATTGAACAAATCCGTTCTTGCCTTTGGATATCTAAAACCTCCCGCAGATGCTTCTTGAACGTAAGAGTCCAAAATAATTTTATTAATATTAAAAAAAGGTTTTTGAGTGGTGATGATATCGGCTAATGTGTTTTGTCTGCTTTGTAAATTGGCATCGGAGGTGGCGTCTGAATCATCGCTAATCATCACGAAGTTGTTTCTCCAGCTTCCGTATGATTTTATATCATGGTATTCAATTACCTTATTTACCATTTCGTCGGCCTGTTGTGGATTGTTTACAATCATTCTTCCAACTGCGATGTCAATCCCTCCAAAAAAAGAAACAATATTTCCCTCATTACTATCCATCAGACCATAAAAATCATCAGATGCAAATGAAGCTTCTCCTGTTGTACGGCTGTTAAGTGCGTGATACGTGGGTACGATATTAGTGTTGTTTGCGATTCGGTTTTTATAGTCATAAGAAGCATCGCCAAAAAGGTTTACGTATTTTATTCTCTTAGCAGCGGTCGAAGCATTTTCATAAATATATTTGATGCAATTTCTAATTGCTGCGATATCTTGCTTTCCCGAAGAAAATTCTGGGTATATTGACTCTATTGTAATGACTTTTACATTCAGTTTTGAATAGGATCTATGGAAATTGGCTAGTTTTTCAGCCTGCGTAATTAAAGAATTCGGAGTGATAATTACATAGTCGATATCTTCAAATTGACCTTGATTATTTTTGAAAATGGTTCCTTTTATGTTTTGGTTAAGTACTTTAGGTTTGCTATCTTTTTTAGGGGTATAATAGTCAGAAGCGTCAATTGCGACATATTTTCTGAGTTCTCCTAAATTTGCTTTGAATGAAAAGCTCGTTTGATTAGTGTTTTCAGATTTACCTACATTATATAAGTCGGTAATATCCCAAACTTGACTAATTGCTCCTGCGTTTGAAATGGTGTAATTAACGATTCCTAAGCTAGCAATTGAAGCGTCGTATTGAAAGTTGAATTGTTTTCCATACCCTTGAAGTTTTCTTTTTGCAATTAATTGGATGTTATCCAGAAAGCCTTTTGAGCCGGGAACGCTGTTGTTGTTATAGGTAAGTTTTATTTTTATATTTTCAGATCCATTAAAGGAAGTGTTGCTCGGTAAAGTACCAGTGTTGAATTCAGTTTCTGAATTAGTATTTATTGCAGGAAAGGATATAGTACCAATATTTTGGGTATTGGAGCTTATTTGAAAAGAAGTAGGGGTGTAAGCTGCAGAAGCTACGGTAGTTTTAATTTTTATAGGGGTGGTGACGTCTATGTTTGGGAAATTAAATTCAAATTCCTGATCTTGCTTAATGTCAAAAGATTCACCAAACCATTGTCTACCTAGTTTTGCAATATTTATTAAATCTAATTCATGAAATTGATAGTCGTCAAATGTGTTTAAGTTAAGTGTACTGTTGCCGGCGGGTTGGTTTGTTTCTTTGATTCTTTTTCCGTCTTCTGCTGAAGTCGTGATGTAGTAATAGGATTTACTATCATAAAGATTGCTGTAAGTTTGGCTTTCTATATTATAGGTGTCAAGGCCTTCGGCATAGAATAAAATGTAATCGTCATTGTCGAAGCTTCCGTCATTTTCTCCAATAATTTGGATTGCATTTTCGGTTAAATCAGAAGGGTAATAAATATTGTTTGACAAGGGGAGCATTCTTCCTCCATTTCCATATAGTTTTATTTTTTTTGGATTAATGGTATTAGTATTAAGGCCCATGTCTTGCAAAAAACTTTTAGAAATTTTATAGACTCCAGATTTTTCAATGTAAAAACGATACCAGTCTCCGCTAGCTAAAATAGAGTTAGAGATTGAATTTACTGTTTTGTTTGATTTTGAGGTCTTTGCGGTTGTGTTATCGATGTTGTATGAAAAAGAGTTGATTCTTTTATAGCCATATTCATCTTTCACTATGGGGGATAAGCTGAGAAATGATTGTGTGATGCCTCGTGATTGCGTATTCCTTAGGGAAGGCGTTATTTTTTTTGGGATATTTTCAGGGGCTAAATCTCCAAGTTGATTAGTAGTGATTGATTCGTATACAATATTAGTGATTTGGACATTGCTGCCGTCAAAAAGGACAGGGTTTGCTAATTCTAAGCTGAATAAAAGTTTTTTTTCAGATGCGTCATACTGGTAACTGTTTCCTGTGAATTGAGGAATATTGATTTTATAATTCCCAAAAGAAACTTCTGTTTTTTCTATCCATGTAATAGTTACATCATCAGCAGTCTGTCCATGTGATATATAAGAAAGTAGTAATAAACTATAAAGTAGTAGTTTTTGCATTTTTTGCTTAAATTGCATGAATAGTTAATTGTTATAGAAAGTAAAAATATATCTTTTAGTATAAAAATAAATAATAAATAGTATAAATTTGCGTTTGATTTGTATAATATGTTTTATATCAATCATCAGAATAAAATTATCAAAAACGGTGTTGTGGGTTAATTGTTAATTATTATATTGCAGCACTTAAATTATTACCTTTAAAAGAGTATGAAAGTAAATAAAATTACAGCCTTACGATTGATGCTATCAATAACAATGATTATTGGTTTTGCCAGTTGTAGTAAAAAATCAAGTTCAAAAAATGCGTCAAGGGCTACTGGCTGGAATGTTGATAGTAAAAAAGCTTCTAGTAGTAAAAAACAAGTGGCTGGACCTGGATTAGTTTTTGTAGAAGGAGGAACTTTTACAATGGGTAAAGTACAGGATGATGTAATGCATGATTGGAATAATACTCCTACGCAACAACACGTTCAGTCTTTCTATATGGATGAAACTGAGGTTACTAACTTTATGTACTTGGAGTATTTAGATTGGTTGAAAAATGTATTCCCACCTACTGATGATAATTATCGACATATTTATGAAGGTGCTTCACCGGATACTTTAGTGTGGAGAAATAGATTGGGCTATAATGAGACGATGACTAATAACTATTTAAGACATCCTGCTTATGCAAGTTACCCTGTCGTTGGTGTAAATTGGATTCAAGCTGTAGAGTTTAGTAAATGGAGAACAGATCGTGTAAATGAAGCTATTTTAGAAAAAAATGGTTACTTGAAAAAGAATGCTAAAACAAATGATGTTACTGCAGAAAGTTCTTTCAGTACGGAGACTTATTTGAAAGCGCCAACAATGACTTACGGAGGTAATGAAGAAATTGTTTTGCCAAAAGGAGCTAAGAAAAGCCCTAAAGCGGGTAAAGACGGGAAAGTTGTTGAACAAAAAAATGTATACGCACAACGTTCATCTGGTATTATTTTACCTGAATATAGACTTCCTACGGAAGCTGAATGGGAATATGCTGCTGCTGCTGATGTAGGGCAGAGAGAATATAATATTTATAAAGGACAGAAAAAATATCCTTGGTCTGGTAGTTATACCCGTTCTGGAAAGAGACAAAGTAAAGGAGATCAGCTAGCTAACTTTAAACAAGGTAATGGAGATTACGGTGGAATTGCAGGTTGGTCAGATGATGGAGCTGATATAACTAATGCAGTGAAAAAGTATCCGGCGAATGATTTTGGATTGTATGATATGGCTGGAAATGTGGCCGAATGGGTTGCCGATGTTTACAGACCTATTATAGATAACGAATCAAATGATTTCAATTATTTTAGAGGAAACCGTTATACTAAAAATAAAATTGGAGCAGATGGTAAAGTAGAAATTGTCACTTTAGAGACAATGAAGCACGATACTTTAAGTAATGGGAAAATTATAGTAAGAAGTTTTCCAGGTCAAATTGCGCAAGTTCCAGTTGATGAAAACGAAACGTATTTAAGACAAAATTTTGATAAGAGTAATAATATCAATTATAGAGATGGTGATAAACAGTCATCTAAATATTATGATTTTGGGTCTTCTGAGTCAGATGCTGATAAATTAAAAGGGGATAAATCAATGTATAATTCGCCTAGGCATAATGTAACAACAGATAGCTTAGGGTCAATGGTTAGAAAATACGATAGATCTAATAAGAGAACAACTTTGATCAATGATGATGTAAGAGTTTATAAAGGTGGGTCTTGGAGAGATAGAGCCTATTGGTTAGATCCTGCTCAAAGAAGGTATTTTCCACAAGATATGGCTACTGACTATATCGGATTTAGATGTGCAATGTCTAGAGTTGGACCAAAATCTGATAAAAGAAAATCAGCGAGAAATTAAATTTTTATATAAAATAGTAATTAAAGCCCTTTCATTAGGGCTTTTTTTTTAATCGTTTTTAAATGGATATAGCTAGAATTCATAGTTTATTTTTGAAATGTAAATCAGTTTCAATTGACACGCGTAAAATAGAGTCAAATTCATTATTTGTTGCCATAAAAGGAGATAGGTTTGACGCCAATACATTCGCTAAGGAAGCTTTACAAAAGGGCGCGTCTTATGTGTTAATTGATAATGAAGCGTATTATCTTGATGAAAGAACAATTTTGGTGGAAGACAGTCTATTGGCTTTACAGGAATTGGCAAAATTTCATAGAAAATATCTAAAGTTGCCTATCATTGCGCTTACGGGTAGTAATGGAAAAACAACTACAAAAGAGTTAATTCAAGTAGTTCTTGCTAAGAAATACAAAACAAAAGCGACCGTCGGTAATCTAAATAATCATATCGGAGTTCCGTTGACTTTGTTGTCTTTTAATGCAGAAACAGAAATAGGAATAGTAGAAATGGGGGCCAATCATAAAAAAGAAATTGAATTTCTTTGTGAAATTGCAAAACCTGATTATGGTTATATAACGAACTTTGGCAAAGCCCATTTGGAAGGTTTTGGCGGCGTTGCTGGTGTTATTGAGGGTAAAAGTGAGATGTATAAGTATTTGTCTCAAAATGATAAATTAGCTTTTGTAAACTTTGAAGATCCTATTCAAATTGAAAAAACAAAAAATATAAAGTCCTTTACTTTTGGTGTAAATAGGGATAATACGGATATGTGTATTACATCAGTGAAGGCGAATCCATTTGTTGAGATAGGTTATGCGGATATTATAATTTCATCTCATTTAATAGGTCTATATAATGCTAATAATTTAAATGCAGCGTTGGCGATAGGAAAGTTCTTTAAAGTCGATGATTTGTCTATAAAAGGGGCTTTAGAAAGCTATGTTCCTGAAAATAACAGGTCACAACTGTTAACGAAAGGAACAAATCAGATTATTCTGGACGCTTATAATGCTAATCCAAGTAGTATGGCGGTTGCGATTGAAAATTTTCTTCAATTAGACAGTCCTAATAAGATAATGATCTTAGGAGATATGTTTGAATTGGGTGATGAAAGTGAAAAAGAACATCAGGAACTTGTTAATTCTCTTTTGAATGAGAAAGCAGTACGATGTTTCTTTATTGGTGCGGCATTTTATTTATGCAAGGTTGATAGTCCTCAATTTCAATTTCATAAAGCATTTGAGTCTTTTTCAATTGGTTTAAAGGATGAAGTAATCCAAAATAGTACAATACTTATTAAAGGATCAAGGGGAATGGCATTGGAAAGAACATTGGAGTATTTAGTTTAAGTAAGTGTACGTTTTTTTTTAATAGAGTCGTCTTCATAGATGATTGTAGCAGTGTTTTGACAATGGTTTTTAATTATTTGGTTTCTTTATAGAAGGGGAACCTATGTAAATTTACATTTGGTAAAATAAAATACAAAAATAAGAATGAAAAAATTTCGACAGTAGCATTGTTCGCAGTGACTCTTTTTGCTTGTTTTCCGCAAAAAAAACAAATTGAAGCGGCATCATTTTCTGTAGATGGTAGGAATGTAACTGTTTATACATCGGCAGATAATACAGATTTCCGATTAACAAAAACAGATGTAAACTTACAATTCAAAGATCTAAAACAGCCACTTGAAACACAGCTATGTGTTTTTGTGAACCCAAAGAAAACATTTCAAACCTATTTAGGTATTGGTGGGGCAATTACTGATGCGAGTGCTGAAGTTTTTGCAAAATTATCTAAGAAAAATAAGGAAGAGTTTTTAAAGGCATATTATGATAAGGAGAAAGGAATTGGGTATTCCATAATTAGAACCAATATACACAGTTGTGATTTTAGCTCAGGAAGTTATACTTATATCAATGAAGGCGATGCTGCCTTAAAAAGTTTTAGTGTTGCGCATGATAGAGAATTCAGGATTCCATTAATAAAAAAAGCAATTGCAACCGCAGGTGGTAAGGCAACGGTTTATGCAAGTCCGTGGAGCCCGCCCGCTTTTATGAAAGATACGAAGAACATGCTGCAAGGAGGGAGATTATTACCAGAGTTTTACCAAGCATGGGCAAATTATTATGTGAAATTTATCGAAAGTTATGAGAAGGAAGGAATCCCTATATGGGGTTTAACTGTTCAAAACGAACCAATGGCAAAACAAACGTGGGAATCATGTATATATACAGCTGAAGAAGAACGTGATTTTGTGAAAAATTATCTAGGACCCACACTACAAAAATCAGGACTTGGAGATAAAAAGCTAACGGTTTGGGATCACAATAGAGATTTACTGTCACAAAGAGCAACTACTATTCTGGATGATCCAGAAGCTAGTAAATATGTTTGGGGAATTGGTTTTCATTGGTACGAAAGTTGGAGTGGAGGAGATTCCATGTTTGAAACTGTTGGGCAAGTTCATGAGATGTACCCAGATAAAAATTTACTTTTTACTGAAGGTTGTGTAGAGAAATTTGATTATTCTAAACTACAACGATGGGCGAATGGTGAACGATATGGCGAATCAATGATTCATGATTTTAATAACGGCACTGTAGGATGGACAGATTGGAATGTTCTTTTGGATCAAAATGGTGGTCCTAATCATGTAGGGAATTTTTGTTTTGCGCCTCTACATGCTGATACAAGAACGGGAGGCTTAATTTATACTCCTTCTTATTATGTAATTGGACATTTTTCTAAATTCATTGGTGAAAAGGCTAAAAGGATTAGTAGTGTATCTAGTAGGAGCCAATTGCTAACAACCTCCTTCTTGAACCAAGATGGGAAAGTAGTGACGGTTGTTATGAATAAAACAAATGAAAAGCTGAAGTATAATTTATGCATTGGTACAAAAGCCACCGAAATTTTTATTTTACCACACGCTATTCAGACGTTAATTTATTAAACTAACTTTTTAGATTTGTATGCTTTTCTTGATTAAGTTAGGTTGAAGTTCGAGTAAAAAAACCGATTGTATTTATAGTAATACAATCGGTTTTTTTATAGGTTGTAGAAAATGATTATTTCAAAAATAAGCAAAAAAAAACTCCTCAATTTCTTGAGAAGTTTGTGGGCGATGAGGGGTTCGAACCCCCGACCCCCTCGGTGTAAACGAGGTGCTCTGAACCAGCTGAGCTAATCGCCCTAATGCAATTCGATAATTTTCATTTCCTTATTGCGAGTGCAAATATAAGGCTGTTTTTTGAATAAACAAGCAAAAAATAAAAAAAATTATAAAATTTCTGCAACCACAAAGGTACTGCCGCCAATGTATATCAAGTCAGTGTCTTCGGCTGCTTTCAATGCATTTTGGTAAGCTGTTGTAATTGAATTAAATACTGTTCCTGTTAAACCATGTTGGCTTGCTTTGTCCGCTAAAATTGTCGCGTCTAATCCGCGTGGATTATTTGGCTTTGAAAAATAATAAATGGCATTTTTTGGGAATAGCGGTAGGATTTGATCTAAATCTTTATCATTGACCACGCCTAAAACGATGTGTAATTTTACAAATGTTTCTTTTTGAATCTGATTCAAGACAATCTCTAGTCCGTGTTTATTGTGTGCGGTGTCGCAAATTATTTTTGGCGATTTGCCCAGTTGCTGCCATCTTCCTTGAAGCCCAGTGTTTTTTACCACGTTTAGAAGCCCAGCTTTACTATTGTCTTCAGTAATCTTGAATTCCGGCTGTGAGTTTAGTATTGCGACAGTTTGCAAAACAGCTTTTTTATTATGAACTTGGTAGTCACCTATTAAATCTGAAGTATAATTTTCTGAAATCAATTCAGAAGCAAAATAGATTTCTGAGTTAGTTTCTTTGGCTTTAGTCAAAAAAACAGTCTTAGTTTCTTTGGTGAATTCTCCAATAACTACAGGGATATTTGGTTTTATGATTCCCGCTTTTTCGCCAGCTATTGCTTTAATAGTATTTCCGAGGAACTGTGTGTGATCTAAGCCAATATTTGTAATTACTGATACTAAGGGAGTGATTATGTTTGTTGCGTCTAATCGGCCGCCCATTCCGACTTCGATAATAGCGATATCTACTTTCTCTTTTGCAAAGTAATTAAAGGCCATTCCAACGCTCATTTCGAAAAAACTGATGTCATGCGATTCAAAAAAAGGTTTGTTATCATTTATAAAAGTACAAACAAAATCTTCTGTTATATCAGCGCCATTTATTTTAATACGTTCCCTGAAATCTTTAAGGTGCGGAGACGTATATAAGCCTACTTTGTAGCCTGCTTCTTGAAGTACAGATGCTAACATATGAGAAGTAGAACCTTTGCCATTTGTCCCGGCAACGTGAACGCATTTTAATCCTTTATGGGGGTTGCCAAGATGATTGATTAGTAGGTACGTGTTTGTTAAATCCTTTTTATAGGCAGAGGCACCCTGAAGCTGATACATTGGGAGTTGGTTAAACATCCAATCTGTAGTTTCTTGATAGTTCATTTTATTTGAGTATTGGTTGTATTCGTGTGAAAACACTTTTAAAACAGTAAAAAAAAACACTTTTTAAAATCATTAAGAATTTAAGTTTTATTGACTCTTATGATTGTATTAGATTGCTGCTTTTTTTAAATGTAAAAATATTGAAAGTGCTTTCGCTGATTTTATAAACGGATCTTTAAATGCCAAAAAAAGTTATTCACCTAATTTGAAATTAACGGTAATGAAACCAATTTGAGTCTCCGGTGCATTGGAATCGGGTTGCCATTTGTATTTTCTGGCTGTTGCCAATGCTGGTTCGACTAGGCAGGGATTAGTGTTTGTCGTGCCTTTAGTATATTTGGCAGCAATAACATTTCCACTTCTGTTTACTGTTATTTGTACTACGACAGTACCAAATTCATTGCATTTTTGTACTTCTTTACCTCTTGAGCTGATACTTCGGCCATTTAAGCCCCATCCGCTACCATTTCCGGTACCGCTTCCGGATCCGTAATAACTGTTAGCATAAGGATCTCCATTTAAGCTTCCTTTGTCTCCCGCAACATTGTCATTTCCTTCTCCGCCTTTTGCTTTTCCGTCTGATTTGGGTCCGTTTAAGATGCTTGAAAGTGCATCAGAAGTACTTTTTGAGGGTTGTGGGTTTTCTTTCGGTTTTGGTTTAACCTCTTCTTTTGCTGTTTCTTTTGAAGGTTGTATTTTTTTAGTTTGCTTCATCACAACAGCTTCTTCAATATCTTGCGAAAGAATATCGTCATTACTTGATGCCGCTTGTTTCGCTGCAGTTGCTATTGGTGCTGATTGAATAGGTTCTGTTGGTTGAATGTTTCCAGATCCAAATTCAGTTGTTCCAAAGTTTATCGCAATTCCATTTTCAGGAGGTGGGTCTAAAGACGTTAATCCTAAATAAAAGAACAAAACAAGTAGAATCACAAAAATGATTGATGTGATTGCAAATGATTTTTTTTCTTCTTCTGTTTCTAAATATTTCATGTAGAATAGCTCTTTTTTTAAAGGACGGGTGTCGTTATTTAGGTCTTACTGCTAAAACAACTTTGATTTGATTTCGGTTTGCAATGTCCAAAACATTAACCGCTTTCTCAATTGGCACCCCTTCTTCAGCTCTTAAAATAATTGCCTTGTCTTTATCAGCAGTAAATAGGGATAATAATTTTGATTCCAATTCAGCTTCTAAAACTGGTTCTTTATCAATGAAAAACTCTAGTTTTTTATTGATACTTACTGCGATGTTTTTATTACTGTCTGTTTTTCCTTTTGCTTTTGGTAGCACCAAGTCTAAAGCATTGGTGGTTACCATTGTTGATGTAAGCATAAAGAATATCAGCAATAGGAAAACAATATCGGTCATAGACGACATATTGAATTCTGCACTAACTTTATTTCTTCCTCTTAAATTCATAATTATGCTGGGTCGTTTAATAAGTCTAAAAAGTCAACGGCATTCGCTTCCATCTGGTGAACAATTTTATCTGTTTTTACAACCAAATGATTGTATCCAACGTAAGCTATAATTCCAACCACTAGACCAACCACTGTTGTTGTCATTGCAGTGTAAATTCCTTCAGATAGTGCACCAACTTCTATTTGTCCGCCAGAACTTGCCATCTTGTGAAAAGCTTGAATCATTCCTACTACTGTTCCTAAGAAACCAGTCATAGGACCTGCTCCAGAAATGGTAGCTAGCATACTTACATTTTTTTCAAGTTTGTAAATTTCAAGTTTTCCAGCATTTTCAATTGCCGTGTTGATATCATCAAGAGGCTTGCCAATTCTTGAAATTCCTTTCTCAATTAATCTGGCAACAGGAGAATTGGAATGTGCACATGCTATTTTTGCATTGTCAATGCGACCGTTTCTAATGTTTTCTCTGATTTGTCCCATGAAATTAGTGTCGATTTTTGAGGCAGCATTAATTGCCATTAAGCGCTCAAAATATAAATAAAGTGCGACGAAAAACATTAGGAATAGCGAGGCCATGATGATGTTACCTGCTAATCCTCCGCTTGTTAGCAATTCGATAATGGATAACGTTTTTTCAACTGGAACCGCATCGGCTAAATTTTCTTGTGCAACAGATAGGGTGTCTGCTTGTAACAATATACTCATAGAAGTTTTCTTTATTATGGAAACGCTAATATATTATAAAAATTGTTACTTTTTTAGATTAATATCCTAAACAAATATTAAAAAAGTAGGAGGGGGATAGAGCTTTAAAAAAGGGATGTGAAGTGTAGTACAAAAAAAAATCAGTTCAACGAATTCGCTTTTTGGACGTTTTCGTCGAACTGACTTAAAAGTATTCTTTCAAACTAAATAGAATGAAAGTATTCTAATTTATCATTTACTTATACTAATTGTTTCAAAGCGATTTCAAAGGCGGTAGCACTAATATTAGTTTTTTCGCTGCTTAAAGCATGTGCTTTTTCAATTGCTTTTTTGATGATTTCTGAGGTGTCTTGGAAAATAGCCTCATCGGTCATTTGTACTTTTTTCTCCATGAAGTAAGCAAATACGCGAGCCATACCGCAATTAGATATAAAATCTGGAATCAAGCTTACTTTGTGATCTACATCTTCCATTATCGGACCAAAAAAGATTTCTTTGTCGGCAAAAGGAACATTAGCACCACAAGAAATTACTTCAAGCCCATTAGCGATTAGACTGTCAATTTGAGATTGAGCAACTAATCTTGAAGCAGCACAAGGTGTGAAAATTTCAGCGCCTATTGTCCATATTTTTTCATTGATTTCTTCAAACGGAATCATATTTTCGGCAACCAGTTTGTTTCCGTCTTTGGAAAGGAATAATGCTTTTATTTCTTCGAAAGTAAAACCATCTTCATTTATCAAACCTCCATCTCTATCGATTATACCAATAACTTTTGCTCCCATTTCAGCCAAATAGAAAGCAGCAGCTGAACCTACATTTCCAAAACCTTGTACAATAGCTTTCTTACCTTTCACGTCACCTCCATAAGTGGCATAATAATGACGCACCGCTTCAGCAACTCCATAGCCGGTAATCATATCTGCAATGGTATATTTTCTAGAAACGTCTGGAGAGAATTTTGGGTTTTCGATTACTTTAACCACACCTTGACGCAATTGGCCTATTCGGTTAATTTTGTCTGCTTCAGTAGGTTTGAAATGACCGTTAAACACTCCTTCTTGCGGGTGCCAAACACCACATTCTTCTGTCATGGGGATAACTTCATGGATTTCATCCACGTTTAAATCACCACCCGTTCCATAATAACTTTTCAATAATGGAGATACCGCTTTGTACCAACGTTGTAAAACGCCTTTTTTTCTAGGATCATTTGGATCGAAATTAATTCCAGATTTGGCTCCACCAATAGCTGGGCCAGAAACCGTAAATTTCACTTCCATTGTTTTTGCCAATGACAAAACTTCATTGATGTCTAATCCTTTTCTCATTCTAGTTCCACCACCGGCAGCCCCACCACGAAGAGAGTTGATTACTGTCCACCCTTCAGCTTCGGTTTCGGCATCTTTCCAGTTAAAAACTATTACAGGCTCTTTATTTTCGAATTTCTTTAATAAATCTTTCATTTATTGCGATATGTTTAATTTTGACAAATGTAAAAAATAGAATAATGTGAATTGTGTATTTTAGGTATTATTTTGGTTTATAGATATATCCGCTACAATGATCAGTTTCAGCGCCTGTTACACTAGACAATACGTTATTTTGGCCACGTAATTTTAGAACACCCAATAACGCAAAAATAACTGCTTCTTTGAATTCCAGAATTTTGTTTTCAGGAATTATGATTTTGATGGTAGGTAAGTGAAATTGGATTCGCTCGATAAGAAAGTCATTGTAGGCTCCGCCGCCAGTTATTAAAATAGTTCCTTCTTTAAGAGGTAAGGCTATTGCAATTTGCATCGCAACATGTTCTGTAAAGGTTCTCATTTTATCAGTAATGTCAATTTCAAACCGTTCTATAAGAGGTAAAACTGTTTCTTTTACAAATTCAAAACCTAGAGATTTAGGATGTTTTTGTTGGTAAAACTCGAGACTATTCAACTCGTTCAACAAGGAATTATTAATTAGCCCAGTTGCAGAAATTTGACCCTTATCATCATAATCGAATCCCAACTGATTGGAATAGAAATTCAAAACTGTGTTTACTGGTGAAATATCAAAGGCAATACGGCTGCTTTTTTCTTCGAACGATACATTTGAAAAACCACCTAGATTCATGCAATAATCATATTCTGGAAATAGAATGCGATCACCTATAGGTACTAATGGCGCTCCTTGTCCGCCTATATTTACATCCTGTACTCTAAAATCGCATACTACGGTTTGATTAATTAAGTCTGAGATTTCCGGTAAATTCCCAATTTGAAGTGTGATTCCTTTTTCGGGTTGGTGCAATATAGTGTGACCATGCGAGCAAACGGCATCAAGATTTTCTATTTTATGGAGAGATATGAAATCAGAAATTATGGAAGCGAGCAGAGAAGTATAGTCCTGATTTAATTTTTTCAGATTATTTTCAGAAAAATCTACTGCTGTTTTTAGTGTGTTTACCCAGATTGAACTATAAGAAATAGTCTCACTTTCAAGAATATTGAAGCTCCATTTTTTGTCTTTTACACTAAATTGAATATGCGCTAAATCAACTCCGTCAAGAGAAGTTCCTGACATCACACCGATAACGTTATAGTATTCTTCTTTCATCGTCCAAAATTACAAATCAAAATTGATAATTTCACAAGAAAAAAGTATCTTTGACTACTTTTTTTAAACAAAAAGCAAGGTAAATTAAGCAACATATAATAATCGTCTATTCTAAAAGCAAAAATACAATATAAACAATTCCGGATTTTGATTTTAAATTTGATCTTGTGAACGACGTATTTTAGCGCTAGAATTAACCAAATAAATAAAAAGAAATACAGTTATGGATTTTAATCTAACAGAAGAGCAGTTAATGATTCAACAAGCCGCTAGAGATTTTGCTCAAACCGAATTGTTGCCTGGAGTAATTGAAAGAGATGAATTTTCAAAGTTCCCAACAGAGCAGGTCAAAAAAATGGCAGAGCTTGGGTTTATGGGTATGATGGTTGATCCTAAATATGGTGGTTCTGGATTAGATAGTATTTCTTATGTTCTGGCAATTACTGAAATAGCTAAAATTGATGCTTCGGCTGCAGTTATAATGTCTGTGAATAACTCATTAGTTTGTGCAGGATTAGAAAAGTACTGTAATGAAGAACAAAAAATGAAATATTTAGTTCCTCTTGCTAAAGGAGAAGTAATTGGTGCTTTTTGCTTGTCAGAGCCAGAGGCGGGATCTGATGCAACTTCTCAAAAAACAACAGCTATTGATAAAGGAGACCATTATTTATTGAATGGTACTAAAAACTGGATTACTAACGGATCTTCAGCATCTACTTATATCGTAATTGCGCAAACAGATATCGAAAAAGGGCATAAAGGAATTAATGCTTTTATTGTTGAAAAAGGTTGGGCTGGTTTTGATATTGGAATAAAAGAAAAGAAAATGGGAATTCGTGGGTCTGATACGCATTCTTTAATGTTTTCTGATGTTAAGGTTCCAAAGGAAAATAGAATTGGAGCTGATGGTTTTGGTTTTGCATTTGCTATGGCCGTATTAAATGGTGGTAGAATTGGTATCGCTTCTCAGGCATTAGGTATCGCAACGGGATCTTATGAGTTAGCATTGAAATATTCACAAGAGCGTAAAGCTTTCGGAAAAGAAATTTTCAAACATCAAGCTATTGCATTTAAATTAGCTGATATGGCGACTCAAATCATGGCAGCCAAAATGTTATGTCTTAAAGCAGCTGCCGAAAAAGATCAAGGAATGGATATTTCTCAATCTGGTGCTATGGCAAAATTATTTGCTTCTCAAACGGCGATGGATACCACAATCGAAGCGGTTCAAATTCATGGTGGTAATGGGTATGTAGCAGAATATCATGTAGAGCGTATGATGCGTGATGCTAAAATCACTCAAATATATGAGGGGACTTCAGAAATACAACGCATTGTAATTTCGAGAACTTTGATTTCCTAGCATTCAAAATAAGCATTCAAAATAATTTAAACCATTAAGAGATTAAGAAATTAAGTAGTAAATTACTTAATGACGCTTAACCTCTTAATGGTTTTTTAGTTGTAAAATAGCGCTACATTTACCGTAAAGCAGGCTTTCATGGATGAAGATTTAAAATATTGGTATTTACGAGATCATAAATTGTTTAGAACTTTAAGTTTTAAACAAATGAAGCAGTTGTGCATCATAATGGGGTTTAAAGAAGCAAAAAAAGGAGAGGTTATTTATTTTTCATCTTCTGATGTGCCAAGGATTTTTGTGTTGAAAAAAGGAAATATCAAAATCGTGGCTGTTGATGAAGCCGGAAATGAAACAATTAAAGACATTATTAAAAAGGGAGATTTGTTTGGGGAACTTACTTTAGAAGCAGATGGCGAAAGCAATGAATATGCTAAAGTACTTTCTGATGATGTTGCAATTTGCAGTTTTCTGCTTTCTGATTTTGAAGAGGTATTATTAAAGAATCCTGGTTTAGCGTTGTCCTATACTAAAATTGTAGGACTCAAAATGAAGCGCATCAAAAACAGTTATTCTAATCTGATTTCGAAGGATGCTAAAACCAGATTAGTTTTGTTCCTAAAAGATTGGGCTGAGAAAGAGGGAGTGCAAATAGGAAATAAAGTGATTATTGAAAATTATCTAACACAAAATGATATTGCCCAAATCATTTGTACCTCAAGACAAACAGCGACACAATTGCTCAACGAAATGGAAGCAAAAGGGACGTTGCTCTACAATAGAAAAGAAATTATTATAGCAGATATTACCACATTATAATTTTTTTATGGGAATTGTAATCTAGCCGACATTTTAATTCAGAATTCAATAGTAGCTTTGTGATATTAAAATTATAGAATCATGAAAAAAATACTAAGCTTCGTTTTATTAGTAATTGGATTAATAGTAAATGCGCAAAATGACTTACCAAAATCAGCTACAGATGCAGCTCCATTATTGATTGGAGAAAAGATTCCGAATATCACATTAAAAACAATCGACAATAATTCCGTTAGTTTAGAAACGCTTTTCAGCAAAAAGAAAACTGTTTTAGTTTTTTATCGCGGCGGCTGGTGTCCGTATTGTAACCTTCACTTGGCAGCATTGGCGGAAGCCGAAAAAGAATTATTGAACTTAGGCTATCAGATTATTGCCATCAGTCCAGACTCTCCAAAGAACTTAAAAGCAACCGAAGAAAAGGATAAGGTAAATTATCTTTTATTGTCAGACAGTAATGGAGAATTAGCAAAAGCAATGGGTATTGCTTTTCAAGCTCCTGAAAACTATAAGACCATTTTGGCAAAAGGATCAGATGGGTTGAACAGTACTTTTCTACCAATTCCGTCTGTTTTTATTGTAAATTTAGATGGGGAAATTGATTTCGAACACATTACGCCTGATTATAAACACCGAATTTCTAATGATTTATTAGTTGCGGCGGCGAAATCTTTAAATAAAGAGTAATGAAAAAGCTTTTATTTGGTATATGTATATTGTTTACTTTTTCTGGATTTTCACAGAGTGAAGGTAAGAGAATAGACCAATTTAACTTGGACAGAAAAGTCGCTATACAAGGATATGATCCGGTGGCTTATTTTAAACAAGGTAAAGCTTTAAAAGGTAAAAAGGAATTGACTTCAATATATGAGGGAGTAACTTATTATTTTTCTTCTGCGTCGAATAAAAGTGCTTTTGCAAAATCTCCATTAAGTTATGAACCTCAATACGGAGGCTGGTGTGCTTTTGCCATTGGTGATTCAGGAGATAAAGTAGTCATTGACCCCAATACTTTTAAAATTATTGACGGTAAACTGTACTTGTTTTATAATGCCTTTTTTAGGAATACTTTGAAGAGCTGGAACAAAGATCAGTCGAATTTAAAATTAAAGGCCGATTCAAATTGGAAAAAAATAATTCAATAAACTAGCATTATGAAATCATCATTGTTTAGTTGGTTATTGCGTATCGTTGTTGCTGCGATTTTAGTGCAAACATTGTATTTTAAATTTACTGGAGCAGCCGAAAGTATTTATATCTTTAAGACTTTAGGAATGGAGCCTTATGGACGCATTGGTTCAGGTATAATTGAATTAGTTTCCTCTATTTTCATACTAATTCCAAGGACCACGTTGTTAGGGGCGTTACTTGGTCTTGGAGTTATGATTGGTGCTATTGTGTCTCACGTTTTTGTTCTGGGAATTGAAGTGCAAAACGATGGAGGGACACTTTTTATGCTGGCATTAATTACCTTTCTTTGTTGTTCTATTTTAGTGTATCAAAATAGGAATAAAATTACCGATTTATTAAAATTAAAAATATAAGATGCTTATTCCTTCCATAAAAAATAGTTTGAACGAATTGATTGATTTACTCGAGCAGATGTCAAATGCCGAGTTCTCTAAACCTTGTCAACTGTTAAGTAATTCTACCATTGGGGAACATACCAGACATATCGTCGAAATGTTTCAATGTCTCGAAAATAATTATTACTCTGGGATTGTGAATTATGATAAAAGACCAAGAAACATCCTAATTCAAACAGATACTACTTTTGCAATTTCGCAAATTGTAGCCATTCAGATTTTATTGGAAAAAGAAAATAAAAAAATTGAGTTGCAACAAATTATTGATAACGAAGAAGTTCGAATTGAAAGCAACTATTTTAGAGAATTACTTTATAACTTGGAACATTGTATTCATCATCAGGCACTCATAAAAGTGGCTGTTTTACAAAGTGAAACTATTTTTGTGAATGAAAATTTCGGTGTTGCACGTTCCACTATAGAATATAGAAAGCAATGTGCACAGTAAGCTTTGTAAAAACCGATAGTAAAATTGTCATTACGTCAAATCGGGACGAACAGTTAATTAGACCCAGTGCAATACCTCCAAAAAACTATACGGTAAATGGCAAGAACGTTATTTATCCCAAAGACCCGAAAGCGGGGGGAACTTGGTACGTCGTTGATGAAAAGGGTACGGTGCTCGTTTTGTTGAATGGAGCTAATGAAAAGCATGTTGGGGGCTTGGACTATAGGAAAAGTCGCGGATTGATTGTTTTAGATATTATTGGTAATGTATCGCCACGAAATTATTGGAATACAATTGATCTGGATTGTATAGAACCTTTTACCATAGTGTTATTTCAAGATCAGGAACTATTTCAACTCCGCTGGAATGGAGCTGATAAAGAAGCTGTAAAATTAGATGCAGACGAAAAGCATATCTGGTCTTCTTCTACTTTGTATCCCAAAAAAGTCAGAGAAGAACGGGCTGATTTATTTCGAGTGTTTTTAGAAAAAAACACCACCTTGTCGGAGGTCGAAATGTATAATTTTCATCGGTACACTGAAGAAGGAAATCAAGAAAATGGCTTGGTCATCAATAGAAATGGCGAATTGAAAACGCTGAGTATTACCCAGAGCATAATCGAAAAAAATAAAGTGACCATATTGCATCATGACTTGATTGCTCAAGAAAATTTCAGTACCTCATTTATCACTATTTAATCTACGACATTGAAATTACTACTACATAAGTTGACGCATTGGGAATATTGGCCTTTTCAGGTTGTGTATATTCCTATTTATTTTCTTTGGGCTTTTTATGCTGTCAAAGCAAAATCCATTTTTTTCTTTAATGCATCTAATCCGACGATCAAAAACGGAGGATTTATTATGGAATCAAAAAAAGCAATTTATAATTTGATTCCGCAACAGTATTACCCCAAAACGGAACTTATAAAAGAAGGTACTGCCGTAGTTGAAATTAAGGCAATAATCGAACAATCGAATATACGTTATCCTTTCATTGCGAAGCCAGACGTAGGTTTGCGAGGTTCAGGTGTAAAGAGAATAAATACGCTAGAAGATTTAGAACAATATGCATTAAAGGCAAATTTTGATTTTGTAGTACAAGATTTGATTCCGTTTAAAAATGAAGTGGGTATATTTTATGTTCGGTATCCTAATGAAGAAAAAGGTAAAATAACGGGTATCGTTTCTAAGGAGTTTCTAATTGTTACCGGAAACGGGGTTGCTACAGTGGAAGAATTGATAAAAGTAAATCCGCGTTACGAATTACAGTTAAAAGTATTGAAGAAAGAGTATGGTAATAAACTTTTAGAGGTTTTGCCAGAAGGAGAAAAATTAAACCTTGTGCCGTATGGCAATCACGCCAGAGGAGCAAAATTTATTGATGGAAGCCACTGGATTACTGGTAAGCTGGAAGCCACTATCAACGAAATGTGTTTGCAAATTCCAGGCTTCTTTTTTGGAAGAATGGATGTGATGTATAATACTTTTGAAGAATTAGAAAAAGGAAAAAACTTCGCCGTAGTAGAATTAAATGGTGCGGCAAGCGAACCAACACATATATATGACCCAAGGCATTCTCTGTTCTTTGCGTGGAAAGAACTAGCGCGACACATTACCTATATGTATGAAATTAGTGTCGAGAACAATAAGAATGGGGCTCCTTATTTAGCGCATAAAGCAGGTATGAAAGAATACCGACTGCATCTCGAGCAAAGCAATAAAATTGTAAATTTCTAATGTAATGAAAGTAATAAAGAATATTCTGGTCGGTTTTCTAGTGAGCTTTGTAGGCTCGATTCCGTTAGGGTATTTGAATATTATTGGATTCCAAATTTATACTGATTTCGGAATTGAAAACTTGGTTCTGTATTTATTAGGGGTCATTTTTGTTGAAGCTTTTGTGATTTATTTTACACTTATTTTCGCAAATCGATTGGTCAATAATATCAAGTTAATGCGGGTAATTGATATTTTTGGTGTTTTCTTTTTACTGTTTTTGGCGTATTCTTTTTACTCTTATTCGAATCAAACTGCAGCTAGTCCTAATTATCTAGAAAAGTATATGATTTACTCTCCTTTTTTAGTTGGGCTGTTATTGAGTGGTATTAATTTTATGCAGCTCCCATTTTGGACGGGATGGAATTTGTATTTGATCAATGGAAACTACATTACAACTACAAATACACTCAAGTTTTATTACGTTGGCGGAACATTGGCGGGGACTTTTGCTGGAATGATTGGGTTTGTGTTTTTTTTACATACTATTGCTCAAAATGGAGCGCATTTATCAAAATACTTGTTCGCTATAATTATTCCCTTAATTTTCATAGTTTTGGCTTGTCTTCAAGGATTTAAAGTCTTTAAGAAATACATTAGAAAACCATAAACTTAAAATATGAAAAAAGTAATGATGCTACTTCCTTTTATTCTTTTAGGATGTAAACCGAATGCTAGCCTGGTTTCAAGCCCAAATAACGAAAACGTAAATAAGCCAATTGAAATTCTATACCAAGTCAAAGAAAGTGATGTTGCTGCAACTTTGAAATACCTTTCTTCAGATGAATTAGAAGGAAGAGACACTGGGACAAAAGGAATGGAAAAAGCCGCAGTTTACTTAGAGCAATTTTTTAAAACCAATAATGTAAAGCCCTATTTCTCGTCCTATCGCGATACGATAACTAATTTTAAAGGAACGGCTTACAATATCGTAGGTTGGATAGAAGGAACGGATGCTGTTCTAAAAAAAGAGTTTTTATTGATTAGTGGTCATTATGACCATATTGGCTTTGAAAAAGCAGGAGTTAACGGAGATTTTATAAATAATGGGGCTAATGATGATGCTTCGGGAACAACGGCAGTAGCCGAAATAGCAAAGTACTTTAGCGTTTCTAAATCAAATAAGAGAAGCGCTCTCTTCGTTTTCTTTGTAGGCGAAGAAAAAGGACTATTGGGATCTAAGCATTTGGCTAAAAAGCTAAAACAGCAAAATTTTAATCTCTATGCACAATTTAATATTGAGATGATAGGCGTACCAATGAAAAGAGATTATCTGGCCTACCTTACCGGTTTTGAAAAATCCAATATGGGAGCAAAAATTAATGAATATACTGGTAAAAATAGTGTTGGCTTTTTACCTAAAGCTGCCGAATATAAGTTGTTTTACAGATCAGATAATTATTCTTTTTATGATGTTTTCAAGGTTCCTTGTCAGTCGGTCAGCACTTTCGACTTTGAGAATTTTGACTATTACCATCATGTGTCTGATGAGTTTAAAGCGATGGATATTGGGCATATGACTCATTTTATTCAGGAAATGTTGCCGGCGGTGACTCAAATGGCAAATTCTCCTACTCAGGAAATTAAAATGAATTAGAGGCTTGAGGGACGGACTGATGCATATCATAAGCTAAAATATGATAGTCGTTATTGTTGAATTGAAAATCAGCGATAATAGTCCATTTTAATTTTTCGGTATGTGCTTTGGTAGAGGGAATATTGATTTTGTTGATAAACGTTAAACTCAGAGGATATTTTTTCACCATATGGATTCTCATGAATTCGAAAAAGAAATTAATGAGTCCTTTTCCGCGATATTCTTGAGCGATGCAAATAGGGCCATATTGAAAAGTATGCTTTGTTGTGATGTTAAAATCTAAAAATTTAAGATTGGGAAATTGCGCTGTAATGTGATTAAAAATAGGCCATTGACTAAAGAAATCCCAACTTCCAGCAAAGATGTACGCGATGATTATGCTGTCGTCTTTAGCGATAAACAATCCTTCTTGTCCAATAATTTCAGTTAGTTGAGATATTGTGAATGGAGTGGTCACAAATCCAGCTTCTTTTTCTTTATCAGATAAGTTAGCAACAAGATATAATTCCTGTAGTGCTAGTATTCCATTGATATCGTTTAATTGAGCCACTTCTAGTTGTATGTTTGCAATCATCGGATGTGATTTTCGGCTTAGGTTATTTGACTGTAAATTTAAACAAAATCACTATGATTTCAAGTTTTCTATGTGAGAGAATCATTAGCGCTAAATGTTCGATATTTTAAAGCTTTTGTTTATTTTTGCTATATGAAAAAGATTATTATAACGGGAACAAGTAGAGGAATAGGATATGAATTAGCATTGAAATTCGCTAATGCAGGATATCAAGTGTTGGCTATTTCTAGAAAAACACCAAGAATACTTATAGAACATGAGAATATCAGTTGTATTTCTGTTGATTTGTCAAGTGAATCCGATTTAGCGAAAGTTGAAAATGTATTGTCTACGTCATGGAAAACGGTAGATGCCATTGTGCATAATGCAGGAAGCTTCTTGTCGAAACCTTTTGCCGAAACGACCCAGGAGGATTTTGAAAATGTCTATAAAGTGAATGTTTTTGCAGTTGCTAATCTAACGCGTATCTGTTTGCCATACTTGCAAAAAGGTAGTCACGTCGTTACCATAAGTTCTATGGGAGGGATTCAAGGTAGTTTGAAGTTTCCTGGACTTGCAGCATATAGTTCAAGTAAAGGAGCCGTAATCACCTTGTCAGAGTTATTGGCTGAAGAATATAAAGAAAGAGGCATTTCATTTAATGTATTAGCTTTGGGAGCAGTTCAAACAGAAATGTTAGAAGAAGCTTTTCCAGGATACCAAGCGCCAATCAAAGCAAACGAAATGGCAGACTACATCTATGATTTCACATTAACGGGAAATAAATATTTCAACGGAAAAGTATTGCAGGTGTCGTCTACGAATCCTTAAAATAGTTATAAGTCATGAATTATGAGTGAAAGTATCGTTAAGACAAAGAGCTTTGAGTTAGCTGTTAGAGGAGTTAATTTCTATAAATATATTGTTGCTGAAAAGAAAGAATATATTATGAGTAAGCAGTTTTTACGGTCTATAACCTCAGTAGGAGCAAATGTCCGCGAAGCTGTAAATGCCCAAAGCAAACCGGATTTCATTCATAAACTAGCTATTGCACAAAAAGAATGTGATGAATCGATGTATTGGTTAGAACTACTAAAAGTAACAGACTATATTTCTGAAAATGAATTTAAATCAATGCATGAACAGAGTAATGAAGTTTTAAAAATTATTCGAAGTATAATCATCACCTCGAAGAAAAACTTATAACTCATAATTTATAATTCCCAACTCATTTTGAGCGAAACCTTAGCAAGATATATTCCGGAGCACGCGGTGAAACCCGTTTTTGAACTCATCGTTGTCAATCAAGTCCATCTTAAGATTGTTAATGAGAGGCAAACGCGTCATGGAGATTATCGAAAGGGACTCAACGGAAAACACGAGATAACAGTCAATTCAAGTCTTAATAAATATAAGTTTTTGATTACCCTAATCCATGAGATTTCTCATTTGGTGGCTTTTGAGAAATTTGGACGAAAAATTAAGCCCCATGGTAATGAATGGAAATATTCTTTTCAACGGTTGATGATTCCTTTTATACGTCCAGAAATTTTTCCGAGCCATTTGTTGCCTTTATTGGCACGACATTTTAAAAACCCAACGGCCAGCAGTGATACTGATGCGACTTTATCGTTAGCGCTAAAGCAGTTTGATGAGCAAAATGATAAAAATTATGTATTTGAGATTCCATACGGCAGCATTTTTAGAATCGAAAATGGTAAGATTTTCAAGAAAATCGCAGTAAGAACCAAACGCTTTGAATGTCTTGAAGTAAGCTCTGGAAAAATGTATCTTTTTAATCCAAATGCTGAGGTAGAACTACTGCCCAATTAGTTATAAATGAAAAAAGCACAGTCATCAATAGACTGTGCTTTTTTTGTGTGATTATGGAATTTAAATTTTATTTGTAGCCCCGATAGTAGTGAAAATCCTTTTATTCTGAATTTAGTTCAGGATAAAAGATTGCAACGGATAGCGGGAGGGAAGTTATTATGAATTAAAGAACGTTCCGCTCCTAATTTCAATCTTTTAAATACGCTTCTCTTACTTTCTTGAATAAATTAGAAGAATAAACAAAGTCTACAACCGCTTGATTATCTGTCCTGAAAATTTCTTCTTTTGTTCCTTCCCAGGCTTTTAGTCCATCTTTAAGAAACAAGATGCGCTCGCCAATTTCCATCACGGAGTTCATATCGTGCGTGTTAATTACGGTAGTGATATCGTATTCTTCGGTGATTTCTTTGATCAGGTTGTCGATTAATATAGCGGTATTCGGGTCTAATCCAGAGTTAGGTTCATCACAAAACAAGTATTTTGGCTTGTTAACTATAGCGCGAGCAATCGCAACACGTTTTTGCATTCCTCCAGAAATTTGTGAAGGCAATTTACTATGAGCGTCTGTTAATGCGACTCTTTCTAGTACAAAGTCAACACGTTCTTTAATTTTAGCTTTGTTGTCATTAGTGAACATCTTTAATGGAAATGCCACATTTTCTTCAACGGTCATGGAATCGAATAAGGCGCTTCCTTGAAAAACCATTCCGATTTCAGTTCTCAGTTCTCTTTTTTCATCTGGTTCCAGTTCAGAGTAGACTCTACCGTCAAAACAGATTTTACCGGATTCTGGAGTATGAATTCCTAAAAGACTTTTTAGTAAGACCGTTTTACCCGATCCACTTTGTCCAATGATTAGATTCGTTTTTCCAGTTTCAAAAACAGTTGAAATGCCTTTGAGAATCTTGGTACCTCCAAATGATTTTTCTATGTTTTTTATTTCTATCATGCTCCTAGTAACAATTGCGTTAATATATAATTGAATAATATTATAGAAACCGATGTCCAAACAAAGGAAACTGTACTGGCTTTACCTACTTCTAGAGCCCCACCTTTCATATAGTAACCATGAAAAGAAGGTATAGTCGCTAATAGCATGGCGAAAATTAAGGTTTTTAAGAAAGCATAAACAATATGAAAAGGAATGAAATCCATTTGGGCTCCATTGATAAATTCTGCACTGGAAGTAAATCCTCCATATACACCTGCCATCCAGCCTCCTAGAATCCCAAGAAACATACTGATGCCAATTACAAATGGATACAATAACAAAGCAATAATTTTAGGAAAAACTAAGTAATTTAGGGAGTTAACGCCCATAACTTCTAATGCGTCAATTTGTTCTGTAACACGCATCGTACCTATGCTTGAGGTGATAAATGAACCCATTTTTCCTGCCATAATCACCGAGATAAAAGTAGGAGCAAACTCCAATATTACTGATTGTCGTGTGGCAAAACCAATAAGGTATTTCGGAATTAATGGATTGGTAAGGTTTAGTGCGGTTTGAATAGCAACAACTCCTCCAACAAAGAAAGAAATGAAAGCTACGATTCCAAGGGAATCGATGATTAAATCGTCAATTTCTTTGAAGATTAATTTTTTCATCACAGACCATTTGGTTTGTTTGATAAAAATTTCTCTAAGCATCAGACAGTATCTGCCTATTTGCGTTATGTATCTAATGAGCATCATATGTTTACAAATATGGGCTAAATTAAGAATTAGTAGCCGGTTTTCAGTTTAGGGTTTGTAGTTTTTTAATAATAACGAAAATTCAAATTATTTAAAAAGCTTTTCTTTCATTTTTTCTATGCGATAATCTCGTATGAATTTTGCTTGTACTTGTGTCACTAATAAAGGGGTTTTTGCTGATTTTGCTTTTAGAAAACCGCGGATGTAGTCAAAAAACAACAAGGGTTTCTTTTTCATGAAAGCCAATTTAGCCGAAGCTATTGCCGTAATTAGAAATCCGTAACCTAGCGTGTAAAAAGCTTCTCCTTGTTTGTAACGTGCCGTTTTGTTGTAATTAGCTCCGGTTGGTTTTAAATGCTTCACAATTAGTGTAGCGTCAGTAACTACTTTCCATCCATAGTACTTAGTTAACAATTCGTCTACAGTATCCCAACCCATTGCGGGTTTTAATCCACCTATTTGTTTAAAACAAGCTTTGCGATACGCTTTAAAAGCACCACGAATATGGTCTTTGTCAGTTAAGTTTTCTAAAATCCACTCTCCATTTTTCTCGATGTAAGCAAATCCACCAGCCATTCCTGTTGTTGGATTTTCTTCGAAATGTTTAACAATAGTCTCAAAATAATTGTTTGGTAAAATTAGATCGGCATCTAGTTTTACAATGATGTCGTAATTATCGTCTACTGTTTCAAAACCTTTTTGAAACGCCTGAATGACTTTGCTTCCGGGTAAATGGATAGCACTTGATTTTTTTTCTACTAATGAGATAAACGGATTTTCTTTGGCGAAACCCAGAACAATTTCGGCAGTTTTATCAGTAGAGTTATCATTGACCACAACTACTTTTGAAGGTAAATGGGTCTGCGAAATCAAAGACTGTAAGGTTAATGAAATAAATGCCTCTTCATTGTGTGCGGGAATAACTATGTAGTAGTTCATTATTTGTATGTTTGACTTTTCAGCTCTGTCAAAGTTCAAGAATTTGACAGAGCTATCGAAGCGTATTTTATTTTATCAACGTAAATGATATAGTATCGATCAGTTTTCTCAAAGTTCAAAACCTAGACGGAGCTACTGGTGCTTATTTTATTTTTTCCGCATAAACGATATAATACCTATTGGTAAAGTAACGCAATAAAGGGCGAACACCAATTTTCTTAACCGGATTAGTCCATTTTTGGCGGTCAATAATTTTCCATCCTGCTTTTTCCAACAACCAATCTAATTGCCAATCTTCAAATTCATGGTAATGTCTGTCCCACATATCGGTCTTACTTCTATATGCTGGAGAAAACCACAAACGCATCGGAATAGATATGAATAGTTTATCCGATTTTATTTCACTTAAAATAGTATATGGGTTTAGTAAATGCTCGAAAATTTCGAAAGCGGTTACTACGTCTTGTTTTTCTTTAGAAAACACGGATTGGTCTAGATCTAAGTCTTCACCAGTGGTATTCTTAACTGTGTATCCATCTTCTTTCATGATCTTTGAAAATGGGTTTTCGACACCTAAGTCTAAAATGCTCTCTGAAGTTGAGATGTGTTTATTTAAAAATTCTAAGGTGTGTTTGAATCTTTTGTTAGGAAACGTTTTTTCGTACATAGTCGTTGCGAGGAACGAAGTTACCCCTCGTTCATTATAGTTTATAAAGTTACAAAGATACAAACATATGGTTCTTATTTTACAGATTTTTGGTGTAGATAGAAATGAAAAAACCACGGTTTAAAAAGACAACTTTTTAAACCGTGGTTTTGTATCGGTAGAGTAGCTTTTGTAAAAACTTAGTATCTATAAATAAATGCATTTACATTCATTCCAGCTCCAACAGAAGCAAAAAGTAGAATATCACCTTTGTTGATTTGTTGGTCTTTTATTTCGCCTCTAATTAGTAAGTCAAATAAAGTAGGTACAGTTGCAACGCTGCTATTTCCTAATTCATGAATACTCATAGGCATGATATCTTGAGGAACCGGGCGGTCATGCAATTTGTAGAAACGTTGTATGATTGCTTCATCCATTTTCTCATTCGCTTGATGAATAAGAATTTTTTTGACATCATCAATGGCAATGCCACTTTTGTCCAAACAGCTTTTCATGGCTGCAGGAACAGTAGTTAATGCAAATTCATAAATCTTACGGCCGTGCATTTTTATATAGCGCGTATCTGGGTCTAAATCTGGGTTGTATGATTTTCCAAAGAACAAATAGTTAGCTTCGTCCATAGCATAAGTACCACTTTCATAAGAAAGTAATCCAGCTTCATCATCAGAAGCTTCGATAATTGAAGCACCTGCACCATCAGAATAAATCATAGAATCTCTATCGTGGTCATCCACAACTCTTGATAAGGTTTCAGAACCAATAACTAAACAACGTTTAGCCATTCCTGATTTGATATAAGCATTTGCTTGAAGTACACCTTCGATCCAACCCGGGCATCCAAAAAGGATATCGTAGGCAACGCATTTTGGGTTCTTTATTTGTAATTTATTCTTGACACGAGTCGCTAAACTTGGAAGCATATCAGATTGTGAAGTTCCACACTTTACATCTCCAAAATTGTGCGCAAAAATAATATAATCGATAGTTTCGGGATCAATAGCTGCATTCTCTATAGCTTTTTTGGATGCCAAAAATGCTAAGTCAGATGAGTTTAAATTGTCATCGGCATAGCGCCTATGTTCAATTCCAGTTATGCTTTTAAATTTTTTGATGACCACGTCATTCGGATAACCAAAAGGTGTACCATCTTCATTTAAAAAAACGTGATTGCTAAAGTCTATATTACTTACTTTTTTCTCAGGAATGTAACTTCCTATTCCAGTTATTTTTATTTTCATCGGTTTGTTTTCCAAAAAATTTATGCTAATTTAATGATAAAAAAATGATTATAGCCATGTTATTTACTATGCGTGCATATAATTATAGAATAATAATTTTTTCGCTAAAATACTGATGATTTTTTAATAAATATTAGAAAATGCCTTAGTTTTTTTAGTAATGATTAACGTCTATTGATTCTTGCTTTTTTTGACAGAAAAATTACCTAATGTTCTTGTGCTGAGAAATAAACTAAAAAAAATGCCTCGATAGTTTCGAGGCATTTTATAGTTATTTGTAATGCTAAATATTACATGTAAGCTTCAATAGGTGCACAGCTGCAAATTAAATTTCTGTCTCCGTATGTTTCATCAACGCGACGAACACTTGGCCAAAATTTATTATCGGCAACATAGTCTAAAGGATAAGCCGCTTTTTCTCTTGAATAAGGTAATGTCCAAGAATCAGCAGTTAACATCGCTAAAGTATGAGGTGCATTTTTCAATACATTGTTTGGTTCATCAGTTGATGCTGCTTCAATCTCTTTACGAATTGAAATCATCGCATCACAAAAACGATCTAATTCAGCTACATCTTCAGATTCTGTTGGCTCAATCATTAAAGTTCCAGCAACAGGAAAAGAAACTGTTGGCGCATGGAAACCATAATCCATCAAACGTTTCGCAATATCCGACACTTCGATTCCTTTTTCTTTGAAACCTCTACAATCTAATATCATTTCGTGGGCTGCTCTTCCTTTTTCTCCAGAATACAAAATTGGATAATGCTCCTCTAAACGTGCTTTCATATAATTTGCATTTAGAATAGCGTATTTAGTAGCATTTGTAATTCCTTCAGAACCTAACATACAAATGTATCCGTAAGAAATCAAACATACTAAAGCTGAACCATAAGGAGCGCCAGAAATAGCGGTAATTGCTTTTTCTCCACCTACCTGAACTAATGGGTTGCTTGGTAAAAACGGAACTAATTTTTCGTTTACACAAATTGGTCCTACACCTGGTCCACCACCACCATGCGGAATGGCAAAAGTTTTGTGTAAATTTAAGTGGCATACATCTGCACCAATTGTTGCCGGATTTGTTAACCCGACTTGTGCGTTCATATTTGCCCCATCCATATAAACTAAACCACCATTATCGTGTATGATTTGTGTAATTTCTCTAATAGCACTTTCAAAAACACCATGTGTTGAAGGGTATGTTACCATTAAACAAGATAATTGGTCTTTATATTGTAATGCTTTTTCTTTTACGTCTTCTACATCTATATTACCGTTTTCCATTGTTTTGGTAACGATAATTTTCATTCCAGCCATCGCAGCCGAAGCAGGATTTGTTCCGTGAGCCGAAGCAGGAATCAAACAGATGTTTCTTTGTTCGTCACCTCTTGACTGGTGATACGCACGAATAGTCATTAATCCTGCATATTCACCTTGCGCACCAGAATTTGGTTGTAATGTAGTACCGGCAAAACCTGTAATTACATTCAATTGATGCTCTAGTTTCTTAAGCATTTTAGTATATCCTTCGACTTGGTCTAATGGAGCAAATGGATGAATAGTATTCCAGTAAGGCATACTTAAAGGCAACATTTCAGCTGCCGCATTCAACTTCATCGTACAAGATCCTAAGGCAATCATCGAATGGGTTAATGACAAATCTTTACGCTCTAATTTTTTGATATAACGCATCAAACTAGTTTCAGAATGGTAGTTGTTGAAAACGTCATGTTTTAAAAACTCGGTTGTTCTGTTTAAGCTCGTTGGATAGTTGTTTTCAGTTGTGTATTCACTTACTTCAAAAGCGTCTTTCCCTAATGCTTCCGCAAAAACAGCAATTACTTCAGTAATGTCTGTGAATAAAATCGTTTCGTTTAGCGAAATAGAAATTGTTTCGTCATCTATATAGAAGAAATTGATTTCGTTTTTTTCTGCAATTGCTTTAACTTTTTTAGCATCGGCTTTTACCACAATGGTATCGAAGAAATAGGTGTTCGTTTGTTTAATGCCTAATTTATTTAACGCATCAGCCAAAGTCACTGCCATTGAGTTGACTTTGTTTGCAATGTATTTCAATCCTTTTGGTCCGTGATAAACAGCAAACATTCCTGCCATTACAGATAGTAAAACCTGAGCAGTACAAATGTTAGACGTTGCTTTTTCACGTTTGATGTGTTGTTCACGGGTTTGTAATGCCATACGTAAGGCGCGATTTCCGTCAGCATCTTGTGATACACCAATGATTCTTCCTGGCATAGAGCGTTTGTACTCATCTTTTGTAGCGAAATATGCAGCATGTGGTCCACCATAACCCATTGGGACACCAAAACGTTGTGTCGTACCAACTACTACTGCAGCTCCCATTTCACCTGGAGGGGTTAACTTTACTAATGATAAAATATCAGCAGCAACAGCTACTTTTATTTCGTTTTTAGCCGCCTTTTTGATAAAATCAGCATAATCATAAACTTGACCGTATTTTCCAGGATATTGAAGTATTGCTCCAAAAAATTCAGTTGAAAAATCAAATTCTTGGTGGTTTCCAACAACTAATTCTACTCCGATAGGTGCAGAACGAGTTTGTAAAACTGATAAAGTTTGTGGTAATATTTCTTCAGAAACAAAGAATTTACAAACATTTGCTTTCTTTTGATCTCTTGTACGAACATCAAACAATAAGGCCATTGCTTCAGCAGCGGCAGTACTCTCGTCTAATAATGATGCATTGGCAATTTCCATTCCAGTTAACTCAATAACTGTAGTTTGGAAATTTAAAATTGCTTCCAGTCTTCCTTGTGCAATTTCTGCTTGGTATGGTGTGTAAGCAGTGTACCATCCTGGGTTTTCAAAAATATTTCTTTGAATGGCCGGAGGAACAATTGTTGGGTGGTACCCTAAACCAATATATGATTTGTAAACTTTATTCGTTCGTCCTAATAATCGAATGTGATTTGCATATTCGTATTCAGTCATAATATGCTCCAAATCTAAAGGTTTTTTCAAACGAATATCAGATGGAATAGTTTCATTAATTAGTTGATCTAAAGTTTCAACACCTATGGTTTCTAACATTTTAGGCAAATCGTGATCTCTTGGTCCTAAGTGTCTTAAAGCAAATGAGTCTGTTTTCATGTAAGTGTAGTAATGTTGTGTTTTTTGAGTGCTGCAAAAATAAGTATTATAAACAATCTAATCCGTGTTTTGACATTGATTTTTTATCAATTTATCAACTAAATGATGTATTTGCTCACAATTGATTAATTTTGTTTAATGATTAGTTTTAAAAGAATATTTGATTTTTATCTTAGGAGTAGTATTCACGTGGCTTTGTCCGTGTATGCACTAGTGCGTATGACGCATTTCATGTTCCACATTTCTACTGATCAAGCCATGGCTAATTTTGCTTTTTTTGGAACAATTGTAGGTTATAATTTTGTGAAGTACGATGCTTTGGCAAGAGCCCAAAAAAAACAAATGCGAAATGAGTTAAAAATCATTGCCGTTTTGAGTTTCTTTTCATTAGCAGGTGTAGGGTATTATTTTTTCCAATTGCAACTAATAACACAATTGGTTTCCATAGGCGTTTTAGCATTGACATTGTTGTATACACTGCCTTTTTTTCCGAATAGAAGGAACGCCCGAAATTGGGCAGGAGTCAAGATTTATATTGTGGCTTTGTGTTGGGTAGGGGTTACATTAGTGTTGCCTCTGGTTAATGCACATATTGATTTGGGACTCGATTTTTATCTCAAATGCATACAGCGTTTTATTCTCGTTTTTGTGCTGATTCTGATTTTCGAAATTCTTGATTTGGCTAATGATGATCCACATTTACAAACAGTACCACAGCAAATAGGAGTAAAAAAAACGAAGATCGTTGGTTTGCTATTGTTGCTTCCGTTTTATTTTTTAGAGTTTTTAAAAACTAATTTTATAGAAGAGCAGTTGATTGTAAACTTGGTTTTAGTGGTAGCACTTTCTCTTTTTTTAATTTTGGCTAACGAAAAAAGATCTAGGTATTATACTTCTTTTTGGGTCGAAAGTATTCCCGTTTTTTGGTGGCTGATGGTGGTGTTTTTTTAAGAAATTCAATTTGGTAGACAATGATCTGTTTCATGACGTTTTTGAAATAAAAAAACCGAAGCATTTCTACTTCGGTTTATATTAAAAAATGTTAATCTATTTTCTTAAATCTACAACAGTCCTGCTCTTTTTAATAAAGCATCCGGACTTGGTTCATGTCCCCTGAAACGTTTGTATAAAGTCATAGGATGTTCTGTTCCACCTTTAGAAAGAATATTGTCTTTGAATTTATTAGCAACTTCTTTATTGAAAATTCCTTTTTCTTGGAAGAATTCAAAAGCATCCGCATCGAGAACTTCAGCCCATTTGTAGCTGTAGTATCCTGCAGAATATCCTCCTTGGAATATATGAGAAAAAGAGGTGCTCATCGCATTTTCTTTTACCTCAGGATATAATTTAGTGTCTGCAAACTGTTCGATTTCAAAAGCTTTAATATCTGTAATAGCCGAAGGATCTTGTCCATGCCATCCCATGTCTAGTAAGCCAAAACTCAACTGACGCATCGTCGCCATACCTTCTTGAAAGTTAGAGCTTTCCTTTATTTTTTGAACTAATTCGATAGGTATGATTTCGCCTGTTTGGTAATGTGTTGCAAACAAAGCAAGAGCTTCTGGTTCGTAACACCAGTTTTCCATTACTTGGCTTGGTAGTTCTACAAAATCCCAATATACTGAGGTTCCAGATAGACTTGGATACGTAGTGTTTGCTAGCATACCGTGTAATCCATGTCCAAATTCATGGAACAAAGTCAGTACCTCGTTAAAAGTCAATAAGGAAGGTTTTGTTTCTGTAGGTTTTGTGAAATTACATACGTTTGAGATGTGCGGTCTTTCATTGATTTCGTTTTTTACAAATTGTGATTTGTATGAAGTCATCCAAGCGCCATTTCGTTTTCCTTTTCGAGGGAAAAAATCGGCATAGAAAATAGCGACTAATTCGCTTTTTTCATCCGTTACTTCATAAGTAGTCACTTCTTCGTGGTACTTGTCGATATCAAAAACTTCTGTAAAAGTTAAGCCATATAATTTACTCGCGATGGTAAAAGCACCATCTAGTACTTTTTCCAGTTGAAAATAAGGTTTTAATTTCTCGTCATCTAAACTGAATAGCTCTTGTTTTAGTTTTTCGGAGTAATAGGCGCCATCCCATTTTTCTAGTTCTTCTAAGCCATCTAACTTTTTGGCGAAAGCCGTTAGATCTGCAAATTCTTTTAGGGCAGCTGGCTTTGCTTTTTCCAGTAAATCCTTAGAGAAGGTTTTTACTTTCTCTGGACTCTCAGCCATTCTTTCTTCAAGTACAAAATGGGCATGAGTAGCATATCCTAAAAGTTGTGCTCTATCAAAACGCAGTTTAGCAATTTTAAAAACATTTTGCTGGTTGTCCAATTCATTGTTTTGAAAACCTTTGGCTCCAAAAGCAATTGCCATCTTTTTGCGTAACTCCCTATTATCAGCATAAGTCACAAACGGAACGTAGCTAGGGTAATCTAAAGTAAAAATCCAACCTTCTTTTTCTTGACTTTTCGCCAAAGAACGAGCGGCTTCTATCGTGCCTTCTGGTAAGCCTGATAAGTCTTTTTCGTCCGTAAGATGCATTTGAAAAGCTTGGGTTTCTGCTAATACATTTTCGCCAAACTGTAAACTTGTCTTTGATAGTTCTTTGTCAATTTCACGAAGTTTGGTTTTTTTGTCTTCCGTTAGATTGGCTCCATTTCGAGAAAAACTTTTATATTTTTCGTCTAATAAAGTGGTTTGCTCTGGGTTGAGGTTCAAACTTGCTTTTTGTTCGTATACTGCTTTAACTTTAGCAAATAATTCGGCATTCAGTCGGATGTCATTCCCAAAATCGGATAACAATGGAGAAACTTCCTGAGCGATTTTTTGAATTTCGTCGTTGGTTTCTGCTGAATTCAAATTGAAGAATATGCTCGAAAGACGATCCAGTGTGTAACCACTAAAATCTAAAGCTTCAATGGTGTTTATAAAAGTAGGCGTCTCTTTGTTTTGTACAATCGCATCAATTTCGGCTTTTGCCAATGCTATTCCTTCGATAAAAGCAGGAAGAAAATCCTCATTTTTTATTTTAGAAAAAGGTGCTGTATCGTATTTTGTATTAAATTTCGTCGTTAGTATTTTCATTATGTAGTCATTAATTGTGATTGGTTGAAACCAAATGTTTCTAATTACAAAGGTAGCGATTTATTAAAAAAAGGAGATTACAAAGCAGTAGTGATTTCACGCTTTAAGCTAAAATGGTTATGTTATATAAATGTTATTTATTTTTCTTGCTTCTTTAAAAAGCCTAAATTGTCAAATTAGATTAGATTTTGAATAAGCTAATTAGTAACAATAATATAATAGTATATAAGTAATGAATTATCAAATTATAATAAAGCGCATTGATACTGTAAACGAAGTGGAATGGTATTGGTCAGATGAAGATTATATCCAGTTGTTAGAGAAATTCAATTTCCCAGATGCAGCTACAGCAGAAAAAAAGAATTTACCGGAATTGCTAGAAATGGCTATATCTGATTATGAGCCAAATGAAGCTGCCGAAATTTTACTTGCTTACAAACTGGGCGAAGAATTAAATGAAGGGCAAATTGAGCAAATTTCGCACAATATGTTAATTGATAAAGTATGTGAAGAATATCCTGAAATTCATATGCAAGCGAGATTGTTTCATATCAATCAATTGCTTTTTAAAGCGTATAACGGAAAATTTCCTAATACCAAAGCGTCTGTTGTTCATTTCTCAATGACTCCAGCTGACGGTGAAGTGAAAGAGCTTACGGCCGAAAACGTATTGAAATTATTGAATAATGGATTGTCTGATAGAAACTTAATCAAAAGATTATTTGAAGATCAGATGACTAAAAATATTCCTTTTCCTACCGCCGAAGGGATTGTTTGGGAATTAAAAACAGACGATAATGTAAATTTCAGCTTGGTTACCTCAGAGAATTGGATTAATAATGAAGATGTAATTGCATCTGAATTTGAAAGTGTTCTTGAAGAAATTGAAGTAGAGGACTAATTTGAGCCAAAAGATAAAAAGCTTTAAAAAAAACAAAGGCTTCCTTAATAGGAAGCCTTTGTTTGTGTAGGGAAATTTTATTGTTTAAGAAGACTTTCTGATGCAATAATTACCGATTCTTTTAGTCCTAATTTGTATGCTATTACTTTATCTAATATTTTTTTGTCGTGGCTCCCAATGATTTGAGCGGCCAATATTCCTGCGTTTTTAGCTCCGTTTAAAGCAACAGTTGCTACAGGCACTCCTCCTGGCATTTGAAGAATTGACAGAATACTGTCCCAGCCATCAATAGAATTACTTGATTTAACAGGAACTCCTATTACCGGAAGTGGTGACATTGAGGCTACCATTCCTGGTAAGTGCGCTGCTCCTCCAGCACCAGCAATCACTACTGAAATTCCGCGAGTGTGTGCGTTTTGACTGAAGTCGAATAATTTTTCAGGGGTTCTATGTGCTGAAACAATATCTACTTCGATATCGATTCCGAAGCCTTTTAATACCTCGATGGCTTCTTGCATTACGGGCATATCAGAGATACTTCCCATTATTATGGCTACTTTGCTCATTGTATTTTTTGTTTGTAGTTTATGGTGTTTGACCGCTGCTGCAAATTGATTACTGCAAACTGATCACTCTAATTGTGTTCTTCACCTCCTCAGCAATTCTTCGTGCTTCTTTGATGTCGCTATTTACAATGGTCACGTGTCCCATTTTTCTGAAAGGGCGCGTCATTTTTTTACCGTAAATATGTGGCGTAACACCATTCCATCCTAATATTTTTTCGATGTTTTCATAAATAACGTTGCCAGAAAAACCTTCAGCACCTACTAAATTAACCATAATTCCGGCTACTTTGCTTTCTGTATTACCTAAAGGTAGGTCAAGAATTGCTCTTAGGTGATTTTCAAACTGGGAAGTATAACTAGCTTCAATAGAATAGTGTCCTGAATTATGAGGTCTTGGCGCTACTTCGTTTATTAAAATTTCATCGTCTTCTGTTTGAAACATTTCGACAGCCAATAAGCCTACGTGATTGAATTTCTCAGAAACTTGTAAGGCGATTGCTCTCGCTTTTTCAGCTACTGCATTATCAATTCGTGCTGGACAAATAACATATTCTACTTGATTGGCTTCTGGGTGAAATTCCATTTCGACCACGGGATACGTTCTGATTTCCCCTGAAGGATTACGACAAACGATAACTGCTAACTCGTTTTTAAACGGAACCATATCTTCGGCAATACATTCGACATTGGGAAGGTGATCTAAATCTGAGATCTGTCTAATCACTTTTACTCCGTTTCCGTCATAGCCAAATTCAGTACATTTCCATACGAAAGGCATTTTTAATTTAGAATCAAGGATGTCTACAATTAAACTTTTAAGATTTTCGAAGCGTTTGAAAGCGGCTGTTGGGATATTATGTTCTGAATAAAAGGTTTTTTGAACGCCTTTGTTTTGAATGAGTTTTAATGTTTTTGGAGAAGGATATACTTTCAATCCTTCATTTTCTAATTTTACCAAAGCTTCAAGATTAACGAGTTCAATCTCGAACGTTAAAACATCGACTTTTTTTCCAAAATTGTAAACGGTGTCAAAATCCATCAAATCTCCTTTGAAGAATTGATTACACGCGATTTTGCAAGGTGCTTCATCGCTTGGATCCAAAACGTAGGTTTGTATGTCAAATTTCCGAGTGTCAAACAAAAGCATTTTACCCAGTTGTCCACCGCCTAATATTCCTAGTTTAAAATCAGAAGAAAAATAATTCATTGTATTGTTGTTTGTTACTGGCAAAGATACTTTATATACACCAAATGCGAAAACCCTATTTTATTTTCTTTAGAATTTCTCTGGCAACGGCTTTGTAAGCTGCAGAATGTTTGTGGTAGTCGTCAGTAAGAATGCGCTGTAGTTCTGGATAAATCCAATCGTATTTTTTACCTAGTTCATACAAAGCCCGGATGGAGTAGGCTTTTGTAGCTACTTTTCGGTCTTCGCTAATAAGCCAGTCAAAGCAGCTTTCGGTAATTTGTTGTTCCTCTACGGTGGTTAGAGTTAAGTGTTGGCTTAAGAACATGCAAATTTTTGAAACAGCACGCGTGGCACTTTCGTTTCTGAATTCTGAAAGGCTAATACAAAATACAGGAAGATGATCCGTCAGTAAGTGGAGCTGTTTTTCTAGAACTAATTCTAGAACCCAACAGGCTTTGTGATGGTTTTTGTCGGCTACGTTTAAAGCTAGTGTAAGTAAATCAGGAAATAAGGCCACATTGGCTAAAATAAGTTGGGTATTTTCGTCTCTACTTATTCTATAGGCAGAGCTGTTGGCTATATTTTTATAAAGTTCGCTATTCATCTTAGGCTAAAAAACATATTATTTTCAAATGTACGGTATTCTTATGGTTCTAAATCTGGATTCTCAATTCAGAAATTCCTATCTTTGCGAATTATTTTAAATAGGATAATAATGATTCAACTTCACGATAAACAATTTGTTCCGTTTATTTCTGCTAAAGAAATAGAGTTTGCAATAACAAAAATGGCAGCGCAGGTAGAGGCTGATTTTGCCGATGAAATTCCTGTATTTGTAGGAGTTTTAAATGGTGCTTTTATGGTTGTTTCTGACTTTATGAAAGCCTACAAAAAGCCTTGCGAAGTCAGTTTTTTAAAAATGGCTTCTTATGAAGGTACCTCGTCTACAAATGAAGTAAAACAATTAATTGGTTTGAATCAAGATTTGACTGGTCGTTCTGTTGTTGTTATCGAAGATATCGTGGATACAGGGAATACCTTGGTTGAATTAAAAGAACTATTTAAAGCACAAAATGTAAAACATTTTAAAATAGCGACTCTTTTCTTTAAACCAGAAGCGTACAAAAAAGATATCAAGATCGATTATGTTGGAATCAGAATTCCAAATAAATTTATAGTAGGTTTTGGTCTTGATTATGATGGATTAGGAAGGAATTTACCAGAAGTATATAAACTAAAAGAATAACTACAACTACTCAACACACATTATGATCAACATTGTTTTATTTGGAAAACCAGGAGCAGGAAAGGGTACTCAAGCAGAATTTTTGAAAGAAAAATATAAATTAACTCACATCTCTACAGGCGATGTTTTTCGTTTTAATTTAAAAAACGATACGGAGTTGGGTAAACAAGCCCGAGTTTATATGGATGCAGGAGATTTAGTACCTGACGAATTGACAACTAAAATGCTTATTGATGAGGTGAATAAACACCCGGATACAAACGGGATTTTATTTGATGGTTATCCAAGAACGATTTCACAAGCCGAAGCTTTAGATCAATTTTTGACGTCAATAGATTCAAAAGTTGCTGCAACGATTGCCTTAGAAGCTGATGATGAGATTCTGGTAAAACGTTTGTTAGAAAGAGGTAAAACAAGTGGAAGAATTGATGATCAGGACGAAGATAAAATTCGTAATAGATATCAAGAATACAATGAAAAAACAGCGCCTTTAATGCAGTATTATAATGATCAGGGGAAATTTTATGCTGTAAACGGAATAGGAAGTATTCAAGATATTACGGAGCGTGTAAGTGCCGTTATTGATAATTTATAAGAAGCAATTTCCAGCTGTACGTTACAAGTACTTGCTCATAAAACTATTTTCTAAGTCATAAAAGGAGCTTCCTCTGGTCGCTCTTTTCTATCAAGAAAATTAAAGTTTTATAAGCTGCGTGCTTTTCACTACCATCTGGGCTATAAAAATATGGAGATACTAATAATACTTTTTCTAATTCTATTGAATGGAGTTTTCTCTATGTCAGAGATAGCATTAATATCTGCTAGAAAAAACAGATTAGAAACATCAGCAAAAAAAGGGAATAAAAGTGCTCAAGCCGCATTGGATTTGGCTAATTCTCCCAATAAATTTTTATCTACTGTACAAATAGGAATAACCTTAATAGGGATTCTAACGGGTATTTATAGTGGAGATAAGATAACAACAGATGTGCAAACATTCGTTGCTGGTTTTGCAATATTGAAACCGTATGCAGCTACTATTGCAGTAGGAGTTGTAGTAGTAGTATTAACGTTTTTTTCATTGGTGTTAGGAGAATTATTGCCAAAGAGAATTGGGTTAAACCATCCAGAAGCGATTGCTAAGAAGGTAGCAATGCCGATGAAGTTTGTTTCAATTGCTACGGCACCGTTTATCTGGTTATTGACGCATTCTACAGAGTTTTTATTAAATGTGTTACAGATAAGACCTACTGCAGATGGAAAAGTAACCGAAGAGGAAATTAAAGCCATCATTAAAGAAGGTACTGAAGGTGGAGAAGTTCAGGAAATAGAACAAGATATTGTAGAACGTGTTTTTCATATTGGCGACCGAAAAATAAACTCATTGATGACCCACAGGAAATCAGTTGTTTTTATACCATTGCATTCCGGAAAAAGCGAGGTAAAGAAAGCCATGCTTGAGGAGTTACACTCGATATACCCTGTATATGATAAGGATGATGATGATATTGTAGGGGTTGTAAACTTAAAAAATATCTTTGCTCATATAGATGATGAAGATTTTAATTTAAAAGAGATTATGACCGATGCTCCTTTTATGATGGAGTATACCACTGCTTATAAAGCTTTGGAGAAGTTTAAGAAAACGGGTATTCATTATGCTTTTGTATCTGATGAGTATGGTGTTTTTCAAGGAGTAATCACTTTAAACGATATTCTGGAAGCATTAGTAGGAAATGCCTCTGATTTTTATAAAGATGATTTTCAGTTAGTAGAAAGAGAAGATGGGAGTTGGTTAGTAGACGGACATTATTCGTTACATGATTTTCTTACGTATTTTGAATTGGATGATTTAGTAGGAGATTATGATGTAACTACCGTTAGTGGTTTAATCATGACGGAGCTTTCTCATATTCCAAAACAAGGAGAGAAGCTAATCTGGCGAAAATTTGAGTTAGAAGTCATTGATATGGATGGCATAAAGATTGATAAAGTGATGGTGAAATCATTACGAATATAAAGAAAGTGTTCAGTATTTGGTGTTCAGTTAATCTGTTCGCTTAATAAGGCTCATTTATAATAATAAAGTGTTGTTTGTTTTAGGACTTGTTTTGCAGTATTTGCTACAAACTAAGAACGGATGACGGAATACTAAAAAAATGACAGAAGATTTAAAATTAATAGGAGGACAGCGTGTGGCTGTCAGGTACTTTAGATCACTGTTGAATTAAAAAAAAGAGTTATGACTGAAGGGAACTTCGTAGATTACGTAAAAATATTTGTTTCATCCGGTAAAGGAGGAAAAGGATCTACGCATTTGCATAGAGAGAAATTTATTGAAAAGGGAGGTCCTGATGGAGGTGATGGAGGTCGTGGAGGACACGTATATCTAGTAGGAAACAAAGGACTTTGGACTTTATTTCACCTTAAGTTTGCACGTCATATTAAAGCTGGAAGCGGTGGTGATGGTAGTGGGGACAGAAGTACAGGAGCTGATGGTGATGATAAATTCATCGAAGTGCCTTTAGGAACAGTTGTAAAAGACAAAGAAACTGGTGAAACCTTGTTTGAAATCACTGATGACGGCGAGAAACAAGTGTTGTCTAGAGGAGGTAAAGGTGGTTTAGGAAACTGGCACTTTAGAAGTTCTACAAACCAAACGCCAAGATATTCTCAGCCTGGATTACCAGGAACGGAGATGGACGTAATTTTAGAGCTTAAAGTTTTAGCAGATGTAGGTTTAGTAGGTTTTCCAAATGCGGGTAAATCAACACTATTGTCTGTTCTAACATCAGCGAAACCAAAAATTGCGGATTACCCGTTTACAACTTTAAAACCAAATCTTGGAATTGTAGCTTACAGAGATTTTCAATCTTTTGTAATTGCAGATATTCCGGGTATTATAGAGGGTGCTGCAGAAGGAAAGGGATTAGGACATTATTTCTTGAGACATATCGAAAGAAATTCAACACTATTATTCTTAGTTCCTGTGGATACACCAGATATTAAAGGAGAATATGATATTTTGGTAAACGAACTAACAAAATACAACCCAGAAATGCTTGATAAAGAGCGTATGGTTGTTATCTCTAAATGTGATATGCTGGACGATGATCTAAAAGCAGAACTGAAAGAAGAATTAGACGTTTCCTTTAAAGGAATTCCTTATATGTTTATCTCGTCTGTTGCCCAACAAGGATTGACAGAATTGAAAGACAAACTATGGAAAATGTTGAATGATTAATTAATCATTTTTTACTTATAAAAAAACCGTTTCAAGAAATTGAAACGGTTTTTTGTTTTCTGTTTAATTTGAGACTTGCACTTTAATTCCTTTGGTATGACTAGAAAATTCAGGGGCATACATGCTTTGTATTGTGCTAATTCCATTAGAGAAGTTTCCTTTGTTATTAACTCGAACATCATATTCTAAAACGTAGGTTCCTTTATTGATTTTGTTAAAAAAGAAATGAGTCGCAGCATCTTTAGTGCTTTCATAGAATCCTAAATTATCTTTGTACTGATAACTTGATAAAACATCAACAGGCTCAAAACAAGAAGCTCTCATGTCTTTCAAATGTACAAATTCCATATCTTCTTTAGTAGAGATGATTAAACGCACAGTAACTAGATCACCAATATTTAATGGATTATTAGTTGTTATTTTTTGTAACACTGTGTCTTTATTTGTGTTTTTCTTTAGGTATAACTCTTTAGAAATAGACAAACTAGTATCCGAATTGGTTTTTATTTTGTCTAAATCTTCAAAATACTGCCAGTAAACACCTCCGTAACCTGGAACTTTGGACTTGTTTTCTATTTTAATAGTTGCCATTTCTTTTGTGATTTCAGAGGCTTTCCAATTCAATTTTAAGTAACCTGTTTCTGCTTCTTTTTCATTTGCAGTTAATTTTTTTGTTAGAATTTTTTCGTCTCCTAGTTTGATAATAGTATTGTCTTTTACGCTCAGCCAATCGGTACCTTGCATTAGTAATGCATATACAGCTTCAGTTGTGGCTTTTGTCGTAGGCCAGTTTTTAGCTTGCTTGTTTTTTAATAACCAAACTTTCATAGCATCCACTGACTCAGTGTCATCGCTAACTTCCATAAAAGCTTCAATCAGTAAAGCTTGCGTTTCTATAGGTGCTTGATACCAATACCAACCTGCTTTGTTAGCAATCCAATACATACCCCAATCTTCGTTATTGGAAGCCGTTTCTTTTAAACTTTCGATTATTATTTTGGCTGCAGCGGGTTCTCCAAAACGATTCAACACTAATGCTGCCATTCCTTTTTCGTATAAAGAATAACTTAGCCAATTTTCTTTGGCACTGTCAACATATATTTTGGTTGCTTTTTTCAAAGTATCCGAAAGTGGATACGTTGCTAAATAGAAACTTCGGGTATAGAGGTAATGCAAGTCGGAGTAGGGATGCATCCAAATCATTTTTTCGCCGTTTTTTAGATTGCTCGTTCTTTGTTTATGGTTTTCTAAGAATTTGATATCAAGGAACGGGATTCCGTTTTTGGAAATTTCATCTATTTTCGCATTGGTAGCATCATCAGTATTCAGTTTTTTCAAATGACCTAATCCTGCGAGAATATGTCGTGTGATGTATTCGTTTTCTTCATTACCACCATACCATGGGAATCCTCCAGAAGGTTTTTGTTTTTGTTTTAATTTGTCAAAAGTAGCTTCTTGAGCACTTTTCATTTTTTCTAAGTCGAAAAGTAAGGCTAGTTTGGTTTTTTTGTCGGCTTCGCTTTGCGTATCATTTATCCATGGTGTTTCAGCAAGAAGTATCGATTTTAGTTCTTCGTTTTCTTCTAGTTTTGAATTGTATTTTTTGTTTTTTCTCCAAGTTTCAAAAACAGCGGCGATTTTTGGATTGCTATTAATGACTTCTCCAGCCAAAGCATTTGCATAGAAACGAGCAAAGGTTTGTTCAGCACCTTCGTGTTCGTATTCCATTAAGTAGGGCAAGGATTGCAACGCAAGCCAAGCGGGATTTGACGTATATTCTAGCGTGAATTGGTGATTACGTAAACTTGTGGAAGTATTAGTTTTTAGGTTTTCAAAGGTGTATTCTTTCTTTGAGTTTTCTCGAACCCATAGAGGAATGCTTTCCGTAACGAGCATATTGTTAGTCAAAACGGGTATGATGTTTTCTTCACCATCAGAATAGTTGTCGGCTTTAGCTAAAACCTTGTACTGTACTCCTTCTAGTCCTTCCGGAATATAGATGTTCCAACTTACAGTCGTATTTCCAAATTCAGGTATTGAATAATTTTTCAAACTTTTTGTGTTCAGCATTTTACTATCGATAGATTCCATAGTTGTAGCGTCAAAAAGTTGTAAAATGGCAATCCCAATTTTGGGCTCGCTGGTAATATTTGCAATTTTACTAATAATTTGAATACTGTCTTTTTCTCTAAAGAAACGAGGGAAATTGGGTATTACCATTAGATCTTTTTGTGTAACAATAATTTTTTCCAGATAACCAGAAACTGCTTTTTTATTGTGGGCAAATAGGCGTAATTTCCAAGCTGTTAATTCCTCAGGGGAGGTGAAATTGAAACTAATGTTTCCTGATTTGTCCGTTTTTAAATTTGGATAGAAAAAAGCAGTTTCTGATAGATTAGTTCGGCTTTTAATTTGAGAAAGAGCTTTTAATGCCTTATTAGTAGTGATTATTACCGCTCCATTTTCTCCTTTTGTTCCATATCTAGTCGTTGCTTGTTCTTTCTCTAGAACTTCGATGGAAAGAATGTTTAAATAGTCTAGCATGATAGCTTGGTTTTTAGAGGCAAAGTTTCCATCAATGATATAGATAGCATTTGCGATTTCTTTATTTTTTGCAGCTGTCTTTATCATGTTTCCCGCAGCACTCCCTTCTAGAGATAGTTCTATTCCTGCGGTATTGTATATTTGATTGTCTTCCTCAACAATTTTCATGCCGGCAGCGCCTCTAATTGTTTCAGCACTTGATTTTCTGTCAAATGCGGGAGCAACAGATAATACTGCATCCGGATCTCCTTTTATAATTTCAGCACCTAATTGTTTATTCATTATTTGAGTAGCATAACCGAATGATTTTTTGTCTTTATCGATACCGTAGTCTGTCGCTACAACTTCTTCTAAACTTCCAGATTCGGGTTGTAAATTAATATTCATTTTGTTATTCTTATCGACAAGAATTGTCTGAGTCTGGTAGCCAATATAAGCAATAACTAAGGTTTCTGATTGTGAAGCATTGATTTCAAAATACCCTTCGTAATTACTAGTTGTAGCTGTTTGAGTTCCTTTTATTGTGATGCTGGCGCCGGGCAATGGATCTCCGTTTTCATCCGTAATAATGCCGGAAATCGAGTTTGTGTTTTCCAGGTTTTTATTTTGTTTCGAAAGGTATTTTTGATACTGAGCTATTGTTGCGTAGTCTTTTGCGTCAGAGAAATTAAATCCAAACCACATTAGTTGGGTTCTTTTATCAATAATAACTGGGCTGTTTGTGGGAGTGTTGAAATTTCGTAGAGAAGCCCAAGTTTTATCAAAACCAAGTTTGTTTCTATAGGAAATGCTATTGTATACATATCGGTCGAGAGTTAGCGGATTCCAATACCCTTTAGCAAACTGGTCTAATGAACTATCGTACATGGAAGCTAATACTTCAGACTCTAAGGCAGTATTGGTTGGAGCTAATTTAAAAGACCAATTTTCAATATTTCCGGGTTGTATTTTGTTTCTAAAGCTTTCGACAGTAAAATCTAAGCTTGTTTCTTCCGCTTTTAAAAATACCTCCAGTTCCTTAGTAAAGGATTGGTTTTCAAATATGGACTCTAAGCCAATTTTTATTGATTTTTCAAATTGTCTTTGTAAAGAGATTTTAAGTAGGAGTTCGTTGTTTTCTAATGTTTTATTTTCATCATAAAAGAGCTTATTAGCATACGTCGCCATTATTTTGAAATAGTGGTTAGGAATGACGGACTTGATGTTAAGCAATAGAAAGCCGTCTTTTTTTGGATTGTTATTAAGTTGCTTAATCGAAAAAAGTTCGTTAAAGTTTAATTTTTCTGAACTTTGTTTGATTTTAAATAGTACTTGTTTTTCTAACGGAAGCTCATTGATGTCTGTAGCCGTAAATACCACTTTATAATAGCCTGATTGGTAATTTGAGATAAAATCAAGTGGAATAGTTTTGTCTTTTTCTGTGTCAACCTTTTTAGAATAGACTAATGTTCCCAATTCTTTTTCGTCTACTGGTTTTTCATTATTTTCGAAGGGGAATAAGCTTTCAAAATCCTGTTTTGAAATGGCTTCAATTTCAGGAATGGGCCAGACTCTTGGCTTAATTTTATTTGGAAAATCCTTAAGAAAGTATAGATTGATTTCACCCTTAATTGCTGCAAACTGGTCGTTAAGGTTTTTACTGTTAATCTCGACAGCGGTTTTATCTTTGGTGTTGATTTCTTGGGGAACAGTTATGTCAAGATTCATGGTGTGATAACCCACGTTGATTGTGCGGGTTGCCGTGTGTGTTTCACCGTTACTATCTGTTACATCGGCATCAATTATGAAATTATAAATAGGACGGTCTTCTTTTGGAAAACGTTGGTTAGCATTGGCAATAAAATCAATATTGAACTTGCCAAAGGCATCTGTGGTTGTCTCCCCACTACCAGTTGATCCTCCTTGTCCTCTATATCTATAAGAATTGTCATGGACACTATACACCATATAGGAAATTTTGTATTTTACCTTTGAGCCAGATATATTCGCTCCCGAAAATGATTTGGCGGCACCTTCGACTCGAATATTTTGATTGATTTGATAGCTCTCTTTTATAGGTTCAAAAACAACTTCAAATTTGGGGCGTCTGTATTCCTCAACCCTAAAGCGAGTCCTTGAATTTTCAAAATTCACCGTATCCCAAAATGGATGTTCACCTCTTTTACTGCTGTCCGGCTCCTCTGCTTGAAATGTGAAATTGCCGGTTAGCCCATTCTGTGGAAGCTGAAATTCCCCAGAAAAAGAACCAAAAGAATTGGTGGTCACTTCAAAATTTTGGATGTTTTTATTATTGTTGTCTTTAACGATAATTTTCATCAAAACATTTGGGACGATACTAGTTTCATTTGCTTTTTTTTGGAAAGCAATTCCCTTATAATAAACGGTTTGTCCTGGTCGATAAATGGCTCGGTCTAGATAGAACTCAATTTTGGCATCAGTACTTTTTTTATAGGAAGTATTGTTTTCATAGCGATTTCTATTAGAAACAGTTAAGGTGTCATTCTCCTTTGTTACTATTATATCAAAGTAGTTTTGAATACTGTCATCCCGTTTAGAACTAGCATAACCATTTTTGTCAGTGACTATTTCTGTGTTATTAAATTTTATAGAAGCTTTCTCTATTGGTTTTCCCGTTTTTCGATCCAATATTTGGTAATAGTTAGTTTCATTTTTATAATCAGTCAGTACGGTAAGGTTAGTTACAGTGATCGTTTCGTATGCAAATGCTTTAGTATTTTTTATATCTGAATCGCTTTCAAAATAAACTAAATAGCAGCCAGTTTCAAGTTGAGGCAGTAGGATTTCAGTAGAAGAACTGAAGTAGTCATTCTTATTTGGTAATGCGTTTGTAATGCTTTTCGCTAAGGGGTTTTTCTCGATTATAGTTGCGGCAATGCTATCTTTTTTTCTGTGCATTCTCCAGTCGTTAAGTTTTGAGATCGTTTTCTGATCAATTTTGAAGTAAGATATGCTAAGTGTATTTATGTTTTTATAAATTACGAATGTTCTTGTATTTTCGTTATTATAACTTTTCTCTAAAAGTTGAATGCTTAGACTTTTCTTTTCTAACTCATGTTTTCTTTGGAAGGCTCGTTTGTAAGCATTAGATCTGCTTTTTGTAGACAAGATAGTGTCGAATAATGCGATTGCTTTTTGGTTGTAATCAGGATGGCTGTCTTTTGATGCAAGTGTCGTGTATAGATTTGCCTTTTCAACTTGGATATCCTGTAAGAGTAAAAGAGGAATACCCGTTTCTTGTATTTGATCTAAAGCATTTAGATAATCGGTAGCATTTTTGTTTAAATAGGTGTGACAGAATTGCATGCGCGAGAAGCGATTGTCTAAGGAGTTGTTGTTATTTTCTTTTTTTTGATATAAAGTGATGAGTTTTTTTAAATTGTTATCCTTTACTAAATCGAGGTTTAAGGATTGAAAGGTATTTGAATCACCGTATAAAGTATCTTTTGACTTTGCGAAAATGGAGGTTTCTATATTCCAAGAACTTAGAGTTTGAGTAAGATAATTAATGTTTTCATTCAATAGGTACTCATATAAATTTTGTTCTTTTAACTTTTCTGGATAATAGTAATCAAATAGAGATTGATAGGACTTCAAAGAGGTTTTTTTTAAAATTGCTTCGTTTGTGATGCTTTTGGCGAATGCAATGCCAATTTGCTTTTTGAAAGTTTTATTTGACCATAAGAGAAAATCAGTTGCTGAGCTGTCTGTGGTGGTTCTATAGTATATTTTACCGTTATTTTCTAAATAGTAATCATTCAAACATTTCGCATACACATAATTGAGTATTGCTTTTGATGGCTCTGAAACGGTTTTTATTTGGCGTTTTAGATTGTTTAAAATTTTTGTTTGAGCTTCTTCTTCTACTGTTTGGATGTATTTTGAATTATAAAAGAAACATCGTATCAGCTGTTCTTCATTATTACTGGAAACGGCTTTGTTGTATATTTTATCTACGAGAGTACTTGCAGATTTAATTTTGCCTGCTTTTTCTAATTCGATAACGGCATCCCATTTTTTGTCAAATTGTTGGGCTATTGCGGGCAGAGACGTCAAAAGGAAGAATAGGAATAATTTTTTCATGCAGCTTTATAAAATGTATTTTTTTTTGTTAAGTGAATATAAGACTATTTATTGTAAGTTTTTATTTATTTTCTGTTGTGATTATTATAACCAGCATTTATAATAATGAGTAGAAGTGTGTTTTTTTTGGGTTTTTCGCAAAAGATATTAGAGAGATTAATACCTCTTCTTGAAGAATTAAATCGCATCTCTGCAATAAATGAGGTAGATTTTTCAGTTTAAAATGTCAAAGCTTTCATAATGATGCAGGATTACAATTATAAATTTCCTTATTTTTGAGGAATGAAACAAATTGTATATCTCATTTTATTCTTACCAATGATGATTTGGTCCCAATCTAGTTTTGATAAAGCAGAAAAGTTATTCAAAGAAGAGAAGTACGAACAAGCGCAACCTATCTTTGAAGCATTGCTGAAAACGGATCCATCTAATTTAAAAACAATTGAGTATTTAGGTGATATTGCAGGTAGTCGCAAGTCATGGGAAGAAGCTATAGATTATTATGGAAAACTGAAGGACTTAAAGCCATCAGAGGCCGATTATTTTTACAAATTTGGTGGGGCTACTGGGATGCGTGCTTTGGAAGTAAATAAATTTAGAGCTCTTGGAATGATCGATGATATTAGAGAATCATTCGAAAAAGCAATTAAACTTGATCCAGGGCATATTGATTCGAGATGGGCTTTGATAGAGTTAAACATTCAATTGCCAAGGATTGTTGGTGGGAGTGAAGGTAAAGCAATACGATACTCGAATGAATTGTTGAAATTGTCTCCAGTTGATGGTTATATGTCAAGAGGTCGTATCGAAGAATATTATAAAAGGTATAAGGCCGCAGAGTTTCAGTACAAAAAAGCAATTGCTGTAGGCAGTTCTGTAGAAGGTTATAAAATGCTCGCCGACTTATATAAAAATAAGATGAACCAACCGGAGCGAGCCAGAGTAACGTTGGAAGAATTTAAGAAGAAAAATCAGGCCAATAAGTAATAATTTTGTCTGGTTAATTTAACATACAAACGCATAATCGAATAAACATAAATGAGAACACATTTCATCGCCATAGGAGGGAGTGCTATGCACAACCTAGCATTAGCATTACATAATAAAGGATATAAAGTAACAGGAAGTGACGATGCAATCTTTGAACCTTCTAAATCACGTTTAGATAAAAAGGGAATTCTACCAGCTGAATTGGGTTGGTTCCCAGAAAAAATAACAAATGATATTGAAGCAGTAATTTTGGGAATGCACGCTAAAGCGGATAACCCTGAATTATTGAAAGCACAGGAATTAGGACTGAAAATTTATTCCTATCCAGAGTTCCTATATGAGCAATCAAAAAATAAAACACGTGTAGTTATAGGTGGTTCTCATGGGAAAACAACTATAACATCCATGATTCTTCATGTAATGCATTACCATGATATTGCTGTCGATTATATGGTAGGGGCACAATTAGATGGTTTTGATACTATGGTTCATCTTACCGAAGAAAATGATTTTATCGTTTTAGAAGGAGATGAGTATTTATCTTCGCCAATTGATAGAAGGCCGAAATTCCATTTGTACCAGCCTAATATTGCTTTGATATCAGGAATTGCTTGGGATCATATCAATGTCTTTCCTACATATGAGAATTATGTAGAACAGTTTGAGATTTTTGTCGAAAAAATTACCCGTGGCGGAATTCTAGTTTATAATGAAGACGATGCAGAAGTGAAACGTGTGTCGGAAGCAGCTGTGAATCCAACCCGTCGACTAGCCTATACTACTCCAAATTATAAAGTGGAGAACGGAACAACTTTACTAGAAACTCCTGAGGGCGATATGCCTATTGAAGTTTTTGGAGCTCATAACCTAAATAATTTGGCTGGAGCCAAATGGATTTGTCAAAACATGGGTGTTGATGAAGCTGATTTCTACGAAGCCATTGCTAGTTTTAAAGGAGCTTCAAAACGATTGGAAAAAATTGCCGAAAGTAAAACGACTGTAGCTTATAAAGATTTTGCTCATTCACCAAGTAAGGTTGCGGCGACAACCAAAGCTGTAAAAGAACAATATCCAGATAGAACTTTGGTGGCTTGTTTAGAATTGCATACGTATAGTAGTTTGAATTCGGAATTTTTGAAGGAATACGAAGGAGCATTGGAATATGCAGATGTTGCGGTTGTTTTCTATTCCCCAGACGCGGTAAAAATCAAACAATTGGAAGAGGTGACCTACGATCAGATTGCTCAAGCTTTTAATAGAAAAGACTTGATTATCTATACAAATCCAAAAGACTTCAAAGAGTATCTGTTTAATTTAGATCTAGGAAACTCAGCATTACTGTTGATGAGTTCAGGAAATTATGGAGGATTAAATTTTGATGAGGTAAAAGGATTGATTGAGTAATTCTTCAATGGATTAAAAATGGACGATAACATAAGGGTCAGTAAAACGACCAGCGAAAATGAGGGTTTTATAACTTTGGTAGCAGCATTAGATCAAAGTTTATGGGAAAGTTATCCAGAACTGAAATCTGATTATTGGGGGAATAATATTTTAGAAATAAACCCTAATGTTGTGGTAATGTATCGAGATAATAAGGCGGTTGCTTGTGGGTGCTTTAAGAAAAAGGGAAAAGATGCGATTGAAATAAAGCGTATGTTTGTTTTACCTGAAGCTAGAGGTAATGGTTTTGCACAAAATATTTTGAAGGAACTAGAACAATGGGGTGTAGAGTTAGGGTTTTCGTTTTCAGTTTTGGAAACTTTATATAAGCAGACAGAGGCTATCGGTATGTATCAGAAATGTGGCTACGCGATAGTTGAGAATTATGAGCCCTACGTGGGTTTGAAAAATAGTATTTGCATGCGGAAACAAATTTAAAGAATTAGCCAATGTCTGAACACGCTTTTTTCCCTATTACTAATTGGTCCGAGGACGATAAACCACGTGAAAAACTAATGCTGAAAGGCAAAGGTGCATTGAGTGATGCTGAATTAATTGCTATTTTAATTGGTTCTGGAAGTCGAAATGAATCGGCGGTAGATTTAAGTAAAAGGATTTTAAAGAGTGTGGACAACAATCTGAATGCCCTAGGTAAGTTGTCTATTTCACAGTTAATGGTTTTTAAAGGAATAGGCGAGGCCAAAGCAATTTCCATTATCGCCGCTTTAGAATTAGGGAGGCGAAGAAGATCTGAAGATGCGGTAGAATTGATTAAAATCACTTCTAGCAAAATGATTTTCGAGATTATGCAGCCGATAATAGGTGAATTGCCGCATGAAGAGTTTTGGATTGTCTATTTGAATAATTCAAACAAGATTCTGTCAAAAGCGCAATTGAGCAAAGGCGGAATAACGGGGACTTTGGTAGATGTGCGATTGGTTTTTAAAACGGCGCTAGAAATGGGAGCAACTGGACTAATACTATGTCACAACCATCCGTCAGGAACTTTAGTGCCCAGTGAAGCCGATAAACAAATTACAAAGAAGTTAAGAACTGCCGGAGACAGCCTAGAAATAAAAGTGTTAGATCATTTAATTGTTGCCGAGTTCGGTTATTATAGTTTTGTTGATGAAGGAATATTTTAAAAAAAAGTATAGCATGAAAGTTACGAATATAAAAGATGTCTTTTTTGACTTAGATCATACGCTTTGGGACTTTGATAAAAATTCAGAGATGACCTTTGAGGGGATTTTTCAAAGAAATCATCCTAGTGTTGAAATAAAGATATTCATTGAGAAGTATGTGCCGATAAATCAGGCGTGCTGGAAATTGTATCAATACGATAAGATTTCACATGAGGAGTTGCGATACAATAGATTGAAGCATTCTTTTGATGCAATCAATTATTCCGTGTCTGATGAGCAAATTGAAAGCATAGCGCAGGAATACATCCAATTATTACCAGACAACAACCATCTTTTTGATGGGACCTTTGAGATTTTGGATTATTTAAATAAAAATTATAAGCTACACATCATTACTAATGGTTTTGCGGACGTCCAACATAGAAAAATTAAAAATTCTAAGTTGCATGACTATTTTCATACCATCACAAATTCTGATATGGCAGGGGTAAAGAAACCCAATCCCATTATTTTTGAATATGCGTTAGACTTGGCCAAAGCCAAAAAAGAAAATAGTATTATGATAGGAGATTCTCTGGACGCTGATGTGCAAGGAGCTTTAGATATGGGGCTTGACGCTATTTTTTTTAATGAAAAAAAGACACAGATTGGGAATCATATCAAACAAGTAAACCATTTATTAGAATTAAAAAATTACCTTTAAATTATGAAAAAATATATTTTATTACTTCTGTTCGTTGTTGCAGGAAATGGTTACTCGCAGTCTGTAAATGATTATAAAGCGGTAATTGTTCCCGTGAAATTTGATTTCCTGAAAAAGGAAAATCAATACCGTCTTACGACCTTGTCAAAATTCAATTTAAAGAAAGCCGGTTTTGAGGCTTTTTATAGCAATGAAACGACGCCAATGGGGTTTGGCGAAAGATGTGATTTGTTGTATTTTGATTTGCAAAATGAAGGAGGTTTTTTGATTACTAAACTATTCATTACTTTAAAAGACTGTAATGGAAAGATTGTTTTTCAATCAGCTACTGGAAGAAGTAAAGAAAAAGATTATGAAGCGGCTTATACAGAATGCTTTAATGAAGCTTTCGAATCTGTACAAGCTTTAAACTATAAGTATGATGGCACTAAAACTGAATCTAATATTGGCATGAAGTCAATCAAAGAAGAGGTAGTTGAAGTGAGAGAAGTGGTAGTTGAGAAAGTTGCCGTACCGGTGAAGGAAATCAACTCAGAAACATCCGTTAAGTTCCTTTATGCACAGCCTGTAGCCAATGGATATCAATTAGTAGATACTACGCCAAAAGTGGTGATGAAAGTATTTAAAACATCTAACCCTAGTTGTTATATAGCAGTAAAAGGGGATAATCAGGGAGTTTTAATTGCTAAAGGAGCAGATTGGTTTTTTCAATACTATAAAAATGAAAATTTAATTTCAGAAAAAATCGAAGTTAAGTTTTAAATAGATTCATAATTCAGAAAATAAAAAAGTTCTAAGAAGTACAGCTAAGCGGTACTTCTTAGAACTTTTTTACTTAATAACCGTATTTTCCTTTCCAGCGATTTTTCAAAAAATCTCTGGTTGTATTTTCTCTGGAGTTGTTGCCAGGAACATATAATGGTGTGTTTTTGACTGCGTCAGGCAAAAATTCCTGGTCGGCAAAATTATTGGCAAAATCATGTGAGTATTTATATTCGTCACCATAACCTAATTCTTTCATTAGTTTAGTAGGCGCATTTCGCAAATGGATAGGGACGGGTAGGTCACCAGTTTGCTTCACTAACTGTTGGGCTGTGCCAATAGCTAAATAGGAGGCATTACTTTTTGGAGACGTAGCTAAATAGATGGCACATTGGCTTAAGATGATCCGGCTTTCTGGATATCCTATCGTTGCAACTGCTTGAAAAGTGTTGTTGGCCATTATAAAAGCAGTAGGGTTTGCATTCCCAATATCTTCACTTGATAGAATAAGCATTCTTCTAGCGATAAATTTCACGTCTTCCCCTCCTTCAATCATTCTGGCAAGCCAATAAACAGCTCCATTAGGATCGCTGCCACGAATCGACTTTATAAATGCCGAAACGATGTCATAATGTTGTTCGCCACTTTTGTCATACAATACTGTGTTTTGCTGTACTAGTGCAAAAACCCTATCGTTAGTGATGATAATTTCAGTGTCAGCGGATGCATTTACGACTAGTTCAAAGATATTTAATAGCTTACGTCCGTCGCCACCTGAAAGTCGCAATAACGCCTCCGTTTCCCTTAATTCGATGTTTTTAGAGGCGAGAAGCACGTCCGTTTTCAAAGCGCGTTGTAATAAGGACTCTAAGTCGTCCTTTGTGAAAGCATTTAGAATATAAACTTGACAGCGGGACAATAAGGCGGGAATAACTTCAAAGCTGGGGTTTTCGGTTGTAGCACCTATTAATGTGATCCATCCTTTTTCAACGGCGGCTAATAAAGAATCTTGCTGTGATTTACTAAAACGATGAATTTCATCTATAAATAAAATCGGATTCTTTGTAGTAAAAAGACCTCCGCTTTGTTTTGCTTTTTCAATTACATCCCTGATGTCTTTCACGCCTGAATTGATGGCACTTAAAATATAAAAAGGACGTTTTGATTCTTGCGCAATGATTTGTGCTAATGTCGTTTTACCCGTTCCCGGCGGTCCCCATAGTATTAGTGAAGGGATAATTCCTTTTGCTATTTGTTGGGTCAAAGAACCATTTGGTCCCACAAGATGGGATTGACTTATGTAGTCGTCTAGTTTTTGGGGGCGTATTCTTTCTGCTAACGGTGCTTCCATTTTGTAAAATTACTATTTTTATTTGAAGCTATTCCAGCTCTACACTATATCTTTTGTCTCGTTAAGAAACGAAACAAAAGGATGCCGTTTCGATCTGGGCTAATTAGTCGATTCGTTGATTTTAGGGACGGATAGATTCCATTTCCGGATTGTTTATTTTAATATATGACAAAATAGCACTAAATTGCTTTTGGACATATATTTGATTTGTCTTTTAAAATAAAAAGACCAAGATGGATAATCATTTTAAGTTTACCAATGCTGTTGTAGGAGTGCCACTTTTTTTCGTGTTGTTCCTTTGGTTTATCTATTGGATGGAAATTCGATTTGGATTTGATTTTGATAGAAACGGAATTTATCCTCGTACATTCTCTGGTTTACAAGGAGTCTTTTTTAGTCCTTTCATTCACTCAGATTTAAATCATCTTTATAATAATTCGATGCCTTTGCTAGTTTTACTGGCCGCTTTACAGTTTTTTTATGCAAAGCAATCGTATGCGGTTATTGGATATGGAATTTTGTTTTCTGGGATTTTGACTTGGTTAATTGGGAGGTCAAACTATCATATTGGTGCCAGTGGGTTGATCTATGTTCTAGTCGCCTTTATCTTTTTTAAAGGAATATTGACCAGATATTATCGTTTAGTTGCTTTGTCCCTGGCTGTGATAATAATGTATGGAGGAATACTTTGGTATGTTTTTCCAAAGGTGGATGACACCATTTCCTGGGAAGGGCATTTGGCAGGTTTGATTACTGGTTTTGTGCTTTCTTTCGTTTACAAGACACCAGAGTATAAAAAACCAGTCAAATACGATTGGGAACAGCCTGATTATGATCCATCCGATGATAGATTTATGCAGCGTTTTGACGAGAAAGGGAATTTTGTGAATAGTCCAATAGTACAAGAAGAGGAGGAGCCTGAAGTAGTGTTAGGTTATTTTACTTCAAATGTAGCGGTGGATTATGAGATTGTTGAAAATAAAAAAAATGAATCAAAACCGGAGTCTTAATTCATTTTTTTTATCTAGAATTTCCTTTAATAAGGTTAGCTTCTTTGTCTTAGTACTTCGTATAAAAAAGCACCACAAGCAACGGATACATTTAAAGATCCAATGGTTCCAAACATAGGTAGTTTAGCTTTTTCGTCTACGATCTTCAATACTGATGGGTTTACGCCACGATCTTCAGATCCCATTATAATTGCTACGGGCTCGTTTAAGGAAACGTTATAAATAGTAGTGTCTGTCTTTTCAGTTGCAGCAATAGTTTTAATTCCGCTCGCTTGCAAAAGAAAGATAGCGTCTTTTATGTGTTCTACTTTACAAATAGGAATATTAAATACAGCTCCTGCTGAAGTTTTTACGGTATCTCCATTTACGGGTGCTGAGCCTGCTTTTTGTACTATAATACCATTTACCCCAGTACATTCAGCAGTTCTGATGATTGCACCAAAATTACGTGCATCAGAAATCTGATCGAGTATAAGAAATAATGGTTTTTTTCCGTTTTCAACCACTGTATCAATCAAGGTCTCTAAATCAAAAAAGGAAATAGGAGAGATGCTTGCTACAGCACCTTGGTGGTTGTTAGGCGTTAATCTGTTTAATTTTTCTACAGGAACATAAGAGAAGTTTACATTGGCACGCTTCATCACTTTCATTAAGTCTTTCATTAATTCGCTGCTCGCTTCTTTCTGAATATAGACTTTGTCTACTGTAGTACCTGCTTGAATAGCTTCGATTATTGCTCTAATCCCAAATATTTGATGTTCTTTTTCCATGGCGCAAAGATATAAAAAAAAAGCACGAGTTTTTGAATGGAAATTTTAATAATATTTAATCGGATTATGTTGTTCGGTTTTTGTGGTCGTAGCTACTGAGGATCATGGATTGTAGTTGCCATACAGGAATATCGGATAATGGAATGAACACTATTCGCAAGTTATTAGTTAAGTAATATTTGAAGAAAGAAAGCTATGTTTTTTTATTCAGGTGATATTAATTTGATATTATATTTTGTTGAGATTTCACAATAAAAAAGGCTACCCATTGGGTAGCCTTTAATAGATTGTAATCTAACAATAGTTTCTTAGTTTTTATCCCAGAAAAGTTTTGTTGTTTGTTTATCACCACCTATTGCTGTAGAAGCAGCAGTATAGTTAGTTTTATTTAAGTTTTGTTCGCTAATAGGATATGTATATCTTGTAGGAACAGGTAGTCCAGATACAGCAGGTAGGTTGAAACCTGGCATGTCATAAGTTCTCCAAGCAGTCCATGCTTCAAAACCTCTGTTGTACATTGCTAACCAAAGTTGGTTACCAATTTTTACTTTCCATGTTCCTGGTGCTGTAGCATAAGCTACGTTAGGATTAAGTAAGTAAGCTGCTACACCTGTAGCTCCCCATTGTTCAAATGAAGCTGTAATACCTTTATTGTAAAAACCTGCTGCTGAAACTGGAGTTCCTGAAATAGAACGTTCAGCTGCATCTGCTAAATAGAAGTTTACTTCTGCGTAGTCTAATAAAGATGCTGGATTTGTAGGGTCAATAACGGTGCTACTTACGTGAGTGTAAGATGTAAAGCTATTGTTTTCACCGTAAGGTCCACCTTTGTAAACTCCTGTACCTAGATTTTGATCAAAGTAAACTGATCTTCTTGGATCACTAAGGTTATTCATGAAGTCAACTAAAGTGTTAGCTATAACGAAATCAGATCTTCCAGATTGTACTAAGTCAACCCATACTGGATTAGTATTAGGAGAAGCGCTTTCGTATTTCAAAGCTGCATTGTCTGCATTTGAACTAAATACTCCACCACTAACAGCAGTTGTAATTGCTGATTGTGCTTTAGCTGACATTGCTGGAACGTCTACGATACGGATACCCATTCTCAATTTCAATGAATTACCAAACTTTTTCCAAGAAGCTGGGTTTCCAGCATAAATTGGATCTGAAGCACCAAAACCAGTATTAGTTAGATTTGGAATTGCAGCATTTAAACGTGTAAGTAGGTCAGAGTAAATAGTAGCTGCATCATCATAAACAGGTAAAACATAAGTACCTGGGTTTAATGATTGAGAATAAGGAATATCTCCAAAAGTCTCAACTAAGTTAGCCCAAGCATAAACACTTAAAATTTCGATTTGAGCAAGTCTTGAATCTTTAGTTGCTTGAGTAAAACTAGGGCTGATAGCAGTTGCTTCAGTATTAGTTTTTGCAGTAGATAAATCTAGAATCACATCTCTGTACATTTCAGACCAGTGTGCATTCGTGATGTTACGTGTATTGAAGTCATAATTTGCTTCATCTACATACGTTGTTTCAGTCCAGTGTTGTCCTAACATTCTAAAGATGTTAGTGTTTACATTGGTACTTGTCATTTGATCAACTAAACTTTTGGTAGCATTGTTGTATAAAAACGATGCATCAACCTTAGTTGGATTCTTGGGATCTCTATTTAAGTCTTCGTATGCGTCATTAGATTGACACGATACTAATGCTAGAATAGATAACGCTGTTAATATTATTTTTTTCATAATTTTTTTTTTTAAAACTGTAATTTAAGACTTGCTCCAATTTCTCTAATAGAAGGGTAAGCACCAGATTGGTAACCTTGAACGTTTCCAGAACTTAAACCAGCTTCAGGATCTGAATATGGAGTGTTTTTGTCGATAATCCATAAGTTTCTTCCGATGATTGAAAGGGAAGCAGTAGTGAAAGGTAATCTGTCTAATGTTTTAGCACCAAAGTTATAAGTTAAACTTGCTTCACGCAATTTAATATATCCAGCATCGTAAACATGCAGTTTATTAGGAGCTCTTGCGTAACCCCATGCGTTTGCATAGATGTTAGCATTAGCTCTTACTGTATTTGTTGTTCCATCAGGAGCAACACCAGGTAAGATAACACCACCTGAATTAGCACCGTAGTTACCAGGAGTACCTGTAACGATATCTCTTACTGGGTTTCCTAGTTCGTTATTTGCAGCAGAGAAATCATACATCCCTGTAGCGTAACCATACCATGTGTCAAGAGAGAAAACATCTCCACCTTTTTGCATGTCAAGTAAGAAACTTAAATTTAAGTTTTTGTAAGTAAAGCTGTTGTTAAGACCAGCTTTCCAGTCAGCATTGATATCACCAATTACATTGTTACTAGAACCTGTTCTTTGGTATGTACCAATTCTACTTGCAGAACCTGTTTGGTTGATAATAGGTTGACCATTGTCAGCGTAAATAAAATCACTACCTCTTATTGTTCCGTAAGGTTGTCCTGGAGTTGCATTGATTGAAATTCCACCTTGTAAACTAGCTAATTGCAAGTTTTCAATTCCGTTTAATAATTCAACAACTAAACTTTTGTTTTGTGTCCAGTTTAAGTTTAAATCCCATTTGAAATCAGTAGTTTTAAATGGAGTAGCATTAAATTGTACTTCAATACCTTTGTTTTCGATAGTTCCAGCATTTAATAAAGCTTGAGAGTATCCAGTTGAAGTAGATAATGGAATAGCTGTAATTTGGTTGATGTTTTGATTGTTGTAATATGATACGTCAAAACCAACACGTCTATTTAAGAAAGACATTTCTAGTCCAAGTTCATAACTTTCTTGTCTCTCAGGTAAAAGATTCAAGTTAGCTTGAGCACCAGGATTCGATGCGATTCCAGTTCCGTTAAATGGAGTTCCAATATTGAATGTATTAAATACATTGTAAGGATCTGTAGCACTACCAACTTCAGCGTAATTTGCTCTTACTTTACCAAATGATAACCATGGAGCGTCAACTAGTTGAGAGAAAACTAAACTTCCAGATACTGAGAAATAATCAAATCTGTTGTTAGCTTTTGGTAATGTAGAAGAACGGTCAGATCTGTATGATCCTTCTAAGAAAGCAAAACCATCATATCCTAAACTTGCTCTAATATATTCACCGTCAACCATGCTGCTTGAATCATATTCTAATGGAGCATTGATAGGTGTTACACTATTTGAAAGAGAATATAAACTTCTTAAGTTTAATCCACCATTAGTTTGAGCAGAGATACTGTTTCTTACATTGTTTCTTAAGTTGAAACCAATGTTTCCTTCTAAGTTTAATTTTTCAGTTAAATCTTTATTGAAATTTAACATTGCATCATAATTATATTCAGAAACATTACTGTTACGTCTGTAGTATGAAGATACATCAGAACTTCCAACATTGATTCTTTCTTCCTGTAATTCACTGTATGTGTCAAAAGAGAAACGTACCATAGCACTTAACCAATCAGTAATTTTGTTGTCTAATGCAACATTACCAAAATATCTTGATCTTGTATCAGTCTCGTAGTTTTCGTAGAAAGTCCAGTATGGATTGTCTGAATAGATAGGTTTTAGGTTGCTTGGACCATTAGGGTTCCATGTGATGTTATCTCCTGTAAGGAAGTAAGCATCTTTTTGCGCTCCAAAATCAACGTTCATTTGATTCCATTGTCTAAATTGTTGCATAACGTTACCAGCAGAATAACCAGTACCGTTTCTACCTTTACCGTCAGCTTTTATAAAGTTGAAGCTAGCAGAAGCAGTTAATTTATCAGAAAGATCTTGTGATCCAGAAAAAGTGATTGTGTTTCTTTTAATATTACTGTTTGGTAAGTTACCTTCAGCTAATAAGTTAGTAAAACCTAATCTAAATGAGCTCTTGTCTGTACCACCATCTAATGAAACAGAGTTAACAGCAGTACTACTTGTACCCCAAACTGAGTTTGGATTGTTTTTACCAGCTACCCATGGAGTTGCTTTTCCAAAAGTTTCAGTTAATTGTGGGTAAATTGAGTTCCATTGGTAAACCAATAAACTTGGGTCGAATGCAGCTCCGTAAGAAGCATCTTCAGTAAATGGAGTTGTTAAATCATCAATACCATCTCCGTTGATATCAGCTAAGTTAAAGTAACCATCAGCAGAATCATAATAAGGACCATAACCTGCTCCGTATTTGTTTTGATACTTAGGTAAAGTTTCTTTGTCAGCATTTCCTAAAGTTAAACTAGAAGATATAGTTACACCTAGACCTTTACGGCTTCTTCCTTTTTTAAGGACAATCATAACTACACCATTAGAAGCACGAGAACCGTATAGTGCGGTTGCAGCAGCTCCTTTTAGAACGTTAATAGACTCAATGTCATCTGGATTGATATCAGACGCGGCATTACCGTAGTCATAACCACCTCTACCAGATTGTTGAGATGCACCGTTAGAGTTACCGTTGTCTATTGGCACTCCATCAACAACAAATAAAGCTTGGTTATTACCAGCGATTGAGTTGTTACCTCTAATAACCACTTGAGTAGACCCACCGAAATTTCCCGATGTTTTAATGTCTAAACCAGCAATTTTACCAGAAAGTGAGTTTACAAAATTCGAGCTTTTTACATCAGATACTTCGTCACCACTAACTTGTTGTGTTGCGTATCCAAGTGCTTTTTTCTCTCTTTTAATACCTAAAGCAGTTACTACAACTCCTTCAAGTTCTACTGCAGTTCCAATCATTGTAACATTTACAACCGTTGAACTAGCAGCAAGTGATTGGGTTTTCATCCCAATGTAGCTAAAAAGTAAAATTTGACTTGGAGCAGCTTTAATTGCATATTTCCCGTCAAAATCAGTTTGTGCGCCAGATTTAGTTCCTTTAACTAATACACTTACACCTGGTATAGGCATTCCTGCATCATCGGAAACAACACCTGTCACGGTTCTCTCTTGCGCAAAAGTTAGTTGCGCCATCAGTACTACAAGTAGTACTAAGATTCCATTGAACTTTAGTTTCATTTTTAATTATTTTGAATTAGTGACACAAAACTCTTAATAATTTGTTAACATTCCTAATAAAAGAAAAGCTTTTTTATGCGCGCATCTAAAATTTAACATTGTAACTTATATGGATGATTGTGTTATAAAAATTTATTTTTTGACTTTGAACGCCTCCATTTGCTATTGATATTTTTAGTATTCCGCTAGGTGTTTGTACGCCAAACCCTATTCCGAGACCTAATAAATTTGTTGTTTTTTTCGGTGTTGTAGTGTCCTGAAGCCAGCAGTAGTCTAGGATTGTGTGAAAGTAGACGCTAGGGGAAACGATGTAGCGGTACTCTGTTATGATAGCGGTCATTAAGTTTGCTGACAAGCTATTTTCTATAAATCCTCTGATGGAATTTACGCCGCCAAAGCGGTGTAATTCATTGTTTAGGTAGTTTGAGCTTTGTAAATAATAATTCTGAGTTTTTAGGTTAATAGTATGTTTCGAGTTCAAATAGAAGTTGTGCATAGCCTCTAGCTCGATGAAGAATTGCTTTTGTTTTTCGCTGGATTCTGTTTGATTATTTAATTCTCTCTTTCCTAGTCCTGTTTTAAAGAAGAGGGCGGACTTTTTGTAAAAAAGTGTATTGCCATTTTCTAATTTTGAATAGTCTATAGTAGCGGTTGTAAATTTATTGTTAAAATCTGCGATGATTGAGCTATTGGAGTTTTGTATGTCGCTAGATGTAGTTGATTGATACCCTATATAGGTGCGGGTATTATGATCGGCAATATAGCTGATGGCGATTTCGGTTTTAGTGTTTTGAAAAAGGCTGTCTTGTTTGAAAATGTTTAATTGTGCTTTTAGTCCAATCGGAGTTTTGAATAAGTAGGGTAGTTCTAAGGAGGTGTTGAAAATTCTTTGCTTGTTACCGTCGGTTTTCCAGTAGAGTGAAAATTTTTCACCTACTTGTAAGGTGTTTTCTAAAGTTATGTCGAGGTACCCATTGAGGGTTATTTTTTTATTCTCATTATTGCTGAATCCCAAGTATCCATCAAAAGTGTTTGATTTTTTGTTGTCTAGATACAGGTAAACTTTAGTAGAGTCTTTTGTAAATAGAATTTCGGGATATTTTGTTTGAGATACAAAACTAAATTTTTGAAATTCATTGTAGATTTTAGTTACGATGTCTTGGTTAAAGGTTTTGTTTCTGTATTTGCGATTGATTTGTGTTAGATAGCCAGCGGGGAAGTTCTTGTTTTGTTCCTTATTCTTGTGTTTAATAACAATAGCGTTTAATTGTCGTGCTTTTTCTGATTCGAATTGTAGATCAGTAAAGAGGGTATTGCTTTTCTGGTGAATATTTGTTAGTTTAAGTTTAGCGAGTGAATAGCCTTTTCTTTCTAGGGCAGCGGTGTTTTCGTTTAAAAAGCGTTCAACATCGGTATATGGTAGAAAAATGCTGTCTTGTGTTGGGGCGGGTGTTAGTAGTTTAGTGATTATCGGATCAGTTCTTACATATATATGTAGGAGTTCTATTTTAACTCCTAAGCTAAACCATGTTATATAGGTAGAGTCATTTTGTGTGAGTTGTTCTATTACTCTGTTTTCAATGTATCCTAGTTTTGAAAGTTTCTGAGAGGTGGCCTCGATTTCGTTGGTTATTGATTTTATATTTTTGTGCTTGGAAATGTAGTTTAAAGAGTCAATTATTTTACTTTCTAATAAGGAGTTTGCTTTTAATTGCAGTTCAAAGTTTTGAGCGTAGCAATTTATGCTAAAAGTCAGTAGTAAAATAAGAAGTAGGGAATATTTCAATTTATTTCTAAGTTTTTATAAAAGTAGTGCAAATATCGAAGGTTTGTAGTAAAAATCAAATTGCGCAGTGAGTGTAGGTGAAATAGCTTCAAAATGAGCAGTGCGTTCTTGCTTCATCGTGGATAAGCGAGATTCTTTATAGCGTTAAATGACAAATGTTTACTTGAAATTAAATTTAATGAATTAACGTTTGCAGAGTGAAAAAGATTTCATACATTTGCAACCCCGTAAAAAGCGGGAATTAAATATACATAATAAATTTTTAGTATTAATTATGCCAACAATTCAACAATTAGTAAGAACAGGAAGAACTCAGATGACTAAGAAGAGTAAATCGGTTGCTTTAGATTCTTGTCCTCAAAGAAGAGGGGTTTGTACGCGTGTTTACACTACAACACCAAAAAAACCAAACTCTGCAATGCGTAAAGTAGCGCGTGTACGTTTGACAAATGGTAATGAAGTAAATGCATACATCCCTGGTGAAGGACACAATTTACAAGAGCACTCGATAGTATTAGTTAGGGGTGGAAGGGTAAAAGATTTGCCAGGAGTTAGATATCACATCGTTCGTGGTGCACTTGATACGTCAGGAGTAGCAGGAAGAACGCAAAGAAGATCTAAGTACGGAGCAAAACGCCCAAAAGAAGCAAAAAAGTAATTTAAAACGTTATTCTTGTAGTGACACGATTTTTCGTGCTGGTATAGGTGTAGCATTTTATTAAAAAAAAGACATGAGAAAAAGAGCGGCAAAGAAAAGACCACTTTTACCAGATCCAAGGTTTAACGACCAATTGGTAACACGTTTTGTGAACAACTTAATGTGGGACGGTAAGAAATCAACAGCTTTTAAAGTATTTTATGATGCAATTGACATTATAGAGGCTAAAAAGCAAGATGCAGAAAAACCATCATTAGATATTTGGAAAGATGCTTTAGCAAACGTTATGCCTCACGTAGAAGTACGTAGTCGTAGAGTTGGTGGAGCTACATTTCAAATTCCAATGCAAATTAGACCAGACAGAAAAATTTCTATGGCAATGAAGTGGTTAATACTTTATGCAAGAAGAAGAAATGAAAAATCGATGGCTCAAAGGTTAGCTTCAGAATGTTTAGCTGCGGCTAAAGAAGAAGGAGCTGCTGTTAAGAAAAGAATGGATACTCACAAAATGGCAGAAGCTAATAAAGCGTTCTCTCACTTTAGATTTTAATTCATAAGAAATGGCTAGAGACTTAAAATATACAAGAAATATAGGAATTGCTGCTCACATTGATGCTGGTAAAACAACAACAACAGAGCGTATTCTTTTTTATACTGGTAAATCACACAAAATTGGTGAAGTACACGATGGTGCTGCAACAATGGACTGGATGGCTCAAGAGCAAGAAAGAGGTATTACAATTACTTCTGCTGCTACAACTTGTGAGTGGAATTTTCCAACTACACAAGGAAAGCCGTTACCGGAGACGTTACCTTACCACTTTAATATTATTGATACTCCAGGACACGTTGATTTTACCGTAGAGGTGAATCGTTCATTACGTGTATTGGATGGTTTAGTTTTCTTGTTTAGTGCTGTTGATGGTGTTGAGCCTCAATCAGAAACTAACTGGAGATTAGCGGATCAATATAGAGTTCCTCGTATTGGTTTTGTTAATAAAATGGATAGACAAGGATCTAACTTTTTGATGGTATGTCAACAAGTAAGAGATATGTTAAAATCAAACGCAGTTGCGATCACTTTGCCAATTGGTGAAGAGAATGATTTCAGAGGTGTTGTGGATTTGGTGAAAAACCAAGCTATTGTATGGCATGAAGAAGGTTTAGGAGCAACTTATGATATTGTGCCTATTCCTGAAGATATGCTTGAAGAAGTTAAGGAATACAGATCGATTCTTATTGAAGCAGTAGCTGATTATGATGAGAATTTGCTTGAAAAATTCATGGAAGATGAAAACTCTATTACAGAGGAAGAAATCAACATTGCATTAAGAGCAGCTGTTATGGACATGGCTATCATCCCGATGATTGCTGGTTCTTCTTTTAAAAACAAAGGTGTTCAATTTATGTTGGATGCAGTTTGTAAATACTTACCTTCTCCAATGGATAAAGATGGTATCGAAGGGATTCATCCCGATGATGCTGAATTATTAGAAGAAGATCAAACTAAAATATTGCGTAAGCCAGATGTTAAAGAGCCATTCGCTGCTTTAGCATTTAAGATTGCTACTGATCCTTTCGTAGGTCGTTTGGCTTTCTTCCGTGCTTATTCAGGACGTTTAGATGCGGGTTCTTATGTATTGAACACACGTTCAGGAAATAAAGAAAGAATCTCAAGAATATACCAAATGCATGCTAACAAGCAAAACCCAATCGATTATATCGAAGCAGGTGATATTGGAGCAGCAGTAGGATTTAAAGATATTAAAACTGGAGATACATTGTGTGATGAAAAACACCCAATTATTCTTGAGTCAATGAAATTCCCTGCACCGGTAATTGGTATTGCAATTGAGCCTAAAACTAAGGCTGACGTAGATAAAATGGGTATGGCTTTGGCTAAATTAGCTGAAGAGGATCCAACGTTTACAGTTAGAACAGATGAGGCTTCAGGGCAAACTATTATCTCAGGTATGGGTGAGCTTCACTTAGATATCTTAGTTGATAGAATGCGTCGTGAATTCAAAGTTGAAGTGAACCAAGGTGAGCCTCAAGTTGAATACAAGGAAGCTTTTACAAAGACTGCTATTCATAGAGAAACATACAAGAAACAATCAGGAGGTCGTGGTAAATTCGGTGATATCGTATTTAAACTTGAGCCAGCTGATGAAGTTGACGGTAAAGTTCCTGTTGGTTTACAGTTTGTTAACGCTGTGAAAGGTGGTAACGTACCTAAGGAATATATTCCTTCTGTAGAAAAAGGTTTTAGAGAAGCTATGAAAACTGGTCCTTTGGCTGGTTATCAAGTGGATAGTTTAAAAGTAACTTTAACTGACGGATCTTTTCACCCTGTCGATTCTGATGCGCTCTCTTTTGAGTTAGCTGCAAGAATGGGGTATAGAGAAGTTGCTAAGGCTGCTGGTGCTGTTATTCTTGAGCCAATCATGAAAATGGAAGTTATTACACCAGAAGAAAACATGGGAGATATCGTAGGTGATATCAACCGTCGTAGAGGTCAGGTTAATGATATGGGTGATAGAGCTGGTGCTAAAACTATTAAGGCTGATGTGCCATTATCAGAAATGTTTGGTTATGTTACGACATTAAGAACATTATCATCTGGTAGAGCAACATCTACTATGGAATTTTCACATTACGCGGAAACTCCTTCTAATATTTCAGAAGCAGTAATCAAAAAAGCAAAAGGAAACGCTTAATCTTTAAGAAAATGAGTCAAAAAATCAGAATAAAACTAAAATCTTACGATCACATGTTGGTAGACAAGTCTGCTGAGAAGATTGTAAAAACGGTTAAGAGTACCGGTGCAGTAGTAACAGGACCAATTCCATTACCAACTCACAAAAAACTTTTTACAGTGCTACGTTCTCCGCACGTTAACAAGAAAGCGAGAGAGCAATTTGAAGTAATGTCATACAAGAGATTGATTGATATTTATTCATCTTCATCTAAAACTATTGATGCTTTAATGAAATTAGAATTGCCTAGTGGAGTTGAAGTAGAGATCAAAGTTTAAGGATTTACTTAAGAGTAAAAAGGGCACTTTGTTTAAGTGGAAATTTTTTTTGGATTGTGTGTAAATAAGTTATACTTTTGCACCACTTTAAAAATGAGTTCCACTTAAATGATGTGTTCTATTTTTATATTTAATAATTAATAATTAATATTTATGTCTGGGTTAATTGGTAGAAAAATCGGCATGACTAGTATTTTCGATGAAAACGGGAAGAATATTCCTTGTACAGTAATTGAAGCTGGTCCTTGTGTTGTTACCCAAGTCAGAACCATTGGTGTTGACGGGTACGAAGCGTTGCAACTAGGTTTCGATGACAAAAACGAGAAACATTCCACAAAAGCGGCTTTAGGTCACTTTAAAAAAGCGGGAACTGTAGCTAAGAAAAAAGTCGTTGAATTCCAGAATTTTGCAACAGAACAAAAACTAGGAGATCTTATAGATGTTTCTATGTTTGTTGAAGGAGAATTTGTAGATGTACAAGGTGTATCTAAAGGTAAAGGTTTTCAGGGAGTTGTAAAACGTCACGGTTTTGGTGGTGTTGGTCAAGCAACTCACGGTCAACATAACCGTTTAAGAGCGCCAGGTTCTGTAGGGGCTTCTTCTTATCCATCTAGAGTATTCAAAGGAATGCGTATGGCTGGAAGAATGGGAGGAGAAAATGTAAACGTTCAAAACCTTAGAGTTTTAAAAGTAGTGACTGAAAAGAACCTACTTGTTATAAAAGGATGTGTTCCTGGATGTAACAACTCTTATGTAATCATTCACAAGTAATGGAAGTAAAAGTATTAGATTTCAACGGAAAAGATACTGGAAGAAAGGTTGAACTTTCTGATTCAGTATTCGCAATTGAACCAAATAATCACGCTGTATACCTTGATGTTAAGCAATATTTAGCTAATCAAAGACAAGGAACGCACAAAGCTAAAGAAAGAGCTGAAGTAGCGGGAAGTACACGTAAGATTAAAAAACAAAAAGGAACTGGTACTGCTCGTGCGGGTAGTGCAAAGAATCCATTGTTTAAAGGTGGGGGAACAGTTTTTGGACCTAGACCAAGAAGTTATTCATTCAAATTGAATAAAAGCTTGAAACGTTTAGCAAGAAAATCTGCGTTCTCAATGAAAGCAAAAGAATCAAATATTATCGTTCTTGAAGACTTTAAATTTGAAACACCAAACACTAAAAATTTCATTAATGTTTTGAAAGCTTTAGAGTTAGAAAATAAAAAATCTCTATTTGTGTTGGGCGATACGAATAAAAATGTATATTTGTCGTCACGCAATTTAAAGGCATCTAATGTTGTAAGTAGCTTAGAATTAAGTACTTACGCTATATTAAATGCTAATAACCTAGTTCTTTTAGAAAGCTCTTTGGAGATAATTGAAGAAAATTTAAGTAAATAATAGGATATGAGTATCATAATTAAACCTATAGTAACGGAAAAAGTAACCAAAGAAAGTGAAGTTTTAAACCGCTTCGGATTCGTTGTTAACAAAAAAGCAAATAAAGTTGAGATTAAGAAAGCTATTGAAGCTGCTTATGGTGTGACTATTTTGAGTGTTAATACGATGAACGTAAGACCGGATAGAACTACAAAATACACTAAAAGTGGTTTAATCAGTGGAAAGACTAATGCAATTAAAAAAGCAATTGTTCAAGTACAAGACGGAGAAACAATTGATTTTTACAACAATATCTAAGATAGAAAAATGTCAGTAAGAAAATTAAAACCTATTACCCCAGGTCAGCGATTTAGAGTTGTGAATGGTTATGACGCCATTACAACTGATAAGCCGGAACGCTCTTTGATAGCGCCGATAAAAAACTCTGGAGGTAGAAATAGTCAAGGAAAGATGACCATGCGTTATACGGGTGGTGGTCACAAGCAGAGATATCGTATCATTGATTTCAAAAGAACAAAGGAAGGAATTCCTGCGACAGTGAAGTCAATTGAATATGATCCAAATCGTACTGCATTTATCGCATTGTTAGCTTATGCTGATGGTGAGAAAACTTATGTTATTGCTCAAAACGGATTGAAAGTAGGTCAGAAATTAGTTTCTGGTCCAGATTCTCAACCGGAAATTGGTAATGCATTGCCGTTAAGCAGAATTCCATTAGGAACTGTAATTTCTTGTATTGAGTTAAGACCAGGTCAAGGAGCAGTAATTGCTCGTTCTGCTGGAACTTTTGCTCAATTAATGGCAAGAGACGGGAAATACGCAACAATCAAAATGCCTTCAGGTGAAACAAGATTAATCTTGTTAACTTGTGCTGCTACAATTGGAGCTGTTTCTAATTCAGACCACCAATTAGTTGTATCTGGTAAAGCAGGTAGAACAAGATGGTTAGGTAGAAGACCTAGAACAAGACCTGTTGCAATGAACCCTGTCGATCACCCAATGGGTGGTGGTGAAGGACGTTCTTCTGGTGGACATCCACGTTCAAGAAATGGAATACCAGCAAAAGGTTATAGAACTCGTTCTAAGAAAAACCCGAGTAACAAGTATATCGTAGAACGTAGAAAGAAATAATAAGATATGGCACGTTCATTAAAAAAAGGACCTTTCGTTCATTATAAGTTAGACAAGAAAGTTCAAGAAAACATCGCAGGTGGAAATAAAGGAGTTGTTAAGACATGGTCTAGAGCTTCAATGATTACTCCAGACTTTGTTGGGCAAACTATCGCTGTTCATAACGGTCGTCAATTTGTACCAGTTTACGTAACAGAAAACATGGTAGGTCACAAATTAGGAGAGTTTTCACCAACTAGATCTTTTAGAGGTCATGCTGGAGCAAAAAATAAAGGTAAAAAATAAGAAGCAATGGGAGTTCGTAAAAGAGAAACAGCAGATGCGAGAAAAGAGGCTAATAAGTCTATTGCTTTCGCAAAATTGAATAACTGCCCTACTTCACCTAGAAAAATGCGCTTAGTAGCGGACTTGGTAAGAGGTCAGAAGGTAGAGAGAGCATTAAACATCTTAAGATTTAGTTCTAAAGAAGCTTCAAGAAAATTAGAGAAATTGGTTTTATCTGTTATTGCCAACTGGCAAGCAAAAAACCCTGACGCTAATATGGAAGAAGCAGGTTTATTTGTTAAAACGATTACAGTAGATGGTGGAATGATGTTGAAAAGACTTCGTCCAGCTCCTCAGGGTCGTGCACACAGAATAAGAAAACGTTCTAACCACGTTACAATCGTGTTAGGATCTATTAATAACACACAAGCAATTTAATACAAGATGGGACAAAAGACAAATCCAATTGGAAATAGACTTGGTATCATCAGAGGATGGGACTCAAACTGGTATGGTGGAAATGATTATGGTGATAAACTTGCCGAAGATCACAAAATCAGAAAGTATATCCATGCTCGTTTATCAAAAGCTAGTGTATCAAAAGTAATCATCGAGAGAACTTTGAAACTTGTAACCGTTACTATCACTACTGCTAGACCTGGTATCATTATCGGAAAAGGTGGACAAGAGGTAGACAAGTTAAAAGAAGAACTTAAGAAAATTACTGACAAAGAGGTTCAAATCAACATCTTTGAAATCAAAAGACCTGAACTTGACGCGTATCTAGTTGCTACAAGCATCTGTCGTCAAATCGAAAGCCGTATTTCTTACAGACGTGCAATCAAAATGGCTATTGCTGCTTCTATGCGTATGAACGCTGAAGGTATCAAAGTTTTGATTTCTGGTCGTTTGAATGGTGCTGAGATGGCACGTTCAGAAGGTTTCAAAGAAGGAAGAGTTCCTTTATCAACTTTCAGAGCCGATATTGATTATGCATTAGCTGAAGCGCATACTACTTACGGTAGAATGGGTATCAAAGTGTGGATCATGAAAGGTGAAGTTTACGGAAAGAGAGATCTTTCTCCGCTTGCTGGAATGGACAAGAAACAATCTGGCGGAAAAGGTGGAGATTCTCCTCGTGGGAAATCTAACTTTAATAAAGGTGGAAAACCAGACGCTCGTAAAAGAAAGTAATTTTTAAATTAAAGAAAAATGTTACAGCCTAAAAGAACAAAATACCGTAAGGTACAAAAAGGTAAAATGAAAGGGAACTCTGGAAGAGGGCATGAACTTTCTAATGGAATGTTTGGTATTAAATCTGTACATGAAGATGGAATGTTTCTAACTTCTCGTCAAATTGAAGCTGCACGTATCGCTGCAACTCGTTTCATGAAAAGAGAGGGACAATTATGGATCAAAATATTTCCAGACAAACCAATTACTAAGAAGCCTCTTGAGGTACGTATGGGTAAAGGTAAAGGTGCAGTTGAGTATTGGGCTGCCGTTGTTAAACCCGGAAGAATTATGTTTGAAGTTGGAGGAGTTCCTTTGTCAGTTGCAAAAGAGGCGTTACGTCTTGCAGCTCAAAAGCTTCCAGTAAAAACTAAATTCGTAGTTGCTAGAGATTTCGAAGCATAATCTATATTATATTATGAAACAATCAGAAATAAAAGATCTTTCTGCAGCGGAGTTGCAAGAGAAGCTTAGTTTGACTAAGAAAACATATGCTGACCTAAAAATGGCTCATGCTATATCACCAATTGAGAACCCACTTCAAATTAGAGGTGTAAGAAGAACAATTGCAAGATTAGCTACAGAGCTAACTAAAAGAGAATTGCAACAATTGTAATCTGCTGAAAGATGGAAGAAAAAAGAAATTTAAGAAAAGAAAGAGTTGGTGTTGTAACTTCGGACAAAATGGATAAATCTATTGTTGTTGCAGAAGTGCGTAAAGTAAAACACCCGTTATACGGTAAGTTCGTGTTGAAAACTAAAAAGTATCATGCACACGACGAAACGAACGACTGTAACGTTGGGGATACTGTAAGGATTAGCGAAACGCGTCCTTTAAGTAAAACTAAATGTTGGAGGTTAGTTGAAATCCTAGAAAGAGCTAAATAATTATGGTACAACAAGAATCAAGACTAAAAGTAGCAGATAACACAGGAGCTAAAGAAGTTTTAACTATCCGTGTTTTAGGAGGTACCAAAAGAAGGTATGCTTCAGTTGGTGACAAGATTGTAGTTTCTATCAAAGATACAACTCCAAACGGAAGCGTTAAAAAAGGAGCTGTTTCAACTGCAGTTGTTGTACGTACCAGAAAAGAAGTGAGAAGAGCCGATGGTTCTTATATCCGTTTCGATGACAATGCATGTGTTCTTTTGAACGCTGCAGGGGAAATGAGAGGAACTCGTGTTTTTGGACCGGTAGCAAGAGAACTTCGTGAAAAACAATTCATGAAAATTGTATCATTAGCACCTGAAGTGCTTTAATTCGTTTTAAGATGATAAAGCTAAAAATAAAAACTGGCGACATTGTAAGAGTAATTGCTGGAGACCATAAAGGTTCAGAAGGTAAAGTATTACGTGTTGACCGCGAGAAAAACAAAGCGATTGTTGAAGGTGTAAACATGGTTTCAAAACATACGAAACCAAGTGCAAAAAGCCCTCAAGGTGGTATTGTGAAAAAAGAAGCTGCTATTCAAATATCTAACATATCTCTAATTGATCCTAAAACTAAGGAAGCAACTAGAGTTGGAATTAGAGTTGAAGGAGATAAGAAAGTAAGATTTTCAAAAAAATCTAATCAAGTACTATAGTAATGGAGTATACACCTAGACTAAAAGAAGAATATAAGAACAGAGTAATATCTGCTCTTAAAGAGGAGTACGGATACACAAACGTAATGCAAGTTCCAAAATTGGAAAAAATCGTTTTGAGCCGTGGAGTTGGAGCAGCAGTTTCTGATAAAAAATTAATCGACTATGCAGTTGATGAATTAACAAAGATAACTGGACAAAAAGCGATATCTACAATTTCAAAGAAAGATGTTGCATCTTTCAAATTGAGAAAAGGAATGCCGATTGGTGCTAAAGTTACTTTACGTGGAGAAAGAATGTATGAGTTTTTAGATAGACTTATTACTTCTGCTTTACCACGTGTTAGAGATTTCAGTGGTATAAAAGCTACAGGTTTTGACGGAAGAGGAAACTATAACCTTGGGGTTTTAGAACAAATCATTTTCCCGGAAATTGACATTGATAAAGTAAACAAAATATCAGGTATGGATATCTCTTTTGTAACTACTGCAAAAACAGATAAGGAAGCAAAGTCATTATTGACTGAATTAGGATTACCTTTTAAAAAGAATTAAGATATGGCTAAAGAATCAATGAAAGCCCGTGAGGTGAAGAGAGAAAAAACGGTAGCTAAGTATGCTGAGAAAAGAAAAGCTTTGTTAGAGGCTGGAGATTTCGTAGGTTTGCAGAAATTACCTAAAAACGCTTCACCTGTTCGTTTACACAACAGATGTAAAATTACAGGTAGACCTAGAGGTTATATGCGTCAATTTGGTGTTTCACGTGTTACATTTCGTGAAATGGCAAATAACGGATTGATACCAGGGGTTAAAAAAGCCAGTTGGTAAAAAATTAATTTTAATTGGTTAAAGGTTCTTCAGAAGGTCTGAAGAAAACCATAACCGCAAATTTATACATATGTATACAGATCCTATTGCAGATTATTTAACAAGGGTTAGAAACGCTGTGGCTGCAAACCACAAAGTTGTTGAGATCCCTGCATCTAATCTAAAAAAAGAAATAACTAAGATCTTATTTGATCAAGGTTATATCTTAAGTTACAAATTTGAAGACAACGCTGTTCAGGGTTCAATCAAAATTGCTTTGAAGTATGATAAAGATACTAAAGAGTCAGTAATAAAAGATATCCAAAGAATTAGTAAACCAGGTTTACGTAAATATTCAAGTTCTTCAACCATTCCAAGAATCCTTAACGGATTAGGTATTGCTATTGTTTCTACATCAAAAGGATTGATGACAGGAAAAAAAGCAAAACAATTGAATGTTGGTGGTGAAGTAATTTGTTACGTATACTAATAAATAGACTATAAGATGTCAAGAATAGGTAAAAGCCCAATTGTAATCCCTGCTGGAGTAACTGTAGAAGTTAAAGATGGTATTATTACAGTAAAAGGAAAAAATGGTCAACTTACACAGGAGTTTTCGGACGTAACTGTTACAGTTGAAGACGGTCAGGTTCAAGTAGACAGATCGTCTGATCACAAAGACCAAAGAGCAAAACATGGTTTGTACAGATCTTTAATCAATAACATGATTATCGGTGTAACAGATGGTTTTACAAAATCATTGGAATTGGTAGGAGTTGGTTATAGAGCTTCAAATCAAGGACAAAAATTAGATTTAGCTCTTGGATATTCTCACAATATCGTTTTGCAAGTTGCTGCTGAAGTAACTTTAGAAACTATATCTGAAAAAGGTAAAAACCCAATTGTTAAACTTACATCGTTTGACAAACAACTTTTAGGTCAAGTTGCGGCAAAAATTAGAGCTTTTCGTAAGCCTGAGCCGTACAAAGGAAAAGGAGTTAAATTTGTGGGTGAAGTATTAAGAAGAAAAGCAGGTAAATCAGCTTAAAAAATAAGATTATGTCATTATCAAAACCTGAAAGAAGACAGAGAATTAGATTCAGAATTAGAAAGACGATTAGTGGTTCTGCTACAAATCCAAGACTATCTGTATTTAGAAGTAACAAAGAAATTTATGCTCAACTTATTGATGACGTAAACGGAGTTACTATTTTGGCTGCTTCTTCAAGAGAAAAAGAAATAGGAAAAGGTACAAACGTAGAGGTTGCTATTGCAGTTGGAAAACTTGTAGCAGAGAAAGCGTTAAAAGCTGGGATAGAAGTTGTAACATTCGATAGAGGAGGTTACTTGTATCACGGTCGTATTAAATCATTAGCAGAAGGCGCGAGAGCGGCTGGACTTAAATTCTAATATATTATGTCTAATAAATACAAGAATGTAGAGTTGGTAAAACCAAGTGGTCTTGAATTAAAAGATCGTTTGGTGAGTGTTAATCGTGTTACTAAAGTTACAAAGGGTGGTAGAGCTTTCGGTTTTTCTGCTATTGTAGTTGTAGGTGATGAAAATGGTGTTGTAGGTCATGGATTAGGAAAATCTAAAGATGTTTCTGAAGCAATTGCGAAAGCAGTAGAAGATGCTAAGAAAAATCTAGTAAAAATTCCTTTGAATGGACAATCAGTACCACACGAACAAAAAGGTAAGTTTGGTGGAGCTCGTGTATTTTTAATTCCTGCCTCTCATGGTACAGGAGTTATTGCAGGTGGAGCTGTTCGTTCAGTTCTTGAGTCAGTTGGGATTCACGATGTATTATCGAAATCTCAAGGATCATCAAACCCTCACAACGTAGTTAAGGCAACTTTTGATGCGTTGTTACAAATGAGAAGCGCCTATAGTGTTGCAAAACAAAGAGGAGTTTCTTTAGAAAAAGTTTTTAAAGGTTAATTCAAGGAAATTATGGCTAAATTATTAGTAAAACAAGTTAGAAGTAAAATCAACTGTCCTCTTACTCAAAAAAGAGGATTGGAAGCTTTAGGTCTACGTAAAATGGGACAAATTGTAGAGCATGATTCAAACCCTACAATCCTTGGGATGATAAACAAAGTTAAACACTTAGTTTCTGTAGAGGAAACTAAATAACAAATACTGTTATGAATTTAAGTAACTTACAACCAGCTGAGGGTTCAACACACAGTCAAAATAAGAGATTAGGTAGAGGAGAAGGTTCTGGAAAAGGTGGTACTTCGTCAAGAGGTCACAACGGACAAAAATCTCGTTCTGGTTATTCTAAAAAGATTGGTTTTGAAGGAGGGCAAATGCCACTTCAAAGACGTGTGCCTAAGTTTGGTTTTACAAACATCAATCGTAAAGAATACGAAGGTGTGAATCTTGATACACTTCAATTGTTAGTAGACAATGGAATTGTAACTGATGCTGTCGATATGACAACTTATGTTGCAAACCGTTTAGCTACTAAGAATGAAATCGTTAAGATTTTAGGAAGAGGAGAATTGAAAGCAAAATTAAAAGTAACTGCTCACAAATTTACTGCTACTGCAAAAGCTGCTATTGAAGCTGCTGGAGGAGAAGCTGTAACAATGTAATTTTTCAATTAATATGAAGAAATTTATTGAATCAATAAGTAATGTTTGGAAAATCGAGGAACTAAAAAACAGAATCCTAATTACGTTAGGTCTGCTTTTAGTTTATCGTTTTGGAGCACATGTTACGCTTCCGGGAATCGATGCAACACAATTAAATAGTTTAGCAGGCCAAACCAAAAGTGGTATTGGATCTATCCTAGATATGTTTACTGGTGGTGCATTCTCTAAAGCGTCAGTTTTTGCTTTAGGAATTATGCCTTACATTTCGGCTTCTATTGTTGTTCAGCTTATGGGAATTGCGATTCCTTATTTGCAAAAACTTCAAAACGATGGTGAGAGTGGTAGAAAAAAGATTAATCAGATAACACGTTGGTTAACTATTGTTATTACACTAGTACAAGGACCAACTTACATCTACAATCTATATAGAACTTTACCTAGTAGTGCATTTTTATTAGGGTTTAATTCTTTTGAATTCTTATTTTCTTCAGTGATTATCTTAGTTACAGGTACAATATTTGCCATGTGGTTAGGTGAAAAAATAACTGATAAAGGAATTGGAAATGGTATTTCACTTTTAATTATGGTAGGTATACTTGCTAGATTTCCTCAAGCATTTATACAGGAATTTACTACTAGAGTTACGAATAACAACGGTGGACCAATGTTATTGGTTATCGAAATTATTATTTGGCTTTTAGTTATTGTTGCCTGTGTTTTATTAACTATGGCAATTAGAAAGATACCAGTACAGTACGCTCGTCGTACTACGTCAGGTGATTTTGAACAAGATATGATGGGTGGTAATAGACAATGGATTCCATTAAAGCTTAATGCTTCTGGAGTTATGCCGATTATCTTTGCTCAAGCTATCATGTTCATTCCTGCTGCTGTGGCTGGGTTGTCTAAATCAGATGCATCGCAATCAGTTGTTGGCGCTTTTAGTAATATGTTCGGTTTTTGGTATAACCTTGTTTTTGCAACTTTAATAGTTGTATTTACATTCTTTTATACTGCAATTACAGTTCCTACTAATAAGATGTCAGATGATTTGAAAAGAAGTGGAGGATTTATTCCAGGTATTAGACCAGGTGTAGAGACTTCTGATTTTCTTGACAAAGTGATGTCTTTGATAACTTTCCCAGGATCTTTATTTCTAGCTCTAATAGCTGTGTTCCCAGCGATTATTGTAAGTCTTATGGATGTTCAACAATCTTGGGCAATGTTTTTTGGGGGTACCTCATTAATAATTATGGTTGGTGTTGCCATAGATACAATTCAACAAATTAATTCATACTTGTTAAACAAACATTATGACGGTTTAATGAAGAGTGGAAAAAATAGAAAAGCAGTAGCTTAATCTTATGGCAAAACAATCAGCAATAGAACAAGACGGATCCATAATTGAAGCATTATCAAATGCGATGTTCCGTGTAGAGTTAGAAAATGGACATATCGTAATTGCTCATATATCTGGAAAGATGCGTATGCATTATATCAAATTATTACCTGGTGATAAAGTGAAACTAGAAATGAGCCCATACGATTTGTCAAAAGCAAGAATTACTTATAGATATTAAAGGATATTCACAATGAAAGTTAGAGCATCAGTAAAAAAGAGAAGTCCCGAGTGCAAGATTGTGCGTAGAAAAGGGATATTGTACGTTATAAACAAAAAGAATCCTAGATTTAAACAAAGACAAGGATAATTATGGCAAGAATAGCAGGGGTAGATATCCCGAAAAACAAGAGAGGTGTTATAGCACTTACCTATATCTTCGGATTAGGAAATAGTAGAGCTATTGAGATTTTAGAAAAAGCTCAAGTTAGCCAAGATAAAAAAGTTCAAGATTGGAATGATGACGAGATCGGAGCAATTCGTGAAGCGGTATCAGAATTCAAAATTGAAGGAGAATTGCGTTCTGAAGTTTCTTTGAACATCAAACGTTTAATGGATATTGGTTGTTACAGAGGTATCCGTCATAGAACTGGTCTTCCTTTAAGAGGACAAAGAACTAAAAACAACTCTAGAACAAGAAAAGGTAAAAGAAAAACTGTTGCCAACAAGAAAAAAGCAACTAAATAATAAGTAATATGGCTAAAGCAACTGCAAAAAAACGTAAAGTTATCGTTGAATCAACGGGAGAAGCTCATATTTCTGCTACCTTCAATAACATCATTATTTCTTTGACAAACAAAAAAGGTGAAGTTATTTCTTGGTCTTCAGCTGGTAAAATGGGTTTTAGAGGTTCTAAAAAGAACACTCCATACGCAGCCCAAATGGCAGCAGAAGATTGTAGTAAAGTAGCTATTGAAGCAGGACTTAAAAAAGTGAAAGTTTATGTAAAAGGACCAGGAAATGGACGTGAGTCTGCGATTCGTTCTTTGCATAACGGTGGAATCGAAGTAACTGAGATTATCGATGTTACTCCAATGCCTCACAATGGATGTCGTCCTCCTAAGAGACGTAGAGTTTAATAATATATTTAAGTATAACTAGGTAGAAAACACGATTATCGAAGGATATGACCTGAATTCATAATCTCTACCTTAATAAAATTTTTAGAAATGGCAAGATATACTGGTCCAAAAACTAGAATTGCTCGTAAATTTGGCGAAGCAATATTCGGAGATGACAAAGCGTTCGAAAGAAGAAGTTACCCACCTGGGCAACACGGAATGGCTAAAAAAAGAGGTAAAAAATCTGAATACGCAATCCAGTTAATGGAGAAGCAAAAAGCTAAATATTCTTATGGAATTTTAGAAAAACAATTCAGAGGTTTATTCAAAAAAGCATCAGCTACTAAAGGTGTTACTGGTGAAGTTCTTTTACAATTATGTGAAGCAAGATTAGATAACGTAGTATTTAGAATGGGTATCGCTCCTTCTAGAAGAGGCGCTAGACAACTTGTGTCTCACAGACACGTTACCGTTAATGGTGATGTAGTAAACATTGCTTCTTACCACCTTAAACCTGGTGATAAAGTAGGAGTTCGTGAAAAATCTAAATCATTAGAGGCTATCGAACGTTCTTTATCTAATTCAAGTCATGTTTATGAATGGATTACTTGGAATAATGACGTTAAAGAAGGTACTTTCGTTTCTGTACCAGCTAGACTTCAAATTCCAGAAAACATTAAAGAACAATTAATCGTAGAGTTGTACAACAAATAATAATTGACTTAGTCGAAATTTATGGCAATATTTAATTTTCAGAAGCCCGATAAAGTTATCATGATCGATTCAACCGATTTTGAAGGTAAGTTTGAATTCAGACCTTTAGAACCAGGATACGGATTGACCGTTGGTAATGCACTTAGAAGAGTTTTGCTTTCAGCATTAGAAGGTTATGCAATTACATCCGTTCGCATTGAAGGTGTAGATCATGAGTTTTCTACTATCTCAGGAGTTGTTGAAGATGTTACCGAAATTATTCTTAATCTTAAACAAGTACGTTTCAAACGTCAAATTGAAGATATAGATAATGAGGCAGTTACTATTTCTGTTTCAGGTAAAGATCAATTGACAGCTGGTGATTTTCAAAAATTCATTTCAGGTTTCCAAGTTTTGAATCCAGAACTTGTTATCTGTAATCTAGATCCAAAAATCAAACTGAACTTCGATTTAACAATCGAAAAAGGTAGAGGATATGTTCCTGCAGAGGAGAACAAAAAACAGAACGCTGCAATTGGAACCATTTTTACGGATTCTATTTTTACTCCGGTAAAAAACGTAAAATATTCAATTGAAAACTTCCGTGTTGAGCAAAAAACAGATTATGAGAAATTAGTTTTTGAAATAAAAACTGATGGATCTATCAATCCAAAAGATGCGCTTACTGAGGCTGCTAAAGTTTTGATTCACCATTTCATGTTGTTTTCTGACGAAAGAATTACACTCGAGGCTGATGAAATCGCACAAACAGAATCGTATGATGAGGAATCATTACATATGAGACAATTGCTTAAAACTAAGCTTGTTGATATGGACTTATCTGTAAGAGCATTAAATTGTTTGAAAGCGGCTGAAGTTGATACACTTGGAGATTTAGTATCGTTCAATAAAAATGACCTAATGAAATTCCGTAATTTTGGTAAAAAATCTTTAACTGAACTAGATGAACTAGTTGCTATTAAAAATTTGAACTTCGGAATGGATTTAGCAAAATACAAACTAGATAAAGAATAATTTACTTCATATTTTGCTCTCCATAATGGATTGTAGCAAGATGAAGTTAAAATAAATTGGTCATGAGACACGGAAAAAAATTCAATCACCTTAGTAGACAGACTGCACATAGAAAATCTATGTTAGCTAATATGGCTTGTTCTCTTATAGAGCACAAACGTATTAACACTACTGTCGCTAAAGCAAAAGCGCTTAAACAATTCGTTGAGCCTTTAATAACAAAATCAAAAACTGATACGACTCACAATCGTCGTATTTGTTTCGCTTACTTACGTAGCAAATATGCGGTAACTGACTTGTTCAGAGACGTAGCTGCTAAAGTAGGAGACCGTCCAGGTGGATACACTCGTATCATTAAAGTTGGAAATCGTTTGGGAGATAATGCTGATATGGCAATGATCGAACTTGTAGATTTCAATGAACTTTACAATGGTGGTAAAAAAGAAGTTAAAAAAGCAAAAAGCCGTCGTGGTGGAAAAGCTAAAAAAGCAGATGAAGCTACAGAAGAAGCTCCAGTTGCTGAAGCTGATACAACTACAGACGCAGCTGAGTAATTATGAAGATAATCATTCAATAAAATTTAAGGATAAACTATTAATAGTTTATCCTTTTTTTTTGCTTTTTTTCGAACAAATGAATGTAGGGTTTTATATTTTTCTACTATTCTGTTTGTTTTGTTACATTCTATTAAGTAAAAGCGGTCATAAGGGCTAGTTTTAACTTTTGTTTTATAATAACTTTTAAAAGTTTGCATCCATTGTATTAATGGATTAAATTTGCACAATATTTAACTACTCATGAAATATACAACACGACAAAGCGCCATACTTTTACTAAGTGATGGAACCATTTTTCACGGAAAATCGATAGGAATCAGTGGAACAACTTTTGGAGAAGTATGCTTTAATACCGGAATGACCGGTTATCAGGAAATTTTTACTGATCCTTCTTATTTTGGACAATTAATGATCGCCACTAATGCTCATATTGGGAATTATGGCGTAAATGAAAATGAAGTAGAATCTGATGGTATAAAGATATCTGGTTTGGTTTGTAAAAACTTTAGTTTCAATTATTCCAGAGCAGATGCTTCAGAGAGCTTAGAAGACTACTTCATTAAACAAAACCTTATTTGTATTTCAGATGTGGATACTAGGGCACTTGTAAGTTACATTAGAGACAATGGAGCTATGAATGCTGTTATTTGTACCGATGGTACTTCTGTAGAGGATTTGAAAATGTCTTTGGCAAATGTTCCTGATATGAAGGGATTAGAACTAGCTTCAAAAGTTTCTACTAAAGAGGCATATTACTATGGTGATGAAAATGCTACCTACAAAGTTTCAGCTTTAGACTTAGGTATTAAAACAAATATCCTTCGTAACCTTGCTAAAAGAGATTGTTATATTAAGGTTTTTCCTTTTGACTCAACATACAGTGATTTAGCTTCTTTTAGTCCGGATGGTTTTTTCTTGTCTAATGGTCCTGGTGATCCAGAACCTCTTTCAGGAGCTATTCAAGTGGCAAAAGAAATTTTGGAAAATAATAAGCCGTTATTCGGAATTTGTTTAGGCCACCAAGTAATTGGTTTAGCTAATGGAATTTCGACATATAAAATGTTTAATGGGCACCGAGGAATAAATCATCCTGTAAAGAATTTAATTTCTGGGAAAGGTGAAATTACTTCTCAGAATCATGGTTTTGCAGTTAACAAGGAAGAGTTGGAGAACAATTCTGATATGGAAATTACGCATGTTCATTTAAATGACGGAACTGTTGCAGGTATGAAAATGAAACACAAAAATTGTTTTTCAGTTCAGTATCATCCTGAAGCTAGTCCAGGACCTCACGATTCCTCTTATTTATTCGATCAGTTTATTGAAAATATCAAAGGGTAAGATTAAGAGTTCTCTTTTTTATAAAAACTATAGGGATACTTTCTTTTTAATTAAAGTTAGTATCCTTTTTTAGTTAATATGGTTTTGAATAATACGTTTTAAACCGTAAAATAGAGATATTGGTACCATTGTTAATTTATCTTATGTGGTGATTTTGCATGGATTGAGCCAATAGTTTTCTTTTTTACTTAAAAAAAAAGCAAGAGTGCTATGTTATTTCTATAAAAATTAGCGTAGAATTTTTATTTATATATAATTATAACGTTTTCGTTAATAAGATTCATTATTTTCATATTATCATTAGAAAAGATAGAATATATTTGTGTTATTAAAATTTAAAATAAAGTAGTATGAGTATTATTATCAAAATTCACGCAAGACAAATTTTCGATTCAAGAGGGAATCCTACAATAGAAGTAGATGTAGTTACTGAACATGGTGTTTTGGGTAGAGCGGCAGTTCCATCTGGAGCTTCAACTGGAGAACATGAAGCAGTGGAATTACGTGACGGAGGAAAAGCTTATTTAGGAAAAGGAGTTTTAAATGCAGTGAAAAATGTTAATACCATTATTGCTGAAGAACTTTTAGGGACGTCTGTTTTTGAACAAAATGTAATTGATCAAATGATGATTGATTTGGATGGTACGCCAAACAAATCTAAGTTAGGTGCAAATGCGATTTTAGGTGTTTCTCTTGCAGTAGCAAAGGCAGCCGCTAATGAATTAGGTTTGCCATTATATAGATATGTAGGTGGTGTTTCTGCAAATACATTGCCTGTGCCAATGATGAATATCATCAACGGTGGTTCACATTCTGATGCGCCGATTGCTTTTCAAGAATTCATGATCTTTCCTGTTAAGGCAACTTCATTCACCCATGCAATGCAAATGGGGACAGAGATTTTTCATAGTTTGAAAAAAGTATTACATGATAGAGGTTTGAGTACGGCTGTAGGTGATGAAGGAGGTTTTGCGCCAACATTAGCTGGTGGTACGGAAGATGCTTTGGATACAATTAAATTAGCAGTTGAAAATGCTGGATATACGTTTGGTGACGAGATCATGATTGCTTTAGATTGTGCTGCTGCTGAATTTTATGTAAACGGTAAATACGATTACTCTAAATTTGAAGGTGAAACTGGTAAAATTAGATCTTCTGCTGAACAAGTAGACTATTTAGCTGAATTGGTTGCTAAATACCCAATTATCTCTATCGAAGACGGTATGGATGAAAACGACTGGGATGGATGGAAGTTGCTTACAGACAAAATTGGAGATAAAGTTCAGTTAGTTGGAGATGATTTGTTCGTGACTAATGTAGAGCGTTTGTCTACAGGTATCGAAAGAGGTATTGCTAATTCAATTTTAATAAAAGTGAACCAAATTGGTACATTAACAGAAACTATTGCGGCTGTAAATATGGCTAAAAATGCAGGTTATACTTCTGTAATGTCACATCGTTCTGGAGAAACAGAAGACAATACAATTGCTGATTTAGCAGTTGCGTTAAATTGTGGTCAAATTAAGACTGGTTCTGCTTCGCGTTCTGATCGTATGGCAAAATACAATCAGTTATTAAGAATAGAAGAAGAGCTTGGTGACACAGCGTATTTCCCTGGAAAAAAAGCGTTCAAGATAAAATAATAGTATTATTTTTATTTATATAAAGCCATTCGAGTTATTCGGATGGCTTTTTTGTTGAATTTAACAATAACATTATCAATTTCGCTTTTTATTTAATGTTATTATCCTTAGATTTGGTAGATTATTAAATATAAAGTTTTATTTTCAAAATATTATGTCAAAAACAGCTATAGTAGAAATTGATGGTAAGAGGTATGAGTTTCCAGTTGTAGAAGGAAGCGAAAACGAAGAAGCTATCGATATTAACAAATTACGAGATTTAACTGGGGTAATTACTCTTGACCCAGGGTATAAAAATTCAGGTTCTTGTACCAGTAAAATCACTTTCTTAGATGGAGAACTAGGAATACTTCGTTACAGAGGGTATTCAATTGAAGAATTAGCTGATAAAGCTGATTTTTTAGAAGTGTCTTTTCTTTTAATTTTTGGAGAGTTGCCAACTGCAGTTCAGTTGACGCAATTTGAAGATGATATTAGAAGACACACATTAGTTAATGAAGAAATGAAAAGCATCATTGATGGTTTTCCAAGAACGGCGCATCCGATGGGTGTTTTAGCTGCTTTAACTAGTGCGTTAACAGCATTTAACCCTAAATCAGTAAATGTTGATAATGAAAAAGAAATGTATCATGCCGTTTGTAAGACGATGGGGAAATTCCTAGTAATTGCAACATGGACGTACAGAAAAAGCATGGGTTATCCTTTAAACTATTATGATAACACAAAAGGATACGTGGAGAACTTCATGAAATTAATGTTTGAAATACCAACAGGACCTTATAAAGCAAGTCCAATTGTTATCGATGCATTAAATAAATTGTTTATCCTTCATGCAGATCATGAACAAAATTGTTCCACATCTACAGTAAGAATGGTAGGTTCTTCTCATGCTGGATTATTCGCTTCAATTTCAGCAGGTGTTTCTGCACTTTGGGGACCTCTACATGGAGGAGCAAATCAAGCAGTTCTTGAAATGCTAGAAGAAATCCATAACAATGGAGGTGACACGGATAAGTATATGGCTAAAGCCAAAGATAAAAACGATCCTTTTAGACTGATGGGTTTTGGTCATAGAGTTTATAAAAACTTTGATCCACGTGCTAAAATTATCAAAAAAGCGGCAGATGAAGTTTTAGAAACTTTAGGTGTTGATGATCCAATTCTTGCAATTGCAAAGAAATTAGAAGCATTGGCTCTAGAGGATGAGTATTTCAAATCAAGAAGCTTATATCCAAATGTAGATTTCTATTCTGGAATCATTTATAGAGCATTAGGAATTCCTACTGATATGTTTACGGTGATGTTCGCTATTGGACGTTTACCGGGTTGGATAGCACAATGGAAAGAAATGCGCGAAAACAAAGAGCCTATCGGAAGACCAAGGCAAATATATACTGGGTCTCCTTTGAGAGATTTTAAAACAGTAGATAAACGATAAATTCAATTTTAAAAAGCTTCACTTTCTAGTGAGGCTTTTTTTACCTTTGTCCAAATTGAAATACTATATGTTAAAATTAAATGTAAAGAACGAGAGTTCAAGATTACGAGCAGTAGTTTTGGGAACAGCAATTAGTAATGGTCAAATTCCGTCAGTAGATGAAGCATATGACCCAAAATCATTAGAGCATATATTAGCAGGAACCTATCCAGTTGAAAAAGATATGGTGGCTGAGATGGAAGCTTTTAATAAAGTGCTTCATAAATATGATGTCACAATTTATAGACCCGAGTTAATTGCTGATTATAATCAGATATTTACAAGAGATATCGGTTTTGTAATTGACGGGATTTTTATCAAATCAAATATTTTACCGGAACGCGAGAGAGAGTTGGATGCTATTCAATATGTGCTTGATCAGATAGATCCTAAAAAAGTAGTTCGTCCTCCTGAAGAGGTTCATATCGAAGGTGGAGATGTAATGCTTTGGGACGACCATATATTTATCGGTACTTATAAAGGAAGTGATTATAAAGATTATATTACCGCAAGAACAAATAAAGAGGGAGTACAATTTATAAAAGACTTGTTTCCTAATAAAGTAGTGAAAGAATTCGATTTGGTGAAATCTAAAATTGAAGCCAGGGATAATGCTTTACATCTTGATTGTTGTTTCCAGCCGGTAGGCCTCAATAAGGGAATTATCTACAAGAGCGGATTTCGTGAAGAAGCGGATTATATGTATCTGGTGAATCTTTTTGGTAAAGAAAACTTATTTCATATCACTAGAGATGAGATGTACACTATGAATTCTAATGTGTTTTCTATTGACTCTAATGTTGTGGTTTCCGAAAAGAACTTTACAAGATTAAATAATTGGTTGCGATCTGAAGGTTTTACAGTGGAAGAAGTTCCCTATGCCGAGATTTCCAAACAAGAAGGACTATTACGCTGTTCCACACTACCTTTAATAAGAGACTAAAAATTTCGTTTCACGATTTAAGGTCTTAAGTTTGGCCGTTCGCAACTTGATTTGAGTACCGTGAACTAGCGGAACAAACCTTAAACTTTAAATTTTAAACAAAAAAACAGCATGAAACAAACAACAAATTCTATATTGATGATTCGTCCGGTGGCGTTTAGGATGAACGAACAAACGGCAGTTAATAATTACTATCAAAAAGTATTAGACGATCTTTTACCGGCAACAGTAAATGCAAAGGCACAACAAGAATTTGACACTTTTGTTGAAAAACTAAGAGCTGTTGGTGTTGATGTCACTGTAGTCGATGACACATTAGATCCAGATACTCCAGACAGTGTTTTTCCAAACAATTGGGTTTCTTTTCATGAAAATGGAGATGTGGCATTGTATCCTATGTTTGCAGTGAACCGCCGTCATGAACGTCGTGAGGAAATTTTGGATATGTTAGAAGATAAAGGATTCAAGATTGAAAACATTGTAGATTATACTTCTGCAGAGGAAGATGGTTTTTTCTTAGAAGGTACTGGAAGTTTACTCCTTGATAGAGCGAATGAAAAAGCATATTGTGCTTTGTCTCCAAGAGCTGATGAAGAATTGTTTATTGAGTTCTGTGAAGATTTTGACTATGCACCAGTATTGTTTGAAGCTTTTCAAACTGTAAATGGAGAACGAAAATTGATTTATCACACGAACGTTATGATGTGTTTGGGTGAAACTTTTGCGGTAATTTGTGCTGATTGCATCGATGATAGAAAAGAACGCAAAACGGTTCTGGACAATCTAAAGAAGGACAACAAAGAGGTGATTTTGATCACGGAAGAACAGGTTAATACTTTCGCTGGAAACATGCTGGAAGTGCGAGGTGCAGATGATAAAAGATATTTGGTAATGAGTGCGGCTGCACATCAGAGCTTAAAGCCAAAACAAATAGAGCAGTTAGAAAAACACGCGACAATTCTAAGTTCAAGTTTAGATACTATTGAAGCTTGTGGCGGTGGAAGTGCCCGATGTATGATGGCAGAAATTTTCTTACCAAAAGCATAAAAAAAAGACCTTCTTTATTGAAGGTCTTTTTTTTTTTTGAATTATAGCGATCTGTTTTTTACATCAAATTTGTTTTGACTATTGTTAGGATAGAGCTAATAATGTATTGAACTCCTATGGCAATTACGATAAAACCTACGATTCTTGAAATAGCCACAATTCCGGAAGCTCCAAGTATTTTAGCTAGATAATGTGCGCTTCTTAAGGTGATAAAAATTGCGATGGCTACGGCTATCATGGCTAAAACGGAAATTATAATTTCGGATGTTTGTTGATGTTCACTATAAAATGCAATTAGCAGGGACATAGATCCCGGCCCAGCAAGCATGGGAATGGCTAATGGAGTTAAAGCAATATCATTTCGCTTTTGTGCATCACTTTCTACTTTTTTACTCACACCTCTTTTTTTGTTAAATTGGCCTGAGAGTAAAGAAAACCCTGAAGTAGCTATAACAATTCCTCCTGCTATACGTAGAGCTTCCATACTAATTCCGAAAAAGGATAAAACATATTCCCCTAAAAAAAAGGAGATAATCATAATCACAAAAACATTGACTGCTGTCCACAGTGAAATACGGGAACGTTCTTTTTTGTCATCATCCTGTGTGAGTCCAACAAAAATGGGAACTGTACCAATAGGGTTGATAACTGAAAAAAGGGCAGCAAACAAATAAATAAAAAGTTCCATGTTTTTTCGCGAAATTAGTTGGTTGTATTGCCTGTTAAAGCATTTTTAGGATTAAGAAAAGGTTATGATATGAAGAATAGAATTGTAATATAATAGTATTAGAAATCGAAAGATATTAATTTTAATTAAAACGGACTATAGTATTTTAGTACTTTTACCAAAAAATAATAAAATAATGAAAAATAAAAAAACTTTAGTTCTTGGTGCATCAGCAAAACCAGAGAAATATGCATACAAAGCGATTACTATGCTTGTTGAGAAAGGACACTCTGTTCTTGCTATTGGTCAAAATGCTGGAGAAGTGGCTGGGATAAAAATTCAAACTAAAGCAATTCCTTTAAAAAACATTGATACGATTACCTTATATTTAAACCCAGCGCGTCAAAAAGATTATTATAATTATATAGTAGAAACTAAACCAAAACGCGTGCTTTTTAATCCAGGTACTGAAAACCCAGAATTTTACCAGCTTTTGGAATTGAATAACATAAAATCAGAAGTGGCTTGTACATTGGTTTTATTGACTACAAATAGGTATTAAACACCTAAATTTGTTTATGAATTTTGAAGTATCTTATTACTTCATGAAATGAGAATATTGTGTTCATTCCGTCTCGTTTTTACAACGAGACGGAATGCAATTACAAAACACTTTCTTCGGACTTTGTATGAATATTAAAAACGAGTTTCTTCTATAGCTGGTTTACTAATCAATAGCAATCCTATGAAAGTGATTAGTCCGTTTATGATAATCAGTTCGTTATCGAATACATATCCAAAAAATAATACTTTTGAATTTTCGCTAAGTAAAAAAGTTAGGCCAGGAGATAACAAACAGATAAATGGTACAAATTGGTCCTTAACTGTTTTTGTTTTCATAAATAAACCGAAACTGTACAATCCTAATAATGGGCCGTAGGTATAGGAAGCGATCCTAAAAATCATTCCTACTACAGAGCTGTCGTTGACAGAATTAAAAAACACAATCACTAAGAACATTAGAAAGCAGAAGCCAAGATGAGTAAAATGTCTTGCTCTTATTGCAGTGGTCTTGTTCCTGTTTTCAGTTTTGTCCATTCCTAGAAAATCGACGCAAAAGGAAGTTGTTAATGCAGTTAAGGCCGAGTCTGTTGTTGCAAATGTAGCCGCTGTTAATCCTAGTAAGAATATTACTGACGGAATCAAAGTTAAGTGATGAAAGGCTATTTCAGGAAAAAGCAAATCCGTTCTTGGTTTTCCGGTTACCAAATCCGTTGGGACTTCAATGCCATTTTTTGCAGCATAAATATAAAGTAAGGCACCTACACTTAAGAAAAATATATTGATCAGTACAAATATTCCAGTGAAAGCAAACATGTTTTTTTGGGCTTCGCCAATGGTTGCGCAACTTAAATTTTTCTGCATTAAGTCCTGATCTAATCCTACCATAGCAATCGTTACAAAAATTCCGCCCAGAATTTGTTTTACAAAATGAAATTTACTGCTTAGAAAATCTTCGAAGAAAAATACTTTAGAATAATTACTATTTTTCACTTCTTCAAAAGCTTCTATAATATTCAAGTTTAAGCTTTGGCAAATAAAATAAATCGTCAGAAAAACGGAAGTTACTAAGAAAAATGTTTGTAAAGTGTCAGTTATGATAATTGTTTTTAAGCCTCCGCGATAGGTGTAAGCAAATATTAGAGCTAATGAAATTAGTACAGTAACTGCGAATGGGATTCCGTAAAAATCAAATACAAATCGTTGCAATACAATGACAACGAGATACAATCTAAATGCAGATCCAATGGTGCGGCTTATTAAGAAAATTGTAGCTGCAGTTTTATAAGAATAAGTTCCCAGACGACGTTCTATATATCCATAAATAGAAGTCAAGTTCATTCGGTAGTACAATGGTAATAGTACTTTGGCAATGAATATAAAACCTATTGCGTTTCCAAGAACAAACTGAAAATACTTGAATTGTTCTCCACTTGGAGCTCCCACTTCTCCGGGAACCGAGATGAAAGTCACGCCGGAAAGTGCTGTTCCGATCATCCCGAAAGCGACCAAATACCACTTCGAATTTTTGTTCGCTTTAAAGAAAGCATCATTTCCGCTGTCTTTTTTACTGGTAATATGGGAAATAGTAAATAATATTCCGAAGTAGATAACGATAAGGGATAGGATAGCGAAGGGTGTCATTTTTTGTATTTTGAAAAGCCAAAATACAAATTTTTAGTTAATCCGTTAATCGATGCCTCCTTTATTTATTCGAGCATGAATTTATAGAAGGGATTAGGTAAATAACCATTTAAACAATTAAACAAATTGCTACATTTGCAGTTATGGAATTTTCTTCAAAATTAATAGAAAAAGCAGTTAACGAAATATCTCAGTTACCGGGTATAGGAAAGAGAACTGCCTTGCGTTTGGTGTTGCATTTATTGAAACAACCCAAAGAGCAAACTGGTTTTTTGGCTCAAGCATTGGTAAACATGCGAGAAGATATTAAGTATTGTACAAATTGCCACAACATTTCAGATAGTGCTATTTGTGAGATCTGCGCTAATAAAAATCGGAATCATCAAATTGTTTGTGTTGTAGAAGATATTCGTGATGTCATGGCAATCGAGAATACAGGACAATTTAGAGGAGTTTATCACGTTTTAGGTGGTAAAATATCTCCTATTGATGGAGTAGGTCCTAGTCAGTTGCGAATTACAACATTGGTAGAAAAGGTAAAGGCCGGTAGTGTAAATGAAGTTATTTTTGCTTTAAGCTCAACAATGGAAGGAGACACCACTAATTTTTACATCTATAAGCAGATAGCAGATGCTGATATTGTGATTTCTACCATCGCGCGCGGAATTGCCGTAGGAGATGAATTAGAATATGCAGATGAAGTTACTTTAGGTAGAAGCATATTGCAGCGCGTACCCTTTGAAAAGTCTTTCAAAAACAATTAATTGTCTTAATAAATAACTAAACTTTTGATATAGTAAATGAAAAGCTATATTTGTTAAATAAAACATAAAAATGAACAAACATATATTCTATTTATTACTAGGTATTAGTGTGTTATTTACTTCATGTATTCCAACTCAGGATTTAATTTACTTGCAAAAAAAGGATAATTCTGAAACTGAAATAGGAATCTCTGCTATTGTCGCAAAACCATATCGATTGCAAACTAACGATGTGTTGAGTATTAGTATCAAGGCGATTGATCCAAAATTAGTTGCTATTTTTAGTACCACAAACGAAGTAGCCGCTGGAAAATCAGAATCGGGATTGTATTTTGATGGTTTTACGGTTGATGATCATGGGAATATTAGAATGCCCGTTTTAGGAGAACTTAATGTAATTGGTTTTACTTTGGATGAAATAAGAGTTAAAATTGAAAAGCAGTTGTTATCTGAATATTTTAAAAAGGAAGCTAATATTTTTGTTATTGTAAAATTAGCGGGCTTTAAGTATACTATCAATGGAGAAATTGGAAGTACAGGAACGAAGACTTTATTTCAAGAAAACGTGAATATTATGGAGGCTATCGCAAATGCGGGAGATATTACTATAACAGGGAATAGAAAAGCGGTTACAATTATTAGAAACTCGCCAACAGGCGTACAAATGCATGATCTTGATCTTACGGACATCAATGTAATGAATTCGCCTTATTTTTATTTACAGCCTAATGACTATATTTATGTAAAACCACTCAAACAAAAAACTTGGGGAACAGGAAAAACGGGAATAGAATCGATGGGAACAATTATTACTTTGCTTTCATTGGCCACAACGACCTTTTTCTTACTATTTAAAAATTAAAACAGAGATCAAAAAATGTTAGATATAAAAGATTTTTCGATTTTTGAAGACCAGGTTAGTTTTGACTTTAAGGGGTTTTTAATAAAAATTGGAAGTTACTGGAAATGGTTCTTATTAAGCTTAATTATCACCTTTACCATCGCGTATCAGGTAAATATTCGTAAAAGCAAAGTGTATAGTATGGAGACGCTTATTTCTGTAAAGGAAGAAAGTAATCCGTTGTTTACTTCTAATACCAGTCTTGTTTTTAATTGGGGTGGTACTTCGGATCAGGTTCAAACTATTTCGACGACAATACAATCCAGGTCACATAACGAATTGGTAGTCGACAAGCTTCAATACTACATTAATTATTTAGTTCAGGGTAAATATGCGCTTGAGGATGCTTACGGTGCAGTTCCTTTTTATGTTGAGATTGATAAATCAAAAGGGCAGCTAGCAGGAAGTCTCATAGGAATTACGTTTGTAAGTGAAAATGTTTATGAAATTCGAATCCCATTTGCAAGTCAAAATGTTTCGTTGATTACTTATTCAGATAATTCATATAGTAATACGGCTGTTGCTACAGGGGATTTTATTAAGAGATATAAGGTTGGTGAACGGGTTTCTTTGCCTTTTTTGAATTGGAAATTGCAAATAAATGATAATCCAGGATTTTATAAAGGCAATGAGTATTTTGTTTCGTTTAGCGATTTTAATGGAACAGTTGCGGGGTATAAAGGAATAAATGTTCGTTCAGACGACAAAGGAGGTTCTATAATTACACTTGGAATGCAAGGGGGAAATAAGGCAAGGATGGTTAAATACCTGAATTCGACCGTAGAAATGCTTATCAAAAGACAATTGGACAGCAAGAACCAATTTGCTACAAACACAATCGCTTTTATTGATAGTACGTTAATTGCGATGGAATCGCAGTTGAAAGAAACGGGAAATGAACTAAAATCATTTAGAAAAGGCAAGAATATCTACGATATTGAAGAAGGAGGAGCTAAGTTTTCTGATAAGATGCTTGAATTTGATGTGAAGAGAGATGAAGTAAACCGTAAAATCACGTATTACAACACCTTAAAGTCGTATCTAAAAAATAGTGTGGATTACTCAAAACTTCCAGCGCCATCAGTAGCGGGTATTGACGATCCAAATGTGGTGACTAATGTTTCCAAATTGATTTCGCTTTCAGGCCAAAGATCAGAAATGGCTTATGCTGTAAAAAGCGATAAGATATTTAAAGATTTTGACAATCAAATGGCAGCTATTAAAAATGTATTGTTAGAAAATATTGCGTCTGCAAAATCGTCTTTGCAATATGATTTGGCATTGGTAAATAATAAAATTAGCCAAACGGAAAGTACAATAAAGACGCTTCCAGACGACCAGCAGGAACTAATTAAAATAAAAAGGAAGTATGATTTAAGTGACAACATTTATAGTACTTTTCTTCAAAAAAGAAGCGAAGCAGATATTGTAAAAGCGGCAAATTTGTCTGACATTCATTTTATCGACCCGGCAAAAGATGTGGGTGGTGGGCAAATAGGTCCAAGGACATCCGCTAACTATGTGTTAGCACTGTTTCTGGGGATACTTTTTCCGTTGTTATTTGTGTTTTTTATTTTCTTTATTAATAATTCCATTCAAAATACGGATGATATTGGAAAACTGACAAAAATTCCTTTAATCGGAGTAGTAGGTCTAAATAAAGAAATTTCTGATTTGGCGGTGTATGACAGACCTAAATCAGCATTATCTGAATCCTTTAGAGCGATACGTTCTTCGCTTCAGTATTTGTATAAAAAACAAAATGTGGATGGTGCGAAGACATTGATGATTACATCCTCTGTCAGTGGAGAAGGAAAAACATTCTGTTCTATAAATATCGCTACCGTTTTTGCGTTAAGCGGAAAAAAAACGGTGATTATTGGGTTAGATTTAAGAAAGCCCAAATTATTTGATGAGTTCAATTTATCAAATGAAGTTGGAATCGTTAACTATTTAATTAAGCAAAAAAGTGTTGATGAGATTATCAACCATACTCAGATTCCTTATCTTGATGTAATTCTTTCAGGCCCTATTCCTCCTAATCCGTCAGAAATGATTATGAGTGATGGAATGGGAGAATTGATTGAAGAATTAAAGAAAACCTACGATTATATCATTTTAGATACACCACCAGTTGGACTAGTTTCCGATGCTCTGGAATTATCTCAGTACTCTGATGTCACTCTATATATTGTGAGACAGAATTTTTCCAAAAAGGAAATGATTACGTTGTTGAATAATAGAGTGAAACGAGGAGAACTTGACAATGCCAGTATTATTTTTAATGGTTTTGAAAACAAGGCTAAATATGGTGCAGGTTATGGCTATGGTTACGGCTATGGTTATGGATACGGTCCGTATTCAAATGGATACACGGATGAAGGCAAACCGCGGAATTTCTTTGATGCAATCAGTAGAAAATTGGGGTTAAAACGAAAAAAATAATGGGAGCATTTTTAAATTAATATAAATGAAAGAGGGAGTGAAAAGCAGAATATTAATTACGGGTGGAGCTGGATTTATTGGCTCTAATCTATGTGAGTATTTTTTATCCAAAGGGCATGAAGTAACTTGCTTTGATAATTTTGCTACGGGACACCGACATAACTTAAAACACTTTATCGATAATCCTAACTTTCGGTTGATTGAAGGCGATATTAGAAATGCTATTGATTGTCAAAATGCGGTGAAAGGGGTAGATTATGTTTTGCATCAGGCAGCACTTGGTTCTGTACCGCGTTCTATTAATGATCCCGTTACTACCAATGATGTAAATGTATCTGGTTTTTTGAATATGCTGGTAGCTACTACCGATGCCAAGGTGAAGCGATTTGTGTATGCAGCCAGCTCTTCAACTTATGGAGATTCGGCTGGATTGCCAAAAGTGGAGGATGTGATAGGGAAACCACTCTCTCCTTATGCAATAACTAAATATGTAAACGAACTGTATGCTGATATTTTTAGCAAAACATACGGCTTGGAAACGATAGGTTTGCGTTATTTTAATGTTTTTGGTCGAAAACAGGATCCTAATGGCGCTTATGCTGCGGTTATTCCAAAATTTGTGATGCAATTGATGAATCATGAAACGATTACCATCAACGGAGACGGAAATTATTCACGCGATTTCACTTACATTGAAAATGTTATTCAGATGAATGAATTGGCTATGACTACAGAAAACCCGTCGGCGGTAAATACGGTGTATAATACTGCTTTTGGAGATAGAAATACCTTAAATGATTTGGTGAATTATTTGAAAGAATATTTAGCAAAATATGATCCTGCGATAGCGGATACAGAAGTATCCTATGGTCCAAATAGAGCAGGAGATATTCCGCATTCTTTGGCCAGTATTGCTAAAGCAAAAGAGTTGTTGGGTTATAATCCGCAATTTTCCTTACAGCAAGGATTGAAAGAAGCGATTGATTGGTACTGGAATAATTTAAAGTAGATCGTTGTTGGTTAACTGTTATGAGTTATTTTTGGTCAGTTATGGGTTATCCGTTAGTATATGTTGAGTTATAGGATGGAGAATTATTTCCAATAGAGCAAAGATAACAAGGCACAAAGTG